>ERZ1673699.2716-NODE-2716-length-11313-cov-3.176230_pt1 | contig 11313 bp, 7 predicted proteins | sample MGYA00580229_ERZ1673699 | MGnify/ENA primary metagenome ERZ1673699 (study PRJEB41218, sample SAMN15661785) | gut metagenome | host: Homo sapiens | place: Canada: London | collected 2015-08-20/2019-03-30 | study: EMG produced TPA metagenomics assembly of... | reverse complement strand
GCTTCCCATCTATGTGACCGGCATCATCGTATGATCAGTACCTGGCATAGATTCATTATTATGATATATAATTGTATCCATTAACTTTTTCAATAGATCTCAGCAATCCTGTCATTTTTCAACTTACAAACTGCAATCAGGGTAAAAAAATTCTCCTGTACGCTGCTGTACAGGAGGTCGCAGAGGTGTATAGAGGGCTGACATGAGAGGAGTTGAAGGACAAAGGCAATTGCAGCGTTCCTTTGTCCCTCTGCTGAACCTGATCCCTCACTTGCTGGAAGTCTCCTCTTTCAGATTCAGCTTGATTCTTCTTTCTTTAATATTATCTTTTAAGTTCGTGATAATTTGGCTCTGATGGTGCGATGTTGTTGAGATGAATTCTTCGTTTTAATGTAAAAAATAGAACCAATTGTGTGGCAGATTTTCTTTGAAATATCTGCAAAAACTATAGACAGGTATACTGCCTTTATCCATAATGTTTGCTTGTCATTTGAAAATAATCTAGCGATGCTGACTGTTTCTTCCATGGTGTTTTTGTCTCCTTTGGTCGACAAACACCACAGAAGAACAACGATATGGGAAAAATGTACAACACCCTTATATAAATAAGGGCAGTGTACAAAAATCCCCAGTCTTTTTGACTCTTTTGGTCTGTGCGTGACGGAGCATAGCGACGACGGCACGCATGGACGAAATTTTCAGCACCGCCGATTTTCAAAATAAAACAAACAGAACTATCTGGTAAAAGATAAAGCAAGAAGGGAGAAAATCATATGAAATGTGTTATTGCACTGAAACATTCTCAAACCAATCTGCATGGTAACGAGATGCTGAGTATCGCCTATCATTATGGATTGATGTATCGAGAATATGACAATAATATGCTGTTCTTTTTCAAGGAGGAGCTTGCTGATAAAAGAACAGCATATTTTTTCGGCGATATACTCTGTGCGATTTTTCAAACGGATTATGCAAACCGAGCCTATGCCTATCCCACCACATTTAAGCCACAACCTCAAATCAGCATCTACGACATCTTGTTTGCCTTTTTAAGCTATGTGAGAAGCTTAACCAACGCCAAACACTACAAGGAAAAGCTGCGAAAAGAGTTTGCAAAAGAAAAAACAGAAGTGGCGGATACGCTTCCAATTGTCTATCTACTGAAAGATAGCACCTACACGGTTACACCTTTGGAATCCTGTCGCTATGGATATGAAACAAGAATGGTTATGGCGAAATGGAAACTCAATGGCAAAACTCAAACGAAACAAGGTGTCCGTAACAAGCAGCGAAGAGCAGTATATCGCAATTTCAATTGGGAAAACCTCTATGACCATTGTCCGCTTTATTGGGATTTTGCCGAGGGAAAAATCGAAAGCACTCAGGACATTTACTTTCTGGCAAGGGGAATGTGTGGTGCGGAAAAGGGAAAAAACAAGTTTCTTGAGATCATGTACTCTGAGAAAAATGCCAAACAGCATTACTTGAATATCAATTGGAAAGAAATCCTAACAGCAATCATCAAGGACAATCTTCCAGTGCCGCCTTGTGAAGGCTGCAATTATTGCAATAGTTGCAGCCATTCTGAAAATATGCTGTCCACAGCGAAACCAACCAAACATGAAGTCAGCATTTTAAAAAAAGAATGTTATGTAGATCTGGAAACGGCTTACCAAGATTTGCAAAACGCCTTTCAAGCAGCAATGGCATCTACAGAAAACAAAATCTTCTTGATTAAGGGACAAACCGCTTTGGGTAAGACAAGCACCTATCTCAATTATATGAAAAATAGCACTCGTTCTGTCATTATTGCTGTGCCAACTCACGAACTGAAAGAGCAAATTTTTTGTGATGCAAAATCTCAAGGCATAGAGAACATCTGTGCCACACCAAATATTGATACATACGGAATATCGAAAGAAGTGCTCGAAGAAATGCAGGATTTTTACGATATTGGAGCCGGTGCCTATGCACTGCGTTTTCTGGCAGAAGAATTACAGCAAATGAAAAAAGATAACCCAGATCATGAGAAAATCTCCCGGTTTTTGAAAGACTGTAAAAACACTGCTAAGTTTCAAGGACATATTATTACCACTCATGCAAAACTTCTGCATATGCCAAAAGAGGTATTTCAGACTCATGAAGTAATTATCGATGAGGATATTTTTCGAACGATTTTTCGTACCGAATCCATTCCGATGCAGATATTAAAGAAAATTGCATGCAACCAATGTCTTCCAGACTCTGTGAAAAGTCGCTTGAATGGGATCTGCTTGAAACGAGGGTATCATAAGATGGATGAATTTGAAGTAAATCTTGATGAAAAACAGTTGCCAAAAATCCGTTATTTTGGGGTAAACTTATACGGGCTGCTGCGAGCAAAATACATTTATGTGGACAGAGAAAAAATTTCGTTTCTGATAGAAGAGTCGTTGCCAGATTGCAAATTGATGATGCTTTCAGCGACAGTTTGCAAAGAACTATATCAAAAGGTTTACCTAAACCGGGTGATTGACTTTCATGAATGCCCGAAAGCGGAATACAAGGGACAAATTTTTCAGTATACCGATTCCAGTTACAGCCGGTATTCTTTTCAGAATGATTCTGACAAAATACACTTACTCAAGAACTTGTGCAAAGATACTGTAGTCATCACATTTAAGGACATTGAGAAGAACTTCAAAACGCATTATCACTTTGGCAATATAGAGGGTATCAACGCTCTGAAAGGAAAAGATTTATCTGTTGTGGGACTTCCTAATCTGGACGAAGTCGTATATGGTTTGTATGCCATGCGAGCAGGGGCAAATTCAGCAAAAGTGCATATGTATCCACAGAGAATCACTTATCAGAACACATCGTTTTTTCTCAATACCTATAAGGATGAAACGCTCCAAATGATTCAAATCTGGCTGTTATCTTCCCAATTGGAACAGGCAGTGGGACGAGCAAGACTTTTGAGAGAAGATTGCCAAGTATTTGTCTATGCAGGATTTCCGGTAGAGCAGGCAAAATATATAGATACTCTGCCTGTAAAAGAAATTAAATAAACCGAAAAAATCTGTAACGGGATTATTTAAGTGAAAATGATTCGTTTACTGCTTGAAATCTTTTACAATCGATTGAACAATAATCATAAAGAAAGCAAAAAAATACAATAAAATTCAGGAAGGAGTCTTGTAACATGGAAAATGAGATCATGAAATTTGAAGAGGTTATGGAATTTCTCAACATTGGGAAAAATACGCTGTATATACTTTTAAACAGTGGCGAGATTCAGGCATTTCGAATAGGAAGAGTTTGGAAAATACCAAGAAAATCAGTTGAGACTTATATTGAGAGAAAAATTAGAAAAAATGATTGAAAAAAAGCGGAGTATCGCCAACACTCCGCCTTTCCTGTAAAAAATCACATATATTGCTCTAATTTCTGTTCATACGGCTTTTTAAAAGTGCAATCGTTGATGGTAATGGTTCTATTAATGTGGTTTACTGTGATATAAATCTCCATAAAAATGTACATATAATAAAGAGGATTTAAAAGAAATATTTTCTTGCAATTATATGTAGGAAAAGAATTTTGTGACTCAATGACGCTGTGACAAAGTTCCATAATAACCAATTGAAAGGCTTCAAAATTTTTGTCAATACTGGTATTCATGCTTTGTATCGTCAAGATGCTCAATAACCTTCTTTTTACAAATTCATTTTTAAACAATATATTATATTTTTGATGCACAATTTGTGGAACATAGATTGGATTCAAAACAGCATATTTTTTATGCAGTATTTGGTTTACAAGGAGTCCGAAATTCTCCAAAAAACTGAATTTTAATTGTTCTTCCATCACACTCAGAATTTCATCACTAAACATATGCATCATAAAAACAAACTGCATCATGCTATTTGCTTTTCTGACATCATTTAACGTCTGAAAAGAGCAAGAAAAAGACTTCTGCATTGTCAACAACATATGCTTTTTAATGGCATTTCTGCATTCTACAATTTCAGGAGAACTGTACATCTGCATTTCACAATTATGGAAAAATGCCCTTAAAATCATGGTGGAATGCAGCTCTCTTCTATCTGCTCTTTCTGTTCGCTTCAAATGTTTGTTTTCTGCATCTGGAGATAATGATTTTACATTTCTGTCGGTGTTGTAACTTTTAAAGATTGCTGGAAAGGTTTTCTTTACATTTGTTCCCCTCCAATTATACCTTCCACCATATCGAAGAAGACGGAATTCCCGTTGACCTGCTCAAACTGGGCAATTCCAGCAATGTGGAAGATACCATTCGAAAAATTGAATCGATTGTAGAATCCCACAACACCAATATGGGTATTAAGCAGCAAGCTGTTGTTCATGCTGCTATCAGCGATATTGTCCAAAAAGGAAATGTGGATATGTTCTCTCTATATGAAGCTCTGACAAGTGAACAGATTCCGTACAATCTAGTAGAACAGCTGACAGATACGCTCTCCTTTTTTGTAAATTTCAAGGAAAATGACAGAGACTGGGGTGAACTAATCGAAGAAAGCAAGGATATCATTGTCATCTCTACCGAAGCAGTACGCTCCAGCGACGGTTCCGGTTTGATTGATATGCTGCTAATGTCCCTGTATTATTATCAGCAAGCACACAATGAGAAACATATTAGCATTTTCATAGATGAAATCAAAACACAAAATCTTAGCACCAAAGGCTCCATTGCCAAGATTCTGACAGAAAGTCGTAAAAATCGGATTGGTCTGAACTTTGCTACTCAGTTTCTGCCAAAATCCATTCAAATTCGAGAAATCATGAACAATGCAGATATTCATGCTTTTTTCCGTCTGGACGACAGGACTGCGACTTCTGTCACAAGACTGCTTCGAGTTAATCCACAAGAGCTGACTCTTTTGGAAAAAGGCGAATGTTACATCAAGGGAACGTTTTACAACCAGAACAAACAGGAGGCAATTCCTGGAATTCTTCATGGAAAAACATATCGCAACTTCAGAAAGCAAACGGCTGAAAATCCGAAACTGAAATGATTTTGAGTAGTATAGCCATCTCATAGAGATGGCTATACTACCTGTAAAAATATAAATGACAGTATCGGTTAGTGCTATTTTTCTGCCTGTACGGTTTTATCTGCTGTAAAAGTTGTACCGCCGATGCCAAAAAACCGTTCAAAGAAACGCTTTAGCTGATCGACAACACTTTGTTTTTTCTTTGCTCTTCCAGTTCCGCCAAAGCGTGAAACAGGAGGGAGAATTTTATCCAACTCAGTACCAGTCGTTTTTACTTCGCCATCACGGAACGCATTTTCCAAAAACTTTCTGGTCTCCATGTCTTTTAATTTTTCTTCTTGGATGATCTGTTCCAATTCCTTTTCCCGTTCTTCTGTAACATATTGATGCCATTTCGTCAGAACATCATCCACATCATTGATTCCAGCTAAAAATGTGTTGATCAAGTTTTTCTTACTGCGAAGTTCCGGACTGGCATCAATTGCCTTTTGAATCGTGATCAGAACCTCTTTATCTTCACAGTGTGCATCATGGTATTTTTTCACGAGCATCAAGATGTAGTCGATGTTAATCTCAATCTGACGGATCAGTTCTACTTCAAACACAACATCATCGCTGATGTCTTCTTTCTCTCCAACCGGTCTTTTTTTCCATTCATCCCGCAAATCCTGATATTTTCCCAGGTAATCCTGTAAATCTCGTTCCGGAATCTTTTCTTTCTCTGCAAAATCATCGAAGGAAAGCAATAAGTTTCTCATCCGGAGAATTGCACCAAACAGAGCAATGAAGTCTTTCTGGTTTTGTTCTCCTTGTATCCCTGTTTCATCAACAGGGAACTTTTCGTAAAGTTCTTTTACCAGATCAACGTAACCAGGATGCCGTTTTCCTGCTGCATCCTGATAGCCATTGTAGTAGTCATCAAACTTTCGCAGCAGAACAACTCCACCTGCACCTTTATCTCCAAAAAGTGAAATCGCAGCATCTACACGCTTCTGCAAATTACGGAAACAAACGATGTTGCCAAATGTTTTGATGCTGTTTAAAATGCGGTTGGTTCTGCTGAACGCTTGAATCAGCCCGTGCATTTTCAAGTTCTTATCTACCCAAAGTGTATTTAGTGTGGTTGCGTCAAAACCGGTTAAAAACATGTTGACTACGATTAGCAGATCCAGTTCCTTGTTTTTCATGCGGAGCGAAACATCTTTGTAGTAATTTTGGAATCGGTCACCGTCTGTAGAGTAGTTGGTGTGAAACATCTCATTGTAGTCTTTAATCGCACTATCCAAAAAATCCCGACTGGTCTGATCCAATTGACTGGTATCCTCACTATTTTCTTCATCCAGAACGCCGTCTGCCTCTGCTTCATTGGCACCGTAGCTGAAAATCGCTGCGATACGAAGTTGCTTAGACGGGTCTTCTGCCATCTGCCGCTTAAACTCCTGGTAGTACAACTTTGCCATCTGAGTAGAAGCGACGCAAAAAATAGCATTAAAACCGTTTACACGCCGTTCCTGTTTCACCTCCCCAACCGTTCCGTTCGCAGCAGAAGCAACCTGTCGGATGTTGGAAAGCACTCGAAACTGATAGCTTTTTTCATTCCGGTAGGTCTTTTGATTAAAGTGTTCCAAGATGTATTTCGTCACCAGAGAAATTCGCTTAGGTGCCATGAACGCTTTCTCCCGATCGATGTCCCATACTTCTTTATCATCAATGTCCGGATCAGAGTCCATGGTTTTGATGTAGTCCACCCGAAACGGCAACACGTTCTTATCGTTAATGGCATCGACAATGGTGTAAGTGTGAAGCTGATCGCCGAACGTTTGTTCTGTTGTGCGAAACTGTGGATTTTTCGACGCTCCGGCGTTTGCGGCAAAGATTGGCGTTCCGGTGAACCCAAATAGATGATACTTCTGAAAACTCTTTACAATTGCGGTGTGCATATCTCCAAACTGGCTGCGATGGCACTCATCAAAGATGATGACCACATGTTTTTGATAGACATCATGCACCGGATTCTTTTTGATGAACGTTGCAAGCTTCTGAATCGTTGTGATGATGATTCTGGCGGTTTCGTCCTCTAACTGTTTTTTCAAAATCGCTGTGCTGGTATTGCTGTTGGCAGCACCTTTTTCAAAGCGGTCGTATTCCTTCATGGTTTGATAGTCCAAATCTTTTCGGTCTACCACAAACAAAACTTTGTCGATATACGGCAGGGACGAAGCAAGACGAGCCGTCTTAAAAGAAGTCAGTGTCTTTCCAGAGCCAGTCGTATGCCAGATGTATCCGCCGCCTGCGATGCTGCCGTACTTTTTATAGTTATTGGCGATTTCGATGCGGTTTAAGATTCGCTCTGTCGCTGTGATCTGGTAAGGCCGCATCACCATCAGCAGATTTTCCGAAGTAAAAATGCAGTACTTTGTAAGAATATTCAAGATGGTATGTCTTGCAAAAAATGTTCTCGTAAAGTCCACCAAATCTGTGATGACTCGATTGTTGGCATCTGCCCAAAACGAAGTAAATTCAAAACTGTTGCTGGTTTTTGTGCGTTTTCCTTTTCCGGATCCAGCTTCTTTGATGGCGTTAAAACGGGTGCTGTTGGAGTAATACTTCGTGTTGGTGCCATTGGAGATGACAAAAATTTGTACATATTCATACAGTCCGCAGCCTGCCCAAAAGCTATCTCTCTGGTAACGGTCAATCTGGTGGAACGCCTCTCGAATCGGTACGCCACGGCGTTTCAGCTCGATATGCACCAAAGGGAATCCATTCACCAAAACGGTCACATCGTAACGGTTGTCATGTCTTGCTCCCTCAGCTTGGGAGATTTCGTATTGATGGATGACTTGCAGAAAGTTGTTGTGGATGTTTTTCTTATCAATGAGAGTAATGTTCTTGGAAGAACCATCATCCCGCCGAAGCACCTGCACATTGTCTTCCTGAATTTTTCGGGTTTTCTCTACAATGCCCTCGTTCTGGTTTGCAAGCGTATCTTTAAAAAAGCGGTTCCACTCGTTGTCAGAAAAGGTAAAATGATTCAGCTTTTCCAGCTGCGTCCGCAAGTTGGCGACAAGGTCGCTCTCTTTATGGAGTGTCAGACGCTCGTAGCCCTGTTCTGTCAGCATCTGGAGGAACGCTTCTTCCAAATCATGCTCGGACTGGTAGCTGCTGGACTGCCGCTTTTGCGGTTCGTATTCTGTCACAACGGTGTTTTCTGTAGTCTGTGCGACAAGGTTAAAAAAGGGCATGGTGTTCCCCTCCTATCAGGTAAGTTTCGGGAACGAAAGCAGCCGATCCCGATAGTATTCGTATTGTTTTTGTCTGGCTTCGATTTCGGCAGGCAGACCAATATTTAAATCGGAACAGATTGCATCAAAGTTGTCAAGGACATTTACTATGCGTTCTTGTATTTCCATTGATGGAATTGGTACAATAAGTTTCTCAAGTCTTTTTACTGATAAACCAGGCTGTGCCCCCTGTGATTTGTATTGATTAAGATTCATTGAAATCAACAAATGATATAGAAATCTTTGCAAATATTTTCCTTTAGATTCAACAACAACTGCGTGTTCCGTTGCATAAAATTCACCAGAAGCGTAATTCACATTGCCACACAATGCTCCTTGTCTGCCTATAATCGGAAATTCTCCTTTATGACTTTGCAATTCAACATATCCTCTTAATCCATTACCACCATAACACGCATATCTATAATTGCTATCACACACACTGGATATTTTTGATGAAGATATAGATCTTCCTGCTTTCATATTGCAAGTCTCTCCAAGTGTTTTCCATTGAACTTCACTTGTCCCCCCCCCGCGGACATCAAACGTCAGGAGTTGGTCTCTGTAATACTCATACTGTTTCTGTCTCGCTTGCAGCTCCGCTTGTAGTTTCGTTTGCAATTCCGCTGTAAGCGAGGTAAAGCTGTCTAAAATCCGGACGATTTCTTCTTGAACTGGGAGAGGTGGAACGGGAAGAACTAATTCTCTTACAATATCTGCATTTAAATTCTGAACAGCACCACCAAATGATGCCCTTTTTCTCATTTCATATTGACAAGAATTTGAATTCAACAAATGATATAGAAAGTCAGATAAATATTTATTAGAAAAATCACTAATTGCAAGCCATCCATCATGAATGCATCCATCTATTTTCAAAATATAAGGTCTACCAAAGCTCATAGAATTTGACAAAATAAAATCTCCTTGTTTTACAAATCGAGATTTTCTTGCCCCATCCTTAGTGATTTTTTCTGCTGTAGATGTAATATATTTATCTCCTTGTTTTACGTCTCCTATTTTAATCCAATTTATTCCTGTCGATTCGGTAGTAATAAAATTTTTTATAGGGCGAGGTGATGCTCCTCGTACAATTGTAGCACACTCCCCGAATTTTTTATACTCCACCCCATTCGGGCAAAGTTCTGCAATCAGTTCCTTCAGCTTGCTCATTCTCCCACCTCGATTTCCTCAATGATTGCATCAATTGCCGCACGGAGTTCCTCTTCCCGCAAAACGATTTCAGCAATCTCGGCGTTCAGCTTTTGGATGTCGATTTTTTCCCGTGTGTCCTCTGCCTCGACGTAAGTAGAAACCGAAAGATTGAAGTCGTTCTCTGTGATTTCCGTGATGTCTGCCAAGTGGGAGAAGTGGGCGATTTCTTTTCGCTCTGCAAAGGTGTCCACAATGCGGCTGATGTTCTCCGGTGTTAGCTTATTGTTATTTGTCACCTTGATGCACTCGCTGGTCGCATCGATGAACAGCGTCGTGCTGTCGCTCTTGTTTTTCTTCATGACCATGATGCAAGTGGCGATGCTTGTTCCAAAAAACAGGTTGCTGGGCAGCTGAACCACGCAGTCAATGAAGTTGTTTTCGACCAAATACTTCCGGATTTTTCGCTCTGCACCGCCTCGGTACATGATACCCGGAAAGCAAACGATCGCTGCCGTGCCGTTCGATGCCAGCCAACTCAAGCTGTGCATGATGAACGCCATGTCAGCTTTGCTCTTCGGTGCCAGCACACCAGCCGGTGCAAAACGTGGGTCATTGATGAGCAGTGGATTTTCGTCGCCCTCCCACTTGATTGAATACGGCGGATTGGAAACAATTAACTCAAACGGCTCGTCGTCCCAGTGCTGCGGATTAATCAGCGTGTCTTCACAGGCGATGTTGAACTTATCGAACTCGATGTCGTGGAGAAACATGTTGATGCGGCACAGGTTGTAAGTAGTGATGTTGATTTCTTGCCCAAAAAATCCGTTCCGAACTGCATCACGGCCAAGAACTTTTTCCGCTTTCAGCAACAGAGAGCCACTTCCGCAGGCGGGATCATAGACTTTGTTGATTTCCTTTTTTCCGACTGTTCCCAGTCTTGTCAAAAGCTCTGAAACGTCTGCCGGCGTGAAGAACTCCCCACCAGATTTTCCGGCATTAGAAGCGTACATCGTCATCAGATACTCATAAGCATCCCCGAACGCATCGATGTCATGCTGCTTTACCTCTCCGAGGTTCATGTTTGCAACGCCTTTCAAAAGCTTTACCAGCTTTTCGTTCCGCTTAGAAACCGTCGAACCCAACTTGTTGCTGTTGACATCGTAGTCATCAAACAGCCCTGCAAACTGTCCCTCAGAAGTAGAACCTTTTGCCGATTCTTCGATATGCCGAAATACGCTTTCCAAAGTTTCGTTGAGGTTTTCGTCGTTGTCGGCACGTTTCAATACATTGCAGAAAAGTTCACTGGGCAGGATGAAGAATCCTTTTTCCTCTACCAACCCGTCCCGGGCTTCTTCTGCTTCATCGTCTGGCATCTCTGCATAGTCAAAGTCGGGGGTTCCGGCTTCGATTTCACCGTTGTTGATGTAACTGCAAAGATTCTCTGAAATATATCTGTAAAACATCGTGCCAAGCACGTAGTTTTTGAAGTCCCAACCATCTACAGCTCCACGCAGTTCATCCGCAATCGCCCAGATAGCACGGTGTAGTTCATCACGTTCTTGTTCTTTTTTCGTGTCAATCATGTTTTTCCTCCAGTGTTTTCTCTTCTCTGCACCCTTTTTCTCAAAAAGACACATTTCTGATTTGATTATACCACAAAATTGCCAAATGGTCAATATTTTCTGACTATATAGAAAAAAGCCGCCTCCCCATATCTTATAGATACGCTGGGAAGCGGCTTTTGATTTAGATTGTATGATTATTTTTCAGTAGGCTGTACAGGCAGGTCATCAATCAGCAGAATAATAAATTGCATGAGAGCAGTTGTATCCTGATCATTCAAAACACCATCCTGACAGCAG
>ERZ1673699.2715-NODE-2715-length-11317-cov-8.721275_pt1 | contig 11317 bp, 7 predicted proteins | sample MGYA00580229_ERZ1673699 | MGnify/ENA primary metagenome ERZ1673699 (study PRJEB41218, sample SAMN15661785) | gut metagenome | host: Homo sapiens | place: Canada: London | collected 2015-08-20/2019-03-30 | study: EMG produced TPA metagenomics assembly of... | reverse complement strand
GGCTTTCCAGGAACTTCTGCAGGTCGTTGTTGCCCAGCGGGCTGTACTTGACGTAGATCTCACCGACCACACCCACCTTGACCTTGGGCACCCGGGTGACCGGGATGTTGGCAAAGTCGGCTGCAATGAGCGGGAAGGTGTGCTTCATCTCCTTGGCGGTGTAGCCCTTGCCGGCCAGCAGGACCCGGCCCAGACGGGTGACCCACAGGTCCACCATCTTGTCGGCAGCACCCTTCTCGTTCTCATAGGGGGCCACCTGATTGCGCAGGGCGCACAGCATGTCACCGTAGAAGATGCAGGCCAGCGCGCGGCGGGCCAGCGGGATGGTCATCTGGAAGCCGCTGTCCTTTTCCAGGCCGGAAAAGTTCAGGCTGGCCACCGGGATCTGCGGGTAACCGGCCTTGACCAGTGCCTTGCGCAGCAGATGGATGTAGTTGGAAGCACGGCAGCCGCCGCCGGTCTGGGTGATGAGCAGCGCGGTGTGATCCAGATCATATTTGCCGCTGTTCAGCGCGTCCAGGAACTGGCCAATGACCAGCAGGGCCGGATAGCAGGTATCGTTGTGGACATATTTCAGGCCCAGCTGTGCCACGGCACTGCCGCAGTTGCCCAGGATCTCGCACTTGTAGCCGTCGTAGCGCAGGGCGTACTCCAGCAGGCGGAACTGGGTAATGGCCATGTTGGGGATGAGGATGGTATGCGTTTTCTTCATCTCCGGGGTGAATTTGGGATAATTGTATTCCATAGGTTCCTCCTATGTTCTCAGGCTTCTGCCTTGGCGGCGGCCTTTTCCTCGGCCACCTCGTCGCGCTCGTCCAGCGCGGCAAACAGACTGCGCAGGCGGATGTTCACCGCGCCCAGGTTGGTGATCTCGTCGATCTTGAGCTGGGTGTACAGCTTGCCGCCTGCCTGCAGGATCTCGCGGGTCTCGTCGGTGGTAATGGCATCCACGCCGCAGCCGAAGGACACCAGCTGCACCAGATCCATATCCTTCTGGGTGGTGCAGTACTTGGCGGCGGCATACAGGCGGCTGTGGTAGGTCCACTGGTTCAGCACACTGGTGGGGAACTTCTGCACCCGGTTGGAGATGCTGTCCTCGGTGACGACGGCAGCCCCGTGGCGGGTGATCAGACGGTCGATGCCGTGGTTGACCTCCGGGTCCACATGGTAGGGGCGGCCCGCCAGCACGATGATGCGCTTGCCCTGACGGCGTGCCTCGTCGATGATCTCGCTGCCCTTCACGCGAATTTTGGCCATATGGGCCTCGTACTCAGCGTAAGCGGCGTCGGCGGCTTCCTGCACTTCCTTCTCGGAGATGCCGCCAAAATACTTGGGCAGCACGTTCTTGGCCATCTTGTGCACAAAGTCCTTGGGGCGGTGGATGCCCACATAATCATAGATGAACTTTTTGCCTTCCAGCTCCGGGCAGTTGCCGGCCAGAACTTCCGGGTAATAGGCCACCACCGGGCAGTTGTAATGGTTGTCGCCCAGGCCCTCGTCCACGTTGTAGGTCAGGCAGGGGTAGAAGATGGCGTCCAGCTCCATCTGGCTCAGGGCCTTGATGTGACCGTGGCTCAACTTTGCCGGGAAGCAGGCCGTATCGCTGGGGATAGTGGCCTGTCCGGCCAGATACAGCCCGCGGCTGGACACCGGGCTGGTGTGCACCGCAAAGCCCAGCTTGGTCCAGAAGGCCCACCAGAAGGGCAGCAGCTCGTAGAAGCCCAGGCACAGCGGGATGCCGATGGAGCCGCGCTTGCCGGGCACCGGCTTGTAGCTGGCCAACAGCTCCTGCTTGTAGGCGTACAGGTTCAGGCTGTTGTCGGCGCTCTTGCCGGTAACGGGCTTGTCGCAGCGGTTGCCGGAAATGTACTTGCGGCCATCCGCAAAGGTGTTGACGGTGAGCTGGCAGTGGTTGCCGCAGCCGCCGCACTTCACGCTGACCACCTTCTGTTCAAAGGCTTCCAGCTCCTGCTGGCTCATCATGCCGGAGGCGGTACGGTGGGCCTTGCTGCTCTGGCGCAGACCGTACAGGGCCGCACCGTAAGCACCCATCAAACCGGCAATGTCCGGGCGGATGACCTCCACGCCCATCTCTTTTTCAAAGGCGCGGAGCACGGCTTCATTATAAAAGGTACCGCCCTGCACCACGATCTTGCGGCCCAGTTCTTCGGGGCTGGACGCGCGGATGACCTTGTACAGTGCGTTCTTGACCACGCTGATGGACAGACCGGCCGAGATGTTCTCGATGCTGGCACCGTCCTTCTGGGCCTGCTTCACCGAGCTGTTCATGAACACGGTGCAGCGGCTGCCCAGGTCCACCGGGCGGTCCGCAAACAGACCCAGGGCGGCAAACTGCTTGACGTCATAACCCAGGGCCTGGGCGAAGGTCTGCAAAAAGCTGCCGCAGCCGGAAGAACAGGCTTCGTTCAGGAAGATGTTGCTGATGGCGCCATCCTCGATCTTGAAGCACTTCATATCCTGGCCGCCGATGTCGATGATGAAGTCCACATCCGGCATGAAGTACTTGGCGGCGGTGAAGTGGGCCACCGTTTCCACCAGACCGTAATCACAGCGGAAGGCGTTCTTCACCAGCTCTTCGCCGTAGCCGGTGGTGGTCACGCTGGCCACCTGCAGCCCCGGGTGTTCCTTGTAGATTTTGAGCAGCTGCTCCCGGATGAGGGGCAGCGGGTTGCCGAGATTGGGCTGATAGTTGGTGTACAGGATCTGGCTCTTCTCGTCCACCACCACCAGCTTGACGGTGGTGGAACCGGAGTCGATGCCGATGTGCACCGGGCCGCAGTGGGCACTGAACGGCACATGCGGCACGCTGTGGGACATGTGCCGGGCGTGGAATTCCTCGTACTCCTGCTTGTTGGCAAACAGCGGCGGCTCGCTGGCATAGGTGGCCGTGGCGGCATACTTGTCCAGTGCGTCGGCCACATCGGTGAGCACAAAGGATTTGTCCGCATACAGGGCGGCACCCAGTGCCACATACAGCAGGCTGTTTTCCGGGCAGATGCCGGTCACGCCCAGCGCCTCGTCAAAGCTCTTGCGCAGCACGGTGCTGAAGGTGAGCGGCCCGCCCAGATACAGGATGTTGCCCTTGATGGGGCGGCCCTGTGCCAGACCCGCAATGGTCTGGTTGACCACGGCCTTGTAGATGCTGGCGGCAATGTCCTCGGTGCGGGCCCCCTGATTGATCAGGGGCTGCACGTCGCTCTTGGCAAACACGCCGCAGCGGGAAGCGATGGTGTAGGTGCGCTGGGCCTGCTCGGCGGCCTTGTTCATCTCGTCGGCGCTCATCTTGAGCAGGGTGGCCATCTGGTCGATGAAAGCACCCGTGCCGCCGGCACAGCTGCCGTTCATGCGCACCTCGGTGCCGTTGGTCAGAAACAGGATCTTGGCATCCTCACCGCCCAGCTCGATCACGCAGTCGGTGGCAGGCATAAAGCGCTTGACCGCCACGCGGGTGGAGAACACCTCCTGCACAAAGGGCACGCCGCAGCTGTCTGCCAAGCCCATACCGGCAGAACCGGAGATGCTGAGCAGCGCCTTGCAGCCATGCAGCTGCTCGGCATCAATGCGCCGCAGCAGCTCCTGCGCCTTTTCCAGAATATGACTATAATGTCGTTCGTATGTAGAATACAGCAGGGTATCCTGCTCATCCAGCACCACGCACTTGATGGTGGTGCTGCCGATGTCAAGACCTACTCTCACGTTGTTTTTCCTCCTAAGGCATCGTCTGCCGGGGCACGCCCTGCACACAGACGGTTCAGTTTTGACTGCCGAAAATTGTTCGGTAACAAATCATCCTCACAGTTTGCATACAAGGTCATTATAAACCAAATTGTCGGCACATTCAATCTGGAGCCTTTATTTTACACGAAAAAAATAGTATTTTCCGCTCTAAAAGTTAAACATTTTGTGAACTTGCCGGACTTTTTGGTGCTGAATTTTTCCGTGGCAAAGGTTCTTTGCTGCGAGCAAAAAAGAGCACTGTACCGGGTGGTACAGTGCCCCGTTTGCGTTGTTATGCCTGCTGCCGTGCGCGGCTGCGGTCCATATCAAAGTCAACTTTAAGCCAAGAGGTTTTTACAAAGTTTCCACACTCAAAACGGCGCAGAGCCTTCTGGTTTTTCCAGAAGCGCTCCGCGCCTTTTTTCGTTGTCAGAACAGGTCCAGCATATTGTCGAGGTAGATCTCTTCCCGCACCTGCAGCTGGTGTTCCGGTTTGGTCAGATAGTACAACAGAAATTCCAGCACCAGCGCACTGCCAAGGCCCCGGCCCTCGATCTTGAACTGCGAAAAGCCCATGGGCAGGTAGGTGCTGCGGATGTCCTCCACTCCGATAAAGCCGGGGTTCCGCATTGCTTTGGAAAAGCGGTAGCCTTCCGCCGCACCGGGGGCCGTGCAGCGGTGCTCCGGGCAGAGCTCGCCCAGGTTCCGGCGGCTGACGTTCTCGTAGCAGCGCCGCCGGTCGGTGCAGCCGAACCAGCAGCACTCGTTGCAGAGAAATTCCAGCTTGTCCTTCTGCGGCTGCGGCAGGCTGTCCAGCTGCGCAAAGGCTTTGTTCAGGCGGAAGTCCGGCACCACATAGCGGAACTCCGGCCGGGCGATCTCCGCTTCCAGCTGTGCAAACTCCGTGAGTACCTTGGTGGTGGAGGACACCAGATATAATTCCGGGTAGTGCTCCTGCAGATAATCCACCAGCAGGTCCGAATGCACGATGACGCCGTTTTGCACACTGCCCTGCGCGAACTGCGCGCAGAGGGCGTTGCATTTAGGATCGGTCAGGTGCTCTTCCCGCAGCAGTGAATTGCTGAAGGTGAGCCGGGCCGAGATACGGTACTCCTGCGCAAGGGCCAGCACCTCCCGGGCGGTGTGTCGGCTGCAGCCGGTCCGTCCGCCGCCCCACAGGCAGTCGGCCGGGGCACCGTAAAGGGAGCCGATCTCGCACCAATCGTAAAACCAGTCGCGGTGCGTCTGGTACAGCGGCAGGAACACCCGGTACAGCTCGTAGAACTCAAACAACCCGGGCAGGTGAAAATACGCTTTTCTGATTTCCATGATCAGTCGTCCAGCCGGATCTTTTCCTTCAGCACCACGCAGCCGGCCATGGTGGCCAGTGCGGCAAAGGAGGCGATGGCACCGGTGATGTGCTCCTTATACCAGCTAAACAGCGATTTTGGGGATGTTGTACCGTCTTGTGAGGAACTCATTGTGGAAACTCTCCTTTAAATTTTATCTTTCCTATTATAGCCCTTCCCGCCGGGGAGGACAAGACGGAATTTCACCTCACGGATGAAAAAAGGCAAAAAGGCAGAGGACAAGCCGCATGCGCAGCATGTTCTCCGCCCCAAAGGGTCATTCCAGCCCCTGCGTCCGGATCTCTACGGTCCGCCCGCCGAGGTTTTCGTAAATGCGGTGGGACACCGACAGCACCGTGCGGCCCACCGAAGCACGGCGCAGGGCTTCCAGGACCCGGGCCTCGGTCTCGGCATCCAGATTGGCCGTGATCTCGTCCAGCAGCAGCACCGCCGGGTCGGCGGCGGCGGCGCGGGCAATGGACAGCAGCTGCCATTCGCCCTGCGAGAACATGCCGTCGGTGCACAGGGTGTCGCAGCCCTGCGGCAGCGCCCGGATGACGGCATCCATCCCAGCCAGCTCTGCGGCACGCCGGGCCATTTCGCGGGAAATAGCCGGGTCGCCCAGGGTGATCTGCTCCAGCACCGTGCCCGGCACCCGGGCAAGATGCTGCTCCACACAGCCGATGCAGGTGCGGCGCTCCCGGTCGGTGATGTCCGACACCTTCACCCCGCCGATGGTCACCGTGCCCGCTTCCGGCGGGTACAGGCCCAGCAGCAGCCTGAACACCGTGCTCTTGCCCGCGCCGGTGCGGCCCACCAGCGTGACCTGCTCGCCCTGCTTCACGGTCATGGAAAAGTCCTCAAGGACGTGCTTTTCGCCGTAGCCGAAGGTGACATGGTCCAGCACCACGTCACCCCGGGCCGCCGTGGCCCGTGCGGGAGGCTGCTCCCGCTCCGGCTGGGCAAGAAAGGCGTCGATGCGCTTCACGCCCGCCATAGCCGACTGGATGGTCTGGATCTCCATGCCAAGGCTCTCGATGGGTTCAAAGATGCGGGAGATGTAGTTGATCACGGCCACCGAGGTGCCCACCGACATGCCGAACAGCGTGAGCACCGCGGCATTGCCAGAGGCCGACAGCAGCATGACCGCGCCCACCACGACGGCGTTCAGCACCAGCACCACCGGTGAATAGATGGCATCGTAAAAGTTCGTGCGCTCCATGGCGGCGTAACTGTCCCCGATGCAGCGGTCATACCGCTGCTCCCGGTAGGCTTCCAGCCCCAGGGCCCGGATGGTGCGGATGTTGTGCAGCGTCTCCGGTACCTGCCCGGACACGGCAGCCACGGCGCGGCGGTTGTCCAGCTGGGCGGCCAGCATGCGCTTCTGCACATGGCGGGTAAACAGGGCAAACAGCGGCAGCACCAGCAGCAGGATCAGCGCAAGGCCGGTATTTTTGACTGCAATGACCGCCAGGATGGACACGATGCGGCAGGCGTCCGCCGCCATGCTGATGATGCCGGAGGTGAACAGGGCTTCCACCGTGTCCACATCGCCGGAAAAGCGGGCTGCCACCTCCCCGGGGTTCTGGCGTACCAGCATGCTGGCCGGCAGCCGGGTCAGCTTGCGGGACATCTCGGTGCGCAGAGCGTGGGTCATCTTCTGGCCGAACAGCACCAGCAGGCTCTCCTGCGCGGAGGACAGCCCCCCTTCCAGCGCAAGGCTGCCAAAATAGAGCAGCACCGCCTGCACCGTCAGCGGGATGCCTGCCGTCAGCCGGTCGATGATGCGGGCCAGCAGCAGCGGCGGCACCAGCGACGCCCCCACCGACCCGGCCACGCACAGGAGGGTGCCTGCGGTCAGGACAGGATGTGCCCCAGCCGCCATGCGGATGGCGGCAAATACGCCGTTCTGTTCCGATTTTTTCCGGTTCTTCATGCAGGCTCGCTTCCTTTCGCTGCGGTCTGGCTCTCGTACAGCTGGCGGTACAGCGGCATGGACGCCATCAGTTCTTCGTGGGTGCCCACCGTGGCCTTGCCGCCGTCCAGAAAAATCACCTGCTGCATCTGCGGAAAGCGGTACAGCCGGTGGGAGATGAGGAACACCACTTTGTCCTTTGCATAGGCCTGCAGGTTGGCAAACACATTGTCCTCGGTGCTGCGGTCCAGTGCCGAGAAGGGGTCGTCCAGCACCAGCACCGGGCGCGGATGAGCCAGCGTCCGGGCCAGGGCCAGCCGCTGGGCCTGCCCGCCGGAAAGGCGGGTGCCGCCGCTGCCAATGACCGTGTCGGGGCCGTGTTCCATGGCAAGCACTTCGTCCTTCAGGGCTACGGCCGAGAGGTACGGCAGCGCGTCCTGCTCCCCGCCGCAGAGCACGTTGCTGCGCACGGTGTCGGCGCTGAGTTCCGGGTCATGGCCCAGATACCCGACGGTGGCCGACACCTGCCGCGGGGTCAGGGCCGAAAGTTCCGTCTTGCCAAACCGCACAGAACCGGCATAGGGTGCTTCACACAGGAACACCCGGCCCAGCGTAGATTTGCCGCAGGCCACCGGGCCGGTGATGCCGATGATGTCGCCGGGGTGGGCGGTGAGGTTCAGGCCGGAGAAGATGGGCACATCGCCATAGGCAAAGGCGAGATCTTTCAGGGTGACGTCAGCGGCCTGCGGCACCTGCAGGGGCTCCAGCTGCTCCGGCTGCTTCATCAGCGGCTTGATGCGCTTCCAGGAGACTTCGGCCTTTTGTACGGCGTTGAACAGCTTTGCCACCTTGGAGGATTTGACCACCAGCTTGGTAAAGCAGGACAGGAAGGTGGTGAATGCGGCAATGTCCCAGCGGCTCCACCCGGTGCCCAGCACATTTTTTGCGCCGAACCACAGGATGAACAGCACGCCGGCTTCGGACGCTGCCAGATACAGCGGCGGCAGAGCCGACTGCCACACATTGCTGCGCACGGCGGTCTTTTCGTACCGGTCCAGCGCGTCCTCATATTGTTCGGAGCGGGCGTCCTCACAGCCGTAAATGCGGTAGGTCACGGCGTTCCGGGCACGGTCCAGCGTGGCAGCGCTCAGGGCACCAGCCGCCTTTTTGTAGGCCGCACCGGCGCGCTGCACCGGCTTTTTCATCCATGCCGCGCACACATAGGAAAACGGCGTGAACAGCAGACTGAGCAGGGCCAGCCGCCAGTCGTACACCAGCAGCATGACCACATAGCCTGCCAGCGCCACACCGGTATCAAAGATCTCGGTGGTGAACTTGCGCATGCCCTCCACGCAGTCGTCCACATCCGAGATGGCCTTGGTCATCAGCTCACCGGCACCCTCCTGCTCCAATGCAGTCCGGCTCTGCCGCACCAGATTGGCATACAGGATGCCTTTCATCCGGCGGTTGATGTTGTTGGCAAAGCGCCGCACATAGAACCGCTTGACGAACCGTGCCGCCTGCACCACCAGGATGGTCAGGATATAGGCCAGCACCAGCAGGGCCATGCGGGCGGCGGTCTCGCTGCCGCCCAGAATGTCGGCCAGGCACTGGGCCAGACGGCCCTCGAACCACGGCGTGGCCAGCAGGCCGATGTTGTAAACAAGACCCGAGACCGTCACGAGGGTCAGCGGCAGCCACTCGACCCGGAAATAGGAAAGCACCCGGTCCGGGCAGAAGGTCTTAGTCGGTCGTTCCATGGGCAGTTTCACCTCCTGCGGTGTTCCGGAAGTGCGGGAATCCCGCACGGCTCTCGGTTTTGGACGCGGTGTACAGCTTGTTCAGCGCAGCCGCAAAAGCGGCGGCTTCCTCCTGCGTGAGCACACCGGTCAGGTACTCGTAAAAGGCCGCTTCCACCTCGGCTTTGGAGGATTTCAGGTTCTCGGCCTTTTCGGTGGGGAACAGCAGCTGGCTGCGCCGGTCGTTGGGGGCGTCCTGCCGGGTGAGGTAGCCCTTTCCTTCCAGATTTTTTGTGCGGCGCGCAATGGCGGCCTTGTCCGCGTGCAGAAGCTCGGCCAGCTGTGCCTGGGTGCAGCCGGGGTGGTGGCGCAGTGCATGGATCAGGTCGATCTCCGCCGTGCCGACTCCCTCTTCCCGTACGGTGAGCAGGACCAGCTTTTCCGCTTCCCGCGCGATCTTTGTGATTTTTCGCTGGGTGATGTCCATAGGTGTCTCCCCTGTCTCGTCGAAAGATGTATCTACATCGTTGTAGGTGCAACTATTATAGCACAGTTTTGGGCCGATGCAAGCCCCCTCTTGTTTCTGCCCGGGCAGGCTTTATAATAGAAGCAGACCGAGGGCACGCGGGATGGTCTGGTGCTGCTGGCCGCCTGGATGACAGCACGGTGAGCCGATCCATCCCAATACGCAGAACAGGCCCCCGGATGGCTTTTTTACAGTCGTCCGGGGGCCTGTCTTTTGGTTGTATTCAGTGGTCCAGCACGGTCTTGCCGGTCAACGGGTCCGGGATGCCCAGCAGGGCCAGAATGATGGCCATGCGGATGTAGACACCGTTGTGCACCTGATCAAAGTAGGCGGCGCGGGGGTCGTTGTCCACGTCGGTGCTGATCTCGTCGATGCGGGGCAGCGGATGCAGCACCGGCATATCCGCCGGGGCCAGCCGCAGCATGGCTTCGTCCAGCTGGTAGCAGCCCTTCAAGCGCAGATACTCTTCCTCGTTGAAGAAGCGCTCCTGCTGGATGCGGGTCATGTACAGCACATCCAGATGGGGCAGTTCCGCTTCCAGATCATCGGTCTCGGTGTAGACCTGATGGGTAGGCTCCAGCGATTCGGTCTTGACGTAGCGGGGCAGGCGCAGGTCCTCCGGCGAGATGAACACAAAGCGGTTGCCCTCAAACTGGCTCAGCGCGGCGGTCAGGGAGTGGACCGTCCGGCCGAACTTGAGGTCGCCGCAGAAGCCGATGGTCAAATGATCCAGCCGCCCCTTGCGCTGACGGATGGTCATCAGGTCGATCATGGTCTGGGAGGGGTGCGCGTGGCCGCCATCGCCTGCATTGATGACCGGCACGCGGGCATACCGGGACGCCTGGAGCGGAGCCCCCTCCTTGGGGTGGCGCATGGCGATGACGTCGGCGTAGTTGCTCACCACGCGGGCAGTGTCCTCCACCGTCTCGCCCTTGCTGGCGGAAGAAAGCTGTGCCCCTGCAAAGCCCAGCGTTTTGCCGCCCAGCCGCAGCATGGCCGACTCGAAAGAAAGCCGGGTGCGGGTGGACGGCTCATAGAACAGGGTGGCCAGGATGCGCCCGTCGCACAGGTGGGCGTAGGGTGCGGGGTTTGCTTCCATCCGGTCGGCAAGGTCCAGCAGGGCCAGCTGCTCGTTCCGTGAAAAGCTGTTCGGTTCAATGAAATGTCTCACAGCCATGCTCCTTTCAACACGAACTTTTCGCGCTCGGCACCGGTGGAAACGAACTGGATCTCATGGTCCAGCTGCTTTTCCAGGAACTGCACATAGTTCTTTGCTGCTTCGGGAAGCTCGTCCCAGCTGGTACAGCCGGAAATATCCTGCTCCCAGCCGGGCAGCATGGTGACCACCGGCTCCACACGGTCCAGGTCGGACAGCGGGTCGAAGGCGGGGACCTCCACGCCGTCCAGCTTGTAACCGGTGATGACCGGGATCTCCTTCAGGCTGCTGAGCACGTCCAGCTTGGTCAGGGCGATCTTGTCGGCACCCTGCATGGCAAGGCCATAGCGGCTGGCCACACAGTCAAAGGGGCCCACCCGGCGCGGGCGGCCGGTGGCGGCACCGTACTCGCCGCCTGCCTTGCGCAGCTGCTCGTTCCACACTTCGCCCATGGCGTTCTCGGCCGCAAAGGGGCCGGCACCCACGCAGGTGGAGTAGGCTTTCAGCACGCCCACCACATGGTCCAGCTTGCAGTTGGGGATGCCTGCCCCCAGCGGTGCATAGGCCGCCAGCGTATTGGAGCTGGAGGTGAACGGGAAGATGCCGTAGTCGATATCCCGCATGGCACCCAGCTGGGCTTCCAGCACGATGCGCTTGCCGCTGTCGTGGGCCTGCTGCAGGAAGGCCCCCACATCGCAGATGTACGGAGCAAACTGCCCGGCCTGCACCCGGCACCACTCCAGCAGGGCGTCGTAGCTCATGGGCTCCTGATGATAGCAGCCCGCCAGCTCCAGATTCTTGGATTCCAGGATCATGTGCAGGCGGTCCTGCACCCGCTTTTCGTCCAGATGGAGCAGGTCGCCCAGACGCAGGGTCTTTTTGCGGTATTTGTCG
>ERZ1673699.2714-NODE-2714-length-11327-cov-4.804826_pt1 | contig 11327 bp, 10 predicted proteins | sample MGYA00580229_ERZ1673699 | MGnify/ENA primary metagenome ERZ1673699 (study PRJEB41218, sample SAMN15661785) | gut metagenome | host: Homo sapiens | place: Canada: London | collected 2015-08-20/2019-03-30 | study: EMG produced TPA metagenomics assembly of... | reverse complement strand
GAGGTACCTGGCAGAGTCGAACTGCCCTACACGGTTTTGCAGACCGTTACCTAACCGATCGGCCAAGGTACCATTGTTAGATTTTTGCGAGTGCAAAGATAAGATAATTTATTGTTACTGCCAAACATTTATGTCACTTTTTCTGAAAGCATTGAGGTTTTTCATGTTTGGTAGCTTGTTTCTTTAGAATCTGGTCATGGAGTTCACAGCCCTTGCATCCATAGCATCTGTCTTTGCTGTTACGCAGCGCTAAGTAGATGCGACGACAGGCATAACCCAATGCCAAAAGTATAATGATGAATATGACGATGTACTGTAGAACGTCCATGATTTTGCGTTTTTACTTGAAGAAGAATTCTTACCATATACTGATGATGCGAATACATACACCAGCTATGGTAAGAATTTCTATGAATAGGGTAGTGGAATTGTGCTACCTGCGACTGTTAGTAAGCAAAGAGTGGGAAACTCTTCATAGTCTCATTGACCTTATTTCTTACTTTTTCAATCACTGCCTGATCTTCAGGAGCATTCAACACCTCCTCAATAAGTTCAGCAACAAGTAGCATGATGTCCTCTTTGGCGCCACGTGTGGTCATTGCAGCAGTTCCTAAACGGATACCGCTGGTTTGGAATGCGGAGCGAGTGTCAAATGGAACCATGTTCTTATTCACTGTGATATCAGCAGAAACGAGAGCATTTTCAGCCACTTTTCCTGTGAGGTCTGGGTATTTCTGGCGCAAGTCAACCAACATAGAGTGATTGTCTGTACCACCGCTGACAATGGTAAATCCACGCTCTATCAATGCGGAAGCCAAGACACTGGCATTCTTTTTAACTTGTTGTGCGTATTCTTTCCATTCTGGTCTCAAGTTCTCACCAAAGCCAACAGCCTTAGCTGCAATGACATGTTCAAGCGGTCCGCCTTGTATTCCTGGGAACACAGCGCTGTTGAGCAATTGAGACATCATCTTGAGTTGACCCTTTTTGGTGGTCTTGCCCCATGGATTTTCAAAGTCTTTTCCCATTAAAATAATACCTCCACGTGGTCCACGAAGGGTCTTGTGGGTGGTACTGGTGACGATATGCGCATATTTTACGGGATTATCCAACAAGCCAGCAGCTATCAAACCAGCTGGGTGAGCCATATCGACCATAAAGATGGCACCTACTTCGTCAGCGATTTGGCGCATACGCTTGTAGTCCCATTCGCGACTGTAAGCAGAACCTCCACCGACAATTAGTTTGGGTTTGTGTTCACGTGCCAATTGCTCCATCTCATCATAGTCTACTCGTCCAGTTTCTTTAGATAGATTGTAACCAATGGGGTGATATAATATTCCAGAGGTGTTCACACTACTTCCGTGTGACAGGTGCCCACCATGATCCAAGTTTAATCCCATGAAAGTATCACCGGGATTTAATACAGCAAGGAAAACAGCGGCATTTGCCTGTGCTCCAGAGTGAGGTTGTACGTTTGCAAACTCTGCTCCAAAAAGTTTCTTTACCCGATCTATGGCAATGTTTTCAACTTCGTCTACTACCTGACAGCCTCCATAATAGCGCTTAGCAGGTAATCCTTCAGCATACTTGTTGGTCAGATAAGACCCCATAGCTTGCATTACTTCGTCACTTACAAAATTCTCTGAAGCGATAAGCTCCATTCCTTTGAGCTGACGCTGATGTTCTTTCTCAATGAGATCAAAGATTTTCACATCTTTTTCCATGTGTTTTTAGTTTTAAAGGTTGATATTAAATAAAATTAGAATTTAGATAGTTTGTATCTTATTTGTATGTCTATCTCTTTTGTAGAGGGTGTGATGAAGAGCGGTATTGTGTATCTTCTAACACAGTTCTACTTTATTGATATCTTGTTCTTTATCGCAGTAATGGCATTTTAATAGTCCGTTTTTCTTGTCTACAAAATGGAACACCGTTTCCATTGGCTCGTTGTTCGTGATACACTTGGGATTGTTACATTTTACGATGCCACGCAGTTCATCGGGTGTTTCTACCGTTTTCTTTTCTACCACCTCATAATCTTTGATGATGTTGAGTACTATTTTGGGAGCAACAACCGACAGTCTGCTAATTTCTTCGTCAGAGAAAAATTTATTGGAAACCTTGATAATCCCTTTTTTACCCACTTTTTTAGATACGAAATTGTTGCCAATCGTAACGGGAGTGTTAAGAGATTGGAGCTCTAACAAGTTCATAACCTGATATGTTTTATCTGCTGGAATATGGTCAATCACCGTTCCATTTTCGATGGCAGCTACCAAACGTTCTTTTTTGTTCATTTTCTCACGATTTATAAATTCACCGATATTACTCAATAATGGTTTTATCTTTTTTGATATCTTCAAGGGTAATGCCTAAACAATAACAGAAAATAGCCTCACGCGCAAAGAGTCCATTTTTTGCTTGTTGAATGTAATAAGCGTGCGGATTATCGTCCACGTCATACGCAATCTCATTGACACGCGGTAATGGGTGTAAGATTCGCATGTTCTCTTTGACGTTGCAAAGCATGTCATTGCGCAAAATATAAACATTCTTTACACGCTCATATTCCATTAGGTCTGAAAAACGTTCTTTCTGTACTCGAGTCATGTAGAGGATATCTGCATCGGCTAAGACTTTTTCATTGAATACAGTGTGTTCTTGGAATTTAATTCCATGTTCCTTGCAATATATCTTATACTCCATTGGCATCGCCAATTCTTTGGGCGCAATGAAATGAAAAGTAGGATTGAAGTGACGCATCGCCATGATGAGTGAATGTACAGTGCGTCCATATTTCAAATCTCCTACCAAATAAATATTTAGGTTTTCGAGCGTTCCTTGCGTCTTATAAATGGAATACACGTCAAGTAAGCATTGAGAAGGGTGCATATGAGCGCCATCGCCTGCATTGATAATGGGAACGGGGGCTATCTCACTGGCATATTGTGCTGCCCCTTCGATGTAATGGCGCATGGCAATAACATCAGCATAATTCGATACCATTAGGATGGTATCTTTGAGAGTTTCGCCTTTCGCCACGCTCGAAGCTTTGGCATCTGAAAAACCTATGACTCTGGCACCTAATCGATTGGCTGCCGTTTCAAAGCTAAGACGCGTTCGAGTAGACGGCTCATAGAACAGCGTTGCAACGACTTTGCCCTTAAGAAGTTCACGGTTTGGATGTTTCTCAAATTCCTCTGCCATAGAGAGAAGATACATCAAATCGTCTTTACTAAGATTGGCTATTGTTATAAAATGATGTTTTTGCATTTTTTATCCTACTTAATGTTCTCATTAGAATTGCCTGCTAAGGTAGTTATTAATTTTTATTTTTACGAGTTTATTCAAAGAAAAATTGTATTTTTGCATCAAATAATAAAGAAACTTTTGCAGAGTCGAAAAGACAAAGTTGCAATGAAGCATACTGAAAATGAAGTAAGAATGTTTCATTATACAAGTAAATATAATGATGAACCTTAGGTGCTTTGTTCACTGTCTCTACTGACGAACACCACGGAAAAACTCATTTATATTATTTGCAAAATACGAATACGTTCACGATAAGTTATGAGAAAGGTTTTCATTCATGTGCTTTGGAGGATATTAATTATTGTATCAATCCTGTTAGTTTTGGCATTTACTGCCATTTGGAAAGGATGGATAGGATATATGCCTGATGTAGAAGATTTACAAAATCCGATTAGTAGGTTTGCTACACAAGTATATTCTGCAGACGGAAAGGTGCTTGGAACATGGAATTTCAATAAGGAAAATAGAATCGTCATACCATATTCTAAAATATCTCCACACTTGGTACATGCTTTAGTAGCCACAGAAGATGAGCGTTTCTATGAACATTCAGGGATTGACTTTATTGCTTTGGCGCGCGCCATTGTTAAGAGAGGTATTTTAAGACACGAAAATGCTGGGGGTGGTTCTACCATTACACAGCAATTGGCAAAGCAGTTATATTCTGAAACCGCCCACAGTACGTTGGAAAGAGTATTGCAAAAGCCCATAGAGTGGGTGATTGCGGTGAAGTTGGAACGAAACTATACCAAGGAAGAAATCATTGCCTTGTATCTTAATTATTTTGACTTTCTACACAATGCCGTGGGTATCAAAACTGCATCTAACACCTATTTTAATAAAGAGCCCAAAGATTTGACCATCAATGAGGCGGCAACTTTGATAGGTTTATGCAAGAACCCTTCGCTCTTTAATCCTGTGAGATATCCTCAACGGTGCACGGAACGGCGGAATGTCGTGTTGAGTCAGATGCAAAAAGCGGGTTATTTGTCAAAGGCAGAATATCATCAACATGCCGATGAAAAATTGGTATTAGACTTTCATCGCATTGATCATAAGGACGGATCTGCTACATATTTCCGAGAATTTCTGCGTCAATACATGATGGCAACGCATCCTCAACGCTCCGATTATCCTTCTTGGAATCAAAATCAGTATGTCTTCGATTCCATTGCATGGGTGTCCGACCCGCTGTATGGATGGTGTAATAAAAACTTTAAGAAAGACGGTAAGCCTTATAATGTCTATACAGACGGCTTAAAAGTCTTTACGACGATCGACTCAAGAATGCAACGTTATGCAGAAGATGCTGTGTATAATCATGTTGTGAAGTTCTTGCAACCTGCTTTTACTAAGGAAAATTCTAAAAAAGCAAATGCGCCTTTTACAAGTGCACTGACGCAGAAGGAGATAAGAGCGATACTTAATAGATCGATGAGAGGTAGTGAACGTTACCGTGTCATGAAGGCTTCAGGAGCTACGGATGCAGAGATTCAAAAAGCATTTAGAACGCCTGTGGATATGAGTATCTTTACATTTCATGGGGATGTAGATACAACGATGACTCCCATGGATTCTATTCGATACTACAAATCGTTCTTGCGAGCAGGGTTCATGAGTATGGAACCGCAAACGGGGCATGTGAAAGCGTATGTCGGTGGACTTGACTATAATCATTTTATGTATGACATGGTGATGAGTGGGCGACGCCAAGTAGGCTCTACCATTAAGCCTTTCTTGTATTCATTAGCCATGGAAAACGGTTTTTCTCCTTGTGACCAAGCGCCGAATGTACAACGAACATACATTGTAGCAGGTAAACCTTGGACGCCAAGGAATAGCAGTCGACGACGCTATGGACAGATGGTTACGTTGAAGTGGGGATTGGCTAATTCGAACAACTGGATATCTGCCTACCTGATGAGCAGATTAAATCCACAACAATTTGTTGGTATGTTGAACGATTTTGGAATCAAAAATCCTGAAATCCATCCATCTATGGCGCTTTGTTTAGGACCATGTGAGGTCTCTGTTGCCGAGATGGTGAGTGCCTATTCAGCGTTTGCAAATCATGGTATCCGTACTGCACCCATGTTTGTTTCAAAGATTGAAGATAATGAAGGAAATGTCATTGCAACTTTTCAACCACGTATGAATGAGGTCATTAGTGAGGAAAGTGCCAATAAGATGCTTGTTCTTCTGCAGGCTGTTGTTGAAGGTGGTACGGCTGGACGTTTGCGATTCAAATATCACATTGATGGTGAAATAGGAGCGAAGACAGGTACTACCAATCGAAATTCGGATGCTTGGTTTATGGGCTTCACACCACAGTTAGTGAGTGGCTGTTGGGTAGGTGGTGAAGACCGTGATATCCACTTTGATTCTATGCGCATGGGACAAGGTGCCACCATGGCATTGCCTATTTGGGCGTATTACATGAAACGCATATATCGTGACAAGTCGCTTGGTTATCGGGCAGATGCGTCCTTCGGTTTGCCTGAAGGATACAATCCATGTCATCAAGACGATGCGAATATGGATGAGTTTGGTATTGACGAAGTCTTTGAGTAGAACATCTCATATATCTTTTGTGTTGACCTAATGAGGTATGAATTTCTGTCATGGACAGCAATTATAGATAACCTATCTTGTCCTAATAACCTCCGTGTGGTAGTCGCTTATCAGCGTAAAGGGCACAAAAAAAGTCAATATGAAAACTTCCATATTGACTTTTTTGTATATCAGAATAAAAGAATTTTTTCTTATGCTTCAGCAGGAGTTTCTTCTGTTTCTGTAGCTGGTGCTTCTTCAGAAGTTTCTTGAGCTCCTTCTTCAGCAGCTTTAGCAGCTTCTTCTTCAGCCTTTGCAGCAGCCTTTTTCTCTGCTACCTTCTTTGCTATTTCAGCATTAATCTTCTTCTCTTCTTCAAGTTCTTTTGCAATTGCATCCTTCTTAGCTTGAGCCTCATTGGCAGCACAAGCTTGTAAGCCTTTCACTTTGTCTTGTTTCCAAGCATCGAATTTGCTTTGCATTGCAGCTTCATCAAAAGCTCCCTTCTTTACACCTCCACGCAAGTGTTTCATTAAATAAACACCTTCGCGTTTCAAAATGTTACGAACAGTGTCGGTTGGTTGTGCACCAACTTCTAACCAATAGAGCGCTCTGTCGAAATTCAAATCTACAGCTGCTGGATTCGTATTAGGATTATACGTTCCAATCTTTTCAGTAAATTTACCATCACGTGGTGCTCTTGCGTCAGCGATAATGATGCTATAAAAAGCATAGCCCTTACGACCGCGGCGTTGCAATCTGATTTTTGTTGCCATTTTTTTGTATTATTTAAATAGGTTTGAATTAATACTCCCAACTCGTGGAAGTGGTTGCAAAGGTACGATAAAAAGCTAAGTCATCGAAATTGCACGATTAAGAACTTTTGAGTATTAACCTACATTAACGCTTCTTGGCTTTTATTTCTATACTTTGGGCAGGATATTTACATCACACCCTCAGCACGCAGGCGTTCTTGCCATTTCCATGCAGAGGCTAAAACTTCCTCGATAGGGGTGTCCGCCTTCCATTCCAAGACTTTGTTTGCCTTGTCTACGTTTCCCCAAACTTTCTCTATATCGCCCTCTCGGCGTGGTCCATACTTCCAATTAAGTTTTACACCAGTGGCTTTTTCAAACCCTTTGACAATCTCTAATGTAGACTCACCATGCCCCGTACCGATATTGAAAATTTCGAGAGGACTTGTCTCTTTCTCCAGTACACGCTTCATAGCAGCCACATGTGCCTTTGCTAAGTCTACGACATAAATATAATCTCGGATGCAAGTTCCATCGGGGGTATCATAATCGTTCCCAAAGATAGTGAGTTCTTTGCGAATGCCCATGGCTGTTTGCGTTACGTAAGGTATCAAATTGTTGGGTACTCCATTAGGAAGTTCTCCGATGTTGGCAGATGGATGTGCACCAATAGGGTTGAAGTATCTCAAGATAATACTCTTCAACTTCGCTCCACTATGTATGTAATCTTGGATAATTTCTTCGTTAATTTGCTTGGTATTACCATACGGAGACAATGCTTTTTGGATGGGAGCCTCTTCGGTAACAGGTAGATTTTCAGCCGTTGGCTGTCCATAGACGGTACAACTACTTGAGAAGATGATGCCTTTAACATGATATTTGGGCATCAACTCCAATAAATTAAGTAACGAGGTGATGTTGTTTCTGTAATAGAGCAAAGGTTTCTCCACGCTTTCGCCCACTGCCTTTGATGCAGCGAAATGGATGATACCTGCAATATCGTTATACTTCTTAAACACAGCTTCTGTGTCTTCAAAATTGCATAAGTCAATTTGTTCAAAGTGAGGACGTATTCCAGTTATCTTCTCAATGCCATCAAGAACTTCAATCTTGGAGTTTGATAGATTATCGACAATAACAACGTTGTATCCAGCTTGTTGTAACTCCACGGTGGTGTGTGAACCTATAAAACCCGTTCCACCCGTAACAAGAATTGTCTGTTTCGTTTCCATGTCTATTTTTTTAAGTTAAAAATATTTCTTGTTGCAAAGTTACATATTTTATTCGATTGATGCCACGAATTTACCTTAAAATGCCTATCGATGAGGGGTTGCAAAGTCAAGATTAAATGTAAGAAAAGTTAAATGCCGTTGACGATATTCAATTATTCCTTTTATATTCATCTATTTTACTGGATAGGGGAGGGAGAAATATAGATGAATCGGAGGAGTGTGCGTAGCCTTCGTACGACAGTTTTGATACACAAAAGTTCTTGGAGCAATATGTTTCTGAATTGAAACATTGACTTAACCCGCTTATCTACATGGGTTAACGGTGTTATCTACATGGGTTAATGGTGTTATTCACATGAGTTAAGGGCGTTATTCACATGGGATAAGACACTTAACTCATTGCTTCAATCAAATATATCTAACTCTGAAGTAAAGTGAAACGAAAAAGGTATTTTACCTTGAAGAGTAAAATACCTTTTCATGTTGTCTATTGATTCTCTTTTCGAACGAGCTGTTTAGGCTTTTGCAAGTGCAACTTTTTCTTCTTGAGCCAAGCCGCTTTATGCTTTTCGTACTCCATTTGTTTTCTTTCTAAATAATTGTCAGCCATCTATTGGAAGTGTGAGTAAATGACAGATAAACTCAGTGGTTGATTTCCACCCAACAAGCGTGTGCTGGTGAGTGACATGTCGTGTACTACTCGCGTAAGGATTTTGTTTTGATTGTACGAGTAATATGTTGCCTGAACAGGTATCACCACCAATTTATTCCAACCTTTGGAGCGTGTACCTGCCATCTTGTTTTTCTTCATTTCCTTGATGACGCTTCCTATATTATGAAAGGTGTATCCGTTATTAGATGGATTATAGGTTGCTAAAAACGAAGTTTTATAATCTGCGATGCGCTTGTTTTCAAAAAAACTGTAAAGACTATCCTTTTGGACTAATAAGAGTGTTTGAGGAATGTCCAATGCGTATTTGCTATTCACGAGATTGTTTAGTCGGGCTAAATGAATTTTTGCTGCATTCAGTGAGTCCTTCTCATGACCTTTCAAAATCTCATCAACGGGGATAGTCAGTTCTGTAAAGATGCCTGCGGGTGACTTCAAATACGTATGCTCATGATTGTTTACTAAACTTTGAATGGTGTGTGCATCGTTAGATATATTGGAAGTTTGAAGCACTTCTTCTGTGCCAGAAAACGAAGCACTCCCGACTTGTTCCTTATTATTATGCTTGAAAGTGAAGTAAATGTTTAATTGACTCAAATTGATATAAACCATTGAGCCAAGTCCACTTGCATTCTTTAGATAAAAACCTGGCACTACATGTTGGGCAAACGTAAATGAATTTTTGAAATACGCAGGATGCTGGTAATATTGTTGCAGCACATACGTACCAAAATTGTTATATTCCTTACCGTCTGGCGCAGTATAAGGCTGGTTGAGCTTGATGGTAATATACTTGCTGCTATTGCCATTGTTGGATTTTCCAGCTTGTACTTTGACATCCGTCAGTGTATAGATTTTGTCTACCTGATACGCATTTGGCGAGACATAGCCTTGCTTGATAGGGTCGAAATTGGAATAGTATTTTCGATCTTCATTCATAGGCTTGCTCATCGCATAAGCCGTTACTTTCATTGGAGCCAATGAGTCTCCGTAAAAAGTTTCGTAGTAAAGACGGATTTCACAAGAGTCTGCTACGATGATGTCGTTTATCTTATGCGTCATTTGTTGTGCACTTGGGAAAGCATAGTTCTCTGGTATTCGAAATTGGGTCATATAATTGCCTGTGATATAACCACCTGTTTCGGTATCCTTGATTTTACCTAAATACCCTATGGTATTTCGAGAGAGTACGGAGTCGGCAGCAATGGAGCTTGTAGATACCATGAATGTATCTGTCGAAATCTCCAGTTTGTCCATCTTGTTTGTGAGTGATCCACCGAGTGTATCTGTGGTGTCGTCGCATGATGCGAGCAAAAAAGCAGCAAAAGCGATGATTGCGATAAACTGATTCTTCATTTGTGTTTATGCTATTGTACGGACTTTTATACGATATAAGCGGTCTAACGGAAGACTTATAAATCTATAAAAAGCTCTATTTCTCGAGAATTAAATCATAAAAATCTTGATATGCCTTTGCATATTCCTTTCCTGGATCGTCAAGGAATGGGATGTCTTTGCTCTTGGCATACTGTATGAGGTCTTTGTTGACATCGTTACCAGTCTCAATAATTCCATCACTATAGTCAATGGCTAATTTGCCTAATTCAAAGAAGTCAAACTTTTCGTGGTAAGCATCCAATAAGTCTACCTTTGCATCTCTGTATTCCACGCAGCGTTTGAAATTGGTTCCCAAATCCTTCTTAAGCTGGTTTTGAAATAGAGCTGTGATGACTTTTGCATTCGCAAACGAAGGCTCGTCCTTGAAAGCAGTCTTCACATAGAAAGGAACTACTGCTCCCATCCAGCCTTGACAATGGATAATATCGGGCACCCAACGTAATTTTTTGACTGTTTCCAATACACCACGTGCAAAGAATATAGCGCGTTCTCCGTTGTCAGGATATTCATCACCCGATTCGTCAACGGTCATTTGGCGTTTGGTAAAATAGTCTTCGTTGTCAATAAAGTAAACTTGAATTCTTACTTGTGGTATGGATGCCACCTTGATGAGTAGTGGGTGATCGGTCTCGTCGATGATGAGATTCATTCCAGAAAGGCGGATTACCTCATGTAGCTGGCCGCGCCGTTCATTTATGTTTCCCCATTTAGGCATAAATGTTCTGATCTCGTACCCACTTTCCTGCATCGTTTGTGGAAGTTCGCGCCCCATCTTGGACATTTCTGTCTCTGGGACGTATGGCATCATCTCTTGATTGATGAATAAAATCTTTTTTGTCATGTCCTCTTTGGCATTTACTTGTTTATTGTCAGAGCTAAGAATGAAAGACTTTGTAGTGCGATGCTACAGGCTACATGCTATGCTCCATGCAAAGATACAAAAAATAAATGAAAATAAGGTCGGTTTATTTTCAAATTGAAAATTTAACGTCTCATTTTCAGTATTTTTTATGATTAGAATAAGAATTTATCACAAAAGAAAAGACATCTAACAGCTGTCTATCAACACAGCTGTTAGATGTCTAACTTAAAAAGGAAGGTCATGAGTGCTTATTCTATGACCACCAGGGGCGTGTCTTCCATGACACTTTCGCCCTGTTTGATGCAAATAGCAGTGACAGTTCCATCCTTTTCAGCTTCAATATTATTTGCCATCTTCATGGCTTCCAATACTACAACGGTATCTCCAGCTTTCACTTGATCGCCCACTGATACCTTTATTTCTGTAATAACGCCAGGGAGTGGAGCTTTGATAGCCTGCTCTGTATTAACCTGTCCAGTGGTAGAAGGCTCTGTTTCTACCTTCTCGTCCGACTGGGGCAGTGGAGTTACAGTTTTCTTCTCTGC
>ERZ1673699.2711-NODE-2711-length-11334-cov-4.791471_pt1 | contig 11334 bp, 10 predicted proteins | sample MGYA00580229_ERZ1673699 | MGnify/ENA primary metagenome ERZ1673699 (study PRJEB41218, sample SAMN15661785) | gut metagenome | host: Homo sapiens | place: Canada: London | collected 2015-08-20/2019-03-30 | study: EMG produced TPA metagenomics assembly of... | reverse complement strand
ATTATCTCAAAAAATGAGGTCACTGTCTACGCATCCACTATTGAGCGTTTACGATAATTGCAAAAAGTTTCTTGGCTTTCCCGCCCGACTTTTGTAAAAATAGGGCGCACCCTTTCGGATGCGCCCTGTATAACAATATTTATTCAATTGTAATGTTTTTCTTCTCTTCTACAACTGGCTTTGCTTCTTTCTTCGGAACAAACAGTGTCAGCATACCATGCTGGAACTGTGCCTTGATATCCTCTTCGGTGATATCCTTGCCAACATAGAAGCTTCTCTGGCATGATCCTGCATAACGCTCTCTTCTTAAATACTTGCCAGTTTTCTTATGTATTTCTAGCTTTTTAATCTTATTCCGAAAGGACTTTGCTAACATTTTTACTGACTAATGCTATAAAGTTCAACCTTATTTTCCATCCCTGCACATAACATGTACTGCGATATATAGTATTGTTTGCTTTCTTTCATCAAATCCTCATGTTTTTCCCAGTTGTTCTCTGATTTCAAGTGTAATGATGTCATCCCTTCGCTCCATCACCATTACAGTTACTTCGTCACTACTACGGATGACTCCGCCCCTACAGTTTACTTTTCTACTTTCAGCCTTGCCTTTCTGTGACTTGTGTTTTTTCGATTTTCATTAACCTGTCGGATTGTACACCCTTTGCTAGACGCGCGGACAGGCACTGGATGGCTTTCTATGTTACGGACTATTTTTATTCTTTTAATCCGTTTATTTCGTATACTCTTTTTTTACTGCTTTGCCGTCCCTATCACTCCAGTCTTTTGCGATGTACCCATAGCTCAATTATCGTAATGAATAACTTGATAAAATATCAATTTCTCCTATCGGCTGATAATACACCTTGCAACTTCCATTCTGTTGATACAACTCATATAAAATATTTTCATTTTTATTATCTACTAGCATATGTCGTAAATTACTGCATCTCAGATCTAGTTCATCAATTACTTCCCTTTTACTATCTACTAACCACACCTTTCCAGTATTTCTTGAATATAAAAAAAATTTATTACTCTCATTCAATGTTTCACAAATATCAAGTGCTAAATATGCATCCCATTCAAGTAGCACAGTAATACCTTTATCTTCTATCCTTGCCAAAAAACCTGAGTTGTCCCAATATTTCATATATATATACTTTTCATAGATTTTCATAGATAATATCATACTATCTTTTTCATTTATTGCCAGCATTATTTGTTTTATTTTTTTTAATTCTTTATTGTATACTTCTATGTATGACTGTTTCTGTCCATAATCATAATTTGTTACATATACATATATTAACTCCTGATCAACTGTAAATTGTTCAATAAACTCCCCTTTATTATTCTTATTATTATAATTTTTAACTATATTTGCTTGTCTTTTTTCATTTTCACGATATAAAATTCCTTTTCCATATTTCCCATAAATTTTTCCAATGTACGATATTACGCCATCCAAATATTCCACATAAATTAAAGGTTGATTTACTTCTATAGCTGTGATAGGCTTTAACTCTGATCTTTTCAAATCAAGGCTATATAAAATAGCATTATATATATTCCTCTCTTTTTTCTTACTAATCCAAAAAAATATTGCATCATTGTTATATGCAATGTCGCCAGATGAAATCTCCTGATTATCTATTTCCCCAATCTTATTGCATTTATCCGATTCTACATTATATTGAAAATATACCGTCCTATCTGTAATTTTATCATATATAGAAAAAAATATCTTTTCATCATATATTGTTAAAATCGTAGCCGATTCCCAATCAATTTTTCCATCTATTACTTCTGCCTGCACCTTAATTTCTATATTAATAAATACTATACATACTATCAGAAAAAGTGCTACAATATTTTTTCTATTCATCGTTTTTCTCTACTCTCCATATAATCAAGTGTTTTTTTCAATATATTCAATACTATTTATTTTAAATATTTTTCTTCGATTGCCGATATATAAAACGCTGAATATATTTCTAGACCATTTTGCATTTTTTCACCATTAGAAACCCAAAAACAATAATATGGGGCAAAATATTTGTGATAATTGCTTGTTTTATAAATAAGCTCTATCTTAGAAATATTATCCTGATTTGGTGGGTATGTAGCACTCGTCCAATACCGTTGTTCCAAAAGTCGATTTTTCGCTTCCTCAACTGTTATTATGGGATAATCGCCTATTTTATTATTTAAATTTTCATTATGAATAGTTATAGAATACACGTTATAATTCTCATCTAAAGAAACCTCTATACGATGAAAATTATAATTAATTATGTTCTTTTCTTCCACTGACTCTTTTTTTAACACGAAAGCAATTCTCCATTTTTGCCTTCCGTCTATAGTATAATCCCCACCATTTATATCATACTGATATTTATCCACTCCACAAATTTTCGGAAACATCTCTTGTAACTGCTTTGCAATCAAAACTATTTGGTCATACTCGTTTTCTTTTTGACATTTTTCCAATACTAAGGATGGTGAAAAAATGATTACAGTATCTTTATTATCTTTTACAATTACCTGAATACCTTTCTCTGATATCGAACACTCATTAAAATATAAATACTCGTTTGCTATGCCTCCCTCTTTTTCTTGAATCCATTCCAAAATTTCCTGATCTAATCCCCCTTGTTTTTTCACTTTACTATCTTCATATTTAATTCCGAATTTTTCTGCCATATCTTTTAGTTGTTCTTTTAACTCATCTTCATTAAAATTATCTACTTTTTCATCTTCCCCATAACATGATGCATTATAATATACTGGAAGTTCTTTCACTTTGCTTTCTTCATTCCACGGATTTGCATCCTGTATACATTGATCTTCATATAATAAAAATGTCTCATTTCCATCTACATTTTTACTTTCCTCTGCCACATCTGATATTTCTATATTGGGCAAATAAGATTGCCTCTCAACATAATTTATATCATTTTGTACTACAACGTTAACTATTAAAATTAAAATCCACATTATTTTTCTTATCATAATATCACGCTTTCTGTATTATTAAGAAGAAAAAAAGGCATATTTAATTTAATATGCCCTCTTTTATTAACTTTTAAAATATGTATCCTATTCCACGTCTTGCAATTGCACTTTTTACACTAGTTGACGGCATTACATACTGAGTGCTTGCACTTCCATTTACCCATGGAATGTATGAATCCGCTACCATTACCATTCCACGGTCACTTGTAATCCCTGTAATGCACATTGCATGTGCATTAAGCGCATACGGCCATCCATCTGCTGTCGACATAGTTGCACTAATTATAGGTGGTGCATTATGTCCTGCTATTGCGGTATAAAAATTAGCTTTCATCGCATCTAACGAAACAGTTGATGACATTGCCACATATACATTAGCACTTTGCGCACTATTTAAATATGACTGTGCCTGTGATAATGACGCTGCTCCACCCCCAAACAAAGCTCCCATCGGTACTTCTATTCCAGTCAACCACCGCATTGTCGCATAACAACATGCTGCCACACAATTATTTTGTGCAGACTGTTGAGGCATATAAAATCCCCCCAACTGATACCATGACGCTCTAGTTTCAACGATCTTTTCATCTTCCACACTGTAATATTTTTCAATTGCAATTACTTTCTGTTCTTCTGTCATTTCTTCTAATTGTTCCTGCAATGACGATATTGGTTCAATAACTATACCACTATTTGAAGTATCCGCCATGGTTGGAATTGTCATACATATAGATAATAATATTCCAAATACAAGACTTTTCTTCATCTTCATAATTCTCCTTTCTTTTTTTAATTACTCACGTTTTTTAACTTCGCTTTCATATTATCATTATTTTCAATAAAATGCAACACATTTTGAAACCGGGGTACAGGGGCAATAGATCTTTTTAGGTGGTGAAAATAGGGCGCACCCTTTCGGATGCGCCCTGCATAACAATATTTATTCAATTGGAAGAATCCAATTTATTTTTGAGCCAAGGGACAAGGAGCCAGTTTCCAGCTTACTGCCTGTTCTCTGGCATCTACGAATCTCTTATATATACCGTCCTGCGTCATCAGCTGCTCATGTGTTCCCTGCTGTGCAATTCGTCCTTTATCAACTACTACTATCTGATCTGCATAACGAACAGTCTTTAATCTGTGTGCAATCATAATAATTGTCTTTTCTTTTGTAAGTGCTTCTATGGCATCCATCAAATCCTTTTCATTCTCTGGATCAACGTTGGCTGTTGCCTCGTCTAATATGACGACTGGCGCATCCTTCATAATAGCACGTGCTATAGAAATGCGCTGCTTCTGGCCTCCTGAAAGCGATGAACCACCCTCTCCAATCACTGTATCATAACCATTCGGAAGTTGACTTATAAATTCATGACAGCATGCTTTCTTTGCAGCTGCTACAACTTCCTCGTGTGTTGCATCCTGACGACCAAATTTGATATTATTTTCAATCGTATCGGCAAACAAATATACAGTCTGAAATACAAAGGAAAAATTGTTCATCAGATTGTTCATGCTGTAATCCTTCACATTTACACCACCAAGTGTCACTTTGCCTTCATCTACGTCCCAGAATCTTGCGATCAGATTACACAATGTAGATTTACCACCACCAGATGGACCAACGATTGCTGTTGTTGTCTTTTCTGGAATTGAAAGCGATACATCGTCAATGATTTTTCTCTTGTCGTAGGAAAACGAAATGTGGTCAAGTTTAATATCACAATTTTGCGGCTTGATTTCTTTTCCGTCAATGTCCATCGTATCAAGCTCAAGAATTGCATTTGCCTTATCTACGCACACGCTTACCACATGCAAAAGTGATGAGTAGTTTCCGGCACACTCAAGGCTTGAATACAGCATGAATGCTGATATCGTCATACCGATTGCATAAACAGCACTCATTGTTCCGTTTATATAAAATGCCGCGCTGCCGATCACAATGATTGCTCCTGTAATCTTCGTAACTACTCCCTGAAGAAAATGATATGGCACAAACAAAAGCTCCATCTTCGTGTTTATCTTCGCACATGCTTCATTTGCATCATTTAGTCTTTTCGCCTGTTTTCCAAGGAGATTGTATGATTTTACTTCTGATATTCCCTGGATGTATTCCATGATCTGACTTATCAATTCAGTATCGCACTGAACTTTTTTCTCTGAATCACTCTTTCCAGCCTTTTGCATGATTGAATTGATTACAAAGAAAATAACTACACCAGCCGCTGATATCAAACCAATTCTCCAATCAAAAATGAGAATCATAAGAACAATCATAGTTGTTTCCAGAATACCCTGTGTCGTCAGCATAACGACTCTAGCCGCAATATCACCAAGCATTTCCATAGTATTCGTTGTAACAGAAGAAATCTCACCTATACTGTTTGAATTAAAATATCCCATTGGAAGATAACGAAGATGTTCTGCTATCTTTATCCTCGTAAAAGCACTTGCATTATACCCGCCTTCTGTCTGGAGCACTGTTGAAAATCTCTTGCAGATAATATCGACTGTAACGGCAATTCCCATAATAGAAATTGAACCAATGATATATTTTCCCATGGCTTCTTTACTCATCAATCCGATCAGTACATACATGATAGCCGGTATCTTCATCGCAGAGGCAAGTGCTTCTGCAAGACCGATCACTATGGACAATTTAAATTTATTTTCATTTTCTTTTCCGGAAAACTTAAAAAACTTAGCCAGAATCTCAAACATATTAGTTGTCCTCCTTTACGGTATCTTTGGCAGATATATGTGCATTCCACATTTCCTCATAAAGTGGGCACGATGCAAGAAGCTCCTCGTGTGTGCCATGTGCTGCTATATTTCCGTCATTCACAACAAATATCTGATCGCTGTCTTTGACTGTAGAAAGTCTGTGTGCGATAACAATGAGAGTCCTTCCTGCAACAAGCTTTGCGATAGAATTTTGCAAAATAGCTTCATTCTCAGGATCTGTGTATGCAGTCGCCTCGTCAAGGATAACAATTGGTGCATCTTTAAGCATAGCTCTTGCAATCGAAATACGCTGTCTCTCACCTCCGGAAAGATGTCCTCCGGCTCCTCCGACAATTGTATCAAATCCATTTTCAAGTTGCATGATAAAATCATAGCAGCCACTCTTTTTTGTTACTTCAATGATCTGCTCATCAGTGGCATTTTGATTACCCTGTCTGATGTTTTCGCGAACCGACTCGTTGAAAAGATAATTATCCTGCGCCACATATGCAATTTTCTGATTAAAATCAGTAAATGACATCTGTTTTACATCCACGCCGCCGATCTTGATACTTCCGCTGTTTACGTCCCAAAGAGAAGCGATCAGCTTTGCAATCGTTGATTTACCGCTTCCTGATGGTCCCACAATTGCATTGACCGTACCAGCCTCCAGCTTCATATTCACTCCGTGCAGGATTTCCCTTTCATGATAACCAAACTTGACATCGGTAAGTGTGATGGAATTATCCTTTGGAGCTGCGGTACTCTTTTCAGGTCTTTTAAGCTCTGGCTGTTTTAGAATTCCAACCACCTCATCAACAATCACACTGATTTTACCCAGATCATCAGTATAAGAACCTACTGTAATAATCGGTCCTACAATTCCAAGTGACAGAATGATACACATAACAAAACTTGAAATCGTCAGTGTTCCATTTTCCACATAATGTGCTCCAAATGGAAGAACTGTCAATAATGTATACGGTGTCACAACCATCAGCAGTGCATGAAAGATCGAGCAGCGTTTCATCCACGAAATAAAGGAATCTGCATATTCCATAGCTGCCTTTGTAAATTTGGCATAAGAGCTTTCCGTTTTTCCAAATGCTTTGATGACTTCAATTCCATCAATATATTCCACTGCTGCATCATTCAGATCCTTTGTTGTCTTAACCGTTCTTTCAAAACTCGGTTTATAATCAATCATCATGCCAAAATAAGAAAGAAATCCAACCACCACCGGCACTAATGACAATAATGCCAGCCTCCAATCTGTCATGAAGAAATAAATTAGGATAATGACCGGCGCCAGCAGATTAGAAGTAAATTCCGGTACAATATGTGCCAGTGTTGTCTCAATACTGTCAATTCTTTCCACCATGATATTTTTGAATGTACCTGATGGTGTATCCTTCACATATCCAAGCGGAACACGCGCCAGCTTTTCACAGCAGGCTTTTCGTATATTAGCAAGCACAGTAAACGTTGCTTTATGAGAGAGCGATGTAGAAAGTGAATGAAAAAGCTCTGCTATGATAAAAGACAGCGCAATCCATATTGCCATAATCAGATATTCTTTAAATTCCTTACTGCCATCCAAAAACATTGTTACGACATTTGCGATAATAAAATATGGAATTATTTTGAAAATAACATTTCCTACCGCAAGCACTACACTCCATACATAGGCACTTCTTTTTTGTCCCGCCCAATCCAGTATCCAACTGGCAGCAGACTTCTTCTTTTCTTTCATGCAAACACACTCCCTTACTATAATTTTGCTCAGGCAATCCAAATTAGTTTCGGCTAACCTGTCTATAATAAATAAGATGGCTCACCGGCATAAGCCACCTTATTTTATTATTCTGAAAATCTTATTTATCTTCAGCCGGGAATTTGATATTCCACAATCGCTCCCAACCACCAGTTTGAAATTCCCTTAACTGATATACATTTTTCTTTGCCGTTCCCCTATCCATGTCATGTTCAATAATCTGCAGTACTGATGAGAAAAACCCTGTATAAATCATATGCATAAGACTTTTACTAACAGCTGGGAACTCTATTCCTGCATCACACATTGTCTTCATATATTTCTGGCTTGCTTCCACCTCCCGCTCTACCATGTTATGGATAAAATCTTCGAACTTTCCGCTGTCTCCACATTTTAAGAGCAATCTAAAATTATCGTAGTGATCATATATATAATCGATCATCTGATCCATTCCATCACTTGAGGTTCCAGACATATTCCTTGTCTGCTCATCGGCAGAAAGCTCTACAAATTCAGCTAAGATTCCATCATATATTTCGTAAATGTGCTCCACATAAGGATCTGTCAGTGCATCAAAAAGCATTTCCTTCGTCGGATAGTACTTATAAAATGCTCCTGTTGTGAGTCCGGCATCTTTCACAATATTCCTCAAAGATGCTCCACTGAATCCGTCTTTTAAAAAATGTCTAAGTGCTGTGTCCAATATTTTTTCCTTGGTTTTCTCTGCCTTTACTGACATATGATTCATCCTCCAATGCTGCAAAAATATAACAATGTTATATTACGCTGTTATATTAACTTTATCTATTGATATTGTCAAGAATACACATGATGTCTTATTGGACTTTTTTTCTCACTTAAGCCAGGAGGGACAGGGGCAATGGATCTTTTTGACTCCTTCATTCCTAGAAACTCCTGCTGAAAAATTGCGGATTTAATGCAACCTATATGTTTCTATTTTTTTATTGACAAACGCTTGCAAAAATATCACCCTCGTGATATTCTCATAATAGAAAGGAATACTTTAAGGTACAAAAGAAAAAGCCAGATAGCACAAAATACATCAGATAAGTACCGAAATTCGGAACTACATAAAATGGAGGACTTATTGATGAACGATAACTTAGAAACTGTACAATTATTACCCCTGACTTCTGATATCGTATTTAAACAGGTATTCGGTCAGGAAGAAAGTAAGCCATTTGTTGTGTTTTGACTTATACAAAGATTCCCGTTACTACAGAAGCTTTGTTCTTAAAGATGAAGAAACAAATGAAATATACAGACAAACTTTCAAAATTTCATTCTTTGAGCTGCGCAAAGCAGTCAGCGAATTATCTCAAACAAAAGAAGTTGAAACTTTTGAGCTTTCTGGCTTAACTGCAAGAGATCAATGGGCACTATTTATTAACTCTGGTCAACAGGAGGTGTATGAAAAATTGATTGAAGAAAATAAAACATTTGAGGAAGCATATGAGCGTTTAAAAAAAGCTAGCAGCGATGAAACATTAATGGCTATGTATCGAAACCGCGAAAAAGCAATCCGCGACTGGAATGATTCCATAAACTCAGCCAGAAAGGACGGAGTACAACAAGGGGTACATTTAGGTGAGCAGCGTGTTAATGCGCTCTATGAGAGATTGTTACAAGAAAATAGAGGTTCTGAAATTCCAAAAGCTATTGCTGATCCAACATTTCGGACAAAATTATTTAACGAATATGGAATTTGATCCAGAGTGACAGGGGCAATGGCTCTTTTATTGTCCCTGATGGCTCCGTTACAATTCACGGGCGCACCCTTTCGGATGCGCCCTGCATAACAATATTTATTCAATTGTAATGTGTTTCTTCTCTTCTACAACTGGCTTTGCTTCCATTCTTCAACGGCATTTCTAACCCGTTTGTCAATATCCAAACGTGCTCTCTGGCATTCTTTCGGATATTTTCTTGCTGCCTTAAATGCCAGTTTCATGAAAACTCCAGAACCAACTGGCAGCATTGTCTTTAACATACTCTCTGGAAAAACGAAATGGGTTCCATGCTCATAAATAACATACTCCAACCTGCATGTGTGTGGATGTTCTTTCATACGCTGTTTCATGCGACGGATATATTTTGCAGTATTCCACAATACATCATCTTCAGCACCAATCAGCAATAATGTTCCATTGATTTTTTCAATCTTGATCATCTCGTCTTCTGTGATTGGGTGAGCCTTTTCCGAATCATCAAACAGTTTTCTCGAATTAATCATATCACCGGTTCGCTTTGTTTCTTTCTCAATCACATGCCAGTAATCCGGATGTTTGTAACAAAATGACATATAAGGAAGCGGTTCTCCTTTATAAGAAAAAAGAGATTCTCCCTCAATCGGCCATTCCTTACAGCCATCTTTTTTGCCCTGCATAAATCCCTGCCAGATAAAGTCACTCGGTGTCAGACCAATCGTCAATGTAATATCTTCAAAATAAGAAGCGGCAGTTAAGGCAAGTGTTCCTGTAGTAGATGCCCCGACAATTCCTATCTTCTGATTACCATGTATTTTTAACCAACTGATTGCTTTCTCTATACGTTCCAGCGGATAATTATGATGTCCATAATCCTTTTTTCCAGGTGACATTGTCATCACATTCACACCGAGTTTATGTAACCATTTCACAGATATACGCGCCAGATAATCCTCTGAATCATCTCCGATCATGGCAATCATTGCACAGTCTGAATCTGATTTACATTTCCAGTATGCACCATAAAATCCATCTGTTCCCACATCAAAATGTTTTTTCTTCATTATCTATCGCCCTTTCCAATAGGTTTTCTTACAACGCAATGCATCCTCATACCTTTGCGGATTTCAAATCTTTCCACTTTTAGCCCTGCTTTTCTGCAACATTTCATAACCACATCTCTTGTTGGCACTCGGACATCTCCGTGTCCACATATATTTGCCAGAGACATTTCCAATGTATTCATCAGCCATACCAATACTTTATTATCACTTGTCACATCTCTCAGAATCAGTCTTCCATTTGGACGAAGACATCTTTTTACACTGTCAAAAAATGCCTGTGGATTTGGATAATGATGGAAACTCATAGAACAAATAATTGCATCAAATGCATTGTTTTCAAATGGAAAGTTCTCACAGTCTCCTACAACAAATGTTGCATTTGGAATATTTTTCTTTTTTGCCTGTTCAATCATGGCTGGCGTCAGATCCAGTCCTGTATAATGTCGGTCTGGGTATTTTTCTGATAATAAAGAAATCATTGGAGCAGGTCCACAACCTGCATCCAATAAATTTTTGAACGACTCCTTCTCTAGCTCTGCAAGAATATCCGGATAATCCTTCTTACACATTTCGTAAATGCCAGCATGGTTACTTTCATATCTTCCAGCTGCTTTTGTAAATTCACTAATTGACAATTTTTTGTATTCTTCGTTTTTCATGCCCTTCCTCCAATCACTGCATTTTTTTGCCTTGAATCCATATTCATCACTATCATGTATTAGTTTCGTCTAACCCGATCTTTAAAAAAAACCGTGTGAAAACAAAACTGTAATTTCACACGGTTTCTTTTCTTATGCTTTCAGTATATCATTTTTATCCTGTTTCGCAACTAAATTTTGTCTCACTGATACTATTTATCATTACATTTTTTGAGCCAGGGTGACAGGGGCAATGGCTCATTGTAAGTAGTAAAAATAGGGCGCACCCTTTCGGATGCGCCCTGTATAACAATATTTATTCAATTGTAATGTTTTTCTTCTCTTCTACAACTGGCTTTGCTTCTTTCTTCGGAACAAACAGTGTCAGC
>ERZ1673699.2707-NODE-2707-length-11373-cov-7.783266_pt1 | contig 11373 bp, 10 predicted proteins | sample MGYA00580229_ERZ1673699 | MGnify/ENA primary metagenome ERZ1673699 (study PRJEB41218, sample SAMN15661785) | gut metagenome | host: Homo sapiens | place: Canada: London | collected 2015-08-20/2019-03-30 | study: EMG produced TPA metagenomics assembly of... | reverse complement strand
CGCTGTCTAATTTGGTGTATGTGGCCGGTCACTTTGTCGAGTGGCCGGCTTTTTTTGTTGCCTTAAAGGAGATGAACGCATGGCTCTTCCCACCGATCCCATCATGCTGCTGAGCGTGGTGAACCTCAAACTCCGGGATTATTTCAAAAACCTCGATGCTTTGTGCGAAGATCTGGACGCCGACAAGACTGATCTGTGTGCAAAGCTGCGTGCCGTCGGCTACGAGTACGACGCACAGCGCAACCAGTTTGTCTGATTTATCCTGAAACGCTACTGCCGGCTGGACGTGCAGCGACTGTGCGCCGGGGCCGGATCATGATAAAAAAGGAGTGCTTGATTGATTATGATGCAGGGTACCTATTACAAAGAGTGGAGCAGCGTGCTGAACCGCGAGATGGAGTTTAAGGTATATGGCAGCGCCGGTGTGCCGGTGCTGGCTCTGCCCGCCCGCGGCGGCCGCTTTTTCGACTGGGAGAACAACGGCATGCCGGACGCCATTGCCCAGCTGCTGAACGAGGGCAAGATCCAGCTGTTCTGCGCCGACAGCGTGGACGGTGAAGGCGTGCTGAACGGGGATCTGCCGCTGCGCCGCCGGGCCGAGGCACAGGAGAAGTATTTTGTTTACCTGACTGCCGAGCTGGCTCCCCGCATCCTGACCCTGAACAAGGCCGAGAAGGGCACCAAGATCTGGTGCGCTGGTGTGGATCTGGGCGCTTATCAGGCCGTGAACTGCCGTCTGCGCCGCCCCAACCTGTTTGCCGGTGCCGTGGGCATGGGCGGCATCTACGACCTGAGCCGCTTCTGGGGTGCCGAGAACGACGATCTGGTGCTGCGCTGTTCTCCCCTGCTGTACCTGCAGGAGAACGGCATCGCCAACAAGCTGGCACTGGTCAAGGCCGAGGAAAACAGCCTCATCCTCTGCGCCGGTCAGGGTGCCTACGAGGATGACGCCAAGGCCGACACCCAGGCACTGGCCGATGTGCTGCAGGCCCAGGGCCTGCCCGCTCATCTGGAAGTGTGGGGCGGCGACGTGTCCCACGACTGGTACTGGTGGGGCAAGATGTGGAGCCTGTTTGCTCCGCGCATTCTGGAAAAGTAACTTTATCACGGTTCTGTGTGAGGGAAAGCCTGCGGGTTTTCCCTCTTTTTTCTTTTATTTCAAATTCCTACTTGATTTGTCGGATATGGTGTGGTATACTCCTGCTGGAAGCAAAATATACCCCCAAGGGGTTTGTGAAAGGAGCCTGCATCATGGAATCCACCGAAAAGAAGCCCTGCTGTTGCTGCAGCACCGAAGAGCCTGCGGCGGACGCGGTTTCCCCCGCCGATGTGCCGGACGCCGTCCCCTCCTGCTGCCGCCACAAGGACCGCAGCCCGGAGGAATACAAAGCACTGGTCAACCGGCTGAGCCGCATCGAAGGGCAGGTGCGCGGCGTGCGCGGCATGCTGGAAAAGGATGCCTACTGTGTGGACATTCTGGTACAGGTGGCCGCTGTGAACTCGGCGCTGAACAGCTTTGCCAAGGAGCTGCTGGCCCAGCACATGAGCACCTGTGTGGCCGATGACCTGCGTGCCGGCAGCGACGAAAAGCTGAACGAGCTGATTCGGCTGCTGCCCCGGCTCATGAAGTGACCCTGCGGCGGACATACTGGACTTATCAGGAGTAAATACGATGGAACAATACAATATAACGGGTATGAGCTGCGCGGCCTGCTCTGCCCGGGTGGAAAAGGCCGTAAAAAAGGTACCGGGTGTGACCAGCTGTTCGGTGAGCCTGCTGACCAACTCCATGGGCGTAGAGGGCACCGCATCCAGCGCGGCGATCATTCAGGCCGTGCAGGAAGCCGGTTACGGTGCCAGCCCCAAGGCGGCCGGTGCTGCCGCAGTCAGCTCCCCCAGCGCCGACCTGGACGCGCTGGCCGACCACGAGACGCCCAAGCTCAAGCGGCGGCTGATTGCTTCGCTGGGCTTTCTGCTGGTACTGATGTACTTTTCCATGGGCCACATGATGTGGGGCTGGCCTCTGCCCCACTGGTTTGACGGCAACCATGTTGCCATGGGCCTTGTCCAGCTGCTGCTGGCGGGCATCGTGATGGTGATCAACCAGAAGTTCTTCATCAACGGCTTCAAGGGGCTGATCCACGGCTCCCCCAACATGGACACGCTGGTGGCCATGGGCTCCATGGCCAGCTTTGTGTGGAGCACCTACGCCCTGTTTGCCATGACCCGCGCACAGGTGGACGGCAACGACGAGCTGGTCATGCACTATATGATGGAGTTCTACTTTGAGTCGGCGGCCATGATCCTGACCCTGATCACGGTGGGCAAGATGCTGGAGACCCGCTCCAAGGGCAAGACCACCGATGCACTGAAGAGCCTGATGAAGCTGGCCCCCAAAACGGCCACCCTGCTGCGGGACGGTGCCGAGGTGACCGTCCCCATCGAGCAGGTGCAGAAGGGCGACATCTTTGTGGTGCGCCCCGGTGAGAACATCCCGGTGGACGGCGTCGTGCTGGAAGGCAGCAGCGCCGTGAACGAAAGCGCCCTGACCGGCGAGAGCATCCCGGTGGACAAGGCCGCCGGGGACAAGGTGAGCGCCGCCACGGCCAACCAGTCCGGCTTCCTGCGGTGCGAAGCCACCCGCGTGGGTGAGGACACCACCCTGGCCCAGATCATCCGGATGGTGAGCGATGCCGCCGCCACCAAGGCTCCCATCGCCAAGGTAGCCGACACCGTGTCCGGCTTCTTTGTGCCGGCGGTCATCAGCATTGCAGTGGTCACCACCGTGGTCTGGCTGCTTCTGGGCCGTGAGCTGGGCTATGCGCTGGCCCGCGGCATCTCGGTGCTGGTCATCAGCTGCCCCTGTGCCCTGGGCCTTGCCACGCCGGTGGCCATCATGGTGGGCAACGGCATGGGCGCCAAAAACGGCATCCTGTTCAAGACCGCCGCTTCGCTGGAAGCTGCCGGCCGCACCCAGATCGTGGCGCTGGACAAGACCGGCACCATCACCAGCGGTGAGCCGAAGGTCACCGACATCCTGCCCGCCGACGGCGTGACCGAGACCGAACTGCTGACCCTGGCCGCCGCGCTGGAATGCAAAAGCGAGCATCCGCTGGCCCGCGCTGTGCTGGCCTATGCCGAAGCACAGCAGCTGGACGCCCCGGAGGTGACCGACTTTGCGGCCCTGCCCGGCAACGGCCTGAGCGCCAAGCTGGACGGCAAGGAGATCTTTGGCGGCAACGCAGCCTTTACCGGCACCAAGGTCACCGTCCCGGCCGAGCTGGCACAGGCAGCAGCCGAGCTCTCGGCGCAGGGTAAGACCCCGTTGTTCTTTGGCGGCGCAGGCCGTCTGCTGGGTGTCATCGCGGTGGCCGACACCATCAAGGAGGACAGCCCCCGGGCCATCCGGGAGCTGCAGGCCATGGGCATCAAAGTGGTCATGCTCACCGGCGACAACCAGCGCACGGCTGACGCCATCGGCAAGCAGGCCGGTGTGGACGCCGTGATCGCCGGGGTGCTGCCGGACGGCAAGGAAGCCGTGATCCGTCAGCTGCAGGCCTCCGGCAAGGTAGCCATGGTGGGTGACGGCATCAACGACGCCCCCGCCCTGACCCGCGCCGACACCGGCATCGCCATTGGCGCCGGTACCGATGTGGCCATCGACGCCGCCGATGTGGTGTTGATGAATTCCAGGCTCTCGGATGTGCCCGCCGCCATCCGCTTGAGCCGCTCCACCCTGCGCAACATCCACGAGAACCTGTTCTGGGCCTTCCTCTACAACACCATCGGCATTCCGCTGGCAGCCGGTGCGTTCATTCCCTTCGGCCTGACGCTGAACCCCATGTTCGGCGCAGCGGCCATGAGCCTGTCCAGCTTCTGCGTGGTGAGCAACGCCCTGCGGCTGAATCTGTTCGATCTGCACAGCACCAAACACGACCACCCGCTGAAAAACGCTTCTGCCCTGCCCGCTGCCCTCACGCAGCCCGCAGCGGTTGAGGATAAAGAGAGAACCATCAAGGAGGATATGACCATGAAAAAGACTCTGCATGTAGAAGGCATGATGTGCGGCCACTGTGAGGCCCGTGTGAAGAAGGCGCTGGAGGCCCTGCCCGAAGTGACCGAGGCTGTGGTGAGCCACGAGGCCGGCACCGCCGTTGTCACCCTGAGCGCCGAAGTTTCCGACGATGTGCTGAAGAAAACCGTCGAGGATCAGGACTACAAGGTCACCGGCATCCAGTAAGCCCCTCCCGCACAAACAGCAGCGACCTGTTCCCCCGTTTTGGGAGAGCAGGCCGCTGCTTTGTTTTATGGTTTTTCAGGAAAGTTCTGCAAGGCGTCTGGCTCCTCTGGTTTTCAGCCAGTGCCCCAGCAGCCCGTCCGCACCCGCCAGCAGCACAAGGGCCGCCGCCATGACCGCCGGAAGCGGAAGGATCTTCAGCAGATTGGTCTGCGCAAGGGTCAGCACCAGCACAGCAACGAGATTGGCCGCCATGGACAGCAAGGTACAGCCACTCATTTTGATCACCGCGGCCTCACTCGTCCAATGCAGGTTGGGCAGCACAAGCCCCAGTGCAAGACCCATTTCCGCACTGAGCAGCACGAACAGTTCCGTTTCCAGCAGGGTCAGGCAGAAATACACCGGCGGCATCTGCACCGCCGCCTGCATGCACACAAGGCACAATGCCGCCGGGACGCCGGTCAGCAGTAGATGCAGTTCCAGCTTGGCACACAGGGCCTGCCAGGACGGGATGGGCAGGCTTTGCAGGAGCCAGACCGTCCGGCCTTCCAGCGAGACGGAGGGCGTGGTCAGGAAGTTGGCTGCCGACACCGCACACACGGCACAGCACACCAGCACCGGGACCCCTTCCGGCACGGCCTGCGCAAACCGGGCAAAGAGGTCTGCCTTCCACAGGGACACGCCGCCCAGCACCAGCAGGCCCAGCGTGCCCATGGCGCTGTTGAGCATATAGGCCGAGCTGGACCCCAGATGCAGCAGTTCCCGGCGCAGCAGAGCCTGCCGCAGGCTGACGGGGCGTGCTTTTCGCGCATGGTATGCCGTGCGGGCCGTACCCTTCCGGGCCGTCATGCGGCGCAGGTAGGGCTTTTCCAGCAGCTTGCAAAAGACTGCAAAGCACAGCACTGTGCCCAGCACGAGGCCGACCAGCGCCGGGAGCTCCCCTGCCGTCGCGCCGCCCAACAGCCGCAGCGGCCAGGCTGCACGGGCAAGCGCCGCACCCGACTGTGCGGCATCGGCCAGCAGATCGTCCAGCATCTCCTGCACCCGCAGAAAACCCGCATAATACAGCGCAAAAAGCACCAGCGAGCACACCACGGTGACCAGACTTTTGTGCCGGGCGCGGTCATTGGCCAGTGCCACGGCCCAGCCCAGCAATACCGCCAGAATGCAGGCCGCTCCGGCCAGCACCAACGCCATGGGGATGCTGCACAGCACCCCGGCCAGCGGATGGGCTGCCAGCAGGCCGTAACACACCACCGCCGGGACCCACGCCATGAGCAGGTAGATCAGGCAGGCCAGATAAACGGTGCTCACCCGCACCCCGAAAATGACCGCCGGCGGGATGGGCAGCGAGAGCAGCAGTTCGTTGTCCCGGCTCTGGAACAGGCCGGAATAGCTGGTAAAGGCGCTGGCCAGCACGCTCACCAGCAGCGCCGTGAGCCCCATAGAGGCAAAATACAGCCAGTCCAGCCCGGCCGGGAGCAGCACCGAAGCCAGCGGCAGGGCCATGCCCGCAAAGCAGAGCATGAGCACCACCACCAGCACGGCAAACAACAGCGCATACCCCACGGCCGATGCCCGGGACCGCGCTTTGCCGGTCTTGCTGCTGCGGAGAAAGGCCGCGCCCAGCTCCCGCAGCTGCTTGCGGAGCAATGCACGGATCATCATGCCTGCGCCTCCGTGCCTTCCAGTTCCAGAAAGACCTCTTCCAGACTGTCATCGCCGCGCACCTCGTCCATGGAACCGGCCCGCACCAGCCGCCCGGCCCGGATGATGGCCACCCGGTCGCAGAGCTTTTCGGCCACCTCCAGCACATGAGTCGAGAAGAAGATGGCCCCGCCGCCGTCGCAGAAGCGGCGCATCAGGGTCTTGAGCTGGTGCGCCGCCAGCGGGTCCAGCCCCACAAAGGGCTCGTCCATGAGGATGAGCTTCGGCTCGTGGAGCAGGGCCGAGATGATGGCCAGCTTCTGCTTCATGCCGTGGGAGTATGCGCTGATGGGCTGGGCCAGGTCCCGCGTGAGGTCGAACTGGTCGCCGTAGGACCGGATGCGCTCGGCACGCTCCCGTGCCCCCACGGCAAAGATATCCGCGATGAAGTTCAGGTACTGGATGCCGGTCATGTATTCGTACAGGTCCGGGTTGTCCGGCAGATAGGCCAGCCGCCGCTTGCATTCCAACGGGTCATCCTGTACCGAGATGCCGTCCACCGTAATGCGGCCGCTGTCGAACTGCTGGATGCCGCAGCAGCACTTGAGTGTGGTGGTCTTGCCCGCGCCGTTGTGGCCGATGAATGCGCAGATCTCGCCGGGGCGGATGTGCAGGCTGAGGTCCTGCACGGCCGCCTTGCCGCCGTAGGTCTTGGTCAGATGTTCGATGTTGAGCATAAAGTGCCCTCCTTTGTCCGGGGCAGTGCGCCCCTCTGCCCTTAGAATATACCTTCCACAAGGGGGAAGGTCAAGGGTGACCGGTCCGCGGCCGGTCAGAGTGCAATAATTTACAGTTTCTTCAAAGATGCCCCTTGCAAAAGTACAAAAAAATGGTATACTAATACAACGAACTGAACGGAGAAAGGAGGCGCGCAGCATGGCACCCACCAAAGAGCGCCCGACGACCAAAACCATCGCCACCAACCGCGAAGCGCGCCACGAGTATTTCGTTCTGGAAGCGCTGGAGACCGGCGTTGAGCTCAAGGGCACCGAGGTCAAAAGCCTGCGGGCCGGCGGGGTCAACCTGAAGGACAGCTGGGTGGACATTGAGGACGGCGAACTGCTGGTCAAGGGCATGCACATCACGCCCTACGACCACGGCAACATCTTCAACCAGGACCCTCTGCGTGTCCGGCGGCTTCTGGCACACAAAAACGAGATCCGGCGGCTGCACCAGCAGTGCAAGCTGCAGGGATACACGCTGGTGCCGCTTTCGCTCTATTTCAAACATGGCCGCGTAAAAATGGAACTGGGCCTTTGCAAGGGCAAAAAGCTCTACGACAAGCGTGCCGACGCCGCCCAGCGCGACGCCAAGCGTTCCATCGACCGCGCCATGAAATCCAACGGCAAATACTACTGATCGTTTCAGACGGTTTCCCTGAAGCGGAACTTCTCCTGTTTTTCGTGCATCGCAAGGTGCACTTTTATGGGGGCGTAAAGGTTTCGACGGGGGGAGCGAGGTCTGGGCAGCGGGTAGCAGCGGGGGAACTGCTCTATAACTCCTCCAAACAATTAACTGACAACAACAATTATCAGTTGCTCGCAGCCTGAGTGCTGCGCGTCTCGCCCACTCTTGTGTCGTGTGGGGCCGGGGCGTCCTTTAGACACAGCACCTGAACGGACCTAAGCTTTGCGGACCGGCAGGAACTCATGAAGCTACCAAAGCGCTAGCCTGACGATCGGCGTGGCGCGGCGGGAATGTTGTAGATCGCCTGCACCCGGAGACACCTACACTGAACTCTTTTCGGACATGGGTTCGACTCCCATCGCCTCCACCAAAAACAGAACTCCCCTGCCGCGCTGCGGTGGGGGAGTTCTTGTTTTTGTGGCCCCGGCGATGAGGAGGCAAACAGCACGACCCTGCGCAGCAGGGGCAGCAATCAGCCCAGTGGGCTGTTGCTGAGTGCGCGGGTCCCAGTCCCAACTATCCGGAATGTCTACTGGGATAGTGTTATCTGGCAAAGTTCCGGTTTTTACGAAATAACGTTATAAATAGAATTTCGCCAGATATTTCACCCCAGTAGAGGTTTGCGAAAGCCTCCAGTTTTTTCTGTACGCAAAAACGCCCCATCCGCCAGATATTGCAGTCTGACAGACGGGGCGTTCTCTGTTCACTTAAGGCGGTTTACAGTTCTCCGCGGCCGGAAAGCGCACGGTAAAGAGTGGTCTCGTCGGTATACTCCAGGCTTGCACCCACCGGCAGACCGTAGGCCAGACGGGTGGTCTTGATGCCCAACGGCTTGATGAGCTTGGCCAGATACATGGCGGTTGCCTCCCCCTCTACGGTGGGGTTCATGGCCATGATCACTTCCTTGACCTTGCCGTCACCCAGACGGGCCAGCAGTTCCTTCACACTGAGCTGCTCGGCCCCGATGCCGTCCATGGGGCTGATCAGGCCGTGCAGCACATGATACAGGCCGTGGTACTCCCGGGTGCGCTCAAACGCCTGCACATCCCGCGGCGTTTCCACCACGCAGATGACCGACGTGTCCCGCTTGGCGCTGGCGCAGATGGGGCAGATCTCGGCCTCGGTGTAGTTCTGGCAGATGCGGCAGCGGTGGAGCTTGGTGTGCGCGTTCTGGATGGCCGAAGCCAGGGCCGCCGCGTCCTCATCAGACATGCTCAACACCTGATAGGCCATGCGGGTCGCGCCTTTGCGCCCGATGCCCGGAAACTTGCCGAACTCTTCGATCAGCTTTTCCAGCGGGGCAGCATTGTAGCCCATGTTCTTCCCTCCAGCCGGATCAGAGACCCGGAATGTTCATGCCGCCGGTCAGCTTGCCCATCTCGGCCTCGGCGGTCTCGTCCACCTGCTTGACGGTGGCGTTGACGGCAGCAGCCACCAGATCTTCCAGCATCTCGATGTCATCCGGGTCCACAGCTTCGGGCTTGATGGTGATGGCCAGCACCTCGTGCTTGCCGTTCATCTTCACGGTAACCATTTCACCGGAGGCACTGCCGGTGTACTCGGCGGCTTCCAGCTCGGCCTGCTTGGCCTTCATGTCCTCCTGCATCTTCTGGGCCTGACGCATCAGGGCGTTCATATCGGGGCGGCCAAAGCCTGCGGGCATTCTTGCTTTCATAGTTTGTTCTCCTTTGTCTTATCGGTTGAAAAGCCTTCCCCAAAAGGGGTAGCCTTATTTCTGTTTTCGGGCGGTGTCCTCAATGGACACATCCAGCCCCAGCTTTTCCAGTGCGTGGAGCGACTGTTCCGCGTTGGACACGGCTTTCCCTGCGGTTCTGGGCTCGTAGGGGCCGATGGGGATCGCCTTGCCGGACACCTGCAAAATGAGCTTTTTGATCAGCCGCTGGCTGTCCTTATTGGCCCGGATGAAATCGCGGAAGGTCTTGCCGCCGTCGATGAGCACCCGGGTACCGTCAAAGTACGCCTTGGATTTGCGCAGATAACTGTACAGCATGGGGTCCACTTCCTGCAGCTTCTGGGTGATCTGTGCCCACTCCGGGTATGGGGCCAGACTGCCCGCTGCCGGTCTGGGCTGTGCGGGAGCGGCTTCCTGCTTCGGGGCCGGGGCCGTTGTCTGCAGCGCAGGAGACGGTTCCTCGCGGGGCGGCGGCACGGGCCGTGCCGGTGCGGAGGGTTCCTCCCAGGGCAGCGCTTCCCCGCCCTGCACGGGCGGTTCCTCCGGAAGCGGCGGCAGTTCTTCGGCCTGCACGGGCACCTGCACAGATGCAGGTTCCTGTGTCGGTTCCGGTGCGGACTGCACCGGCTCTGCCGCAGGCTGCAGCGGTTCCGGCAGCGGGGCAGGTTCCACGACCGGCTGCTGTACGGGAGCCTGCTGTACCGGTGCGCTCACAAAGGGCTGCACCGCCAGAGCCGAAGCAAACGGCTGCACGGCAGCGGGCTGTGCGGCACGGGCGACCGGTGCTGCCTGCACTGGTACGGTCTGCCGCTGCTGCGGCGGTTCCGACAGGCTGAACAGCGCCAGTTCCAGCTCAATGCGCTGGTCACTGCCGCGGGTCATGTGCTCCAGTGCCGTGCCCAGGGTGCGGATGGCCCGGATGGCCTCCCGCTGGCCCAGCTGCGGACCTTTTTCCAGATACTGCGCCTCCTCTTCCGGTGACACACCGGAGAGCAGTGCCTGCCCGCCGGGCAAAGCCGCCAGCATCAGAGCGCGGTAGTGGGCGATGAGTTCTTCGGTCAGGCGTTTAACGTCCACCGACTGCTGCCGCAGCTGGGCCAGCTGGGCCAGTGCGGCGGCTCCGTCCTGCGCTTCCAGCGCGTCGGAGATGCGAAACAAATAGCTGCGGTCGGTCACACCGGCCATGCGGCGCACCACGTCCGCGTCGATCTTTGCCGTGACGCCTGCGCAGGTGTCCAGAATGGACAACGCATCGCGCAGGGCACCGTCAGCCAGGCGGGCGATCAGCTCCGCGCCGTCCGAGGTCAGTTCCAAGTGCTCTTCCCCGGCGATATACTCCACCCGCTGTGCGATGTCCTCCGGCCCGATGCGGGTAAAATCATACCGCTGGCAGCGGGACAGGATGGTGGCCGGCACCTTCTGGATCTCGGTGGTGGCCAGAATAAAAATGACATGGGCCGGCGGTTCTTCCAGCGTCTTGAGCAGCGCATTGAAGGCCGCCGTGGACAGCATGTGCACCTCGTCGATGATGTATACCTTATACTGGCAGGCGCTGGGGGTGTAGGCAGTCTCATCCCGCAGGTCACGGATATCATCCACACCGTTGTTGGATGCGGCGTCCATCTCCACCACATCCAGAATGCTGCCGTTGTCGATGCCCTTGCAGATCTCGCATTCGCCGCAGGGGTCGCCGTTCTGCGGGTGCAGGCAGTTGACCGCCTTGGCAAAGATCTTGGCGCAGGTGGTCTTGCCGGTGCCGCGCACGCCGGTGAACAGGTAGGCGTGGCCCACACGGCCGGTGGCGATCTGATTGCGCAGGGCCGTCACGATGCCGCGCTGACCCACCACATCTTCAAACCGCTGGGGTCTCCACTTGCGGTACAGGGCTCGATACATGAGCAGCACTCCCCTTTCCGGACAAAATCGGCAATAAAAAAGGACAGCGCATGACGGGGTTTTGTCCCCGCCCTGCGTAGCTCGGCATACGGATGCAGGCTGTCTGAAACGCACAGAGCACACCGCTTAAGGCTGCTTGGTTCCCCACCTGACCTGGTTCACAGCGGCTCCATCGTACAGGACCCGCATCCGTATGCCGAACCACGCCGCAGGCGCTGTCCGACGCACTTTTCTGAGTGCTTGAATATTGTACCACAAACGCAGGCAGAATTCAAGAGGGAGACAAAAAAGGACCCCGGAAGCATCCGCAGACACTTCCGGGGTCCTCAGGTTCAATTCAGCTCAGATGGGTGCGATCAGGACTGGCAGGCAGTGATCAGGCTCATCTTGTAGACCTCGTCGGCGTTGCAGCCGCGGGACAGGTCGTTGATGG
>ERZ1673699.2706-NODE-2706-length-11376-cov-3.883668_pt1 | contig 11376 bp, 10 predicted proteins | sample MGYA00580229_ERZ1673699 | MGnify/ENA primary metagenome ERZ1673699 (study PRJEB41218, sample SAMN15661785) | gut metagenome | host: Homo sapiens | place: Canada: London | collected 2015-08-20/2019-03-30 | study: EMG produced TPA metagenomics assembly of... | reverse complement strand
GAAAAAGATGTTCCTATTGATGGAATCGTATTTTCATATGATGATATTGATTATCTTCGTAATCAAGGGATTTTTGATGAAGATTTTCTGGAATATCTTGCTGGATATCATTTTACAGGAGATATTTATGCGATCGCGGAAGGAACTGTTGTATTCCCAAGAGAACCGCTTCTGAAAGTGAAAGCACCTATCATGGAGGCACAGCTTGTAGAAACTGCGCTCCTTAATATCATCAATCATCAAAGTCTAATCGCTACGAAGGCTTCTCGTGTAGTTTATGCTGCTGGTGGAAGTGGTGTTATGGAATTCGGACTTCGACGTGCTCAGGGACCTGACGCTGGTACTTATGGTGCCCGTGCTGCCGTGATCGGTGGTTGTGATGGTACTTCGAATGTACTTGCTGGTAAATGTTTTGATATTCCGATCCTTGGAACTCATGCACACAGCTGGATCATGAGTTTTGATGACGAATATCATGCTTTCCGTGCTTATGCAGATCTTTATCCAGATTCCTGCACTTTACTTGTTGACACTTATGACACTCTTCGTTCTGGTGTTCCAAATGCGATCCGTGTATTTGAAGAATTAAGAGCAGAAGGTCATATGCCAAAGCACTATGGAATCCGTTTAGACAGTGGGGATCTTGCTTATCTTACAAAGAAAGCCCGTATCATGCTTGATGAAGCAGGTTTTCCTGATGCAGTGATCGCTGCTTCTGGAGACCTTGATGAGAATCTGATCACAAGCTTAAAATCTCAGGGTGCACCGATCACTTCATGGGGTGTTGGTACAAAACTGATCACTTCTGCAGATTGTCCTGCATTTGGAGGTGTCTATAAACTTGCTGCCTCTAAACCAAAAGATGCTGATGAATTTACTGCTAAGATCAAGATTTCTGAGAATCCTGCAAAGATCACAAATCCTGGAAATAAAACGATTTATCGTATCTACGGAAAGGAAGATGGAAAGATCCGTGGTGATCTGATCTGTCTTGTCGGGGAACATTATGATGAATCTGACGATCTGACAATCTTTGATCCTCAGGCTACTTGGAAGAAGTCTACACTTGCTGGTGGTACTTATACAATGCGTGAACTTTTAGTTCCAATCTTTATCAAAGGTCAATGTGTTTACAAGAGTCCTTCTGTTATGGACATCCGTTCCTATTGTAAGGATGAATTGAACACGTTATGGGATGAGAGCAGACGTCTTGTGAATCCACAGGAAGTCTATGTCGATCTTTCCATGCCTCTTTACAAATTAAAGAATGAATTGCTTGATGCAAATCACAAAAAATAAAATCATTTATAGAAGGGAGAACGATCATGATTCGTTTTTTTGCAGATATTATTTATCTGTTCTTTTTCCTGACATTAACCGCACCGCTTTATCCATTGTTTGATCATTGGAACAAAACTGGAAAAGCTCATAAACGTTCATCCATAGCACAACGCATGATCTTACGATCTTTTAAGATCTGTCTTGCTATGGCTGGTACAAAATTAATTGTTGATGGCCAGGAAAACATACCAGAAGATGGTGCTGTTTTATATGTTGGAAATCATAGCAGTTATTATGATATTTTATGCAGCTACGTTGCTACTGAACGTGGAATGGGATTTTTTGCCAAGAAAGAAATGGAAAAGATTCCTTGTCTATCTCACTGGATGCGTTTTATCAACTGCCTGTTTTTAGATCGTAAGAATATCAAAGCTGGACTTGCTACCATGAATGAAGGTACAAAACTTTTGAAAGATGGTTTTTCCATTGCGATCTTCCCAGAAGGTACCAGAAGTCAGGATGAAGATCCTCATGAGTTCAAAGAAGGAAGTTTACGTCCTGCTCTGAAAGCTGGTGTTCCTGTAATTCCGATGGCAATTTCAGGTACTGCTGATATCTTAGAGAATAACAGACGTTTTCAGGTAAAACCAACAACTGTTCATATTACTTTTGGACAGCCAATCTATCCTGATCAGCTTGAAAGAGCTGAGAAAAAGCATCTCGGTGCTACAATTCGTGAAGAAATTATCGAAATGCGAAAAAAACATAAGACAAGTTAAGGAAAAAATGCTATAATAGTTAAGATATTCAAATGTATATATTAGGAGGAGAAGATAATATGAGTGTATGGACAGTTATCCTTATTATTGCGGTAATTGCTGCGATCATTCTTGGTGTTCTGTATTTTGTTGGTAGAAAGATGCAGGCAAAACAGGAAGATCAGCGTGCGCAGTTAGATCAGATGGCACAGACAGTGAATATGCTTGTCATAGATAAGAAGCGAATGAAGATCATGGAAGCTGGATTTCCTAAGATGGTAACTGATAACATTCCGAAACGTGCTAAGATGTCTAAGGTACCAGTTGTTAAAGCAAAGATTGGACCAAAGATCACTCCATTATTGTGTGATGAGGCAATCTTCGATGACGTTCCTGTAAAGGCTGAGATCAAAGCTGTTGTCAGTGGTATTTATATCACATCCATCAAGAATCTTCGTAATGTTGCACCACCTGAACCTGAAAAACGTGGTCTGCGTGCAAAACTTACTAAAAAAAGTGCTGAATTTATGCGTAAGAATTAATTTCTTATTATTGTATAAGAATCTAAAATGCAAAATACCGGAAACTTATCATTTGAAAGTTTCCGGTATTTTTTGTTGTAAAATATTCTTTTATTTTCTTTCCTGAATCTTAACGATGACATATCCTTTTTCCGTTGAAATATAACCGATCTTGAGATACTGACCGTCTTTCTTGATATATCCACCCTGTGTCGATGGTCTGTGGTAACCAAACTTCTTAATAAATTTATCACCATAGGAAAAATGAACACCCTTGATATCAAAGCTTTCTTCTTCCATATCTTCCTGATCTTCTCCACCACTGGATGCTGGTATAAAATTCTCTACATATCCTTCAACACTCTTGTAATTTCCTTGCTTATATGCTTGGATCACCTGCACATATCCAAAACAGAATCTAAGTGCTGCGATCGCACAGATTACAAGACACACTGCAGCTAACAACTTAAAAAATGGTTTCCGTGAACATAAGAGCAGTAATACTCCTATAATTCCTAAAATAGCAAATGGAATGACCCATCTTGCTTGTATCGTAAAATTGCTGGCTTCATATAATAGTTTCATATATTCAAGCCTCCCTTCCATACTCTTTCTACTCCATGTGAAAGTATTACTTAATTCAGATTTGTTATCGTTGCATCGCAATATTCTAAGACTTTCGAAAATTCCATATCTCCACCAAATAAGTCTAAGGCACTTCCGATCGTCACATCAATCTTATCATTTCCATAGTTTTTCAGCAATTCCAGATCGTCAAAATTCTTAACTCCACCTGCATATGTGACTTTATTGCCATTATATCGAGCTAATAATTGCACGAGTTCCTGATCGATCCCCTGTGCTTTTCCTTCTACATCAACTCCATGAATCAGATATTCATCACACCATGATTCCAGTTTGTGCAGAAGTTCTATGGTTAATTCTTCTTCCGTAAACTTCTGCCAGCGGTCTGTTGTGATATAGTATTTGTCATCTCTCTTTCGACAACTAAGGTCAAGTACCAGATGTTCTCTTCCTACCTGTTCTTTTAGAGCATCCAGTCTGTCATAATGAACCTTTCCACCTGCAAATACAAAAGATGTTACGATCACATGTGATGCGCCAGATTCAATGAATTCTTTCGCATTCTCATCTGTGATCCCTCCACCGATCTGAAGACCCCCTTCAAATGCTTTCAACGCCTTTAATGCCTGTACCTTATCTTCTTCGTAGTACTTCGAATCTCTGGCATTCAGCATGATGATATGTCCACCATTCAAATGATTCTCTTTATATAATTTTCCATAAAATGTACCATCTTTTTCGGATACAAAATTCTCTGTTGCAAAATCTCCCTGATCAAGAAGACTTCCTCCTACAATCTGTTTGATCTTGCCATTGTGAATGTCAATGCATGGTCTAAATCTCATCTTTTCTTATCATCTCCTGTTTATTCTGTCATCTCTAATAAGTCAAATGCTTCTCCACTTGGATCTGCTTTAAATACCATTCTCTCACCTGTTGTTGGATGTTCAAATGCGATCCGTGCTGCAAATAGACCGATCTCTTTGTATTTCTTCTTTGTCTTTTGATAGATCGGATTATACTTTGTATCTCCCCAGATTCCAAATCCTCTGCTTGATGTCTGAACACGGATCTGATGGTGACGGCCTGTCTCTAAATGGATCAGACAATACGTGTATTTCATCTTGGAATCTTCCATCATATCAATAACTTCATAGTCAAGGATCGCTTCTTTGGCTCCTGGCGTTCCTTCTTTGACAATTTTGGATACATTATTCTTCGGATCTTTTAATAAATAATCCCTGAATGTCCCTTCGTCGTCAGGCAGCCATCCGGTCAATACTGCCTGATAGTCTTTCTCAAAAGTATGCTCTTTGATCTGTTCTGTCAGAGATGCAGCTGCCTTCTTGGTTCTTGCAAATACCATTACCCCGCCAACTGGACGGTCTAAGCGGTGAACTAAATAAAGCTGTGGCTCCCCATCTGTATTTTCCTCAAAAAACAGTTGATTTTTAAGCTGATGCAAAAGATCCATGTCGCCCGTCTTGTCACTGGAAACGGGGATTCCTTTTGGCTTCTCACAGACAACGATCTGGTCATCTTTATATATGATATTTATCTTTTTATTCTTTCTCATAAAAATCTCCTACATCTTGAAACGATATCCAACACCCCATATTGTCTCGATATATTGAGGTTTTGCTGTGTTAACTTCGATCTTCTCCCTGATCTTCTTGATATGAACCGTAACGGTTGCGATATCTCCTAAAGATTCCATATCCCAGATCTTATTAAATAATTCTTCCTTGGTAAAGACTCTGTTTGGATGTCCTGCAAGGAATGTTAAAAGATCAAATTCTTTCGTTGTAAAGACTTTTTCCTCTCCATTTAAGTATACACGTCTTGCAGTCTTATCAATCTTCAATCCACGGATCTCAATGATATCATTGACTTCCATCTGATTATTTACAAGGCGCTGATAACGATTCAGATGTGCCTTCACTCTTGCTACAAGTTCACTTGGACTAAATGGCTTTGTGATATAATCATCTGCACCAAGTCCTAACCCTCGGATCTTATCGATATCTTCTTTTCTTGCAGATACCATAAGGATCGGAATTTCTTTTGCTTCTCGAATCTGCTTACAGATTTCAAATCCATCAACTCCAGGTAACATGATATCTAAAATGATCATATCAAAATCCTTTTTTAGAGCCTTCTCAAGTCCCTGTTGTCCATCTGTTTCGATTTCTACTTCAAAAGAACTTAATTCCAGATAATCTTTCTCTAATTCTGCAATTGAAAGTTCGTCTTCTACGATTAATACTTTGCTCATGTTATTTCTCCTTTGACTGATCGATTACTTTATTTAGTGTAAAGAATATTGTCGTTCCAGCACGCAGCTTACTCTCTGCCCAGATCTCACCGCCATGTTCTTCGATGATCTTCTTACAAATAGATAATCCAAGACCACTTCCACCTGCTGAATTTCTCGACATATCTGCACGATAGGTTCTTCTAAAAATATGTGGAAGATCTTCTTTGGAAATTCCGATTCCATTGTCCTTGATCGCTACCTGTACCTTTCGGTCATATTCTGTTAACGTAATTCCTACTTTTCCTTTTGCTTTGTTATTGTATTTGCATGCATTATTGATAATATTGTTTATCACTCTCTTAAGCTGTTCCGGATCTGCTGTTACCATGACATTGGCTGCACAGTAATTGCGATAAGAGAACATCATGCCTCTTTGCTCAAGGTCTGCTCCGATCTCATCGACACAGTCTTTAAAATACGAATTGATGTTGATCTTCTCAAAATTATACGGAATGATATTCGAATCGATCTTAGAGTATAATGATAATTCATTGATCAATACATTCATATCATTTGCCTTGTTATAGACCGTCTTAATGTAACGATCCATCTTCTCAGGTGTATCGGCTACACCATCCATGATCCCTTCTACATATCCTTTGATTGCTGTGATCGGCGTCTTCAGGTCATGGGAAATGTTACTGATCAAATCTCTGTTTTGCTTCTCATAAACAATTCTTGCATCGATCGAATCTTTCAATTCTGCCCTCATCTCATTAAATGCATTGCACAATTCCCTGATCTCTTCTCCACCACTGTTGATCACTACATCGTTGTCAAGATTTCCTTCCTTGATACGTTCTGCACCTGCTTTTAATTCACGGATCGGGCCGACGAATTCACGATACATAAACCATGATAAAAAGGTACTTGTTAAGATCAGTACCCCTATCACAGCGCAGGATACCTGAATAATAATATTACGGTAATGTGGAAGTACTGTTCCAAGATCTGTCATGATAAAAACAGATCCTTGTCCGCCATCATTGTATTTAAAGTCCTGCTGTTTTACAAGATAGTTTCCTGGTCTGCTGACAAAAAAGCCACGGTCTGCATCACTGTCTTTATTCCCATAGGATGGAAGTTTATGAATTAATTTATCAGATACTTTTTTCTTCCCTATATATTGGATCTGACCATTTTTACGGACGATCAGATAGGAATCCTTCGCTTTTAAACGTTCATTGAGATCATTTAAATACTGTTCATTGTCAAAGATTTGTGGATCTTTCTTTACGTGATCTTCTAATTCAAAGAAAATTTCCTGTGTCTCGGTATTCATCGTCTTTAATGGATTCACAAATCGTTCAAAGGACCCTGCTGAGAGGTCTGCCTTGTTGATTCTTGAATACCCTATACTCAAACCAGCGATCGATACTATCATCACAAAGATTGGTAGCACGATCGCTGGTAAATAGATCAACCGAACTTTATTTACTGCTTTCATCCCATTAACTCTCCTTTGGTATTAATATCTATTATTATACCATAGTCATACGAAGAAACCAGAATTTGATCGATTATTTTATTTAATTTTTAGAAACGATAAAATCAAGAAGTGCATCTGCAACTTCTTCTTTTGTCATCTTTGGAAGCTGCTTTTCTTCATCCTTTGTGATCAGTGTGATCACGTTTGTATCTGTGTTGAATCCAGCTCCCTGTTCCTTTAAGTTATTGGCTGCGATCATGTCGATCTTTTTCTTCTCTAGTTTAGCTCTGGAGTTTTCTAACATGTTCTGTGTTTCCATGGAAAAACCACATAAGAACTGACCTTCTTTTTTATTCTCTCCAAGTGTCTTTAAAATATCTTTTGTCCTTACCAGTTCAATCGCCATATCTCCGTCTTTTTTCTTGACTTTCTGATCGCTGACATTCGCTGGTGTATAATCTGCAACAGCTGCAGATTTGATGATGATATCTTGTTCATCGCTTCTGCTTATCACTGCATCGTACATATCCTGTGCACTCACGATCGGAACAACATCTACAAACATCGGGGGTTCGATCGCTGTCTTTCCTGTGACTAACGTAACATCCGCTCCACGAAGCATCGCCATCTTAGCGATCGCATATCCCATCTTTCCTGAGGAATGATTGGAAATATAACGTACTGGATCGATTGCTTCGATCGTTGGCCCTGCTGTCACAAGGACTTTCTTGCCTTTTAAGTCTTTTTCTTTGGCGATCACTCTCTCAAGATGTGCAACCAGCACTTCTTCTGAAGGCATCTTTCCTGCACCACTTGTTCCACATGCCAGATGTCCATTCGCAGGCTCTACGATCTCATATCCAAATCTTCTTAGTTTATCAAGATTATCCTGCAAGATTGGATTATTATACATCTTTGTATTCATCGCTGGTGAGATGATCACTGGTTTGTTACATGCCATTACGGTTGTTGATAACATATCATCTGCGATTCCATTTGCGATCTTACCAATGATATTCGCTGAAGCTGGTGCGATCAGCATCGCATCTGCTTTGTCTGTCAGTGATACATGTGCTACATGAAACTGAAAATTACGGTCAAATGTTTCTACAAGACATTTTGTATTGGTCAAACTTTCAAATGCGATCGGGTTGATGAAATTTGTTGCATTCTTCGTCATGACTACGTGAACTTCGCATCCACGTTTCACTAACATACTCGCTACATTTGCCATCTTATAAGCTGCAATACTTCCTGTCACACCCAATACTATCGTTTTTCCTTTTAACATGATCTTTCTCCTACATATCTTCTAAACGTCCATGTCTTTCATAGTTTGTGCAACGGGAAATCTGATTCTCATCATCTACAAATACAACTTTTGGTTCAAATGTTTTTGCTTCTTCTGGTGTCATATCTGCATATGCGATAATGATGATCTTATCTCCTGTTGCCACGCAACGTGCTGCAGGTCCGTTTAAGCAGATCATCCCACTTCCTGGCTCTCCTGGAATTGTATATGTCTCGAAACGGCTTCCGTTGTTCACATCTACGATATGTACGTGTTCATATTCTAAGATTCCTGCTGCTTCTAATAATACAGGATCGACTGTGATACTTCCTACATAATCTAATTCTGCCTGTTTTACTGTTGCTCTATGAATTTTTCCTTTTAACATGCTGATGTTCATTTTTCTTTCTCCTTAAGTCTATTCGTTAATCAGTGTATTGTCAATGAGTCTTGTCTTTCCAATGTAAACTGCCATAGCTAACATACATGTTCCTTCCAGTTTCTCAACTGGTGCCATAGATAAAGCATCAACTGCTTCTACATAATCAATCTTGGCAAGTGGTTCTGTCTCAATGTTTTTCTTCATTGCTTCTACGACTTTGTTTGCATCTTTTTCTGTCTTGGCAAGTTCTTTTCCTAATGCTACCGTCTTAGAAAGGATCAGTGCTGCTTTTCTTTCTTCAGAAGAAAGATATGTATTTCTTGAACTCTTTGCAAGTCCGTCTTCTTCACGAACGATCGGACATCCAACGATCTCGATATCCATATTTAAGTCACGTACCATACGTTTGATCACTGCTAACTGCTGTCCGTCTTTCTGTCCAAAATATGCGTGGTCTGGTGTTACGATATTAAATAATTTATTTACGACCGTACATACGCCTCTGAAATGAATTGGACGAGTTTTTCCACAAAGTCCTTCTGTAAGTCCTGTCATGTCCACAAAAGAACAGAAATCTTTTTCATACATTTCTTCTGCTTCTGGATGGAAGATCAGGTCTACTCCTGCACTTTCACATAATGCTGCATCATGGTCTAAATCTCTTGGATATGTTGCAAGGTCCTCTGTTGGTCCAAACTGCATTGGATTTACGAAAATACTTACAACGACTTTATCGTTACCTTTTCTTGCTGCATCCATCAGACTTTTGTGTCCTTCATGAAGATATCCCATCGTTGGCACGAAACCTACGCTTAGTCCTTGTTTCTTCCACTCTTTTACCTGTTCTCTGACTTCTTTGACTGTTCCTACGATTTTCATTACTAAAACTCCTTCTTCCCATTATACGTGGGAATCTATTTATATAAATTATGTCCTTTTTATTGTCTGTTTTTGATCTTAATATAATTTTTCAATGACATCATCACTGATCGCATATGTATTTTCTGGTCCAGGGAAAGTTCCTTCTTTGACTGCATTGATATAATCTTTGACTGCTCCCTGCATCACTTCTCCAACTTGTGCAAACTGTTTTACAAATTTTGGTACGAAGTTTCCATACATTGCTAACATGTCCTGATAAACTAATACCTGTCCATCACATTCAGCACTTGCTCCGATTCCGATCGTTGGAATATGTACTTTCTTTGTGATGATCGCTGCTAATTTCTCAGGAATTCCTTCTAAAACGAGCATAAATGCTCCCGCTTTCTCAACTGCCTGTGCAGCTTCGATCAGTTCTTTTGCTGCCTCCTCGCTTTTTCCCTGCACTCTGAATCCACCAAACATATTAGATGACTGTGGTGTCAGTCCAATGTGGGCACATACTGGAATCTGTGCATTCACGATTGCTTCGATCTGTGGACATACATTTTTTCCACCTTCTAATTTTACTGCTGTACAACCTGTTTCTTTCATGATTCGTCCAGCATTTGCTACCGCATCATATACAGATGTGTGATAAGATAAAAATGGCATGTCGACAACGATCATAGCGTTTTTTGCCCCTCTTACAACGGCTGCTCCATGATGGATCATATCATCAACAGTTACAGGAATCGTTGAATCATATCCAAGCATAACCATTCCAAGAGAATCTCCAACCAACATCGTGTCAATTCCAGCTTCGTCAAATAATTTTGCAGTGGAATAATCATATGCTGTCAGCATTGTGATCTTTTCTCCATTATCCTTCATCTTCTGTACTGTGCTTACTGTTGTTTTCATTTTTCTTCCTCCAATACATGTTTCATGTCTGCATAAGAAATATCAGGATGTCGCATCTGCGCAAGTTTTATGATCTCTTTTGTCAGGGCACTATAAGTTTCCTTTGTCTCCTGATCCAAGGCATTCAGATGTTTCTGCACTGTTTTGATATCATGGCGTTCCACTGGGCCTGTCAGTGCATCACATGTTCCAACATCAAATATATTGTTCATGTTCGTAACTGTCAGCGGTTTCAATGCCTTCAGTGCTGCATCTTCATCAAATCCGCACTCCATAAGCAGTCTTTTGGCCTGATTGATCAGTCCGACCGCAAGATTCGATGCAAACACAGCTGCTGCATGATATTTTGGTTTATCTTCGCTTTTTAATCTCACGATGTGATTTGGACACGCAGATAACAGATCCATGATCTCTTCTATGTGTTCTTCATTTCCTTCCACACTGAATAGAGCCTGTGATAAATCTTCGTATGCAGTTTTTTTACTCTTAAATGGAAACATTGGATGAATAGAGTAACCGTACGCTCCGGTTTCTTCAATTCCAGAAAGAACAGCTGATCCTAATGATCCGCTGCAATGACAAATAAACTTTCCTTGTATCGGATAAGTTTTGACTAGTTCCCAGACTGCGGCTATTGCATCGTCTGGTACTGTTAAAAATAGAACATCACTCTTTGTTAATATTTTATCAATTGAGGTTGTAAATATCTTCTGAGTCTGTTTTTCCGTTCCACTTACCTTTGCTTGTGTACGGGTGTAACACCCTGTGACGGGTATATTGCTGTATACAAAGTAATCATAAAGAGAGCAGCCTACTTTCCCAGCTCCGATAAATCCTACTTTCATACATATATCACCTGCTTTCCTGCGGGTGATGTTCTAAGTTAAATTGATTTGCCGGTATGATTTCTTTCAAGAATACCATCCAGTTGTTAACTATAGCACCCGTGTGGGGAAATAGCAAGTATATTTTTGATTTGTTGATAGTGTTGCATGTATGAGTCAGAAAGAACAAGAGAAGAAATATT
>ERZ1673699.2704-NODE-2704-length-11382-cov-5.324269_pt1 | contig 11382 bp, 12 predicted proteins | sample MGYA00580229_ERZ1673699 | MGnify/ENA primary metagenome ERZ1673699 (study PRJEB41218, sample SAMN15661785) | gut metagenome | host: Homo sapiens | place: Canada: London | collected 2015-08-20/2019-03-30 | study: EMG produced TPA metagenomics assembly of... | reverse complement strand
CCACGGCCCCGTCGGTGGGGTTCGCGCCCTCGACGGGGGTGAACTCGCCGGTGCCCTCGACGGAGAAGGCGCACTCGCGGTAGTCGCCGATCGCGCCGGCGCCCGCTTCGAACAGGGCGCGCTTTAGGTCCGCGGCGGCTGCCGGCGGGACGTGCACGCCCCAGCGATCGGTGGCGTCCAGGGTGACCGGTTTGATCGGGCGGCCGGGCGTGATGCCGACCAGCTTCGCCAGCTTGTCCGAGACACCCGGGCGGGCCGAATCGGCGTTGGTGTGCGCGGCGAACAGCGCGCAGCCACCTGTAAGCAGGGTGTGGATGACCCTGCCCTTCGGGGTGTTCGCCGCGACGGAGTGCACGCCGCGAAGCAGCAGCGGGTGGTGCACGACCAGCAGCTGGGCACCTGCGTCGACGGCACGCTCGGCCACCTCCTGGGTGCAGTCGAGCGCGAAGGCCACCTTGGTCACCTTCGCGTCCGGGGTGCCGCAGATCAGCCCCACCTGGTCCCAGCTTTCCGCCAGCGCAGGCGGGTAGGCCGCCTCGAGCGCGTCAACAACTGTCTGCACTGTTACGTCTGTCATGGCAGCCAGCCTACAAATTTGGAACAGTGGGCAGGTGTGAACGCCACTTTGCTTTTCGACGTCGACGGCACGCTGATCGACTCCTTCCCCGGCATCAGGCACGGCTTCCTCGTCGGGCTGGAGGCCGTTGGGTGGGAGGTGCCCGACGAGGAATTCATCCGCCGCATCCCCGGCCCGCCCATGCCGGAGACCATGCGCTCGTTGGGCATGAGTGCTGCGCAGGTAGAAACCGCCATGCGCGCCTACTCGGACTACATGTCCGGCGAGGGCTGGCAGCGCTTCGAGGTCTACCCCGGCATGGATGCCCTGGTAGAGCGGTTGGCGGGTGAGGGCTACCGCGTGTGCACGGCGACGTCGAAAAGCGAACGCTTCGCCCGCGCCGCGCTTGAACGCTCGGGGCTGTTGGAGCACATCGACTTTCTTGGTGCGGCGTCCAACGACGGGAAGCGCGCGAAGAAGGTCGACGTGATCCGGCACGTGCTGGATCAGGCCGCGCCCGAGCGCCCGCTGATGGTCGGCGACCGGCTACACGACTTCGAGGGCGCGAAAGAGTTTGGCATCCCGAGCGTGGCCATGACCTGGGGCTACGGTGCCGCCGAGGAGTGGGAGTTGGCGGACTACGTGGCGCGCGACGCCGACGAGCTAGAAAGGATCATCCGTGAGTTCTAAATTGCACATCGACTTCGTCTGCACCGGCAACATCTGCCGCTCCCCCATGGCGGAGGTGATCCTGCGCGAGAAATTGGCGCAGGCTGGGTTGGGGGATGCGGTCACGGTGACGTCGTCAGGCATCGGCGGCTGGCACGTCGGGCACAAGGCCGACGAGCGGGCGCGCACGGAGCTGGCGGCCCACGGCTACGACGGCGAGGCGCACCGCGCCCAACAATTCGGGTTTGAGCAGGAGCAAGCCGACTTGATCGTCGCGCTGGACACGAACCACGTCTCCGAGCTGGTCGCCCGAGGTGTGGACGAGGACAAGGTGCGCCTCATCCGTTCGTTCGACCCCGCTGCTGAGGAAGGCGCCGGCGTGGCCGACCCCTACTACGGCGGGCCGGAAGGCTTCACCGTCGTGCGCGAGCAGATCGAGTCCGCAGCTGACGGCATTATCGCCTGGGTGCGCAAGCGACTAGACTGACCCGGCGTGAGCGCCAACAATCAATCGTCCAAGCCGTGGTGGCGGCAGATGCTTACCCCCGGCTGGGTCATCGCGGCGCTGTTAATCGGGGTGTTCTCCTACTACGCGTTTACGTTCCTAGCGCCGTGGCAGCTAGGCAAAAACGAGGCGCTTGTAGAGCGCAACGAGCACATCTCCGCCGCCTTCGAGCACGACCCAGAGCCGTTGTCCTCGGGCGTCGGCGCCGACGGCTCCCTGGGCGCCGACGCCGAGTGGTCCCGCGTGGTCGCCACCGGCCGCTACACCGGCTCCGACGTGCTGCTGCGCCTGCGGCCCGTCGACGGCACCCCCGCCTTCCAGGTCCTCACCCCATTCGCCTTGAATGACGGGCGCGTGATCGTGGTCCACCGCGGCTGGGTGAAAGCCGAAAACTCCACCCAAGTGCCCGCCGTGGAGCCCGCACCTTCCGGCGAGGTCACCATCACCGGCCTGCTGCGCGCCGACGAAGGCGAGCACCCCAACCCGCCCATGCACGAGCAGGGCTACGACATGGTCTACTCCATCAGCCCCGCGCAAGTCGGCTCGCTGACCGGCAACGAGGTGGTCTCGCCATACTTGCAGCTCCTCGGCGGCGAAGCGGGTGTGCTCGACCCCATCCCGCTGCCGCAGCTCGAAACAGGCAACCACCTCTCCTACGGGTTGCAGTGGATCCTGTTCGGCCTCGCCGCCCCCGCCGGCCTGATCTACTTCCTCTACTCCGACTCCCGCGAACGCCGCCGCTTCGAGGCCGAGCAGGAGCAATTGCTTCTCGACGACACCACCGCCGCCGGCAGCCCCGACCCCACCGCTCCCGCTGCTCCCGCTGCCCCTACTCGCCAGCGCTACGGCTCCTCCCGCGCCAACCCGTGGGCCAAGGCCTACGATAAGGAAGAAGAACGCTAGCTTCGCCCGCCTGAAAGGGGACGGTTGACCGTGATTGATGCCGAACAGCTCCACTCCGCCCTGTTCACGCTGGAAACCGCAGGTGTTGGTTTGGCGGACGGCATCGAAACCGACGACATCGACGACGCTGTCGCCGACCACCCCGTCACGTTTGGCAGCCGGCCCTTCGCGGTGTTGTCCCAGGTGGCGCAGCCGACTGATGAGGATCCCCTCTTCACCCTCGCCCGCCCCGGCTCCCTGGAAACCCGCGCTGCCCGCGCCTGCGCAGCCGCCGGCGTCGAGCTCTGGAGCCTCGCCGTCGTCCCCGATGCCAAAGGCTCCGCGGCAGGCTCCGCCCGGGTGCAGTTCTCCGAGTGGGACGTCGCCGATGTGCCCTTCGACGGCCCCTCCCCCTGCTTCGAGCTGGCCATCCTCGCCGCCATCGAGTCCCGCGCGCTGTAGCCCGGAGCCCGGAGCCCGGCGCCTGACCGGTCTCCCCTCCCAAAAACCGCGCAAACCCTGGGCACCAAACCCTGGGTTCGCGCAAAAATCGACCGATGCCAGGGTCTAGATCCCAGGGTCTATGGGCGGTCGGGCCCTTCCCAGGGTTTGCGGGCGGTCAGGCCCCACCCCCGCGTTAGATGCTTACTCCTAAACGCTTACTTCTCGACGAACCCGCGGCCGAGCCCGCCACTGCACTCGGGAAGTAAGCATCCTCGGGTAAGCATCTAGACCGGGTAAGCATCCTGGGGTAAGCACCCTCGGCCGGGATGAGCTGAGTTACCCAGCCAGCAGCAGTTTTCGCTTCCCGTAAAGGCTCTGCTACTCTGCTTGCTACGCGCGCCGTTAGCTCAGCTGGAAGAGCAACTGGTTTACACCCAGTAGGTCGGCGGTTCGAGCCCGTCATGGCGCACCAGATCGATGGTCCCGATCCGGCATCCCGGAACGGGACCATTCGCATTGCTGCCTAGCCCCGCGACGCGGCCAGCGCTGGCCCAAACCGGCGCCGGCCCAAACCCGCAGCACGGCTAGCGGTTGCGGGGCGTGAGGCAGGAGGCCTGCCAGGCGCCGAAGCGTTCCGCCTTCGTCTGGGTGAAGCCGGCGAGCTGGGCGGACTCTGCGATTTCGCTGGGCGGGACCACCCCGGCGGAACCGGCGGAGCCGGCCCCGGGGGTCATCAGCCAGATGCGGCCGCCGGGGCCGAGGCCTCGGGAGACGTCGACGAGATCGTCGACGAGGTCGCCGTCGCCGTCGCGGAACCAAAGGAGGATGGTGTCGCAGGGTTCGTCCACGTCTTCGTCGAGAAGCTCGGCCCCGATGGCATCCTCGATGGCCTCCGAGATGGCGGAATCCGCGTCCTCGTCCCACCCGATCTCCTGCACAACATCACCCGGTTTTACCCCCAGGCGGGCTGCGTAGGTGTCCACTCCTGTGGCACTCAAATCTCCATGTCCTCCGTTTATCAAGATGTGGTTTGGGCGATAGCTTAACGTCGAGAAGCAAAGAATGCTCGCAAACCCGTGATTAGTCTCACCAAAGACCACCCGCTGTAAGACCGCACGCGCGCGAGCACGTATTCTTGGGGGCGTATTGCCCGACTGAAGCCAGGAGGTTGAAGTGGCCCAGAAAGAGACCAACATGGAAGACGCTCGCGCGAAGACCGCGTCCGAGGTTGACACCAACATTCTCTCGCTGCGCGAAGGCGTGGCGTCTTACCTGCACGATGCGGACCCCGAGGAAACCCAGGAATGGATGGACTCCCTCGACGGGCTGCTGGAGGAATCCGACCCGGAACGCGCCCGCTACCTCATGCTGCGCCTGATCGAGCGCGCCAACGCCAAGCGCGTGCCGCTGCCGGCGCTGTCCTCGACCGACCTGGTCAACACCATCCCCACCAAGCTCGAGCCGGAATTCCCGGGCGACGAGCAGATTGAGAAGCGCTACCGCCGCTGGATGCGCTGGAACGCCGCAGTGATGGTGCACCGCGCGCAGCGCCCCGGCATCGGCGTGGGCGGCCACATCTCCACCTACGCCTCCGCAGCGGCGCTGTACGAGGTCGGCTTCAACCACTTCTTCAAGGGCAAGGACGCACCGCAGGGCGGCGACCAGGTGTTCTTCCAGGGCCACGCCTCCCCCGGCATGTACGCCCGCGCCTTCATGGAAGGCCGCCTGAGCGAAGACGACATGGACGGCTTCCGCCAGGAGCACTCCCGCAAGCAGGGCGGCCTGCCGTCCTACCCGCACCCGCACGGCATGCCGGAGTTCTGGGAGTTCCCCACCGTGTCCATGGGCCTGGGCCCGATGAACGCTATCTACCAGGCACGCTTTAACAAGTACCTGCAGGACCGCGGCATCAAGGACACCGACCAGCAGCACGTCTGGGCGTTCCTCGGCGACGGCGAGATGGACGAGCCGGAATCCCGCGGCCTGATCCAGATGGCCTCCCTGTACGGCCTGGACAACCTCACCTTCGTGATCAACTGCAACCTGCAGCGTCTCGACGGCCCGGTGCGCGGCAACGGCCAGATCGTCCAGGAGCTGGAGAGCTTCTTCGTCGGCGCCGGCTGGAACGTGATCAAGGTCGTGTGGGGCCGCGAGTGGGACGAACTGCTGGAGAAGGATGAGGACGGCGCACTCGTCCACATCATGAACACCACCAAGGACGGCGACTACCAGACCTTCAAGGCCAACGACGGCGCCTACGTCCGCGAGCACTTCTTCGGCCGCGACGAGCGCACCAAGAAGCTCGTCGAGGACATGACCGACGAGGAAATCTGGAACCTGCGCCGCGGCGGCCACGACTACCGCAAGGTCTACGCCGCCTACAAGCGCGCGCTGGAGACCAAGGGCAAGCCGACCGTCATCCTCGCCCACACCGTCAAGGGCTACGGCCTCGGCCACAACTTCGAGGGCCGCAACGCCACCCACCAGATGAAGAAGCTGGCCCTGGAGGACCTCAAGCTCTTCCGCGACAAGCAGCAGATCCCCATCTCCGACGAGGAGCTGGAGAAGGATCCGTTCATGCCTCCGTACTACCACCCCGGCGAGGACGCCGAGGAGATCAAGTACCTCAAGGCCCGCCGCGAGGAGCTCGGCGGCTACCTGCCGGAGCGCCGCCAGAACTACTCCCCGGTCGAGCTTCCGGAGTTTGAAAAGACCTTCAAGGCCCTGTTCAAGGACTCCGGCAAGCAGGAAGTCGCCTCCACCATGGCGCTCGTGCGCACCTTCAAGGCGCTCATGCGCAACAAGGAGCTGGGCAAGCGCATCGTCCCGATCATCCCGGACGAGGCCCGCACCTTCGGCCTGGACTCCTGGTTCCCCACCCTGGGCATTTACAACCCGCACGGCCAGAACTACGTGCCGGTGGACCACGACCTGCAGCTGTCCTACAAGGAGGCCACCGACGGCCAGATCCTGCACGAGGGCATCAACGAGGACGGCTCGTCGGCCTCCTTCATCGCCGCAGCGACGTCGTACGCCACCCACGGCGAGCCGATGATCCCGATGTACATCTTCTACTCGATGTTCGGCTTCCAGCGCACCGGCGACAACTTCTGGGCCGCCGGCGACCAGATGGGCCGCGGCTTCATCATCGGCGCCACCGCCGGCCGCACCACCCTGTTCGGTGAGGGCCTGCAGCACATGGACGGCCACTCCCCGATCCTGGCGTCCACCAACCCGGCCGTCATCCCGTACGACCCGGCGTTCGCCTACGAGATGCCGTACATCATCTCCAAGGGCATCGAGCGCATGTACGGCCAGGGCGCGGACAAGGACGAGGACGTGATGTACTACATCACCGTCTACAACCAGCCGCACCACCAGCCGGCACGCCCGGAGAACCTGGACGTGGAGGGCCTGCACAAGGGCATCTACCTCTACGACGAGGGCAAGGACCTGGACAACAAGGTCTCCCTCCTCGCCTCCGGCGTGGGCATGCAGCAGGCGCTGCGCGCCCAGGAGATCCTGCAGGAGCAGTACAACGTCGGCGCCGCGATCTACTCCGTGACCTCATGGACCGAGCTCGCCCGCGAGGGCCAGGCCAAGGCCACCGAGCAGCTGCGCAACCCGGGCGAAGACGTCGAGGAGGCGTTTGCCACCAAGCAGCTGAAGCAGACTTCCGGGCCCTACATTGCGACCTCGGACTTCGCTTCCGACCTGCAGGAGCAGATCCGCGCCTACGTCCCGGGCCAGTACATCGTGCTCGGTGCCGACGGATTCGGCTTCGCCGACACCCGCGAGGGCGCCCGCCGCTACTTCAACATCGACGCCGAGTCCATGGCCGTCGCCGCCCTGCTCGGACTGGCCAACGAAGGTAAGATCGACCGCTCCGTGGCCGCCCAGGCAGCCAAGGACCTCAAGATCGACGACCCGACCGCCACCGCCGCCAAGCAGGACGGCGAGGACGTCGGCCCGGAGAACGCCGCCGAGTAGTTCTTTGGGTTCTTTGGGCTAGGGCTAGCGCTTAGCGGCGAAAGGGGCGTTCCCGGTTGCGGAACGCCCCTTTTCGTGTGCCGTTTGGGGGGTTGGGGCGGGAGTTCCTGACAGATTACGGCGGACACTTGCGCCGACCTGGGACGATGCGAGCTCACTGACAGATTCCGCCGCGATCCGTCATGGAGCGCTACGTCTTCGGCAGGAACGGTCGCGGCTGCGGCCACGCAAAGGCGACGACCACGGCCGGGAGTGCGAAGCGTTGCGTGCGCTTATCATGACGGCATGGAACTTTCGCAGCGGTTGGACCTTGGCGGCTTGCTCGCCGACGATTCGGACGCCCAGGAGCAGGCGGAGGCGCGCGGCACGTTCGCGCGGCTCGCGGAGCTCGTGGAGGATGTCTCCGGCGTCGAGCTTGAACCGGAAACAACGATTGACGGGAGCGGGATCGCGTCGTTAGACCGTATTGAGCTCGCGGTTCGCATTGAGGAGGAGTTCGCAGTGCCTATCGACGAGCACGTCTACGCCCAATGCACCACCGCCCAAGACCTCGCCGACTATGTGGAGGAACACCAGTGATTTCGTATTTGACCGACATGGATGGCGTCCTGCACCGCGAGGGCGAGATTATCCCCGGCGCCAAGGAGTTCATCGGCGCGCTGCGCAGCGAAGACATCGACTTTATGGTGCTGACCAACAACTCAATTCAGACCCCGCGCGACCTGTCCGCGAAGCTGCAGCGCATGGGCCTGGACATCGAACCAGAGCGCATCTGGACCTCCGCCACGGCGACCGCGAAGTTTTTGTCGCAGCAGGCGGGCGAGGCCTCCGCGTACGTCATCGGGGAAGCTGGCTTAACGACGGCACTGCACGAAATCGGCTGGATCCTCACCGACACGGACCCCGACTTCGTCGTGCTGGGCGAGACTCGCACCTACTCGTTTGAGGCGTTGACCACCGCGTCGAACCTGATCCGCAACGGCTCGCGGTTCATCGCCACCAACCCGGATCTGACCGGCCCGGGGCCCGCGGGCGTGGTGCCGGCGACCGGGTCCGTGGCGGCCATGATCACCGCCGTGACCGGCATGGAGCCGTACTACGTGGGCAAACCGAACCCGGTGATGATGCGCTCGGCGCTCAACAACATCGGCGCGCACTCCGAGAACACGGTGATGATCGGCGACCGCATGGACACCGACGTCAAGGCCGGCCTCGAGGCGGGTATGCGCACCGTGCTTGTGCGCTCGGGCATCGCCGACGACTCCGAGATAGCCAAATACCCCTTCCGCCCCACCGCGGTGCTGGATTCCGTGGCGGACCTGGTGGAGCGGATCTGGGATCCGTTCGACGACGGGTTCTACACCGAAAGCGACAACTAATAATCGCAGTCTACGGCGCGAGTTGGCGCGCCCTATTGACGAGCTTCACTGACAGCCGCGAAGTCTGTTTAACCTGAACTTCGCTTAGGCCGACGTCGCTGTAATTGGCCATCGTCTTGTTTTGTAGCACCGTGTTCAAAGCCTTCGCGGCATCCTTTTCACCAGACAACTCGAGCATGCGCACCGCTTCGAAGTGATCAGCAGAACGGTTGTATTCACCGGTCAGCGCTCCGCAAATCACGTCGCCAGCGCCTATCGCGGCGTTGATGTAGTTGGAAATCACTGCGTTTGCGCCGAACTCACCCTCGGCGAACTGCGCCAGTTCCAAATGCTCTTCGACCCGAAGCATCCGCTTGCGAAGAACTGCATCACTAGCTTGTGCGGTCTTTCCTTTGCCCGCTCGTGGTGTCACGAATCCCCCTCAGAATCCCCCATACGTGTTGCGGGTTACCGTATATGGTTTTGCCCTCGTCCACAATGTTGTCGAGGATTGCGCCTGGATGGTCTTGGTCCGCCGTCCACACCACGACGTTGGCGGACGCCCCCGTCCAGACCTCTACCTGGCGCGACAGCTCATATACTCCGTTTTCCACCTGCACTGCCGCCGACTCGCTGTCCACTAAAATGAGCAGGTCGATGTCACTGGAATCCCCCATCTCGCCCCGGGCTGCCGAGCCAAAGAGGACGCATCCCGCCACGTCTGCTGGCCACGCTTCCACGCACTGCGCAATGCGGGAATGAAGCTCCGCTGTTGCGTGAGCGATGTCCTGAATTGGCCTAGCCAGCAGGTGCTGTTGGTTCAAGGAGTAGCCCCTCGCCTGCCCCAACACCCGCTCGTGGATGACCCCACCCTGAGCGAGCCGTTCCAAACTGCGGCGAACGCTGGAAAGCGACGGACCCGCCGCGAGACCGTGAACCTGCTGGGCAGTGAGCTCCACCGGCGCCCGGCCGAGCGCGAGCAGCACCGCCGCATCTGCGTCGGAGCAGATGGCAGTAAACGGGTTCTGAAGCTTCATAGTGTCAATTTTGACACGCGTGTGTCATTTTTGAAACACCCGCATCAAAACTGACACAGCCGACCAGGCCCCGAGTTACACCGCCGAGTCGGAGCCGGCAACGTAGAAGCGCTGGTGGTTGACAAACTCGTCCATGCCCAGCGGGCCGAGCTCGCGGCCCAGGCCGGACGCCTTCACGCCGCCGAACGGCAGCTCGGCGCCGCGCGCCTGCGGGATGTTCACGTGGATCATGCCGGTGTCGACCTTCGCGGCGACCTTCTTGGCGCGCTCGGCGTCCTCGGACATTACGGCGCCGCCGAGGCCGTAGCGGGAATCGTTGGCCAGCTCGATCGCCTCTTCCTCGGAGGAAACCTTGTACACCTCGGCCACGGGCCCGAAGAACTCCTCGTAGTAGGAGTCGGAGCCGACCGCGATGTCGGTGATGACGGCCGGGGTGATGTAGGCGCCCTTGCCGGTGACTTCGCCACCGACGCGCAGGTTCGCGCCGTCCTCGACAGCCAGGCGCAGTTGCTGCGCGAGCAGCTCCGCGGCGTCGCGGGAGGACAGCGGGTAGAACTCCTTGCCGTCGCCCGGGTTGAGCGGGTCGCCCTCGCTATACGACGACGCCAGGTCCACCAACGCCTGCACAAACTCGTCGTAAATGTCCTCCATAACGATCATGCGCTTATTCGACGTGCAGGCCTGGCCCACGTTGCCGATGCGCTTGTTCCACGCGGTCTCCGCGGCGGCCTTGACGTCGGAGGCGTCCAGCACGACGTAGGCGTCGGTGCCGCCGAGCTCGAGCACGCACTTCTTTAGGGCCTGGCCGGCCTGGGAGGCGATGGTGCGCCCGGCGCGCTCGGAGCCTGTCAGGGACACGCCCTGGACGCGGTCGTCGTTGATCAGCGTGGAGACCTGCGAGTGCTTGGCGTAAAGGTTCGTGTACAGGCCCTTCGGCGCGCCCGCCTCGTCAAAGATCTTCTCAATCGCGGCGGCGGAGCGCGGGCAGATCTCGGCGTGCTTGACCATCACCACGTTGCCGGCCATCAGCGCCGGTGCCGCGAAGCGCGCGACCTGGTAGTAGGGGAAGTTCCACGGCATGATGCCCAGGATCACGCCGAGCGGGACCTTGCGCATGACGGAGGTGCCACCGCGCTGGTTCGGGATCTCCTCGTCGGCGCCAAACTCCGCGCCGTTGTCGGCGTAGTAGTTGAAAATCTCGACGACGTCATCGATCTCGCCGTCGCCTTCCTTGACCGACTTGCCCATCTCTTCTGCGATGATGCGGGTCAGCTCGGCGCGTTGCTCGTCGAAAAGCTTCGCAACCTTGCGAAGGACCTCCGCGCGCTCGGAGAAGATCTTCTCGCGCCACTGCTTGAACGTGTCGTTTGCGGTGGCCAGGGCGGTTTCGAGCTCGTCGTCGGTGATGAAGTCGAAGGACTCGACGATCTCGTTGTTCTTCGGGTTTTGTACGCGGTACTTAGTAGACATGTGGCCCATCGTAGGAGCGTGGCGTGAGGCTCGCCACAAAATTTTTCTCCCGCGAAAGCCGGTCCATGGCCTGCGCAAACGGCTCGATCTCCTCGTGCGTGGCGTAAATCGTTTCGCGGCACGAGTACGTGCGGTCCGCGCGCCGCTGCCAGCGGGTGAACCAGATTTCGCCGGGCGCGCCATCGGGAAGCAAAAGCATTTGCTTCTCGACGCTCCGTCGCTCCCGCACCGGCATCCCCTCAACGCAGAATGTCCACGCGAGTCGGGTGCGCGGGGCGCGGCAGGTGGGTGCGGCCAGTGTTGTCGTCATTGGTGGGGACCCTTCTTGCGGGCGCCTTTCGGCGTGCCCGCATCGATGGCGGCACACTCCAACCCCGGTGACTAGGCGGGAGTGCCGCGGCGGGTGACTAGTCCGAGCGGCGGAGTGTGAGACGAGAGGTTCGTCTTCCCCAACGGCCTCTGATTTCTCTC
>ERZ1673699.2687-NODE-2687-length-11434-cov-7.464013_pt1 | contig 11434 bp, 8 predicted proteins | sample MGYA00580229_ERZ1673699 | MGnify/ENA primary metagenome ERZ1673699 (study PRJEB41218, sample SAMN15661785) | gut metagenome | host: Homo sapiens | place: Canada: London | collected 2015-08-20/2019-03-30 | study: EMG produced TPA metagenomics assembly of... | reverse complement strand
CGCCAGCCTTGGCGTTGCCGTTGGTGTTGTGCTCGTGGCGGAAGGACTCAGCCAGAGCCAGGAACTCACCGAGGGAGTCCCAGCGCAGGTGGTTCTCCTCCTGGACCTGCTGGACGTGCTTCGGAGCGGAGCCGCCGGCACCGGTCTCGAACAGGCCACCGCCAGCCATGAGCGGAACCACAGACAGCATCTTTGCGGAGGTGCCCAGCTCGAGGATGGGGAAGAGGTCGGTGTTGTAGTCACGCAGGACGTTACCGGTGACGGAGATGGTGTCCTCGCCCTTGCGGATGCGCTCGACGGAGATCTTGGTCGCGGTGACCGGGTCCTCGATGGAGATGTCGAGGCCCTCGGTGTCGTGATCCTGCAGGTACTTCTTGACCAGCTCGATGAGGTTGGCGTCGTGGCCGCGCTCCGGGTCGAGCCAGAAGATGGCCTTCATGCCGGACAGGCGAGCACGGTTGACGGCCAGCTTGACCCAGTCCTGGATCGGGGCGTCCTTGGTCTGGCAGGCGCGCCAGATGTCGCCAGCTTCCACGTCGTGGGAGATGAGGGCCTCGCCCTTGGAGTTGCGGACCTCGACGGTGCCCGCAGCCGGGACCTTGAAGGTCTTGTTGTGGGAGCCGTACTCCTCAGCCTTCTGTGCCATGAGGCCGACGTTCGGGACGGTACCCATGGTGGTCGGGTCGTAAGCGCCGTTAGCCTTGCAGTCCTCGATCACGGCCTGGTAGACACCGGCGTAGGAGGAATCCGGGATGACGGCGAGGGTGTCCTGCTCCTCGTCGTTCTTGTTCCACATGTGGCCGGAGGTGCGGATCATGGCCGGCATGGAGGCGTCAATAATGACGTCAGACGGAACGTGCAGGTTGGTAATGCCCTTGTGGGAGTTGACCATGGCGAGGTCAGGACCGTCGGCAAGCGCGGCGTCGAAGGCAGCCTTGATCTCAGCACCGTTTTCGAGCTTGTCCAGCCCCTCGTAGATAGCGCCCAGGCCGTTCTCGCCGTTGAGGCCAGCGGCCTCGAGCTCCTCGCCGTACTTCTCAAAGACATCAGCGAAGAAAGCGCGCACGACGTGGCCGAAGATGATGGGGTCAGAAACCTTCATCATGGTGGCCTTGAGGTGAGCGGAGAAGAGAACGCCCTCTTCCTTAGCGCGGGCAACCTGCGCCTTGAGGAACTCATCGAGTGCCTTGGCGGACATGAAGGTGCCGTCGATGACCTCACCCTTGAGGACCGGCAGCTTCTCCAGCAGGGTCTGCTCGCCCTCGGCGGTCTTCAGGACGATGGAGAGGGTTTCCTCCTCCGGCATGATGACGGACTTCTCGTTGTGGCGGAAGTCGTTAGCGTCCATGGTGGCCACGTTGGTCTTGGAATCAGCGGACCACGCACCCATCTTGTGCGGGTTCTTCTTAGCGAAGTTCTTGACCGCAATCGGGGCGCGGCGGTCGGAGTTGCCCTCACGCAGAACCGGGTTCACGGCGGAGCCCTTGACGGCGTCGTACTTCTCCTGAGCCTCTTCGTACTCCGGAAGGTCGTAGCCGGCGGCCTGCAGCTCAGCAATAGCCTTCTTCAGCTGCACCAGGGAAGCGGAGATGTTCGGCAGCTTGATGATGTTGGCTTCCGGCGTCTTCGCCAGCTCACCGAGCTGCGCGAGCGCGTCGTCGACCTTCTTGTCGCCGAGGCGGTCCGGGAACTGCGCGAGGATGCGGCCGGCCAGCGAGATGTCGGCAGTGTCCACGTCGATGCCGGCGCGGGAAGCGAAGGCCTCCACGATCGGCTTGAGGGAGTACGTCGCCAGTAGCGGCGCTTCGTCGGTGCGGGTCCAAATGATCTTCGCCATAATGCTCCTTTGATTTAACGTGTCTGACTTCAGCCAACCAGACTACTAGGGTCATCACACATGAGTCTCACAATTGCGTCGGTCAACGTCAACGGCATCCGCGCCGCCACCAAAATCCGCAACGAAAACAATCCGGGCATGCTGGCCTGGCTCGCCGAAACCCCGGCGGATGTGGTGCTTATGCAGGAGGTTCGCGCCACCGTCGACCAGGCGCGTGCGGCGTTGGCGCCCGCGCTCGAAGAAGGGTGGCATCTCGCCGTCGCCCCCGCGGAGACCCCCGGTGCGAAGGGGCGCGCGGGTGTGGGCATCCTGTCTCGCACTCCGCTTCACGACGTCACCTTCGGCATCCCCAGTTTCGAAGATGCCGGACGCTTTATCGCGGCCACACTTTCCGACGGCACCCGCGTCGGCTCGCTGTACTTGCCGTCGGGCTCTGCCGACACCCCGAAGCAGGACGAGAAGTACCGCTTCCTCGACGAGTTCGAGCCGCTGCTTGAGCAGTGGGCGGGCGAGTACCCGGACATGGTCATCGGCGGCGATTGGAACATCTGCCACCGCCGCGAGGACCTGAAGAATTGGAAGACCAACCGCAAGAAGTCGGGCTTTTTGCCGCACGAGCGCGCGTTCATGGACGCCGTGTTCGGCTGCTTCCCGGATGAACAGCCGCAGGATGCGGACGTGAAGGCTGATGACGTTTGGGCGGGCGCTGTGGAGTACGTGTCCGAGGGCCGTCGAGAAGCGAATAGCTCCCCGAAGTGGTTCGACGTTGCACGCAGGCTGCACCCGGAGGACGCGCCGTACACCTGGTGGACGTTCCGCGGCCAGGCCTTCAACAACAATGCGGGCTGGCGCATCGACGTGCAGGCCGCGACGGCGAACATGCTCGAGCGCGCGGAGCGTACCTGGGTGGACAAGGCGCCAACGGTGGAGCAGCGGTGGTCCGACCACTCGCCGCTTTTGGTTGAATACCGCTAAATGCTGAACACCGTTCAAGGACGGGCTACACTGGCACCTACTTGTGACGTGAACCACCAAGAACGGAGTGCAGTAATGACTGACATCCTTGAAATCGCACGCGAAAAGGCCCTGGAAAACGGCGAGGGCCTGAACAAGGAGGAGCTCGTCCAGATCCTCAACATCGAAGACGAGCGCCTGCCGGAACTGCTCGACCTGGCCCACCAGGTGCGCATCAAGCACTGCGGCGTGGACGTCTCCCTCGAGGGCATCATCTCCCTGAAGACGGGCGGCTGCCCCGAAGACTGCCACTTCTGCTCCCAGTCCGGCCTCTTCGAGTCCCCGGTCCGCTCCGTGACCCTGGACATCAACGAGCTGGTGGAAGCCGCGAAGCAGTCCGAGAAGATGGGCGCGTCCGAGTTCTGCATCGTCGCCGCCGTGAAGGGCCCGACCCAGCAGCTGCTCGACCAGGTCGCCGAAGCAGTCACCGCGATCCAGGAGGAAGTGGACATTTCGATTTCTGCCTCACTTGGCATTCTGACTCGTGAGCAGGCGCAGCGCTTGGCGCAGATGGGCGTGACCCGCTACAACCACAACTTTGAAACGGCGAGGTCCTTCTTTCCGAATGTGGTGACCACGCATACCTGGGAGGAGCGCAAGAACACGCTGGAGTACGTTCTGGCTGAAGGTATGGAGACCTGCTGCGGCGGCATCATCGGCCTGGGCGAGACGCTGGAACAGCGAGCCGAGTTTGCCGCGCAGCTGGCGGAGATCCGCCCGCATGAGGTGCCGATGAACTTCCTCGACCCGCGCCCGGGTACTCCGTTTGCGGATCGTCCGCTGGTGCCGCAGGGAGAGGCGCTGCGTGCCGTCGCCGCATTCCGACTGGCCATGCCGTCCACTCAGCTCCGCTTCGCGGGCGGCACCGAGCTCGCGCTTGGCGACGACGGCACCGAGGCCGGCCTGCAGGGCGGCGCCAACGCGATCATCGGCGGCAACTACCTGACCACCTTCGGCCGCCCGATGGAAAAGGACCGCGACGCTGTGGACCGCGTCATGGAAGGCGGGGCGAAACCGGGCCTGAGTCTGAACATCACCCCGGTGGGGCAGAAGCAGAATTCCGGCCACGGCGCGCTGTACGACACGTTGAAGTCCCTCTAAGAAGTCCCTGTAATGAAAATCCCGGATTCAACGGAACTCGCCGACGCTGTACTGTCGGGCGAAATCGCTTGGCCACTGGACCCCGCGCGGCCTTATGATGCGCCGCGCATCTGCCCGTTGTGTGAGCGTCGCATGGTGGTAAAAATCAGTCCGATGGCGTGGGAGGCCGCGTGCTCCCGCCATGGCCTGCTGCGCTCCGAGTGGTTGGAGCGTTAGGGTACGAAGCGGCGGGTTCTAGCGAACACAATTGCGCTGGCTGCCAAAACTACTAGCCCCGCCGTCGCTACGAAGAAGACGGAGATGTTGGGGTCGAAGGGATTCATCTCCGATCTGCGGATACCCACTACGAACCCGGTGAAACCACCCACGAACATGCTGCCGAGCATGAACCACTGCATGCGTGTGCCTCGCGCAAGACCGATTGCTACACCGGTCAGCGCCATCGTAAGGAAGATGACGAAGTGGAGTAGCACAGTTGACGCGACGGATGTCAGGTCCTGCGCAGCATCTTCAACGAAATACGGTTCGCCGCTGAAGTTGGTCCAGGGCATCGGTTTTCCGTTGGTAACAATGAACGGGTCATACCACTTGTAGTACGGGCTATGTGCTTGGTGGTACACCGCCGACGCTGCGGTAAGTGGTGTGAGTATGACCGCCGCCACGAGAGCCGTTAGCGCTGCCGAATTCATCCATCGGTTGAAGCTTGCTCCCAGCTGGTTCATTGCTGGCCAGTTCGATCCTCCGATTGCGAAGAGTATCCACAGTGTGGCAGCGCCCGCCATGGTCCACAGGCCGCCGTCGCCAAACTCCAATCTTCCAAAGGGAACGGCAATGCAGAGGACAAGAAAGAAGCCCAAATACATTGCTGGTTTGAAGGGGCTGAGGAAGAGCTTCATCGTGCGGGCCTTTCTGTCGCGAGGAGGTCAATGAGTTCGGCATCGTCCGGATACTCGATGGGCAAGTGGACATCGGCCTCGCCGATAGGTTCGGCGAACGTCGCGCGTGTCGTGGGCCCGAGGCTCGCCGTCTCGGCGGCGGGGAAGCGGGCGATTAGTTCGTTGATCTCGGCGGTGGGGCCGGTGACCGTTGGAAAGCACAGGCGGGCGTCGTCGAGTGGGACTGGGCGCGAAACCGCCCGATCAAAGACCTGGATGACATGGGTGGCCAGGCCTGCGAAGTCCTCCGGGCGATGCGATGCCATCACCACGCTGCGCTGCGGGTTCTCCGCGATGTAGTCGATGAGTCTCTGGCGGATCTGTTTGCGGGTGGTGGTGTCGATGCCGTCAAACGGCTCGTCGAGAAGCAGTAGGTCCTTGCCTATGGCCAGGGCCACCTCAATGGTGAGGAGGCGGCGCTGCCCAACGGAGAGATCTCTGATGCGGGCGTTGGGGAAGTCTAGGTCTACGTGCGGGTAGATCGCCGCGACTGCGCGCAGGTGATCATCCACGGTCGTGCCCGCAAACTTCGCGTCCGCACCAGCCGACACCAATGCAGCGTGCGGGCCCATGAGCGTGTGTAGGTAGTGGGTTTTGCCGGCGGCGTTCGGGCCGACCAGCGCGTAAAAACCGGGGTTCATCGGGTGCGCTCCTTTTCAATCATTGCGGTCAGCTCCTCGGTGGTGATGCCGAGCTGGTTGGCCTCATGGACAAACGGTTGGACAAAGTCGCGGGCAAATGCTTCACGACGCGTACGTAACACCTGCTCACGCGCACTTGCCAGCACAAACATGCCGAGTCCGCGGCGTTTTTCCAGCAGGCCCTCGTTGAACAGTTCGGTGAGCGCCTTGGCAGACGTTGTTGGGTTGACGGAGTGATAGGCGGATAACTCGTTGGTGGACGGCACCCGGTCGCCGGGGGCGAGGGTGCCAGCGCCGATGAGGTCACGTAACTCATCGGCAATCTGTTGGTATATGGGTTTACCACTCATGTGGGTAACCATAGAACCGGAAAGCCCGGCGCGTCAACCCCCAATTTTTGACGCGCCGGGTGAGATCCGGTTATGTCGATGAAACCGCAGGCCAGCGGCTACTCGGCGTCGGTGATGTCGAGGAGTGCCACGCCCTTATCTACATGGCTGCCGGCCTCCACCGCGAGGTTCTTCACAACACCGCTCTTGTGAGCCTTGACCGGGTTTTCCATCTTCATGGCCTCGAGGGTGACCACGATGTCACCGGCTTCGACTCGAGCACCTTCGGTAACTTCGGACTTCACCACGGTGCCCTGCATCGGCGCGGTCAGGGTGACTGCGCTGGCTGCGCCCTTGCCGGAACCCTTACCTCCCGATCCACCGCTACGGGAGCGGCGCTTGCGGTCGCGGCGAGTCAAAGCAGAGGCGCCGAGAAGCAACGTCTCCGGCAGAGTGATCTCGATCGATCGGCCGTTGACCCCGACGGAGACGGTGCGGCGTCGCACCTCATCCTGGTCACTGTCTTCGCCAGCGCCGTCGGACTCGTAGGGCGCGACGTCCGGGTCCCATTCCTCTTCGATCCAGCGGGTGTATACGGCGAATTGGGAGGCGTCGCCGGTGAAGGCGTCGTCGTCAAGCATGCGCTGATGGAAGGGGATGATGGTCGGCATGCCTTCGACCCGGAATTCGGCGAGGGCGCGCTTGGCGCGGGCGATGGCCTGGTCGCGTGTTTCGCCGCGAACGATGAGTTTGGCCAACATCGAGTCGAACTGGCCGCCGATGGTGGAGCCTGCGCGGATGCCGGAGTCGACGCGCACGCCGGGGCCTGCTGGTTCGATGTAGGTGGTGGCGGTGCCGGGCATGGGCATGAAGTTGGTGCCGGCGTCTTCGGCGGTGATGCGGAACTCGAAGGCGTGGCCGGTGGGCTCCAGATCGACGTCGAAACGCAGCGGCTCGCCGGCGGCGATGCGGAACTGCTCGATGACAAGATCCACGCCGGTGGTTTCTTCGGTGACGGGGTGCTCGACCTGGAGGCGGGTGTTGACCTCAAGGAAGGAGATCATCCCGTCAGCTCCGACGAGATATTCCACGGTGCCAACGCCCACGTAGCCTGCTCGCTTCGCAATTGCTTTAGCGGACTCGTGGATGCGTTCGCGCTGCTCATCGGTGAGATATGGGGCGGGGGCTTCCTCGATGAGCTTTTGGAACCTGCGCTGCACGGAGCAGTCGCGGGTGCCAGCGACGATGACGTTGCCGTGCGTATCCGCCAGCACCTGTGCTTCAACGTGGCGGGCGCGGTCGAGGTAGCGCTCCACGAAGCACTCGCCACGGCCGAACGCTGCTTTGGCTTCGCGGGTGGCGGACTCGAACAGTTCGCGGATCTCGCCACGCGTGCGGGCGACCTTCATACCGCGGCCGCCACCACCGTACGCCGCCTTGATAGCCACCGGTAGACCGTGGTTGTCGGCGAATGCGACCACATCGTCGGCGCTGTCTACCGGGTCCTTTGTGCCCGGCACCAGTGGGGCGTCGACCTCTTCAGCGATGCGTCGGGCAGTGACCTTGTCGCCAAGCGCGTCGATGGCCCGCGGCGGCGGTCCGATCCAGGTCAGACCCTCGTCAATGACGCGCCGGGCGAACTCGGCGTTTTCCGCCAAAAAACCGTAGCCGGGGTGGACGGCGTCCGCACCGCTGTCGCGGCAAGCCTTGAGCACTTTGTCGATATCCAGATAGCTTTGCGACGACGTCTCGCCACCGATCCCAATCGCCTCGTCCGCCATTTCGGTGTACGGCGCGTCTTTGTCGGGGTCGGCGTAGATCGCCACGGAGGCAAGGCCGGCGTCGCGGGCTGCGCGGATGATGCGGACCGCGATCTCGCCGCGGTTGGCGACGAGGACCTTGCGGAACGGAAAGTCATGCATGTGTGCGGTCCTTTCTAGAAGTAGGTGACGTTGCCGATGGTTTGCTGGGCACCGAACGGCTGGCCGAATGCATCGCCGAACACGTTGTCTTCGTAGGCAGCGCCGGTGCCGGCAGCCGCAGCATCAGTGGCAACGGTCTGCCAGGTCTGGGCCTCGGCGAGGACGGTGGTCAGTGCTGCCAGTTCGTCGTGGGACAGCGACGTGTCGTCGGTACGAAACAGTGGTGTCATGGTGTCTCTCCTTAAACGGTCGGGGTCGCGGTCGGGTACGTGCCGTCGGCGTTGAGACGGGCATCGGGGTTGAGCAGGAGTGCGATCTCGTCGGCGTGGTCGTCGATACCAGCGAAGCGGCGGTTCTCCACCTGGGTGAAGAGGTCGGCGCGGCCGATCATCCCGGCCTCGAGTCGGCTTGCGCCCTGGGCGAGGCGTTCGGTGGCGCGCTCACGCCAGGCGTCGGCGTCGTGGCCGTCGCGTGTCAGTGCAGCTTCGAACACACCCGGGTGGCCCAGCACGACGAGCGCGCCGACGTGGCCGAAACCGAGCGAGGTCAGGGCCGCCGCCTTCACGTTGCCGGCTCCGAGAGCGAGCGGGGAGCGCAGCCACACCAGGTTGGTTGCCTTCGGCTCGATGAGCGGGTCGACGCAGTCCAGCGAGGCGTTCGGCGGGAGGTCGCCGGTTGCCAGGACGTCGATAAGCCCGCCGGTCTGCAGCAGCGCCGCACCTGCCTTGGAGTGACCGGTGAGGGTCTTCTGCGAGATGACGTACATCGGTGCATCCGGGTCGCGGCCAACGGCCGGCCACAGCACGGAGTGCAGTTCGGACTCGTTCGGATCGTTGGCGTTGGTGGAGGTGTCGTGCTTGGACAGGACGGTGACATCATCAGGCGTGAGTCCCAGCGAGGACAGGGATCGGGCCAGGCGCGAGTCGGTACCGCCGCAGGCCGCCGCCAACACGCCGAGGCCTGGTGCCGGGATGGAGGTGTGTGCGCCGTCGCCGAAGCTGGAGGCGTACGCGACCACTGCCAGCACCGGCAGGCCGAGTTCGGCGGCGAGGGTGCCGCGGGCGAGCAGGACCGTGCCGCCGCCTTCGGCTTCGAGGAAGCCACCGCGTCGACGGTCGTTAGCGCGTGAGATGAAGCGGCCGTCGATACCTTGTGCCGTCATCTTGGCGGTTTCGGCGGTGGCGTTCATGTCGCCGAAGCCCTGGAGGGATTCGACCTGGACGTCGTCGATACCACCGGCGACGACAAATTCGGCCTTGCCCAGCGCAATCTTGTCCACCGCTTCTTCGATGCTGACTGCGGCGGTGGCGCACGCGCCGACCGGGTGGATCATGGAGCCGTAGCCGCCGACAAGCGCCTGCATGGTGTGGGCGGCTACCACGTTGGGCAGCGCTTCCTGCAGGATGTCAGTCTGGCGTTCCTCGCCGATGAAGCGGGAGACGAACACCTTGTGCAGCGATTCCATGCCGCCAATACCGGTGCCTTGGGTGGTGGCGATGAAGGATGGGTGCACCTTCTGTATGAGCTCCGCCGGGGTGAAGCCGGCGTTGATGAACGCGTCGACGGCGGTGACCAGGTTCCAGGCGGCCATGCGGTCCATGCCGTCGGCCATCTGGGCGGGGATGCCCCACTTGGTCGGGTCGAACCCGTCTGGCATCTGGCCAGCGACGGTGCGCGACAAGGTGGCCTTCTTCGGCACGTGTGCCAGGGCACCGGCGTGGCGGGTCACGCTCCATTCGCCGTCGATCTGGCGGATAGTGGTCTTCTCACCGTCGGCTTCCACGTATGCAAGTGCTTCTTCTTTCGTGGTCACGGTAAACGTGATGTCGCGGTCGAGGTAGACCTGCTCAAGGTCTATGGAGCCTTGGTCGGTGAGGAAGTACTTGTCCGTCAGCGTGCGGATGCCGCTGCGTGCGATGACGTCGTCGCGGAAGCGCTCGTAGATGTCCTCTTCGGCAACCTCCGCGCCGTCGTCGTCGTACCAGGCCGGGTTCGGGTCCTCGGACCAGGTGATCAGGCCCATCATCCACGCCAGTTCGAGGACGCCGGCTGCAGTGAGGTCGACCTCGCCGGTGCGTGTGATGCCGTATTCGGCTTCGCGGCGGGTGCGCCCGGAGCCCCAGCTGGATACTTCGCCGATGCCGACGACAACCACCATGTCGTCCAGCGAGCAGGTGACATCGCCCACGCTCGCCGGTGCGGGTTGGCGTGGGGTAGTGACGTTTGGCAGTGCGCGCACCGTTGCGCCATTGCTTGTCGACGATTCCGTGCCCGCCGCATCAACACGTGCATTTCGTGCCAGATCGGCGATGGACACGCCTGCGTTCTCGAGCCCGCCGGTGAGGTCGAGATCCAGCGGGGACTGCTTCGCCTGCTCACGGGATTCCTCGGTGACCAGGCCGAGCAGCTGTGTGGAGATCTCCTCCGGGCTCCACACGTGAATACCTGCGGCCTGTGCCGCCGGGACGAGGCCGTCGTTGCCGCCCATCAGGTGCGTGCCGGCAACCCAGCCGATGCGGGCCTGCGCCAGGGTGACACCGTCCGGCCAGCCGGTTTCCGCAGACCACTTGTTCACAATCGCGTCGAAGGCTGCCTTGACCTCGCCGTAGGCGCCGTCGCCACCGAACGTGCCGCGGTTCGGCGAGCCCGGCAGAACGATGTGAGCGCGCTCGGCAGGGAAGTTATCGCCGTGCTGCGCCAGGTCGGACAGGCCGGCAATGGTGCGTTCGACCGACCACAGCAGCAGGCGGGCCTGCGTTTCGGCGTTGCCACCGACCTCTGCAAGCGAGCCGGACACAGGAGGTGCGGCGAACGGGAAGGCAAGGGTCGGGGTGAGTGCCGGTTTGATGATCTTGACGTCCTTGCCGACGGTTTCCTTCTGTTCGGACCCGATCCAGTCGATGAGTGCATCGATGTCGCGGTAGGACGACAGGTTCGTCGGCACCAGCCACAGGCGCGCGCCCACGGAAGCGTGCTCGGCGAAGAGGGTGCGGGCGAATTCCTTGCGCGCCTGGCTGACGTTGGATGCGGTCATGATGACCGTCGCACCGCCTGCGAGCAGGCGTTCCACCACTGCGGTGGCGATGGAACCCGGCGCGGCTCCGGTGACTAAGGCGACGTCGTCTGCGTACGGCTCGTTCGCGTCGGCGATGGCGGCTGCTGCGATCTCGCCGAGTACGTTGCGACGATCACCTTCCACGCGCTTGGCGTACCACTCGGCCTGCTTTGCCACGGTGGAGCCGGTGCCAGCGAAGCGCTGTGGTGCGAGGTCGATCTCGCCGAGGGCGACGCGTGCGAGGTCTTCGCGGGCTTGGGCCCAGCGGTCGTCGAAAAGCACTGCTTTGCGCTCGTCGAAGACTGGGGTGACCTGCTTGACCCAGCCAGAGCCGAGTTCTGCCTCGATCGTTTCCACGATCGTGGTGTCCGGTGCGGGGATTTCCGCGACCTCGTCTTCGATGCCGAGCTTGTTCAGCAGCGTGCGGGCGGTGGCCACCAGGGTGTCGGTGACTTCGTCCTTGTAGGCGTCGAGTGCAGCCGAATCCACCACGCCGCCGCCGGAGGAACCGCCGCTGGTGGCCTGGGAGACTGCAACGCCGTAGCGTGCGGCGACGTTTTGTACCGCCTGGTCGATCAGTGCGGTGATCTCCGCCTTGGT
>ERZ1673699.2686-NODE-2686-length-11435-cov-5.793937_pt1 | contig 11435 bp, 8 predicted proteins | sample MGYA00580229_ERZ1673699 | MGnify/ENA primary metagenome ERZ1673699 (study PRJEB41218, sample SAMN15661785) | gut metagenome | host: Homo sapiens | place: Canada: London | collected 2015-08-20/2019-03-30 | study: EMG produced TPA metagenomics assembly of... | reverse complement strand
TCGCTTTGCAGCTTCTCGACGTCCTCCGGTTCCACCCCGAGCAGCAGCACCTCCTTAAACGGAGTGAAGCGCAGGTCGGTCACGCCGTAGCGTTCTGCGAGGTCGGCCAGGGCGATGAGCTGCTCGCCGGACATGTGGCCCAGCGTGGGTTTCACACCGATGTAGACATTGCCGTCTTTTTGCTCGTGCACGCCGATGTGGTCGCGATCGACCAGGTTGTTGGGGGCCTTTGGTCCGTCGGCAAGCGCATAGCCCAGGTAATCCTCTTCGAGGATCTGGCGGAACTTCTCCACGCCCCACTCCTTGACCAGGAACTTCAGGCGCGCGCGGTTGCGCAGGCGGCGGTAGCCGTAGTCGCGGAAGATGCGCACCACGTTCGCCCACACGTCGGGGACTTGCTCGAGGGTGACAAATGCGCCGAGGGACTGCGCGAGCATCGGGTTGGTGGACAGCCCTCCGCCGACGTAGCACTCGAAGCCGGGGCCGAGCTCGGGGTGCTCGACACCGATGAAGGCGAGGTCGTTGATCTCGTGGACCACGTCCTGGCGGGCGTTGCCGGAAATCGCGGACTTGAACTTGCGCGGCAGGTTTTGGAATTCGTCGTCGGTGACGATCTGCTGGATCTTGCGGATCGCCGGGGTGGCGTCGATGATCTCGTCCTTCGCGATGCCCGCGACCGGGGAGCCCAGGATCACGCGCGGCACGTCGCCGCAGGCGTCCCAGGTGTTCAGTCCGTGTTCCTCGAGCGTGTCCCAGATCGCGGGGACGTCCTCGATGCGCACCCAGTGGAACTGGATGTTCTGGCGGTCCGTCAGATCCACGGTGGATCGGGCGTAGTCGCGGGAGAGCTCGCCGACGGCGCGGGCCTGCGCGGTGGAGCAGATGCCGCCGTCGAAGCGGATGCGCATCATGAAGTACTTGTCTTCGAGCACGCTGTTGTCCTCGCCGGTGAACTCGCCGCCCAGGTTCTGCTTGCGCTGGGTGTACAGGCCGAGCCACTTAAATCGCGGGTACAGGTCCTCGCGGTCAATGGAGTCGAAGCCGCCCTTGGAGTAGACGTCGATCACGCGCTGCTTGACGTCCAGGACCGGGGACTCCTGTTTGATCTCCTCGTCGTGGTTCAGCGGCGTGGAGCCGTCGATAAGCCACTGCCCCTCCGGCTTCTTCGTCCTGGGCTTAGTGGGTGCGCTCATCTGCTCTCCCTAACTAGACAACTCTGTACGCATCCGGGCGGCCCGGAGCTATTGCTGGCCAATAGTGCCGGACTACTCGGTCTAAAACAACCGGACTATCGAAAGTGCCGGTTAGAGCAGTGAATGTAAAGGATTTCCGGGGGTTGAGAATGAAATTATTTGCGGGTTTAAGACCACTCGGTCTATACGCTATAGTGTCCAACATCAACACACCCTTTTGCGAAAGGACAACAAACTTATGAGCCTGCGCGTCGCCGTAGTTGGAGCCGGCCCAGCCGGCATTTACGCCTCCGACCTGCTAATCCGCAACGAAGAGCACGACGTCCACGTCGACCTCTTCGAGCAGATGCCCGCCCCCTTCGGCCTCATCCGTTACGGCGTGGCCCCCGACCACCCGCGAATTAAGGGCATTGTGAAGTCCCTGCACAACGTGCTGGACAAGGACAAGCTGCGCCTGATCGCCAACGTCACCGTCGGCCGCGACATCACTATCGACGACCTGCGCGACTACTACGACGCCGTCGTCATCTCCACCGGTGCCGTGCGCGACCGCGAGCTGCTCATCCCGGGCGGCGACAAGTCCATCGGCGCCGGCGAGTTCGTCGGCTTCTACGACGGCAACCCGCGCTTCGAGCGCAACTGGAACCTCGAGGCCAAGGAAGTCGCCGTCGTTGGCGTGGGCAACGTGGCACTCGATATCTCCCGCATCCTGGCCAAGACCGGCGACGAGCTCACCGTCACCGAAATCCCGGACAACGTCTACGAGTCCCTGAAGAACAACAAGGCGGAGACGGTGCACATGTTCGGCCGCCGCGGCCCCGCCCAGGCGAAGTTCACGCCGAAGGAGCTGCGCGAGCTCGACGAGTCCGACACCATCCAGGTGCTCGTGGACCCTGAGGACATCGACTACGACGAACTGTCCGAGCAGGTCCGCCGCTCCGACAAGTCCGTCGACCTGAACTGCCAGGTGCTGGAGCAGTACGCCATGCGCGAGCCGGACGACGCGCCGCACAAGATCCACATCCACTTCTTCGAGGAACCGGTGGAGGTGCTCACCGACGACTCCGGTGCCGTGACCGGCATCCGCACCGAGCGCCAGGAACTCGACGGCAACGGCGGCATCCGTGGCACCGGCAAGTTCACCGACTGGCCGGTCCAGCAGGTCTACCACGCCGTGGGCTACCGCTCCGAGCCGGTCGAGGGCGTGCCCTTCGACCTGGAGCGCCACGTCATCCCCAACGACGGCGGCCGCGTGTTGGTCACCGCCGAAGAGGGTGCCGCACCGGAGGACAAACTCTACGTCACCGGCTGGATCAAGCGCGGACCCGTGGGCCTGATCGGCAACACCAAGTCCGACGCCAAGGAAACCACCGACATGCTCATCGCCGACGCGGACGCCGGCAAGCTCGCCGCGCCGACCCACACCGGCGCCGACGACATCTTCGACCTGCTGCGCGAACGCGGCGTGGACTACGCCACCTGGGAAGGCTGGTACAAGCTCGACGAGGCCGAGCGCGCCCTCGGCGCCGCCGACGCCAACTTCCCGCGCGAGCGCAAGAAGATCGTGGAGTGGGAGGACATGCTCGGCCACTCCCGCTTCCAGGGCTAGGCGCTGGCATCCACGCCCGCTGCTGCCCTGGCCGCAAAAGCCGATATCGGCATTTGGCCTGAGCGCTGAGCAGCGACCTGGGCTTTTGCGGCAGCAGGCACCGTAAACGCCGATATCGGCGTTTAGGCAGCAGCGGTATCGCAGCAGCGCGGCCCCACCGGTCTACGATTGCCCCGGACAAAAAGAGAGGGGCACTCATGGATCTCATCCGCCTCACCGCGCGCTTTGGCAAGCGGTACAGCGGCAAGATCGCGCTGGTTATCGTGCTGCAGCTGGTCACGACCCTGGCCACGCTGTACTTGCCGGACTTGAACGCGGACATCATCAACAACGGCGTCGCCCAGGCGGACGTGCCGTACATCTGGCGCACCGGCCGCACGATGCTGGTGGTCGCGCTGGTGCAGATCGCGGCAGCGATCGCGGCGGTGTGGTTCGCCTCCCAGGTGGCCATGGACACCGGCCGGGACATCAGGGCCGCCGTGTACAACCGGGTGTCCGATTTCGATAGCGAGGAGATGGCGCATTTCGGCGCCGCCACGCTGGTCACGCGCGGCACGAACGACGTCCAGCAGGTGCAGATGACGCTCCTTTTGTTCATGAACTTCATGGTCGCAGCACCCATCATGGCCATCGGCGGCATCATCATGGCGCTGCGCCAGGACGCGGGCATGTCGTGGCTGGTGGTCACGGCGGTGCTCATTCTGGCCGTCGTGGTGGGCATCACCGCGGCGATCCTGATGCCGCTGTTCAAGCGCATGCAGAAGAAGCTTGACGCGATCAACGGCCTGCTGCGCGAGCAGATCGCGGGCATCCGGGTGGTGCGCGCGTTCGGCCGCGAGGATTACGAGGCCGAGCGTTTCACGGAGGCGAACCACGACATCACCAGGCTGAGCCTGAACATCGGCCGGGTGTTCGTGACCATGTTCCCGGTGATCATGCTGATTCTGAACCTGGCTACGGCCGCCGTGCTGTGGTTCGGCGGCCACCGCGTGGACGAGGGCCTGGTGGAGGTCGGTTCGCTCACCGCGTTTATGCAGTACCTGATGCAGATCCTCATGGCGGTGATGATGGGCGTGTTCATGCTGATGATGCTGCCGCGCGCCATCGTCTGCGCCGACCGCATCGAGGAGGTGCTCGGGCATGAGGTGAAGGTGCCGGTGACCGGAGGGGCGTCGATAGGCAAAGGCAACGTGCGCTTCGACGATGTCTCCTACACCTACCCGGGCGCGGAGAAGCCGGTGCTGGAGCACATCTCGTTTGAGGCGGCGCCGGGGACCACGACGGCGATCATCGGCTCGACGGGCAGCGGCAAGACCACGCTCGCGGGGCTTTTGCCCAGGCTGTATTCGCCGACTTCGGGGCGCGTGCTTATCGACGGCCATCCGGTCACCCGCATCCCGCGTCAAGACTTGGTCAAGGCCGTCGCCATGGTGCCGCAGAAGCCGTGGCTGTTCTCCGGCACGGTGGCGTCAAACCTGCGCATGGGCAACCCGGACGCCACGGATGATGAGCTGTGGGCGGCGCTGCGGACCGCGCAAGCCGGGTTCGTGGACGATCTGGACATGCCAATCTCCCAGGGCGGCACCAACGTCTCCGGCGGGCAGCGCCAGCGTCTGTGCATCGCGCGGATGTTTGTGGCGGACCCGAAGGTGTACGTCTTCGACGACTCGTTTAGCGCGCTGGACGCGACCACCGAGGCGAACCTGAATGCGGCGATGCGCGAAATCGTGCAGGACCGCACGGTGATTGTGGTGGCGCAGAAGGTGTCCTCGATCAGGCACGCGGACCAGATTCTGGTGATGGAGGCAGGTCGCATCGTCGCGCGCGGCACCCACGACGAGCTGCTTCAAACCAGCGAGACGTACCGGGAGATCGCGGCGAGCCAGGCGGAGGTGGACGCATGAGCAACCAGCACGGATCCGAGCTGACCGACGACCAGCTCGCCGAGTACGAAGAGAAGATGGCCGGCGACGACTACTCCAACAAGGCGCCGCGCAAGGCCAAGCAGTTCTGGCCGTCCGCGAAGCGCCTGCTGGGGTTGCTCGCGCCGTACAAGCTGGCGCTGACGGCGGTGTTCGCCATGAACGCCGTGTCCGTGGTGCTGGCCGTGTACGCCCCGCGCGTGATGGGCCGGGCCATGGACGTGATCTTCTCCGGCGTGATGTCCAAGCACATGCCGCCGGGCACCACCAAGGAACAGGCGATCGAGGGCCTGCGCGCTGCAGGTCAGGACCGCTTCGCTGACATGGCCTCGGCGATGGAGCTCACCCCCGGCTCCGGTATCGATTTCGACCGCCTCGGCCAGCTCATCGTGCTGGTGCTGGCACTTTACGCGGCGGCGTCGCTGCTGATGTGGGCGCAGGGCGCGATTTTGAACAAGCTGACCATGCGCGCGGTGTTCAACCTGCGCGAGCGGGTGGAGGCGAAAATCAACAACCTGCCGCTGCGCTACTTTGACACCCGCCAGCGCGGCGACGTGATGAGCCGCACCACCAACGACGTGGACAACGTGCAGCAGGCTCTGCAGCAATCCTTGTCCTCGCTGTTCAACGCGATTTTGACGGTGGTGGGCATCCTGGTGATGATGTTCGCCATCTCCTGGCAGCTGGCCCTGGTGGCGCTGCTGGCCATCCCGCTGACAGGCCTGGTCATGGGACTGGTGGGCACGCGCAGCCAGAAGCAGTTCACCACCCAGTGGAAGGCCACGGGCGATGTCAACGGACACGTGGAGGAATCCTTCTCCGGCCACGACGTGGCCGTCATCTTCGGCCGCACCGACGAGCTGCGCCGCACCTTCGACGAGCGCAACAACGAGCTCGCGGGCGCGGCGCAAAAAGCGCAGTTTTTGGCCAACTCGATGCACCCGACCATGCAGTTCATCTCGTACCTGTCGTACGTGGCCATCGCGGTGCTCGGCGGGGTGAAGGTCGCCTCGGGCAAGCTCACGCTCGGCGACGCCACCGCGTTTATCCAGTACTCCCGCCAGTTCAACCAGCCGCTCGGCGAGATCGCCGGCATGATGCAGATGCTGCAGTCCGGCGTAGCGTCCGCCGAGCGCGTCTTCGAGCTTCTCGACGCTGAAGTAGAACCCGCAGACAGCACCAAGGCCCGCATGGATGGCCGCGCCGAGGGCCTGGTGGAGTTCCGCGACGTGTCCTTCTCCTACACCGACGCGCCTTTGATTCAGGACCTGAACCTGCGGGTGGAGCCGGGACAGACCGCCGCGATCGTCGGCCCCACCGGCGCCGGCAAGACCACGCTGGTGAACCTGATCATGCGCTTCTACGACGTCGATTCCGGCGCGATCACCCTCGACGGCACGGACATCCGGGATTACTCCCGCGAGGACCTGCGCGGCCAAATCGGCATGGTGCTGCAAGACGCGGTGCTGTTCAAAGGCACCATCATGGACAACATCCGCTACGGGCGCTTGGACGCCACCGACGAGGAGGTCATCGAGGCGGCGAAGGCCACCTACGTGGACCGCTTCGTGCGCTCGCTGCCGGACGGCTACGACACCGAAGTGGACCAGGACGGCGGGTCCGTCTCCGCCGGCGAGCGCCAGCTGATCACCATCGCGCGCGCCTTCTTGTCACAGCCGGCGCTTTTGATCCTGGACGAGGCGACCTCGTCGGTGGACACCCGCACCGAGGTCATGGTGCAGCAGGCCATGAACGCGCTGCGGTCCAACCGCACCTCGTTTGTCATCGCGCACCGCCTGTCCACCATCCGCGACGCGGACGTGATCGTGGTGATGGAAGACGGACGCATAGTGGAGCAAGGTTCGCATGCGGAGCTCGTCGCTAAGCAAGGTGCGTACTGGCGCCTGCACCAATCCCAGTTCAGCGAGTAACTGACAGCAAATTCACATGTTTCCCAAATGTTCACCTTGCGGACACCGTTCCATTAACGCGGCGACCATACGCTGGCGGGCGAACCTATCTCAGCTGACTGATTGGGAAACCATGAAACGTGAAGAAACCGGCGGATCTTCCGTCGTCACGGCCGACAACACCGGCCGCACCGAAGAAGACGAGAACAAAAACCTCGAGGACCTCGACGTCGACGACGACAGCGAGCGCAAGGACCCGCTCGGCTTCCTCCCCCTCGATGGCAAGGCCAAGGAGATCGCCAACTGGATCGCCGTGATCATCGGCATCTGGATCCTGCTCAACGGCGTGGGCATGATCGGCGACGGCTTCAAGGGCATCGCCGGCGACCGCGCGGAGGAGCTGTTCTCCTTCGCCGAGAACCCGTTTGTCGGCCTGGCCATCGGTATCGTGGCCACCGCGATCATTCAGTCCTCCTCCACCACCACCTCGATCGTGGTGGGCATGATCGCCGGCGGCCTGCCGTTGAACATCGCGATTCCGATGCTCTTCGGCGCGAACATGGGCACCTCCGTGACCTCCACCCTGGTGGCGCTTGGTCTGGCCGGTAACAAGAAGCAGTTCCAGCAGGGCTTCTCCATGGCCACCGTGCACGACTTCTTCAACCTGATCGCCATCCTGATCTTCTTCACGCTGGAAATGTTCACCGGCTTCTTGGGCAAGACCGCAACGGCGATTGCGCCGTCGCTGTCCGGCTCCGGTGACGGTGTACTGGCGGGCATCTTCGAAACCATCGGCGACTTCATCGACATGATCACCGAGCCGCTGGTAGGCCTCGCCGGCAACTTGGTCGAACCGCTCGGCGACGTCTGGGGCGGCGTCGTCCTGGCCGTGCTGGGCATCGTGCTGATCCTGTTTTCCATCCAGTTCATCGGCAACATCCTCAACGCGCTTCTGGTGGGCAAGGCCCAGGACATCCTCTACGCGGCCCTGGGCAAGAACGCCTTTGTGGGAGTGCTCTCCGGTGCCGCCATCACCACCCTGGTGCAGTCCTCCTCCACCACCACCGCACTGACCGTGCCGCTGGCCGCCTCCGGCAAGTTCAAGGTGCGCACCCTGTTCCCGTTCGTGGTCGGCGCCAACATCGGCACCACCGTCACCGGCCTGATCGCCGCGTTCTCCGCCTCCGGTGCCGAAGCCGAGGCCGCGATGGCGGGTGCGTTGGTGCACACCCTGTTCAACACCTTCGCCGCGATCCTGATCCTGGGCGTGCCGTTCTTGCGCAAGCTCCCGCCGATGGGCTCCGACTGGCTCGCAGCCATGGCAACGAAGAACAAGCTCTACGTCTTCGCGTGGATCGGCGGCGTGTTCTTCCTCATCCCGATTCTGGCCGTGTTCATCTCCAACGCACTTTCCTAAGGAACCCCGAAATGACTACTCCCGAGAACCCGACCAACACTGGAAACACCCCGGGCGCGACCCCCGACCTGTCCCCGCTGGCGCAGGACCTGATCAACCGCGAAGCCCCCGATGCCGAGCTGCACGCGCTGCTGCACGAGCTGGAAGAGACCGCAGACGAGCTGCGCAACGAGCTTCAGGCCCGCCTGGGCAACCGCGGCAAGCTGGAAGGCGAACAGGCCCGCGCCCACCGCAAGATCAACCCGAACGTCACCCCGGAGCAGGAGGAAGAGCTGAAGAACTTCCCCGAGTACTGGGCAAACTCCAAGGGCTCCTGGAGCAACCTGTTCAAGCTGCTGCGCGAGCTGCGCAACGAGATGCGGGAAGGCAAGGGTAATGCGTAAACGACTCACCGCGACTGCTGCTTTGGCCGCCGTCGCTGCCCTCGCCGTCGGCTGCGGGTCTGACACCACCCCGGGCGAGGACGCCATCAAGGTCACCGGCTCCTCCACCGTCGAGCCGATCACCAGCTACATGGCCAACCGCTACGACTTCGACGTGGACATCGACGCGGTCGGCTCCACCGACGGCTTCGACGTGTTCTGCGCGGGTGAGGCCGACATCAACGACGCATCTGTGTCCATTCCGGCTGACTACCAAAAGACGTGCGCCGACGCCGGCGTGAACTTCATCGAGCTGCCCATCGCTTTGGACGCCATCACGCTGGTCAAGCACCGCGACAACGACTGGGCCCAAGACCTTTCTATCCAGCAGCTGCACGACATCTGGGCGAAGGACTCTTCCGTGACCAAGTGGTCGGACATCGACCCGTCCTGGCCGGACGAGGAAATCACCCTCTACGGCCGCCCGGACGGCTCCGGCACCCTCGGCGTGTTCGAGCAGCTCGTGCTGGGCGGCGACGAGATCCGCGACGACTACCAGGCCACCGACGACATCCAGGAGCTGTCCAAGTGGGTCTCCGAGGACGTCAACGGCCTGAGCTTCATGGGCATCGGCAACTACCTGGCCACCGAGGACCCAACCCGCAACCGCATCGACAACGTGCTTGTCGACGGCATCGCGCCGACAGCGGAGGAGACCAAAAACGGCAACTACCCACTGTCGCGCCCGCTGTTCATCTACGTCAACGAAGGCTCCGCCAAGCGTGACGACGTCAACGAGTTCGTCACCACCTACCTGGACAAGGTCGAGGCCGTGCTGCCGCGCGTGTACTTCTACCAGCTGCCGGAAGAAGAGTACGACAACTCGAAGCAACGCTACGAGGACCGCCAAACCGGTGCCGACGGGCGCTGGCAGTAAGTAGGATCAGGCGCATGACTACCGAAAACGAAGGCCTGTACACCAGCATCGACACCCCTGCGGACGGCGCAGCCGACAAGGCTGCTGCCGCCGGTGCGAGTAGCCCGAACCAGGACATGGACACTCTCCCGCTGGGCGAGGGTGTGCGAACCGTCGAGGAAGCCGAGAACCACGAGGACAGCGCTCGCTGGAACGACGGCAACCTGCCACGCAAGCAGGACTAATCCCAATCACTCCCCGCGCCCCGGACGTGCACGACAGCCGTCCGGGGCGTTAGTATATGCGGCGTGAGCACCCCATACGGCAACTTCAGAATCGGCGACCAGGAGCGCATGGACGCCATGGACACCCTCGGCCGCGCACTCGGCGAGGGCCGGCTCAACATGGGCGAGTTCGACGACCGGTGCCGGCAAGTCGCCGAAGCACAGGTCCACTCCGACCTCGAGCCGATTTTGGGGGATCTGCCGCCGCAGCCGGCCGGAGGTGCCGTCGAGAGGCAAGAAGTGCACTCGGGCGACGTGTTTTACAGCGGCCGCGAGATCATGCAGGCACGGCGCTCCGGCAAGCGCATGCGCGCGGGCACCTTTTGGCTGGGCACGATCGGATCGATCGGGTTGGCCGGCCTGTTCGGATCGATGGGGGCCAGCGCGCTACCGGGGATGTCGCTATTGATCATCCCCACCCTGTTCATCCTGCTGTACGTGATGAAGGTCGGCCCGGACTCCTGGTACACCCCCACCCTGCGGCAGCTGGAGCAGCAGCGCCGGCAGGAAATCAAACGCCGCCAGCTGGAGATCGAATCCGCCAAGGCGCACCAGCAGGCCATGATGCGGGTGCAGCGCAAAGACCAGTTCAACCAGCTGACCTCCGACGCGCTCGATATCGCGCAAAACACGATAAACCGCTTCCGCAAACCGTAAAGAGGCCTACAGTGGAGTGGCATGAGTGAGCCACTGCAAAAGCACCGCCATTTCGACCAAGCGGACAAGCTGAAAAACGTCTTCTACGACATCCGCGGGCCGGTGACCGCCACCGCGGAGAAGATGGAGCGCGACGGCCACACCATCCTGAAGCTCAACACCGGCAACCCCGCCGTATTCGGTTTTGAGGCGCCGGACGTGATCATGCGCGACATGATCGCCAACCTGCCCACCTCACAGGGCTACACCACCTCCAAAGGCATCACCTCGGCGCGGCGCGCAGTGGTCACGCGCTACGAGATGATCGACGGCTTCCCGCCCTTCGACATCGACGACGTCTACCTGGGCAACGGCGTGTCCGAGCTGATCAGCATGACCACCCAGGCGCTGCTCAACGACGGCGACGAGATCCTCATCCCCGCCCCCGACTACCCGCTGTGGACCGCCGCGTCCACGCTCGCCGGCGGCAAAGTCGTGCACTACATGTGCGACGAGGAGGACGACTGGAACCCCTCGCTCGAGGACATCCGGGAGAAAGTCACCGACCGCACCAAAGCCATCGTGGTGATCAACCCGAACAACCCCACCGGCGCCGTGTACTCGCGCGAGGTGCTCGAAGGCATCGCCGACATCGCCCGCGAGCACGAGCTCATGGTGCTTTCCGACGAGATCTACGATCGCGTGCTTTACGACGGAGCTTCGCACATCTCCATGGCAGAAATCGCCCCGGATCTCGTGTGCATCACCTTCAATGGCCTGTCCAAGGCGTACCGGGTGTGCGGCTACCGCGCTGGCTGGATGGTTGTCACGGGCCCGAAGCGCCGCGCCAAGGGCTTCATCGAGGGCCTAAATCTGCTGTCGGGCACGCGCCTGTGCGCGAACGTACCCGGCCAGCACGCCATCCAGGTCGCGCTGGGCGGCCGGCAGTCCATCTACGAACTCACCGCTGAGGGCGGGCGCCTGCACAAGCAGCGCAACGTCGCAGTGCGGAAGCTCCGCGAGATCCCGGGTATCTCCGTGGTGGAACCGAAGGGTGCGCTGTACTGCTTCCCCAAGATCGACGCGGAGATGTACAACATCCACGACGACGAGAGGTTCATGCTGGACCTGCTCAAATCCGAGAAGATCCTGATGGTCCAGGGCACCGGCTTCAACTACCCCACCC
>ERZ1673699.2683-NODE-2683-length-11445-cov-5.464179_pt1 | contig 11445 bp, 12 predicted proteins | sample MGYA00580229_ERZ1673699 | MGnify/ENA primary metagenome ERZ1673699 (study PRJEB41218, sample SAMN15661785) | gut metagenome | host: Homo sapiens | place: Canada: London | collected 2015-08-20/2019-03-30 | study: EMG produced TPA metagenomics assembly of... | reverse complement strand
ATATTTACACGACCTCGATAGAGATAAGACCGCCCGAAAAGGACATCATCAAACGCCGGAGTAATTGGCACAACGGGTACGCATACTATTGCAACGGCGTGTTTTGGGCGAATTTGAGCAGAATTAAAGTCGAACTAATCTAACTATTACGAACATGAAAACACAACAGTATGAATTACGCAAAGAGCAGGCGCAGGTGGTTTGCGCTATGCTGAAGCCCCGATACAGGGCGCACATCTGCCACTTCGACCCTACGGCGGTCGAGGTCGTCGGCATCACCGACAAACAACACTCCGCCCTCTGCCGGAAACTGCAATGCTCCGGGCACTATTCAAAGATTTTACGCACCGGATTCTTAACAAATTTCGGAATGTATAAATAATAAACTGATAAAACCATGAAAACGATCTATTTGCAAAGACAAAGTTGCACGAATACCTACAATACTAACAACGTGATTAACAGCCATTGGGATTACCATATCGAGGTAAAGACACTGCCGGATAACAAGTATATTGTCTGTATCGCCGATAAGGCGCGTGAAAAGCCCAAAACCAAGACGGTAAACATACAGGGCGAGTTCCCGTCGTTGTCCGACGTGTTTAGACGCATCGAGCGCGAGTTCCGCGAGGAATACCGCGAAGACATCTGCATATCGGGCACGATAGAGATGTATTGCCATAACAATTTCACCTACCGGGATACGGGCGATCAATACCTTGTGGCCTGCTTCTACGAAAAATCGACCGAGACTATCCGGCTCTACCCGGAAAATTATTGCCTCGTATCATTCCGTCACAAGGGGACGAAAGATTACCTCCAGATGGACAGTGCGACCGCCCGGTATTTACCTATACTGCATAAGCAGGCCAAAATACACGACACGGAATGGGATCATAATTGCCACGTCGGAAAGTTGGGTGATACCCTCCGCGAACGCTTTGCATGGCTCATCGGCGAAGCTATCAAGGAGCAGGACAATGACCGCCCGTTCTACATTGCCGACACCCTAATCAAGGAGTAAATCACACGGGACCGGTCTATATCTGGCCCCATAAAACAAAACGATTATGAAAACAGCAGACGTAAATACGGAGATAATCGGTAAGCGTTGCAAATGTATGTTTGCCGGAATTATGGTAACAGGCATCATCAGGGATATAGCTGATAGCGAATATTCGGCAGGGGTAAAGGTTGATTTCGATGAGCCGCATCAATGGGGCGATGAACTTTACCAATACACTTGGTCGTGGGGTCGTAAAATGGATGATTTCGGGCCTTTGCATTATCTGGAACCGCTCCCCGAACCCCTCAACCCGGCCTATGAAACGCTGATAGTAACTTTCCCCGAGCCTATCAGCACGTTGGAGCGACATATCTTCGACGATCCTATCGCATGGGGAGCCGCAACGCTCAAAGAGTGGGTCGATAGCTACGAGGGCACGCGCTTCACGCAGACGGACGAATGTACGGCGGTTATCACCTCCGAAGATAATATGTATCACGTCCGGGAGTGGCTACAAAAACATACCGAAATCGAAACCTGTAAAATCTTTTAACGACATAATGGCACGGAAAGAAACATACGATTGGGTGCAGGAGGCCAAAGACCTCGCCCGCGCGGAGCGGGAACTGCAAATCGACCATTGGGTCTATATTACGTTCGAGTACCGCGAGGACGACCGCTCGAGGGTCGTCCTCCACAAGATAGACATTCCCCGCGGAATGCTCGACCGCTGGCGGTGGCTCATCGAGTGGCGCAGAGCCGCCCTTGTCTGCCGCTGTCCCCGAAAAGGCATACAGGTGTATTATTGTTATTACGACAAGCGGACGGGCCTGCAAACGGGCTTCGACTATCTGCTCTCGCGCGTGGCGGCGGCAAAGGCGCAGATAACCAAGAACGAGGGTCGCATCGCCGAATACGTGCAGTACATGACCCGTAACGATCTGTTTTTCGACCCCATAACGGACGAGCCGTTGCGCTGCGCCAATGCAAAATTGACGCAGAAAAGGGCCAATTATGCCGAATTATGCGCCCTGCTCCAGCAAGAGGTCGAAAAACACCGTGCAAACCCCGGTATTTACAAACTATTCGTCGGCTTCGACAAGTTAGGCGAATTCGGCTCGGCACAGGAAGCCCGGAGCCATGCCGAAAACTGCGGACGCAGCGGTACGTTCAACATCATCGGCGACCGCTACCGGGACAGTTGGTATCAATCCGTAAAAGCATAAAAACATGGAATGGAAAATCAAAGACATCACGGGTAAGGAGATCGTCGTAACCAACCTGCGTAAGGCGATCCGGCAATGCCGGGATTGTATAGGAAGCCCTTACAAAATGTCCTGCGGCCACACCGTAGGAGAGGACAACGCTTATATGCTAAAGCAGCTACTCGGTCTCAAAAAACGAAAAACCCCGGCTACCTGATAGCCGGGGATTATACTCGCGCGAAAAAATCGGACGATAACAACCGTCCGATTTTTTGTTTTTCTACCGTTAAATATATATTTCTTCCTCGATCCTAAAAACGCCTTCAAAAAGGACCGCTATTTTTATACCATCCAGCAATGTATATCCACTCCAATATTCGTGGGCATCATTTATCATTACATTATCCTCAAAAGTTTCAAGGTCATAATATTCTTCGTCGAGAAAAACGTATTTACCCGAAATAGGTCTTATCTTTAGTAGCTGCTTTTCTCCTCCCAAAATATCAAGCCACACTTTTGCTGTCTCAAGCGAAGTAGATGCAAATAAACATTTTGTTCTTGTCGGCAACCCTTCATATTTTTCCGCCCTAACTTCTTCAAAAGCTTTTTCTCGAATCTTTTTCGGAGGATTATACGACGGTTGCCTTAAAAAATCCTGTGTATCATAGATTTCTCCAACGCTCCATTTTTTTTGATCGTATGCCTTTATCGTGTGAACGTGATAGAAATTGATATTATCATCTCGCTCTACTGTCCGCAAGACTCCTAATTCTTCCATATTTCGAGACTAATAAACGTAGCTGTTTTGATTTTTCATATTTGCCCCGGCCCTTTTTCAACTCGTGTCGAGATTCCGAGTAATCTACTGCAAATGTAACGATTCCTGCTGAATTATGGTTACAGTTTCGGCCCTTTAGAGGGTTTCTTGGGTTTTATTACCGGCTTCACTCCCTGCCGGGCCGTTTGTGTGGGAGTTTGATCCCGAAAATACAGCCTGCCTTTATCCGGGTCATAGCGCACTGAGCAAAGGCCCATAACTCCGGCCGCCGTCCTGACATTTTTGACGCGGATTTCTTCACCGGCATAAAGCCGCTTGTGGTCTTCGTATCGGAGCGACTGTCCAAGCTGCGCTTCCATACGTTGCGCAAAAGAATAAATGTTATTCCCGTTTTTTATTTCTTCGGGGACAAAGACGCTCGGATCGCCGCCGTTTTTGGCCGCATAAAGATACATATCGGGTGTGCGTATCGCCGGCGGAACCCATTGTAAGGCATAGGGCGCATTTTTTACGGCAGCTTCAGCGACCTGCGGCGTGATCGCCGCAGGGGGTACGCTGCTCAGTACGCTGCCGTTCTTACGCACGGCCTCCAGCGCGACCTGCTCATCAATCGCCCATCGATTCAGATGAAGCAAGTCCATCAGAAAACGGATCGTCATTGGGTCGTCATGCTCCCGAAATACTTGTGCGACCAGCGACGGCTCAGTCAATGCCCTGATGATGAAATAGTCGCTCTTGTCCTTCCCGTAGGTGTTGTCAAATGCTTCGCGGCACATATCATAGGTCCGTTCTTTGCGGGGAATACCTATCAAATTTTCAGGATTTTCCCGCACGAGATTCATATACAACTCCGGGCTTTTCATCCCATCGGGGATATATTTGATGACATAGGGGCTACGCTTTATGGCCTCCCGGCACAGATCGGGCGTTTTGAGTGCATCGGGGATATATTCGATGGCATCGGGGCAACGCTGTATGGCCTCCCGGCACAGATCGGGCGTTTTGAGTGCATCGGGAATCCATTTAAGATAGTTTCCGTTATAGCGTACCGCCGTTTCACACAGCTCCCGGTCTTTGCAATGGTCGGGAATGGCACTGATTAACTCCTTTTCACGTTCGTAGATCATCTTCGCCAGCTTTACCGTCATGTGTTTAGGATTCATACGCCTTAAAAATTCCAGCGTTTTGTGGTAGTCGGTACAATAGAATTCCAATGTACGCTCGTGTATATCCCCGAACGGGACATAGTAGAGAACGCGCAGATCATCGCAGCGTGCCAATGCCTTTTGGCATATCTCGTGCGTGAGCTGTTCGGGTTTGAAATACTGAATGGCGAGCGGATTGTTTTCCAATGCCTTTTCGTATAAATCTTGCGTTCTTAACTCTTTCGGTACATATTCCATCGCCCGGAAGTTGGACGACACAGCAGCCTCGCATATCTTCGCGGTACGCATCTGCTCCGGCACTTCATAGAGCATAATTCCCACCTTGCCGACGGCCTCCATACATACGGATTCCGTGCGTAACTCTGCCGGCACGAGCGACAGACACGACGCATCCATGCGGACGCCCTCCAAAGCGAGCCGCTCGGTCATGATCTCCGGATCGATGGCCGCGAAGATTTTGAAATCCTGATCCAGCGTGCCGCTGAACTTCTGCAATCCCTCCAGGCAAACTTCGGCATAGGGAATCTCCGCAAGGATCATATAGTCGCTTTGTATCCGCTTGAGTGCCTCGCGGCACATCTGCGGCGTTTTTACTTCCTCGGGCACATCTTTCAATGCCCACCCGCGGTTGCGCACGGCCTCCATACACAGTTCAGGCGTGCGGAGGGTCTCAGGAACGAACGCCAACGCCTGTCCGTTGTTGCGTATGGCCGCTTGGCACAGTTCCAAAGTTTTCGCCTCTTCCGGCACGAAATTCAGCGTTTCACCCCGGCGACTGACGGCCGCAAGGCATAACTCGGGCGTTTTAAGCGCTTCGGGAACGAACTGGATGCTATAAGCCGATTTTTGCACCGCAAAGCGGCAGACCTCCGCCGTGCGCCGCTCGTCAGGCAGCGCGGTGAGCGGATTATACAACAGCGGATTGTCGTAAATCCCTTTGTCGATAAAAGTTATATCTTTCTTTTCCTGTTCTGTCATAAAAATTTGGATTTTTTGAGAACGCTCGGTATCGGGCGTTCTCCGGATAGTTAATCTGATTATAAATCCTCGTCCGATTCTGTATTTTCATTCTGGAAACTGAACGATTTTTGCACCATCTGGCCCATGTTATCCTCGATATACACGTCGATAACTTGTTGGTCGTCACTGCGAGAGGTATAGTAGAGCCGGAAGGAGGTTTTATCCAGCGGATAGCGGTCGTTGGGAATGAATGCCTCGCTGTCGTCCATACGCAGCTCGCCCCGGCCGTCGGGCTGGAAATAGCGGATCGTATAGCGGGTGTCGGCATATTCACCTGCACGGACGAGCGTGCAGCGTATCTCGGCGGTTTCGCCTACGGCAATACGCTTCTGCACAGGCATGGTTTCGAGGCTGAAAGAGTATGTCTGTTGTACGTCCAGTTCATTGTCGCACGATACGGCAAACAAGGCTGCCGCGATGATTCCGGCGCACAGCACTGTGATTCTTTTGAGCTTTTTCATAGTATCTATAAATTAGAATTTAGAATGTCTGAGTGGCTTTTTCTTCTTTGACACAACGCACCAGCCCTTTGCCTTTTCCGCCTTCGAAATTCGTCCACCCGCTGTTGATCTCGAATTTGAAATAGACGGTCGGATACGGCGTAGCGGATGTCGGTTCGGATGCCGCTCCGGTCAGCATGACGGCAACGCCGTCACGATCCAGCCAAAAATCGTCGTTCCCGACCGGTACGGGATAAAACGTCCCCTTCGTATCTCCCCTGAAGCGCTGGAACCAATAGCCGTTGTCGAACGCTCCGACCACATAAGGTTCTCCGGGAAAAACGTAATTCTCGAAAGCCGTCCATGTATAACGGCTCGGCAGCCGGTATCCTTCGGGACAGGGGTCATGCACGCTTTTCGCACTCGCCCAACCGTAAGTGTCCACGGGTGCGGGATCGCCCCAAAGGGCATTGTCGTAATAGGTATAAAGTTTGGCGTACCACCCCGTATAGACATACGTCGTCGGGTGCCGGGTCATATAGGTCAGATCGTATGTCTTGGCTTCGGATTCGTTCGTGGTGTAGATTGTCGGCCAATGGTTTATGAACCGATCCTTACGTCCTGCGGCGTTGTAGACCTCGTTCGACGTAAAGGGATCTTTGCGCCCCCATGTGTAGACCAGACCGTAGCGGGTTTTCAAATCCGTACCGATGGCTCCCAGGTTCCGATCCATGACAAGGAACTGTTCGCCCGCCCGGTTCGTATATCGGTCGTCCTGCGGGCGGTCGCCGGGCAGGCACCATATATGCCAGCTCCAGAGAATCGTCCCGCCGGCATCGTACACCGCGACGAGCGCATTGCCCCGCTGACCGTTCGTGCGCACCGTAAGACGGTTGTTTGCGAGCGTGAATCCCGTCACGATCTTGTTGTCCTGCCACAGCAGCCCGGCGGATGCCGGAGCATATTCATCGCCCGCCTCGATTCCCAGATAGGCGTAATTGCGGCTGCGGGACGTGCGATACGGGGTAACATCGAACGTAACCTGATTGCCGGTGCAGATATGGCAGTTCGCCGTTCCGTAATACAGACCGTCGTAGACGAGAACCCGGTTGTCGATCTCATTTTCGCCCATGATAACAAGTTCCAGATTATGCCACGTGTTTCGGCGGACATTGAAATCCGACGTGTTATTTTCACCCGGATAAACGATGTATTCGACAAGAGCCTTGTCCGCACTCCGTTCCGCGAGAATCCGCAGGTAGGTGGCACAGGACGGAGCATTTTTCGGGCACTTGTCCTTCTGGTCGGTGATCGTGTCTACCGAGCCCTGCAAGTTCTCGAAAAGATACGCTGTACCTGCAGTTCTCCGTTCATTGTCAATGGGTATTACCTCGCCGTCATAGTAGTTCGACTCGACCGTCGAAGAGATACTGCCCGAATCGAAGGGACGTATCGTCCGCGGCAGATTGCAGAACTGCACCGAGCGAAGACGGTGCGACGGTGCGACGGCGTCGGCGACCTCGATGGTATAGGCGATCTTCGCCGCACTGCGCGTTACGCGAAGCGATGAGGGGATACACCGGCCAGCGCCATCGACGGCCAATGTTCCCCGATCCGTCATCGGGATAGCGTCCGAAGAGACCATCACGTCTACTGCCGTTTCGTAAAACTGGATATTGAACGCATTTTTATCTCCCAGATCCTGCCCGGCGTTCGCAATCGCATAGCTCCGATAATTGCCGGGAAGGACGTTGAACACCAGCGGCGAGGAAACGGAGGGGAAATAAAAATGATATTCTGCATCCCCGTACAGGTATAAATTTACATCCCGAATGCTATTTTCGTCCATTGCGCGGGTGGCGGCCTGCTGCTGCTCGGTCGTCAGACGCAGTTCGACCCTAACGGGCGATTGTTTTTCGGGCGCCCGAGCCGGTAGCTCTACCGCTTCGGTGCAGGCTGCGAGCATCGAAAGCATGCCCGGGAGCCAAATCAACAGTTTTTTCATCGTGACAGCGGTTAAGGTTCGGGGGTTGCGATCTCCTCTTCCCAGCCGGGAATGTCGATCGTGTCGGCTTCGATCACCGGGCAGCGGATCATTTCCACCGTTTCGTGTTCGTAGACATTGCAGCCCGTAAAGAGCGATGCGATAAGTACGACCGCCGTTGCCGCAAGAAAACCGTACGCGACGGCATATTTGATTTTCAGTCTGTTCATAAGTTCGATTGTTAAGTTCGTTTTTTTCTGTATTCTTCATAATCCACGGAGTAGAACAGCGGCTTGCGGTTGCACCAGTAAGCCAGCCGCCACTGCTCCCGCGAGGGTTTCCCCTCGTGTTCGAAATCCCGGTACGGCTGCGCGAAAAGCTGACACCCCAACGCTTTCAGCTCCCGGATACGCCCGAGCGCATCTTCGATGTCGTCCCTTATCAGCACATAGAAGAAGAGCTTCCGGGCCGGAACGCCGTGCTTACGGAGGAGTTCTATGGCTTTATGAACGTCATCCTGCATGGCACGGCTGTCGTAGGCCATGCGCAGAAAACGTATCCATTTGACCCGTGCGAGCAATGCGGCGATCTCCGGTGTGCGGGTGATACGCCGGGCATCGAGTCCTTGGTTGAAATCCACCCGGATACCCATGCGGACGATCTTCTCGATCTGCATAAGTCCCCACTCCGAAGCCAAGACATTGTTGTCGAGCAGCACGGCGCTCCTGCGCCCGTCGAGAAACTCCACGATGTCGGCATGCGCCCGGATGGCGCCCTCCTTGTGCGGTACGACGCACCACGGGCAGCGGTTCACGCATCCGCGCGTCAGAAAGCCGTAGGCTTCCCCGACGCCGTAAAGCGGGTAATCCGGGCATGTATGCTCGATCTCTTCGGGAAGCGTCGCCGCATAGTCCCTGTAACCCGTTCCGGCCCGCACGACCTCACAATCGTAGCGGTCGGTGCAATCCCGCGAAAAGGCAAAGACCTTCGACATATATACCTTGTCGTAACGACCCGAAACGGGGTCGGCGAACTCCACCGTATCGCCCCGGCGCTTGTGCCATGCCGAGAGCTTCATCAACGCTATGTTCGGGAAGTTATGCCCGTCTACATCCACCAATCCTATTCGCATGGCTTACAGTGTTGAGAATTCGGGCCCTGTTCCAACCTCGCGCGGGCTATGGCGACATATTCCGGGTTCGGTTCGATACCGATATAATGCCTTCCGAGCCGTTGCGCTACTACGGCCGTCGTTCCGCTCCCCAAAAACGGGTCGAGCACGACGCCGCCGGGCGGGCATCCCGCCTCGACGGGTGTTACGACGAGTTTTGTCGGATAGGTGGCGAAGTGCATCCCATGGCTGTTTTCGGTGGCAATTTGCCAGACAGTCCTCTTATTCCGGCCTCGGGGATTGATCTCTTTCAGTCCGGCAGGATAACCGTATTCGGTATACCTCTTATTCTTGATCCCATCGTGATTATGTCCTCGCCGATAACGCCCGTAAGTCGATTCTGCATAAGGCTCAAACTGCTGACGGAAATCGTATTTCGTGGATTTGGTGAAGAAAAAGAGTTTTTCGAAATCCACCGTAAAACGGTCTTTGGCCGGTGCGGGTACGACCGATGGTTTGAACCAGATGATTTCGTTGCGCAGGATCCAGCCCTGCAGAATCATCATTTCGGCGAACAGCCCCGGAATGTTGCACAGCGACTTGTGGGGAATGTGCTGTGCCGCTACATTGACCCGCAATTCTTTGAGGCAATAGGTGTTCTCGCCGGCAGGCCACTCGTTCGGACGGTTGTATTTGTTGAGTTTGCTGTACGAATCTCCGAGGTTCACCCACAGCGTTCCCGATTTCTTCAGCACACGGCGGCACTCGTCGAAAATACCTACGAGATGCTCCAAAAACAGCTCTCGGAAGGGCTCTTGTCCTAATTGTCCTTGCCAGCCGCCACAGATGCGGCAGACTCCGAACCCGTCGAAATCGTGGCGGCACGTCCCGTTCCCGCCGAAGAGGATCGGCATAAGTCCGTAATCCCGGAGCTGCCAGTACGGGGGTGAAGTGACGATACAATCCACGCTCTCGTCGGCTAACCCGTTCAGACCGGATAGCGCGTCCGTATTGAAAATTATATCCGTTTGCATCTTTATAACTATTTGAGATTCGCTTCGATGTTCGTTTTACATCGCTAATCGCCGGTTAAAAGTTCAGTAATCTCGGGATCGAGGTTCCCGCGGTATTCCATTCTGGGTTCAAGACGGCATGCTTCGAGGAAATGGCGGCGGCCTTCCTCCTTTCGTCCCAGCCGCGAGCAGGCGATGGCCCGTAGGTATTCCGTCACAGCATCTTTCGGCATTGCGGCCAACAGCTCCAACGCCCGCTCGTTGTGATCCAGCGACAGATGGGCCACGACCGTATTGCGGTCGTTGTAGTCGTTGAGAATGTACAAGGCTTTGGCGTATTTGCGTTTCTGCAACAGTTCCACACCCCGGGCATAAGCCGTATCCAACTCCGTGGTGTGGATCGTATCCTTGACCATTCCTTTGCGGCGCAGGTTGTAGCGGAAATTCACGGCCCGCAGCTGCGGATAGATCACCGAACGGATATAGGCATACTCTTCCGGAAACCGCTGCCGGATGGCTTGCTCCCGTCGGTCGGGATTCTTTTCTGCGGCGATCAACTCCAGAATAGCGTCGCGGTTTACGATCTCCCGGTCTGTACGGATGCGGTTTGCCAGTTCCGCCCAGTCTTCGGCCACCCACCGCACGGTCAGCATCGTGTCGATCTGCCGTCCGAAACGGCGGATAAGGTAGCGTTTGAGTGCCGCGGCCCTTCCTTGCGAGAGCCGGTCGTTGAAAGCATAGGCTCCTTCCGGAGACGATGCCGCCGTCAGCGTGATGGTATCGACGTAAAACTCCTGCTGTTCGACGATCCGCCGCATCAGGCCGGTGATCTTGTCCAGCTGCCGTCGGTTGTCACCCAACGTATCGACCACGCGGGTATCGCCCACGAAGAACTGAATGTAATTGCGATCCTCGACGGTCACGAACTTGTCGATGACCTTGATGCGGTAACGCGGCATGGTATCGACAAAGGAGAGCATCGAGGATACGATATAGCTCAATGTATCGGACGGCGGCAGACGGTAGGCACTGTCATCCACTGCCAAGACCTGCCCCTGAAGCGTTACCAGCATCTTTTTCGAGGTCTCGTCTGTCTTCACCTCCTGCGAGTAATAGTACGTGACGGTGTTCCGGCCTTCGACCAGCGAGTCGAGCCGGGCATCTTCCGGATAGGGAAACTTCACGAAACGGTTGAAGGCGGCCTCACGCCCCACGGTGTCGGGGCGGAATCGTTCGACGTAGGTCTCGTACTGCCAGTAGTCGCGCTCTTGCAGTAGCGAGAACCGTCCGCCGCGGATCACCAGATCTTCGAGCGGCACGGATTCATCGGGTTTGTGCAGTACAGGTGTGATCACGACACTGCGACTCCGGCCCAACAAGTGTTTCGGAAGCGTTACGATGAAATCCAGCACGACGCGCCCGTTGCGTTCGGGAATGGTACGGGCCTTCGCTACGATCGTCACCTGCTCGATCTGAAGGGCCATGACACGTTCGCCGTCGGCAAGCGTATCGACGGGAACGAGAAAGAAGGTGTTGCTGTCGCGTTGGAGTCTGACGACCTGCGGGCGGTAGTCCTGCTGCCGCTCAGCGCGGGAGAGTTGCGAGAGCGAGGCTGTCGTCCGATGCCGCTGAAGCCGTCCGGCTACCGAGCAACCGAACATGCTTCCGAGCGCTGCCGACAGCAGACCTATCTGCAATATCTTATTGTATATCTTCATGGCT
>ERZ1673699.2679-NODE-2679-length-11456-cov-4.377335_pt1 | contig 11456 bp, 7 predicted proteins | sample MGYA00580229_ERZ1673699 | MGnify/ENA primary metagenome ERZ1673699 (study PRJEB41218, sample SAMN15661785) | gut metagenome | host: Homo sapiens | place: Canada: London | collected 2015-08-20/2019-03-30 | study: EMG produced TPA metagenomics assembly of... | reverse complement strand
CGGAGGTATGGAGTGTAAAAAAACACTTACATTACTTAAGATGGGCAGACTCCCAGCTGATTTTGTAGAGGGTATGGCATGTGTTGGCGGATGTGTTGGTGGGCCAAGCCGACATATTGAACCAGAAGTGACGAAGCGAAACCGTGATAAATTGATTGGACAGGCAGATGACCGGAACATTTCCGAGAATCTGCATCGGTTTGCAGATATTGACAGCATCAATATGCATCGTTCTGCATCGGAAACCGAAGAAGCCGCAAAGTAAATAGAACAGCAGATAGGAAAAAGCAGCTGCCGGAAAATCCGACAGCTGCTTTTCTGTGAGATAAAATTGAGATAGGTAGAGGAAATCAAGTTTATTCTGCCTTTGCCTGACAGTTGGAACAAATCGGGCAATGTTCACATAGCAAATTTCGCAGAGCGGTTGCACTGCTGCTGTGGATTCGTGCAACTGGTACAGAATTTTTCTTTGCAGCTTTCATTGCTCCCTGAATCATTTTGTGGGAAACGGTGTTGGTGAACAGAATCATCAAGTCCGGAGAACCGATTTTCTTCTCCAACGGGCCAGTTTCCTTTGGAAATACCTTTGCCTTACAGCCGTGTTCCTGACAGATATCTGTATACTTCCGGCTCATACATTCGTTTCCACCGATAATTACAACGCTCATAAAATCCTCCTTGTTTGGATCGTGTCAATTACTCATTGTTGATTACTTCTATGTGATGGTTTATCACGAATTAGTTAGTCATGACTAACTAATGAAACTAGTCAGTTATTGGTGACTAACTATAGGATACCACACCGCACAGGATTTGTCAAGCAATTTTTTCAGGAATAGGGAAAAACCGTCTTTTCCAAAGGAAAACGGCAAAAAAATTGCAGAAAAAAAGGAAAGCAAGGCAAAAATTTGCTTGCTTTCCCGTTTGCTCAGAAATAAAATTACGAAATGCTTATTCCACAACAACCTTATGGAACACTTTTTTGCCCTTCTTGATGATGGTTTCGCCGTCTAGAGTGATGATTGCCTTCGGGTCTGTTACCTTTTCATTGTTGACAGAAACGCCACCCTGCTGTACCAACCGGCGAGCTTCACCGTTGGAGGCACACAGTCCAGCCTTTACCATCAAAGTCAGAATGCCCATTCCGCCATCCTGTAAATCTGCCACTGGAATTGTAGTTGTCGGCATATTTTCGCTCGAACTGCCGCTGGTGAAGATTGCCTTTGCAGCATCCTGAGCTTGGTCGGCAGCTTCTTTTCCGTGTACCAGTTCGGTCAGAGAGTAAGCGAGCAGTTCCTTTGCCTGATTTAGCTGCTGACCTTCCAGTGTCCGTTCCATTTCTTCAATCTGTTCAATCGGAACGAATGTCAACAGTTTCAGGCACTTGATGACGTCTTGGTCAGAAACATTCCGCCAGTACTGGTAAAATTCGTATGGTGTTGTCTTTTCTGCATCCAGCCAAACTGCACCCTTTTCGGTTTTGCCCATTTTCTTGCCTTCCGAGTTCAGAAGCAGGGTAATGGTCATTGCATAGGCATCTTTTCCGAGCTTCCGGCGAATCAGTTCCGTACCGCCGAGCATGTTTGCCCACTGGTCATCGCCGCCGAACTGCATATTACAGCCGTAATCCTGGAACAGCTTGTAGAAGTCATAGCTCTGCATAATCATATAGTTGAATTCGAGGAATGTCAGACCCCGTTCCATCCGCTGCTTGTAGCATTCGTGGGTCAGCATCCGGTTGACGCTAAAGCAAGCACCAACTTCCCGCAGAACATCAATATAGTTCAGGTTCAGCAGCCAGTCACCATTGTTGACTACAATCGCCTTATCTTCGGAGAAGTCAATAAAGCGGCTCATCTGTTTTTTAAAGCAGTCAACATTGTGCTGAATGGTTTCCTTTGTCATCATTTTCCGCATATCGGTCTTGCCGGACGGGTCGCCAATCATTGCCGTACCGCCGCCAATCAGGATAATTGGCTTGTTTCCAGCCATTTGCAGCCGCTTCATCAGGCACAGTGCCATGAAGTGCCCAACGTGCAAGCTGTCAGCAGTCGGGTCGAAGCCAATGTAGAATGTTGCTTTTCCGTTGTTGATGAGTTCTGCAATTTCTGCCTCATCGGTCATCTGTGCAATCAAGCCACGCCGTTTCAGTTCTTCAAATACTGTCATGTTTTTCATACAACCTTTCTGAAAATTTGTTCAGGAGCATAAAAAAACGCCCCTGACAAGCGAATTTGTCAGAGGACGATGTTATCATTCACCGTGGTACCACCTCAGTTCATCAGCTGTAGAAAAAACAGCTGACCTCAAGCATGCTGTAACGGGCACACCCGGACAACCCTACTGCAAATCTGGTTCAGGCAGTCGACTCCGAGATGTATTCGCCGTGCAGCCTGCCTTTTTCCACCACCCAAAGGCTCTCTGAAAAGCTGTAGAACGGTTACTCTTTCTCATCCACGCCATTTTTTCTATTCTACCATAGGCAGCCGGATGTTGTCAAGTGGATTTTTAAAAATTTTCACCGCTATCTGTTTCGGAGTCAATGGCGGTATATTCTCGGTCAAAGGTAATAATTGTATAGTATTGTATGGGTTGAGCAGCCAGAGCAGATTCAATCATTTCTTTCAGCTGGTCATTTTTATAGACACAGTCGAATGGCACAACCAAATCAAAAATCAAGTTGGTGTGTGTTTCACCGGCAACCATCCGAAAATCGTGCATATGTAAATGTGGGTCGAGTTGATGCAGAATATGCAGGAGCATGGAACGGCAGGCGTTAATCTGTTCGTTGTCCAGTTCCATCGGATCCATGTGAATGGTCATGTTGATTTGCAGCTGGTTTTGAATCTGGTGTTCGATGTTGTCCACCAAGTCGTGAATAGCAACAAAATCCGAATGACTGGACACTTCCACATGACAGCTTCCGATTCGTTTGCCCATGCCATAGTTGTGGATGACTAAATCATGAATCCCTAAAATTTCGGGATGAGAGCGAATCAGCTGGCAAATCTGCTTGACCAATGCAGCATCTGCCGGCTTCCCCAGCAAATCATCGACGGTATCTTTAATAATGTCATAAGCCGTTTTCAGGATAAACAGGGAAACCAGAATCCCCATCCACCCATCTAATGGAAAATCCGTAAATCGAGAAACCACCAGCACAATCAGTGTCGAAGTTGTCGCCAGCACATCGCTGTAACTATCTTTGGCAGTTGCAAGGATGGCAGAAGAGCGGCACTGTTTTCCTAACTTCTGGTTAAACAGTGCCATCCAGAGTTTGATAAGGATGGAGAGCAGGAGAATTCCCAGCACCAGCCAGCGGAATGTAACCGGAGCAGGATGCCGGAGCTTGTCGAAAGAATCTCGCAGCAGTTCCACGCCCATAATGGCGATGAGTACGGCAATCAGCAGGGAAGTGAGATATTCCATTCTGCCGTGTCCGAACGGATGCCCTTTGTCGGCAGGCTTTGCAGCCATGCGATAGCCGAAAAAAGTAATCAGGCAGTTTGCACAGTCCGACAGGTTATTGAACGCATCGGAGAGAATCGCAATCGAGCCGGAAAGACTTCCGGCAAGGTATTTGATACTGAATAACAGGATGTTGCAGACCATGCAAACAACGCTGCTCAATGTCCCGTAAGCCTTTCGAACAGAGGGGTTTTCGATGTTTTTGGGGTCTGGAATCATCCGATTTACGAAAAAGTTTGTTAGCAACCTAGACACCTTCTCTTTCATTGCTTTTGTTCAAGTTCGTGCATTTTATTCTAACAGAGAAATAAAAATCTGTCAAGTTGTTTTTTAGTCACATTTGTTTAATAAAATTTCTCACAAAATTTACACAAATTTATTTGAGATTCTTTAGGAAAAATTGTATAATAAAAAAGGAAATGTGATAGGTACGGGAGCGTTTCAAATTGTGTTGCAACGCACGGGAAAATGACGTTTCCGTATATCGTCCGCAGTCCGTATGTGGGAAACCGTATACAATTTATGTTTATGAACAGAAAGGAAAAGCTATGAAGAAGATAACCAAAATTATTTCTTTTTGTGCTGCTGTTACAATGGCAGCGACTGCTGTTCCAGCCTCTTCGTTATTGATGGCACAGGCAGCCGATGTGGCAAAGATTACGGTCGGAAAAGATGCAGCACCGATTGTAGTAAACCCTGGAGACAAGGAAGTAGAAATTCCCCTGTACATGGAAACCACGAGAGATGTCGAAGGTATTTCGTTTGGATTTGTAACCACAGGAGAAGGGAAAGCAACAAAAGAATTGTTGAATGCAAACAGCGATACTTACATTGTTGCCGAACCAGCTGATGCGTTTGTTAGCCTTGGTAAGTGGGAAAAGAATCCGGCTGGCTTGAGCTGGGGCGTTCCGTCCTCTGGTAAAGCAGTTGTAAAGGCAAGTGACGTTTCTCCAGATGAACCGTTCATCTCACTGTATTACAACATTCCAGATGAGAAAACGGTAACAACAATTGCGCAAAATAACGGCTTTGAAAAGGTCAATGATGGAGATAAGGCATATTATGACTTCCCGTTAGACATCGATAGAGAAAGCATGAACAGCAAGGACGGAAAGTTGTTCACTTGGATTGGGCCAAATAATACACACTATGAAGACGAAGCAGAAGTCAGCAACACAGTAATTCGTGTTTATGTTACACCGGATGCTCCAGATGTAACTACAACAACTGCAACCACAACCACAACTGCACAGACAACCACTACTACAGTTACCACTACAACCGATGATACAAAGGATGACACCCTGCCGCAGTTGAATGTAAATGGTGGCAAAGACCTCTTTGTAGAACCGGGACAGCAGGAAGCAGAAATTCCGCTGTATATAAAGAATCCGATTGATACAACAGCGTTGTCTTTCGGCTTTAAGCTGGATGCAGCAACCGTAGCACTGTTGGATAGCAGCAATTATGTTACCCATGAAGCATCCGATCCGTTTGTTAGCCTTGGTAAGTGGGAAAAGAACCCGAAGGGCTTGAGCTGGGGCGTTGCATCCTCTGGTAAAACAGTTGTAAAGGCAAGTGACATTTCTGATGATGAAGCAATTGTCAGCCTGTATTACAATATTCCGGATAAGGCAACCGTACAAAAAATTGCAGATGACAACGTTCTGGAATTAAAGACTGGTACTTATAATGGAAAAACTGTTAAGTATTATGAATTCCCGCTGCAATTTGACCGGGAAAGACTGAACAGCAAGCTGGGTCATATCGTTGAATGGTCTAGTGCAACGGATTCGCACGTAAAGGCAAACTATGTAGGCAACAATCTCTGCGTAGTAATGGAAACGGTATCTAGTGATAATCCTGAAATCAATGTCAACAAGGACGAAATTGTAATTGTTGATGCTGGTCAGAAGGAAGCAGAAATTCCGCTGTACATGAAGAATGCAGAAGATACCGTTGGTATTACCGTTGCATTCAAGACCGATGCAGAGGGCAAGCCAACACAGGAACTGTTGAATAAAAACAGCGATACTTATGTTATTGCTGAACCAGCAGATGTATTTGTAAGCCTCGGTAAATGGGAAAACAATCCGAAGGGCTTGAGCTGGGGCGTTCCGTCTAATGGTAAAACAACTGCATTGGCAAGCGATATTTCAGAAGAGGAAGCATTCTTCTCGCTGTATTACAACATTCCGAGCAAGGAAGATGTTGAAAGCATTGCAGAAGCAAACGGCTTGGAAGAAAAGAAGGATGGAGAAGGAAGCACTTATTATGACTTCCCGCTGGTATTCGAAAGAGAAAAGCTGAACAACAAGGATGGTAAGCTGCTTGACTGGATTGGACCGAACGATGTTAGCATTCGGGAACGTGCAATTTATCAGGACAATATACTCCGTGTATATACAAACAGAAAGAATATCACACAGGTAGATACCAGAGTAGAAGTTTCTGGTGAAGAAACAACCGATGCAAGCGGAAATACTGTAGATTCTCACAAGATTTTCGTAGAACCGGGTCAGCAGGAAGCAGAAGTTCCGCTGAAGGTATATGATGCAGTTGATGCAACCGCTGTTTCCTTTGCATTCCAGACAGATGGAGAAGGTGCAGCAACACAGAAGCTGCTGAATAGCGAAGGTGCATATCAGGATGGTTTCTATGCATTTGCAGATGCACTGCTCAATCTGGGCAAGCCGCTGGATAACAATGCAGAACTCATTTGGGGTATTTCTGGTGATGGTGTGAAGATTGCAACCGCTGACAGCATGCCGGATGGTTCTGATATTCTCTCCATCTACTACAATATTCCGAACGTAACAGCTGATGATTTGGCAGCAATGGGCGGAAAGCTTGTAAAGGCAGATGATCCGGATAACATCAAGGGCAAGGATTACTATGAATTCCCGCTGAACTTCGACAAGGAAAAGAAGAACAGCAGAGGCGGTTTTGCACTTGAATGGATTACCAAGGATGAAGAACAGGTAGACGTAACATATGTAGATGGTTCGATCTGCGTACTGGTTCCGGAAGAAACCACTACTACAACTACAACTACCACCACAACAACTACAACGACTACTACTACCACAACAACTACCACTACTACAACCACTCCAGCACCGACTACCACAAAGGCTACAACTACCACCACAACAACCACTACAGCAAAGCCGACTACCACAACCACCACAACAACCACTACAGCAAAGCCAACCACTACTACCACAAAGGCTACTACAACCACCACAACAACCACTACAGCAAAGCCGACTACCACAACCACGACAACAACCACTACAGCAAAGCCAACCACTACAACTACAAAGGCTACCACAACCACAACAACCACTACTAAGAAGCCGCTGGTTCCGCTGTACGGTGACGTAAACGTGAACGGTCAGGTTACTATCGTAGACGTTGTTCTCCTGAACAAGGCAATCGCTGGTAAGGTAACACTGGATGAACAGGCATTCTTGAATGCAGACTGCGGTAATGTAGATCAGGTTCTGGATGAACACGACCTGAATGCATTGATGCAGTATCTGGTAGGTTATGTACAGCAGCTGCCGGGTGAAATGAAGTAAGATTCGTTTCGCTTTCAATAGCAAACAAAACAAAAAACAGGGGTCTGCCGCTGAAAAGCGGTAGACCCTTTTGTATATGAAATTGGCATGAAAAAATTCTCCCTGTATATCCGGAAAAGGATTGCAAGTTGAAAGGCGGCGTGTTATAATAAAAGAAAACAAGAGTTCAGGGAAGGACAATTTCTGATGAATCATTTGCTAAAAAAATGCCTGTGTTTGTGTTTGCCAGTCGTTCTGCTCAGTGGTTGTACATCGCCATTTCAGAAAGAAGAATCGGATGGTTCTGGCTATCTATTTACTTATACACTTTTAGGAAATCCAGAGAATTTAGACCCATTGCTGGCGACAGATGCCTCTTCAAAATTGATTTTGCGGAATATGATGCAAGGGCTGCTGGAAGAAAACCCAGATGGAACGCTGTCGAACGGCGTTGCAGATAGCTATACCATGCAGGACGATGGATTGCTGTATACGTTTCACTTGCGGGATGATTGCTATTGGTATTTTGACGAGAATCAAAACGAACAGATTGATGATGGTGAAACATGGAAAGTTACTGCACAGGACTTTGTCTATGCATTTCAGCGAATGTTTTTAGCGGAAACCCGTTCTCCCTATCGAGAAACGTTCTCCTGCCTGCTGAATGCCACTGAAATCATGCAGGGAACAGTAGATGCTTCTCAGATTGGCGTAACTGCACAGGACGACCAGACGTTGATTTTCCAGCTTGCAGAGCCAAACAGCCGCTTTCCGGAACTGCTGGCAACGACTGCCGCCTTGCCCTGCAACGAAACCTTTTTTCAGCAGACAAAGGGACGGTATGGACTGGACGAAACTTCTGTGATTTCCAACGGTTCTTTTTATCTGCGAAAGTGGTTCTATGACCCCTATGGAAGTGATAATGTAATCTATATGCAGTGTAACTCTGCAAACGATTCCAAAGAAGCAGACCGGAAAATCTACCCCTCTGACTTAACATTTTTGATTCGGAAAAAGCAGGCACAAGCAGAAGAAGCGTTTGATTCCGAACAGTCGGATATTTTAACGACTTCGATTTATCCGAAACAAGAGCTTGCACAGCCGGATGTCTATACAGTGAACGCCTATTCTTCAGTGACATTGGGTTTGGTGTTCAATCCGACGAATACAGCCTATGCCAATACAAATATCCGCAAGGCACTCTCAGAGAGTATTGACCGCTCCAACATCGGTGCAGATTCTGACGGGGACTTGACAGGGGCTTCCGGCATTGTTCCGCCTGATACCCGTGTAGACGCTGTACGGTATCGAGATAACGTCCCTGAGCCGTCTACAACCTATCAGAACGAAACTGCTAAGCAGGACTTTGAAAAGGGTTTACAGGAGCTGAAAATGGATTTCTTGCCATCTGACCAAATTCTTGTTTGTCCGGAACTGATGGATTGTTCTTACCTGCATGAAATTCTTCAGAACTGGCAAAAGACATTTGAATTTTACATTGGTATTGAAGAAGTAACCGCTTCGGAATATCAAGACCGACTGGAATCGGGGAATTATGGCATTGCACTCTATGGCGTTACCGGTTCAGAGAATAATCCAGCATCTGTGCTGTCTGCATTTTATTCCGACCAGAACCCATTCTATCAGAACGAATCTTTTGATGCGATGATACAGCAGACTACAACTTGTAACAACGCTGCACAGTTGACCGATCTTTGTATGCAGATGGAAAATCAGCTGCTTTCCGAATACAGCTTCATTCCGGTCTATTATAAGAAAACGTATCTGGTTTATCGAAATGAAAACCGAGATATTTTCTATGACCCTTACAGTGGTATCATTGATTTCCGGATTGTCAAGTATTTTGGGGAATAAGCTGCGATTGATTAGCAGAATTTACCTTGTTACATTTCTGCCGTTTTTGCATACAATATAGCAATAGCGGTACGCACCGCAGAGGTCGGGGAACTGTGATGGCAGAAATGCAATCGAAAAGCGGCAGTTCTCCGAGGAGGGAACTGCCGCTTTGCCATAGATTCTGTCTGTCATAGCTCTGAACCGGCAGACAGAGAAACGGTGCAGATGTGCACAGACCTGCTGCCGTTTCCTTGTAGTTATGCCTGTATGTAGGAATCCCTGCGTACAGGCATTTCTGCTGCCGGATGGCAGAAGGGTGCATGTTTTTGTTGTTCTCTCTGCTGTGCCAGCAGAGCATATTTTTTTCTGGTTGCAAGTCCGCCACGAATATGGCGTTCCTGCTTATTTTTTTCTAGAATCATCTTTACCCCTGCATAGAGGTGGGGGTCTAAATCGGGAAGACGTTCGCTGACATCTTTATGAACCGTGCTCTTAGAAATGCCGAACCATTCCGCAGCTGCACGAACAGTGGCTTGTTGTTCCAGAATATATTCGCCGAGAATAATGGCACGTTCCCTTGGCTGTTGTTTCATAGCTGCTCCCTCCAAAATTATCCGCACAGCGTGGGAAACGTGCAGGATTTCCCACTGGGATTGTAGAAATTGTTATATCTTATGTAGGGGAGCGGAAAAAAAGAACAAAACTTTCCGGAAAAACGCAAGTGCTCCACTGGTGGAAGAATAAAAAACCAGCGGAGCACCTGCAATTTTGGTTGGAATTATTCACATCGCTATCGGAAATTTACAATGTGAACAATTTTATTATAATAGACTTTTGGCGTATCGTCAATTCTGCTTTTTGTCGAATTTTGTCGATTCTTGTCGAAGCGAAAAAGAATTAGAAAAACAAAAAAAGCCCGTTTGAAACGGACTTTTTTGTACCATGATAACCATGGTAAATATGGGGTGGGAGATGGGATTCGAACCCACGATCTTCGGGACCACAATCCGACGCTTTAACCAGCTAAGCTACACCCACCATGTATGGCGCGCCTTACTGGATTCGAACCAGTGGCTTACTGCTTAGAAGGCAGTTACTCTATCCAGCTGAGTTAAAGGCGCATTTTGAAAAATTGGAGCGGGTGATGGGAATCGAACCCACGTATCCAGCTTGGAAGGCTGGAATTCTACCATTGAACTACACCCGCAAGGTATTTCGTTTTTGTTGTTTTTGTGTCTCACAACGTATATTATTATAGCACGTCTTTCCGGATTTGTCAACCGATTTTTTGAAAAAAATCACATTTTTTGTATTTTTAAGAGCTGATTCGATAAAATCACAAATTTTATGGAAACAACATAAAAAACTGTGGAATTAGAACTGCGATTCTTAAAAAAATAATGTAAAAAACAGAACTGCAAAAAAGCAGTTCTGTTCCTTGCCATTATGGATTCAAAAGAAATGTGCCGATATTCAAATAAGCGGCGAAGAGCAGCCAGAGCAGATAGGGAATATTCCAGCCAGCCGCAGCAGGACGAATTTTTCTGAAAACGACAATCATTGCAATCACCAGCAGAATCAACAGACCGATGACACCAATAGCAGCACCGAATTTTTGAAACCGGAAAAAGACGATGCTCCACGAGAAGTTGACGGCAAGCTGTACAGCATAGAGCAGCAATGCCGTTCTACGTTTTTTCCAAGGCGTGCTGTCAGCGTGTTGAATCAAATATGCGGAAATTGCCATCATGGCATAGAGAATGCCCCACATCACAGGAAAGACCCATCCAGGTGGCGAGAATGGCGGCTGATGCAAATTCTGATAGACTGCCCGAATATCTCCAGCAAGACAGCCGGAGAGAATCCCGACCAGTTCTGTGGCTGCCAGCCACAGGGAAAAATCAATCCATGCACCTTTTTTCATGGTTGCAGTTCCTCCTTTTTTCTGTTATTCTATGCAGAGTGGGAGGAAATTATTTGATAAAAAAGCGGGGCTGCTGCAAAATTTGCAACAGCCCCTTGACATTGACAAACAATGAAATTAGCTTAATAGAAAATTAGTAAACCAAAGTAATGCTCTTGAGCTTCATGTTACCCCAGTAACCGTAAACCGTCATAACATCCTGCGGATTGGTAATCTTGAAGGTAATGGTCTTGTCGTCTTTCATGTCAGCAACGCCGTAATCCATTTGAACAGCCCAGCCGCCGAGAACCAGCTTTCCGCCGAATCCATATCCGACTTCACCATCCAGCTGTAAAACGATTTCCTTAATGTCAGATGGATGATAATTTGCCAGTGAATAAGCACTGCCATACTTGACATCGGTCAGAACAACCTTCTTTTCATTGGAAGTCGTTGTTGTAGTAACCTTTGCAGTCGTGGTAGTAGCCTTTGTAGTTGTCACCGGTTTCGCAGTTGTGGTAGTCGTCGTCGTTGTTGTGGTCGGCTTTGCAGTCGTGGTGGTAGTGGTTGTTGTGGTAGTCGGCTTTGCAGTAGTGGTGGTAGTGGTAGTTGTCGTGGTTGTCTTTGCAGTTGTGGTGGTAGTGGTTTTTGTTGTGGTCGGCTTT
>ERZ1673699.2664-NODE-2664-length-11522-cov-5.479637_pt1 | contig 11522 bp, 6 predicted proteins | sample MGYA00580229_ERZ1673699 | MGnify/ENA primary metagenome ERZ1673699 (study PRJEB41218, sample SAMN15661785) | gut metagenome | host: Homo sapiens | place: Canada: London | collected 2015-08-20/2019-03-30 | study: EMG produced TPA metagenomics assembly of... | reverse complement strand
CCCAGCGTGATGTTGCGCAGCTGCACGTAGTTGAGCTTCTTGTAGTAGCCGTGGTCGAAAGAGGACTGGTAGCCCGGCGAAACGACCTCCGCATCGGGGGTCTCCGGCGTCCAGTATTTCACGCCGTGGATGTAGTTGCCCGAGCCGAACGTATACGAACCGATGTTGGCCACGTTGTCGGTCATCCATTTGCCGAAGACGCCGTTGAGCAGGAACGAGAAGTAGAAATCCTTGTAAGAGAAACGGTTGCCCATCGACATCGTGAAACTCGGCTGCTTGCTGCCGATCACCTTGCGGTCGTTGGAGTCGATGACGCCGTTGCCGTCGACATCCTCCAGCTTGGCGGCGCCGGGCGTAGCTCCGGTCTGATGGGCCACCTCCTTGCCGTCCTTGTCGGTGAACGTGAACTCGTCGCCCTGCTGCCAGATACCGACCATATTCCAGTCGTAATATACGGACAGCGGTTTTCCGATAAACCATTTGTTGTTGATGTCGTCCTTGCCGTCGCCGCGTAATGCGACGATCTTGTCGCGGTTGAGCGAGAAGGTGAAATCGGTCTCCCAGCGGAAGTTCTGCTTGCGGATATTCTGCGAATGGAGCGTCAGTTCGATACCCTTGTTGCGGGTCTGTCCGACGTTGTAGAGCACCTTGCTGTAACCGTTCATGATGGGGATCGAACGCGACATCAGCAGGTCGTGCGTATTGGAAAGGTACATGTCGATCGTACCGCCCAGACGTCCGTTGAAGAACTGGAAGTCGATACCGAGGTTGGCCGTATAGGTGGTCTCCCAAAGCAGGTCGGGGTTGCCGATACCGTCGCTCGGCAGGTAGGCCGAGTTGGAAGCGCTGCCTCCGTCGCCCCAGATGTACTTGACGCCGTTGGTCGAATAGAGACGGTCGAGCGACATGTAACGGTTGATGGCATTGTTACCGTTGGCGCCGTACGAGAGACGGATCTTCAGCATGTCGACCCACGAGGCGTTGTCTTTGATGAAATTCTCCTCGCCGAGATGCCAGGCAACGGCAGCCGAGGGGAAGAAGGCCCACTTGTGGTTTTCGGCGAAGGCCGAGAACGAGTCTGCGCGGCCCGTCACCGTCAGCAGGTATTTGCTGTTGAAGCTGTAATTCACACGGAACATGCCCGAAACCGTGTTCTCCTTCCAGAAATCCGAACTGATGGCGATCTTGTTCTCGGCGCCGTCCATCCGGTAGAAGCTCGAATCGTCGTTCACGAAGCCCTCGCCGCTCTGCGAAGCGCCCGTATACTTGGTCTCCTGCATGGAGAAGAGTCCCGTAAAGTCGATGTGGTGCTTGCCGAAATTCCGGTCGAATTTAAGCACGTTCTCCCACGTCCAGTCCGTCGTATGGTTATTGGCCAGTTCGGCGCGGCCGTCGACTTTCTTACCCGTCACGGTGTTACGACCGTAGTAGGTGCCGTTCAATTGGCTGCGGTAGTTGTAACCGAACTGCGAGCGGAACGAGAGCCCTTTGACGGGAAGTTTGATGTCGAGGAAACCGTTGGCCATGAAGTTGCGGCCCGTACGTTTCTGGTCGGCATTGACATCCTTCATCGGGTTGGGCAGGTTCGAATAGTCCATCGGCTCCTCGTAGTAGCCGCCCGTCTCGTCCTTGTAGATACCCCACGGGCTCTGTTTGATGGCGTGCTCGAGGTTCGGCGTCGCACCGCCGCTCTCGCGGTTGATGAACTGCGTGGTGAGGCCGACCGACAACCAGTCGTTCATCGTCTGGTTGATGCTGGCGTAAACGCTCGTACGCTGGTAATTGGAGTTGTAGACGACACCGGGATTGTCCAGATAGGAGACGGCGGCCATGTAGGTCGTCTTTTCGTTGCCGCCCTGGAAGCTCAGCTGATGGTCCATCGTGAAGACCGTGCGGAAGACATAGTCCTGCCAGTCGTTGGTGACGCCTTTGGCATAATTGACCTTCTCGCTGGCGCTGATGATCGAGCCCACCAGCGGATCGAGCTGCTCGCCGCTGTAATTGTTTTTGAGTCGGCCCATGTCCTGCTTGAAACGGATGAACTCGTTGGGACCCATCGTCTCGATGCGCTGCATCGGCTCGGCAACGGAGAGTTTCGTCTTGTAGGTCACGTGGAAGTCGCTCTTCGAGCCGCGTTTGGTCTGGATCAGGATGACGCCGTTCGAGCCGCGCGAACCGTAGATGGCCACGGCCGACGCGTCTTTCAGTACCGACATGTTTTCGATGATGTTCGGATCGAGGTCGGCCAGGCCGCCCGAGTAGGGAATGCCGTCGAGAATAATCAGCGGGTCGTTTTTGGCCGACAGCGAGTTCTGTCCGCGGATCAGCAGCGTCTGGTTGCTGCCCGGGGCCTCGTTGCCGGTGGTGATGTTCAGACCGGCGACCTGTCCGACCAGACGGTCCATCAGGTTGTTGGTCGAAACCATCTCCAGCGTCTGCTTACTGACCACGGCAAGGCCTCCCGTGAGGTCCTTCTTCTTCTGCGTACCGTAACCCACGACGACCACTTCGTCGAGGGACTGCGCATCCTGCGCCATTTTCACGTTCACGACGTTGGACGCACCCATTTTGATCTCCTGGCTGGAATAGCCCAGGCACGAGAAAACCAGCGTCGAGGCCGCGGGGGCCTTGATCTCATAAACACCCTGCGTATTGGTGACGGTGGCATTGTTGTTCCTGCCGTCCTTTACGAGTACGACGACACCCGCCAGGGGCGCTCCGTTTTCATCGGTGACCTTTCCGGTCACGTTAATCGCATTCTGTGCAAACAAAGGCCCGGCCGACAACAGCAGTAAAACGGTCATCGCCAGAGTACCTTTAAGCATTTTGTACATTCTTATCATAAAAGGTTCCGTTTGGGTTAAAATTGCATCTTCAAAAGATTGTGCGGACGGCAGGAGAACCCGGTCGTCCCTGAGCGGTTTTCAGGTCATTTTCCCATAAGCATTCGGTTTTAATTTGCATTTTCGGTTAGTTTAGCCGGAGAGTCCGTTTCAGTTCCCCGTGATGCAAATATCCTGAAAATGAACACATAGCATGGTAGCCATTTATTCAGAAATGGTTCCATTTTGTACGAATCGCACGAAATGGAACCATTCCCGCCGAAACAAACCGTCCCGCCCTGCGTGACAGGGCGGGAACGACGGTGCCGGACGGCAGGACTTATGCTTTTTTCTTGAATTCGGAAGGGGTCAGTTCGAAGTGCCGCTTGAAGCAGATGCTGAAATATTTCGGATTGGCGAAACCCGTCATGATCGAAATCTCGGAGATGGTCAGGTCGGACTCCCTAAGCAGCTGGGCGGCCCGTTTCAACCGGATATCCATGATGAACTCCTTGATCGACATGCCCGTAATGTCGTTCAGCTTCTGGTAGAGGAGCGTCCGCCCGATCGCCATGTCCGACACGAACGATTCCACGTCGTAGTCGTTGTTGTCGATGTTCCGTTCGATATAGTTCATCGCCTTTCTCAGCAGCTCCTCGTCCATGGAGGAGATCGTGATCTTCGAAGGTTCGGCGATGTATTTCCTGCTGTAACGCTGTTTCAGCTCGTTCTGGGTCTTTATGAGGTTGGCCACCTGCCCGAGCAGGTAATCCATGTCGAACGGCTTGTCGATAAACACGCTGGCCCCGCATTCCAACGCCTTGATCTTGTTGTCGGCGTCTTTGCCCTGCCCCGACAGCATGATGACCGGGATATGGCTGGTTTTGATATTCGACCGCAGGGAACGGCAGACGTCGAATCCGTCGGCTTCCGGCATCATCAGGTCGGTGATGACCATCTGGGGATAGATCTTCTCCACTTTGGCAATGCCTTCCCGGCCGTCGTCCGCCGTATATACATTATAATATCTCGACAGCCGCCGTTCCAGGTAGCTCCTCAGGTCCGGGTCGTCCTCGATGACCACGATGTCGTACGCCTTGCGGACGCGCCGGTCGTTCCGGTCCGCCGCATCGGACTCTTTCAGCAGGTTGTCGATCTCGGAAACCGTATAGTCGTACGATTCGGCGGCGCTGCTGGTCTTCTCGGCGCTCTGCGAGAAAGGCAGCACCACCGTGAAGGCGACCTTCGAATTTCCCGAATGCAGGGTTATGCTCCCCGCCAGGTTGCCGACCAGCTCCCGGACGATGGCAAGACCCAGGCCGGTGCTGCCCTCGAACTCGGGACGGCGCGCGGAGAGACGGTTGAACGATTCGAAGATGATATCTTTCTTGTCATCGGGAATCTCCGCCCCGGTATTGATGACCGTAAACGACAGGTATTCGGTATCGTCAGCCGGCACCGCCCCTTTCGGCCACCGTTCCTGCGGGGCCTGGCCGATCTTCACCCCGACGTAGCCGTTTTCCGAAGTGTATTTGATCGCGTTGGAGAACAGGTTGGTGAAGATCTTCTCGATCACGTCGTGGTCGAAACTGGTGTAGAAACTCTCGTACCGGGAACTGAAATCGGTCTCGATACCCTTTTTGCTGGCATAGAATTCGAACAGCGAAAAGATGCTGTCGATAAACCGGATCAGGTCGCCCGGCTGCCGGTTCAGGGTTATTTTCTGGCTCTCGATTTCGCGGAACTGGAGCAGTTGGGAGATCATTCGCTGGATGCGTCCCACGTTCTTTTCGATCAGGCGGACATAGTCATTGCACGACGCATCCCCGGGCAGATGCTGTTTCAGCTGCTTCAGCGGGTCGACGACCAGCGTAAGCGGCGTTTTGAGGTCGTGGGAAATGTTCGTGAAGAAATTGATCCGGGCCTGCGTCAGCTCCTTCATGTTCTGTTCTTTGATCCGTTCCAGTTCGAGCCGCTGCTCGAAAATCTTCTTGTCGGTGAAATAGCGCCAGATGAAACTGGCGACCGCCAGCAGGAGCCCGGCGTAGACGACATAGGCCCAGCGGGACAGAAAGAGCGAGGGACTCACCTCGAAGCGCAGGGCGGAAACCTCGTCGCCCCACAGTCCGTCGTTATTGGCGGCCTTGACCTCGAAAACATAGCTCCCGGCGGGCAGGTTGAAGAACTGCACCGCCTTCTGCCCCCGCGGAAGCAGGGACCAGCGTTCGGAAAGCCCTAACATCCGGTAGGCATACTGGTTCTTTTCGGCATCCAGATAACTGTTCGCCGAAAAGCAGATTTCGAGATTCGACTGCCGGTGCGACAACTCGATCGCGCTGCCGCCGTCCCCGTCGCAGGCCATCGTGGATATGGACCGCTGCAAGGGGGAGTCTTTGGCGCCGGGCTTCACGGGTTCGCTGTTAATCAGCAGGTCGGTGAAAAAGACCTTCGGTTTCTGCTCGTTGTGCCCGATCTTCCCCGGATTGAACAGGATGAAGCCGTCGGTTCCCCCGAAGAGCATCTCCCCGCGCGAAGTCTTATAGCAGGCCCGCACGTAGTAGGCCCCGCAGTGATTCGGACTGTCGATCCGGGACTTGCGGACCATCCGGCTCACATAGTCGTAATAGTAGAGCCCGCTGTTGGTGCTGAACCAGACGTTTTTCGAAACCGGGTCTTCCAGAATGCCGAAGACCGTTTTTCCCGACAGCCCCTCGCCGGTCGGGTCCTTAAAATTCGCATACTCCCCGTCGCGGCTCAGCAGGTTGACTCCCCCGCCGCGCGTCCCGAACCAGATGTCGGAACCCGACGTGACGCAGTACGAACAGAGGTTGTTCTCCGAATAGGGGGCGTCTTCGAGGTAATAATGCGTCAGAATACGCCGCGCAGCGGCATCCACGACATACGCCCCGCTGTGGGTCACCAGCCACAGACGGCCCTGCCCGTCGTGGAAGAGCGTCTCGACATGCGGCCGGACCTCATTCCCCCGGTCGTCCGTCAGGGACACGGTCTCCACGATGCCGCTCCCGGCATCCCCATACATCAGCTCGGCGTCGGGATTCGTCAGCCAGATCCCCGAATCGCCCTCCTGCAAGAAATCGTAAACGCTCAGCGGCTGCGGCGAGGCCGGATAATACAGGCGCAGGTCGGAAAAACGCCCCCGCCGCGCATCGAACGATTTGATGCCGCCGTTGAAGGCCGAAATCAGCAGCGTCCCGTTCCCGTCGTAGCGCAGCCGCTTAATCATGTTCGACGTAATGCCGCTGCGGCTCTCCTGCGTATAATAGACGAAGCGGTCGTTCTTCCGGTCCCAGTAGTTCAGGCCTCCGCCCTCCGTGCCGATCCACAGATTGCCCGCGTCGTCCTCCTCGAAACAGCTGACGATGGGATGGTTCAGCCCGCCCGGCATGGCCTTGAAATAGTTGACGCCGTTGTCCGCCAGCGTCATGTAGGCCAGTTTGCCCCCGTAGGTGCCGACCCATACCCCGCCGTCGGGATCGGAAAAGATCGACCACACCGAGTTGTTGGGCAGTGAATAGGGATAATGGAGGTTCAGACGCAGGAGGTGTGTACTGCCGGTCGCAGGGTCCAGGAGGAGGAGCCCCGACTGCGTGGCCACCCAGATAATGCCCGACGCGTCGAGAAACAGGACTTTGGCTCCGGCGGACTTCTCGTATTCGACCGGAAGCCTGAAATACTGCGTGACACGGCCGTCCCCGTCGCATTCGTACAGGCCGTCCATGAGCGTAAGGACATAGACCGATCCGCCGCACTCCACGACGTCGCGGATCACACAGCCGTCGCCGCCCACGGTCGTGAAAAGCGTGTACTGTCCGGTCTCGCGGTTGAGCCGGTAGAGGTTTCCCTTCGTCGCGGCATAAACGTATTCGCGGGTGCATATCAGCGCCAATGACGAAACCGAGCAGTCCGGAGGCCGTTCGTAACGCACCACCTCGGGCAGCCGTTCCGGATCGAACGATTCGATGTCGTTGTTGCGGATCAGCCACACCGTACCGTCGCCGTTGACCATGACCGAGCCGATATTCCCGTCCAATACGGATTCGAAACTCCGGGAACCGTAGTCGAAGCGCAGCAGTCCGTGGTTGGTCCCGACGTACAACCTGCCGCGGTGGTCCGTAACCACCTGTCCGTAATTCCAGTAGGAACTCGGCGAAAGGCTCGTGACCAGATCGTCCATCCGGACGAACGCACTGCCGTTATACATGAACAGCGCATCGTATCCGCTGAACCAGATCCGTCCTATACTGTCCTTGGCAATGCTGTGAATACCTCCGTAATAGGAGGTTTCGGGCATGGTGTGGAACCGGTAGTCATGGACGTTCAGCGCCGCGCGGAGGGGGGGGGAATTGACGATGCGACTACGCAGAACAGCGTAGTCAACAACCATCTAACGCGCATTGAAGAACATCCCATTGAATAAGGTTAAGCAGTGGTTACAGGCTTTTCAGCGTCTCGCAAAGCAGGTCCCAGAATTTGGGGACCGTGGCGATCTCCAGCCGCTCGTCGGGCGAATGCACGCCGCGGAGCGTCGGACCGAAAGAGACCATCTCCAGATCGGGGTATTTTTCGAGGAACAGTCCGCACTCCAGTCCGGCGTGGATCGCGCGAACCTTGGGCTCGGTGTGGAACAGCCGTTTGTAGGCATCGACCGTGACCTCCAGCAGCCGCGACTGCGGATTGGGGGCCCAGCCGGGATAGCCGTCGGAATGGGCCACGTCGGCGCCCGCCAGCGCGAAGACCGACTCGACCATCTGCATCACATAGGTCTTGGCGCTCTCGACCGACGACCGCTGCGACGAGGTGACGACGATGCGGTTGCCATCGGCGAATTTCACCGATGCGAGGTTCGTGGAGGTCTCGACCAGCCCCGGAACGGCGAACGACATGGCGATGACGCCGTTGGGCACGCCCACGATCGAATAGACCAGCGCGAACTGCGTCCGCGCGTCGAGGACCTCCTCCACCTGCGGCATCTCGTTGAGCGTGATCCGGAAATTGGGTTCGCGGAAGCGGAATTCGGCTTCGAGGTCCGCGGCGAACAGGTTATAACGTTTGACGAACTCATCTTTGAGTTTGGCCGGGACGCCGAAAATGGCGTAGGCCTCGCGGGGAATGGCGTTGCGGAGGTTGCCGCCGTTGAAATAGCTCAGTTTCAGCTCGAAAGACTGCATGCCGTCCCACAGCAGGCGCGCCACGGTCTTGTTGGAGTTGACGCGGCCCTTGTCGATGTCGTCGCCCGAGTGTCCGCCCTGCAGGTCCGAGACGTCGACGCGGAAAAAGGCATAATTCTTCGGCGCAGGCTCCATCGTGTAGTGGAACGTGGCGATGGTGTCGATGCCGCCCGCACAGCCGATGAAGATTTCGCCCTCGTCCTCCGAGTCGAGGTTGACGAGGTATTTGCCCGTGAGCATCCCCTCGCCCAGCTCGAACGCGCCCGTGAGGCCCGTCTCCTCGTCGACGGTGAACAACGCTTCGAGCGGTCCGTGCTCCACCGACCCGTCCAGCAGCACGGCCAGCGCCGCAGCCATGCCGATACCGCAGTCCGCGCCCAGCGTCGTGCCCTCGGCTTTGACCCATTCGCCGTCGATGCGCGTGCGGATAGGGTCGTTGTCGAAATCGAACTCCACGTCGGAGTTCTTCTCGCAGACCATGTCCATGTGCGACTGGAGGATCACCGCGGGACGCTCCTCGAAGCCCGGCGTGGCGGGTTTGCGCATCACGACGTTGCCGATGGCGTCTTTCTTGTACTCGATATGGTGTTTTTTGGCGAAATCGACCAGGAAGTCGATGATCTTGCCCTCCTTTTTCGAAGGACGCGGCACGCGCGTAATGGCGTCGAACTGTTCCCAGACGAGGCGGGGCTCCAGCGAGGTGATTGCTGACATAGTGAATGATTATTTGTACAAATATAAAAAAAATTCCTAACTTTGACAATATAAAATACGGAAACCGATGGATTTCAGAATAGGACACGGATACGACGTACACGCCCTGGCCGACGGCCTGCCGCTGGTGCTGGGGGGCGTCGAGATCGCGCACACGAAAGGCTGCGTCGCCCACTCGGACGGCGATGTGGTGATCCACGCCCTGTGCGACGCCCTGCTGGGCGCTGCGGCGCTGGGCGACATCGGACTGCATTTCCCCGACACGTCGGACGAGTTTAGGGGCATCGACTCGAAGATACTGCTGCGGAAAGTCGCGGCGCTGCTGCGCGAGAAAGGCTATGAGATCGGGAACGTAGACTGCACGATCCGCGCACAGCGGCCCAAACTGCGGCCGCACATCGACGCCATGCGCGCCGCGATGTCCGACGCAATGGGTGTAGACGATGACCGGGTTTCGGTCAAAGCTACGACCACAGAGCATCTGGGCTTCGAGGGGCGGGAGGAAGGCGTTTCCGTCTCCGCCGTGGCGCTGATTTTCCGTCCTGCGGACGGGAAATAATTAAAAATGAAAAATTAAGAATTAAAAATTCTATATTTGTAACTACAAATACCAAACCACAATGCCTATGAAGCAGTAGCAAACAACCTTTTAAAACTGTGCCTACGGGCACACGACATATAAAAGCGCATCGGCTTTTCTTCTGACATCCGGAAATTGGACACTTTCGTTTGCTGTTAGGAATAAAGGTTGATGCTCGTGCTGTTTTTCAGCGCGGGCATTTCTTCTATCTTACAGCAAGGTCGTCCAATACCTCGGATGTGGATAAGGGAGTTTGTCCGCGTTTTTATGTGCTCATCACCTCTTTTCCCAATCCCTCTAAATCCCAAGTTATGAAAAAGATGACCACATCTGCCGAATGCCGTTCAACCTGCGGGCACCTGCAAAAACTCCTGTTCCTCGTCTTGTCGGCGACAATCGCCGTCTCCTGCGAAAAAGAAAATAAATCACAGCCCGATCCCCCGGGAACCATCACGCAAAATCTGGCCGAAGATTACGAATATCCGGTAGGAATATCGCTTGCGGAGATATTTTCATGGTATGCCTGCTCACTGTCGTGGACCGCTCCTTCCACCATTTGGGTGGAAGGATACAGAAATATGTATACCGACGAGGTTTCCATCGACCCTTCGAGCGTCGCAATTTGTTCCTTAGGCAAAGTAAACGGTTTGGGAGCGATCACATCGATTCCCGAATCGGGATTTACACCGATGAGCTATCGGGCGAGTGCGGCGTTGGAAGCCGGCAGCGGATATGTCGTCAAATGCACGACACGCGCCACACTAACAAGTTATAACATTGTATCCAAAACATATACGACACACATCAAACTCTATGCGGAACAAGTCGGCGACAGTTCCGCAAAAATCAAATATCAGGTCCTGCAATGACGGTTTCTTATCGTCGCATTCAAAAACGGGTTGCTCTCTGAGCAACCCGTTCATTCAATCCAGCCGGTGGTAGCGCGGATCGTTCACCCGCTTGTTCCACAGCCACCCCACGTAGCGCATCGTGACGGCGGGCGTCAGAAGCGTCAGCACCGTTTCGCCTGTGGCGGTCGAGACGGCGAAATCGGCGTGGTACAGGGCATCGCCGTCGGCGACGTTGAACGTGACCGACCACCCCCACTGTGTGCGCGCCGCCCGGTAGTCGCGGAGCGACATCGAGTCGAAATTCAGCATCTCGACATACTGCGTGATGCCCCGCTCGGTGGGCAGGTGCACCTCGACGTGGTCGACGAACATCCCGAAAAAGAAATAGTCGGCATAGATCGAGCGGATCATCCCGCCGGGAATCTCCTGCATCGAGTTGGGGAAGAACATATAGTTGCGCGACTGCACCAGCGAATCGATCTTCGCGGCGTAGACCTGCGCCCGATAAGCCCGCCGCTGGGCGCGGTCCATGCCCTTTTCCGGCTCCTCGTAGACGGTCGTGCGCTCCACGACCTGCGCCGCAGGCTGCTGCACGGGGACGATCGTGGTCTGGGGAATGCTGTCAGCGCCCGAAGTCCCCACAGAAAACTGCGGGGACTGGGCGACGACCGGGCAGGCCAGCAAAAGGACTGCCCCGGCCGTGAAAAAACGTTTCATACTTAATACAATTGCGAAATCGAACCCGAATACTGCACGGGGCTGTACCACGGATTGGTGATCGTGAGGTTGGCGCCGCCCGTCCGGGAGAATATCTCGAAGGTGAAAGTGTAGGTCGAAGCCGAGAACAGCGACGTCGAGAAAGTCACCATCCACCCCTCATGGGTCTGTTCGGTGGTGTAGCCCTGCACGTCGGGGACCGTGTAGTTGATGATCGTCACGTAGTAAGGCGGCACGTATCCCTTAATATAGGGCAGGCAGATGTCTACCGTGCCGTCCCAGACGCCGACGTTGAACGCGGGGTTCATGATCTGGCGCATGGGACCTGCGGGCTGACGCTGCATGGTCGAGGGATTGAACTGGAAATTGCGCGACAGCACGAGCGAGTCCATGAACTTCTCGTAGTTGGCGATGCGTTCCGCACGGCGCTTCTCACGCACCTCGCGGCGTTCCTCTTTGGGCGACAGGATTTTCTTCTGCCCGATCACGGTGACGGCCGTTGCGGTAAGCAGCAGCCCCAAGACGATAATGACTGTTTTTTTCATAGCACATAAGGTTTGTTACGGCTACGAAAGCAAAATCTGTACCGAAATGCAGAATACCGCCAAAAGAGTCGATTCGTGCTGTCGGACGGTCCGTATGGTTTACA
>ERZ1673699.2660-NODE-2660-length-11528-cov-3.612220_pt1 | contig 11528 bp, 10 predicted proteins | sample MGYA00580229_ERZ1673699 | MGnify/ENA primary metagenome ERZ1673699 (study PRJEB41218, sample SAMN15661785) | gut metagenome | host: Homo sapiens | place: Canada: London | collected 2015-08-20/2019-03-30 | study: EMG produced TPA metagenomics assembly of... | reverse complement strand
TTTCAACATAAGCATTAATTTGATCCGTTGTTTGAGTCGCCAACATATTTAATCCCTTAGCATTAATCTGATATACTCCGCGCCGGGGTTTATCGATCAACTGAGCCATATAGAGATAACTTAAAGCCCAAGAAATACGGTCATAGAATATATGACCATTTCCCGAAGGGTACATAGCGTTTAACTCGCTATCGGTTAACTTAAAATGATTCGCTAATGGCATCAGAAAATCTTTCATCTTTAAGGGTTCGCCGCCCTTCAAGATATACAATGCTTGAACTCGGATTTCATCAGACCTGGGAATAGCCATAATCTTTATATTGTGTACTAAAATTTCTGAACTTGGTCCTCAACAAGCGAATGGTTGGGATATTGATCTAATAACGTAGCAGTAGTACTCTTTGGTCGCGTTCAAACGGTTTCTTCAATAATCTTCAGTTCTTGCAAGATTACACTGTGGAAACCCATGTCTTTCAGATAAATAAATATCTTTTTCAACTCAATACCTCCCTCGAAGTAGTTATGTACATTTTGGATAACATTCGCCCTACGAGATTTTAGACTAGGATGATTTAAATTAAAAACCTCAATAGTTCGTTGCATTTTCACATATGTAGATGGTGAAATATTTTTTCGAGGGTATATTTCTCCATTGGTCAAGAAGTAACAGTAATACTCAACATGATCTACTACTGGATTAAATATTTCAAAGTACTCGTTGGCTTTAATTCGATAGCCATTGTCTTTATATTTAGCCCCAAAATCTTCATCAACCGAAGCAACGATCAAGTTATCCCAAATAAATATCTTTGATGAATCAATAGATCGTTTCACATAATGATCGATATGACTATCATTATCTGATAGACACAATTCTGTATATCCGCAAATGCCATCCTGTTCATTAATTAAAATATAACATCTCGTATCATATGAAACATTCCCAGGCAACTGGCCCCAATCAGTAGGCTGATTAGCCTCGACATAATGAGTAAAATCATTAAATGGAATACCCTTATTTATTTTCCGCATGACGTAGCTTTATTTCATCTAATTTCAAAGCTAATACTTCTTTATCATCATTACCTAACAAGGCCCGTAGCTTTGTAAACATCTCTTGATATTCTGTAGAATTATAATCCCCAGACACTATTTTATTACGAATTTCTTTTATCAAGGTACTCACATGTATATTCCGCGTATTATCTATATCAAAAAAATCAATCAGAATTTGATCCACATTCTTTCCGTAATGCTCAAATTGTTTAGTAATAACTCGTCCATTGCGCAATAGATATAATTGCTCTTTTTTAATATCAGACACAATACTCGGACTATGCGTCGAGATGATGATCGACGAATCAGAACTAATTTTTCTTTGTAAGAATGGTATAAATTTTCGCTGCCATTTAGGGTGTAAATACACATCCGGTTCATCAAATAAAAACAAAGTATTATGCTCATCCCACAAAGTAAATAATCCAATCGTTTGTATAAGCTCTTTTTGCCCCTCACTAAGTCTATCGAGTCCAATTTGCTCCCCTGACTCTATATCATCCCATGATATTATGATATCATTCAATAAATCATCATACAACAGTGTATCTAGAATAATAAAAATAGCGTCTTCATTTACTGCCTCAAGGGTTTTGAATACATCATAAAGAGAGGGAATCCCATAAAATGAATACATTACGGATTCTCCATCCTCTGAAAATTTTTCAGAATCCGCATGTAAATCTAAAGACCGGAAGAATTGCAGTGCAATATCTCCTGAGATTCCCCACCATTTATTTGTAGCTTTACTTTTAGCCCATGACGGTTTTTTGAAGGTAATATTAATTTCACAAGAGTCTAAATTAAAATCAAGATATTGTTTTAAAAAATCTATCTTTTCTTCTTTTTTCGATAAAAGAAGTGACAGCGTAATAATGGAGATATATTCAGGTTTAATGTAATAAAAAGGTCTACTCGTAGGTAGGAATAAAGGCGTCAATGAATATCGGTTTTCATCTTTAATTATTGCCTGAGTATATTTTTTTTCAAAGTGTTCACTAAGTAACTTTAGCCTATCCGTAACTCCAGAATAGTTTATTGCGATACGGGAAGGTAGGAACTTATAAAATCCATCGAATTTATCCTCGATCTGCGTTATAGAATAATTTTGACCATTTATCCATATCTGGGGCTTAAAAGTATTAGATATCTGGTTTACAAAATGACTATGCAACTCCACTTCGTATAAACTATCATCTACATTTGTTTCAAATAAAATACGATATTCGTCAACAAATTCAGCTGTTCTGTCATTTAGAACGAAGTATTTATGCAAATGTCCAAAAATATCTGCTATCAACTCTATGATCGTAGATTTACCGCTGCCATTCTCTCCAATTAAGATTGAAATATTATTATCAAATCGTATCTCAAAGTTCTTTAGTATATAAAAGTCTTTGACGTATAATGACTTAATGATCATATGTCTGTAGTTTTAATTTTCAAATATACTTTTTTCGAAATCAATCTGCGCTTGCATTCGTTTCTCAGCAGCCCAATTCCATAAATTATTGCTTTCTTCTCGTGTCTTAACTATTCGACCAGCAATTTCTCGCTGAAGAGAGATCGGAGGAATCGGCACCTGTAAATTTAAAAATATTTCTTCATTAATACGTGGCATTCGAGCTCCACTCATCTGATCAGCTAATTGAGCCTGAATAAAACCAGAGCTAATAATAGCTTTAAAATACTCAATATTTATCTCTGGTTTCACTTTAAATACAAAAAACTCTGAGGAACATATGATATTATCATAGTCAGTATTATTATACCAATATTTATTAAGATAAGGTCGTAATTTACCATAAATAAAATATCCTTTAGGCAATCTAAGAGCCTGGCTTTTAATCTTCTCACCCTTTATCTCCATCAAGTGTTCAGCTTCTACCTCTAATCGGCCTATTTCCTTTAAGACTGTTTCCATCCCAATATATCGATATTTATCTTGAGGTGTATTTTGTGTATCAACGCGTAGAGACAATTTATTATCGTCTCTCATAAAGACACTGATGCATTCTTGCAATGGACACAATGGATATTTAGAGCTAATCTGCTGAACACCCAATAGGGAATCTGCATCCCACCGAACAGTATTATGGAATCTCACAAAGCATAATTGCGAAGAACTATTTTCATTCTTTTTTGAAAACTCCAGCCCTAATACGTCATTGATATATTCTGTAAGATATAATTCCGCATCACGACGTTGACTATCCATCAAATCTGCGTCACTATTTACATCAGTAAATTGTTTGACTAACTCATTCTGCTCTTGTATTGATGGTAGAGGAATTTTAATATTCAGAAACTTTGCTTCATCAACACGCTGCCGATTTGTCGTACCGCTACTACAATTTTGACAAAAGTCAACAAACTGCTTGGTCGTGCTAACCAAAACCAGATATTGTGAATTAATTTTCTCTTCATCAATATTATAGGCCAAAAAATCCTGTGTTACAACAGCTCCATCCAACTCTTGAGGCACAATTCCCATAGCTCCATTACGAGCATCTATTTTAGAAATGATAAATTGACCTTTTGAAACAACAAATTGTTTTTTAGTCCCAATTATAGAACCCACAACTTCATCTCGTGGAATTACCCCTCCATTTCGTACCCTAATTGTTACTCGTCGATAAATAGTATTATCTTGTATAACAACACCAAATTTGCTACGCGAAAGAAAAGATGATAATTTTACAAGCGGGAATCTTTGATTAAATGCAATCTTTGATTTCTGCAAATAGCGCGTACTCCAGTTAAATAGTCCACTGAATGTTGCAAAATCCAGATACTTATCCATTCGCCCCAAATTTAACATATTTCTTTCGTTTTTCCATCTTGGTCTGTCCGTACAAGTTTGCCATTACTTACACGATAAATATACCGAATATTCTTGGACTTCCACAGTTCAGATTCAGTGCGATATACAGCATACTCTTTTGCCAAATCAACCAACTCATTATCACATTCAGCACCTGTGGTCGTTATACCCGCTTTCTGCACTTGTGCAATAGGAATTGTATAATCAAACCGTTCCTTTACAAGAGCCCATATTTCAATAGCCATTTTCTCCATCAATGCTCGTTTCTCAACTCGCTTCTTTTTCTTTACTTCTGCGGGATTAGCTCGCACGGCTAGATACTCATCAATGGCACTTATTCGATCATGATATTTAGCTGTAATTTCGCTTGTCGCCTCCATCTTGATCTCATTAAACAGAGCCTGCTCTTTTTCTGTAAATTTTCTAAAAAACACTAAACTTGGTTTTACAGTTGCACCTGAAGCCATGAATACATCTTGAGGGATAGAAGTAATCAAGATGATTTTAGCCATCCCTTCAAAAAGCTCACGAACATTTTGCAAATTGGTATTGTTCAACACGCCTTCAGGCAAAACAATTCCCAATCTACCTCCAGGTTTCAATAATCGGATACACCTTTCAATAAATAGCACCTCAGTAAGTCCACTTAGTTTTCCTGATTTATACAAGTCAATAACAGGTCTACCAATATTATCGGTGATTTGCCTCATAGCTTCGATGTAGTCATTCCCGTAATGTTTGATATAATAATCAATTTTCGATTGATTATTATATCGATCTGCCTCTGTGATACGCAAAGACTTTTCTACACGAGCACCAAATGGGGGGTTGGTTAAAATAACATCAAAACGATTCTCAAAGACTCCATTCACATTCAGCAATCCATCATGATGATGGACACCACCATGCCCATCGCCATGCATTATCATATTCATTTTTGCAGTCCGAGCCATACGAGGATTGGCATCTGTTCCAAAAATACAATCATGTGAAAGAATATGGACACGGCTACCTTCAGCCAAAGTATCCAACTCCTTATTCAAGTCATTAAAATAACCTGTAACTTGTTGGGAAATTTTATCCTTTTGCTCATCTGGTAGACTCAAAAAAATATCATCGTAGAAACTTTTTTTGATTTGATCTTTAGCCAATTGAATGTCCTTTTCAATCTTTTCCCGGATATACTCAAATGCTTTGATCAGGAAGCCACCGCTACCACAACAAGGATCACATATTACCTCTCCTTCCTGAGGATCAAGCACCTCAACCATAAAATTGACGATCGTTCGTGGTGTAAAGAATTGTCCTAACTCCCCACGGAATGTCCTTCCCAAGAATTTTTCAAAAGCAATACCTTTAACATCATCCGCAGTATTGGATAAATTATAAATCTCCAATTTTGCTACAATTGCCTCAAAACTAGTTTCTTTAATTTTTATTGTATCATTCTCCTCAAATAGATCGTCTTTCACAAAATCTTGTTTGGTTTTTTCAAACAGATTTTGATAAAATGGAATAGGGTTCTTGGTTCCCATTTCCATATTTAATTCTATGTATTTTTTTCGATTTTCAACAAATCTATCTCTTGAAAAAATCTGTCCATCCTTATTCTCCCGTTCGTATCGAATTTTTACAAATAATATTTTGCTGATTTCATCAAAAGCGGCCTCTGGAGAAAGTTTATCGTTATTACGAATAATATTATGACAATAGAACAACATTTTAGAGAATTCATCTCTAGTAAATGTTTTTGTTTGCATCAATAATTCTTTAACTTTTTTAGAACTATCTGATGCATTCGGAATATCGATAATTTCCTCTAGACAATGAGGTATATGCCCTTTAACGACACGGAAAACACGGGTTTCTTTCTGATTTGTTGTAACAAAAAAATCTGCACCAGCCCATGCAGCATAATTATATCCTTGATAATAATCTTCCTCTCTGATCGAAACCGTTTCTGCTTTACATTCAATGACAATTAATGGACTTTTTTTAGCCTGCTTATCAACTTTCGAACGCCAAACGACAATATCTGCACGAGCTTTCCCTTGGCCACGATGACCATTTGCAACCGTCACCTCTTGCCCCATTTGCTCAACATCGTATCCATACTCTGTAACTAAACGACAAATATATGCCTGTCTAACACTTTCTTCGGGCGTTAAAATCAGCCACTGATTATCTTTTAACGGACACTTTATTTTATTCCCTTCAATCTGAATTTCCATATCTCGTAATTTCTATTTTTCAATTATCAGATCTTTAACAGACACATTTAATATCTCGGCTATTTATATAAAACTTCAAGTGCTGGTTGTTTACGATTACATGCATAGGCATTGACCATATTGAAACTTTTCCAACAGTGTAGCAAGCCATGTTTGAGATATACCCTTCTCATCCAGCACTTCTTTTTATCCGATTTAACTTCATTGCTAATAAAGATAATGAATATTATATCACAAATATAGTGAATAATTTACCATGCCGAGAAAGCTAGCTCCAGTTTTATTGTCAAAAACTCATATATACCAATATTGATGAAATTCAAACTATTCTCACAAGATATGATTGATTTGCCGCAAATACTACACCGTGTGGTATTGCCGATAGTAAATGGTAAAGGCTGCATCAATTGCCGATGTATTTCACATTAAGAATTTGGAAACTATTCTAAATCAATCTTCTTTTCATTTTGAAATTTTAACTTGAAATTTAAAGATTTCGTCAAATTTAAAAGCACCTTAATACATTATTATTCAAACATTAGCGGGTAATTTCATATCAACATTCTCACACTCTTTTAGCGTTTTTTAAGATTGAAAGCTAAACATTAGTTAGGTATGGTAAAAGTAGGTAGTGCCTAGAGACACCTGAGAGTGCCAACGGATGACATGATGCCAAAATAGGTACACTTTAAATGTTGTTTGGCTATCTTGCACAATGGTTACAGGACTAACCTATAAACCTTAATTAAATCATTTTAAAGTTGACAAATTCTATGAAAGGTGTCGTTATTGAACAGAAAGCATTCGAAAAACTTCTGTCCAAAATCAATCTATTAACCGATGCAATCAATTTCATCAATCAAACTATTCAAAAAGAAGAATTGGACAAATGACTTGACTCACAGGATGTTTGTATGGCACTAAATATTTCACCGCGCACATTACAATATTATCGGAATAAAGGAATAATTCCTTATTCATTCATCGGTAATAAAATTTACTATGAAGCGACCACAATTGCTTCGATTCTATCACAAGGTCTAATAAATCACAAATAACCATGGATGATATAATCACATCCCAATCCGAATTATTCCAAAATATTATGACTAAAATAGACGCTGCATCAAATCTTGCCAGCGAACTATTGAATAACCAGAGAAAGAGATTATGTCAAGAGCATTATCTCTCTAGTGAAGAATTCTGCCGTCGGTTCCATATCAGCAGACGGACGCTTCAAGATTACCGCGATAACTTAATCATTCCTTACACTTCAATTGGCGGCAAAATCTTATACCCTGAATCAGAAATAAAAAAGGTCCTACTGAAAAACTATCAGTCTGCAGGGAATACACTTGCCGAAGGGCCCTATTCTGTTTTACTGAATACTAACCATCAGAAACTCTAAATCATGGAAGAATTGACATTTAATGACCTCCCCAAGGCCGTATCCCAACTCTTGCTGGAAATCAAAGAAATCAAAGAATTGTTAAAAACACTGCAACCACCAAAGCCGACAAATAAGCCGATCTTGATCGACCGGGCTTGTGAAATTATTGGCAAGTCCCGGCCAACAATCTATAAACTCTCCCGGCTCGGCGAGATACCTTCTTATCGACAAGGGCGAAAGGTCTATTTCTTTGAAGACGAACTGCTGGCTTGGGTCGTATCTGGAAAGAAACGAACCTTAGACGAGATCAAAGCAGAATTCCAAGACTCGATTTACAGAGGAACCAGCAAAGACAGAACCTTCCAAAATTTATAGTGATGAAACAAACCAAAGTAGCACTTCGAAGTCGACCGATTTCAAGAAATAGGCGATCTCTATATTTGGATTATTATCCTGCAATTCGAAATGCCGAAATGAAAACCATTCGTCAAGAAACATTGGGTATTTACATTTTTGATAAACCGCGATCATCCATGCAAAAGCTACATAACGAGGAAATATTAGCTAAAGCAGAATTGATACGCTGCTATAGAGTAGCAGAGTTGATCAATCGTAACATTGGTTATATCGGCCCCGAAAAGCGCAATCGGGATTTTCTCGATTATTTCAAAAAAGCGACATTAAAGCACCCTCAAACATGGCAAAGTGCATATCTGCACTTCTATCGGTTTTCAAAGGGACACTGTCTGTTCGGAGACTTGGATTTCAAATTATGTTCACGATTCCGCGAATATCTTTTAGATACATCAGCTATAAAACCGGTACGAAAATTATCGATCAATACTGCTGCAAGTTATTTGAATATTTTCCGATGCCTGCTCAAAATGGCTTACCGAGATAAAATACTTGGTGAGGACTTGAGTATTTGGATTGATAAAATCAAATTACAGGAAAGCCGGATAGAATATCTCACACAAAAAGAATTAGCCCAATTAGTCCAAACACCTTGTGATATTCCTATTGTAAAAAATGCCTCTTTATTTTCCTGTCTGACTGGATTGCGATACAGCGACATTTTACAACTAACATGGGAGGATATAGTTCCTGCCGTTGATGGTAATGAATATGATATTCGGATAAAAACGCAAAAAACAGAAAAAGAGTTGACGCTGCCATTAAGTACCGATGCTTTGAAATTATGCGGGGACCGAGGATCGGGACGAATTTTCCAAGGGCTTAGTCGTAGCGCAATCGACCACCCTCTAAAACATTGGCTCCATCGCGCCGGAATCAAAAAGAAAATTACGTTTCACTCCTTTCGACATACATTTGCCGTCTTACAAATTGCGGCCGGCGCTAGTATTTATACCGTCAGTCGAATGCTCGGGCATAAACACGTTGCCACAACAGAGAGATATGTTGATCTAGTGGATAGTATAAAAAGGGAAACGGTTCATAATATTCAACTTAACTAATAAATATCCAGAAATTTAATAGAAGACGCTGTTACATCTGCTATGTGAGCAATACTTATCAATCCAAAACATCTACTATCATTAATGCCATGAAAGACATAAATTGCGGTCCTCGAAAAAATCAAAAATCTCACACGTGCAAATTAATATAACTTGGTATATATAATAATAAATTGTCAACTAGTAATAAATTAGTATTTTCGTTTATTATTAATTCCAAACTCATATGCAAATCAAGAAAATTGAAGTTAAGAACTTTCGTAAACTAAAGAATATCACCATAGATTTAGATGAGTCTGTCACCCTAATCGTGGGACGTAATATATAGTGGAAAGACATCTCTATCTGAGATATTTAATAAGTTTTTAGTCCCCAAGGGCCCATGTTTTACTTTTGACGATTTTTCTTTTTTCGATTTTAAATGATTATAATATCGCACTAAATCTATACGAGGAGTATTTATCTCTACATGCTCAAGGTGAAGAAAAAGAAAAAGAAAGTGAAACTAAACTTCGAGAAGCCAAAGAAAAAATTCCAGCAATATTACTAAATATTTATATTGAGTACAATGAACAAGACGACGATAACCTTGGAGGCTTTTCTGAACTGAATCTGAATCTAGATGATTCGAGACGGGATATCAGCATTAGTTGTAAATACGGCATAAACGAAGAAGAAAAATTCCTTGCAACTTTGTATGAAAGCCACACCCAAGATAAAGAGATACAGATAGTCCAGATTGTCGAAAATATATATCATGATTTTTATACTAAGTCATACAATGCTTTTGACAAGCTGAATTCAGCGGTAACTCCTAGAATCATTAATCCACTTCAAATTGAAAATGCCTTCATATTAAGTTTGATCTGCGCTCAAAGGGATCTTGACGACCAGTCCTATGATAAAAAAGGCCGCATAGCAAAATGCATGAGTAGTTTCTTAGATATATCAACTGTTAACGAGGAAAATATCAATAATCTGGCAGAAAAACACAATGAATTGGCCTGAAAAATAGAAACGGAGGATCATCCATTAATATATGGACCTATTATAGATGATTTGAAAAAATTTGGCATAAAAGAAGAGGACTCCAAAATCATAACTAAAGCTCTATTTGATGCAAAAGCCGTATTAATAGGCATAGATTCAAATGTACGATATGTGCGAGTGGTATATATCACTAAATAACAGCCTGTTAAGAGGATATTTGTTGATAGATAATCATATTAAGTCATACTGATTGACATTAAGATAGTTAGGCCGATTTTACTTCTTTTTTAGAGACGATTATATGTAGAATCATTATTTTGATGTAGATTTATATGTAGGCTATTTTGCGATCAATCTAATGACTTATATTTGAGTCTCTTATTTATTTTATCAATATAACCAAAGACCTACATCTTAGGGCATACAAATCTAAATTTGCATAAACGGTTGATTTATGTGAGAATTAGTTCAATTTAAAACGAGTGCTGCAGGGTTAAAATGACTGGCTTTTTTATTACCATCATTTTTACTTACTTTGTTGTAAATGAAACCCGAAAACATAATGTGGATGAATGCAAAGTTCATGGGGAGATCAAGCAATTTCATAATATCCCATATTGGGTATGGAGGAATGACGCGAAACAAGATATATAGGTCGTTATTGTATGATAATAAATTCTAAATCATAGAATTATGGATTGGGTTAAAACCACAGATTTAACGAATTGGGCAAATACTTTAGATTGTCAGTCTGCTCTCCCGGCTTTGGTCAGGCGATTGATCCGTGCAACCGTCCATGGCATTAACGAAATGAAATTCCCTGCAGGCGAAAACGTACAAATGGGAGGATGGGATGGATATATGGAAGTTGAACAAGGCAATGAGTTGGTCCCTGAAGGACTATCTGTTTGGGAATTCGGATCAAGCAAACAACCCTCAACGAAAGCCGAAAAAGATTATGCAAAGCGCAAGGCAAATCCATTAGGGGTCGATCCTAAACAGACAACGTTTGTCTTTGTCTCCCCAAGGATTTGGGAGAATTCCGAGGAATGGGCACAGGAAAAAAGAAACGAAGGACACTGGAAGGATGTTAAAGTATTGACTGCTGTAAGTCTTGAAGAATGGATTGAAAACGCCCCCTCTGTTGGTTTTTGGTTGGCAACGACACATTTGAATAAGTGTCCAGCCACAGACATATTAACTACAGAGAAGTTTTGGGAGGAATGGTCATTTAACGGTAAGGAGCGTTTACTCCCATCGTTACTATTGAGTGGGCGGAAGCAAAATAAAATTGAACTAACAGAAAAGTTTATAGGAAAGGGATGGATTGGAGTGAGATCAATTTCCCAAGAAGAGTCTTTGGCATTCATCATAGCATCATTTTTGACCGATGAATCTCATTCTGATGATTTTTCCCGGAGCCTCATTATTAGTAGCAGAGATGCCTTCAGGAGTTTAGAAGTAAGTGCTTCACCGCTCATCCTGCTTCCCAAGTTCGTTGATATCGGTTTGTTCAACAGCGCCATTCAGCGCGGCCACTCGGTCCTCGTACCGTTAGGCGC
>ERZ1673699.2656-NODE-2656-length-11542-cov-4.786890_pt1 | contig 11542 bp, 13 predicted proteins | sample MGYA00580229_ERZ1673699 | MGnify/ENA primary metagenome ERZ1673699 (study PRJEB41218, sample SAMN15661785) | gut metagenome | host: Homo sapiens | place: Canada: London | collected 2015-08-20/2019-03-30 | study: EMG produced TPA metagenomics assembly of... | reverse complement strand
CATCCGGAACCGCGGAACGGTATTGACGGGTATCAACGTTCACGAAGCGCAGAAGGTTGCCCACGTCAAAGGAGTTGTAGAGCTGCGAGTTCGGCCCCTCCGGGAAAGCTCGACGCGACGCCCGCGTGCACCAACTGCTCGAGCTCGCCACTGCTCTCCCCCACCACCATGGTGCGGTGTTCGCCATCCACATCCAGATCGTGCCCTACACCGACCCATGAAATACGACTATGCTTTGGCTGAAAACGCCAACGGAAGTAGAGGCCAAATTTTGGAAACACAACCCCGGTCAAGGCATAGTGGAGAGTAGGACAAAAGCCTAGGAACAAAACCCGGGGCACTTCCCAGGAGTTGACCACTCATGCCCGAAGGCCACATCATCCATCACCTTGCACAGCGCCTCAACCGTGAATTCCGGGGTGCGCCGCTGCGCGTCACGAGTCCGCAAGGCCGTTTTGCGGCGGAAGCAGCCATGCTCGATGGGACGCAGCTCGATTTCGCCGAAGCGCGCGGCAAACATCTCTTTATGCACTTTTCCGCCGATGCGCCAGAGCACATCATCTATATTCACCTCGGGTTGATCGGCAGCTTACGCTTTGAGCCTTTGGACGATGTCTGGGGCCAGATTCGCCTGCGCATCGAAAGCGATGACCTAGCTGCCAATCTGCGCGGGCCGCAGTGGTGCCGGCTCATCACGGATGCTGAATACGACGTCGCGCTCGCCAAGATTGGCCAGGACCCCATCCGCAAGGACGCATCACCGGCCGACCTTTGGCCGCGGGTGCACAGGTCGAGCCGCAGCATCGGCTCCTTGCTGATGGATCAGCATCTCTTCGCCGGAGTCGGCAACATCTACCGCGCCGAGGTTTTATTCCGCCAGAACATCTCGCCTTTTATTGCCGGCAATGAACTGGACCGCCATGAATTCGATGTCATCTGGGAGGACCTGGTAGAACTCATGCGCGCTGGCGTGCCCACCGCCCGCATCGACACGGTCCGCCCGGAGCACACGCCTGAGGCCATGGGTCGCGCGCCACGCAAGGATGACCATGGCGGCGAGGTTTATGTCTATCGCCGCGCCGGCATGCCTTGTTATATCTGCGGCGAGCCCATCGCAGAAAAGAAGCTCGAAGGCAGGAACCTGTTCTGGTGCCCTACCTGCCAGAACGCTCCAGCCTAAGCAGGGGGTATTTTGGGCGGCATGCGATATGCCTTTCACGTCGACGCCGTCCGCGCTGCCGAGGAGCGCCTGCTTGCCCAGCAGAGCTATCCAGACCAGCTCATGCAATTGGCCGCCCACGCGGTGGCCGATGCCGCCGCGGTGATGCTCGCCGCGCACCCAGGCTGCGTGATGATTCTGGCAGGCAGCGGGGGCAACGGCGGCGACGGCCTTTTCGCCGGCGCTCTTCTCGCCCAGCAGGGACACGCCGTCACAGCCCTCGTACCCGAGACCTGCCACGCAGCAGCCCGTGCGGCGTTCGAGGAAGCCGGCGGCGAAGTTCTAAAAAGTGGGTCCACTCCTAATTCCACCGCTTCCCTGCCCGATGACACGGGCTTGCTTATCGACGCCGTGGCTGGCCTCGGCTCCGGACGCGGGCTCAGCGGCCAGGCGCTGGAGGTCTACGAGCAGGCAGCAGGCATTCCGGTGCTCGCAGTCGATATGCCCACTGGCATTAATGCGGACACCGGCGTAGCCGCCCGCAAAGGCGCAGTGCATGCTGACGTCACCGTAACTTTCGGTTGGGCACGCATGGGTCATGTGCTTGCGGCCGAATGCGGCCAAGTAGTGCTGGCGGACTTAACGCTGCCCGGCGCGACGTCGTTTAGCGCGATGCTCGAATCGCTCGCGCAACCGGCCGGGCACATCGCCAACGAGCCCACCCTGGAATCCGCATATGCGTGGCGCCCCGGCAACATCGAGACCGCCCACGGCATCGCCACGCACCCACGCCCGGTTGGATGTACCGGACCAATCGTTGACCCCACCCCAGGGATTTCCTCCGATAAGTATTCCGGCGGCGTGGTCACCATTGCCGCAGGCAGCGATACCTATCCCGGAGCTGGCATCTTGGCAGCCACCGCGGCAGTGCGCACCAGCCCGGCCATGGTGCGCTGCATCGCAGACCCTGCCATCGCAGGCCACATCATTGCTTGCCTGCCAGAAGTAGTGCTCCACCGCGACCTCGAATCGGCAGGACGCACCCAGTGCTACGTCGTAGGCCCCGGCCGTGGCACCGATGCCGCAGCGCAGGCAGAGCTGGAAGCACTGCTGCGCCAGCCGCTGCCTTTGGTGATAGACGCCGATGCCATCACGTTGCTCGCCACCCATGAACATCTTCGCGAGCTCCTGCGCGGCCATCCCCTTGCCGTACTCACGCCCCACGAGGGAGAATTCGCGCGCCTTTATGAAGCAACCTTCGGCAAAGCCCTAGACCCGGCTCATGGCTACGCGGTAGCCATGGAGGCTCTTTCCCGCGAGCTAGGCTGCATCCTCTTGCTCAAGGGCAGACTCACTCGCGTTACTGCGCCGGGCCAGCCGATCTATGCCTTCAACGCCGGCCACTCTTATTCCGCAACGCCTGGTTCCGGAGACGTGTTATCCGGCATCCTCGGCGCAGTACTGGCGCAGATGCATCTCGATGAGCGGCTGCAGGAGGAGAAAAAGGCTGACTTCGATCTGCAGGAAGCGCTAATTACCGAGGTCCTGCATGCCGGGGCTATCCATGCCCATGCGGCAGCCATCGCGGCGCAAACGCCGGAGGGCTATGCCATCTGCTCGGCTTCACAGATTGCCGCGGCGATCCCGCGGGCCATCGCCAAGCTTTTGCGTATGGCTCGTTAAAGCCTTTTTGCTACGGCGCGCACGGAGCGGCGCAGCAGCCCCTTGGCACCGGCAGCCACCGTGCCGCGGCGCAGCCTACGGGTCTCCCACGGCCACGTCATCGCAGCCCAGGCACTTGCCACGGCGCCGATCTCGGCAAGGATGTACCACGGCCACGGCCCCAGCAGGTTGATGATGGAGGGGCTGCCCGGCGCGTGGTTTAAGAAGCCATAGTTGCCATCTGTGCGGGCATTGACCGCCATGACGCTGGCCATCCACACCGGGGTTACTCCCACCGCAAAGCGGTAACCCTTCCACGTCGGGCGGTAGCCCAAGCCGAAGGTCAACGCCAACGGAATGGCCAGTGCGGTGATGTGGAAGAACCAGTAGGTGGCAAAACGCAGCCAGCGCGGATCGAAGTAATAAATAACATCTGGGGTGATAATCGCCTGCGGGTTCAAGATGATGCCCCAGTAATAGGTCAGCGTCAGCGCATGCTCATTGCCCGTAATCAGACCGAGCGCCAACACTGGGCGCAGAATATCGCACAGGTGCAGCGGCAGAGATTCACGGATGTCGAATTGCGAAGGGTCCAGGGAGACGATGGTCCATGCCGTACCGAGCACCAGCATCACCCAGCCAGTCATCTGCCGATAGAAGGTCTCCTTGGTAGTGCCCCGGATGCGTCGTGCAGCCACGATGAATACACCGCATGCGGCAATGGTCACAGAAAGCATCGTGTAATGCACTCCGGTCCATTGCGCCATGCGGGGATAGGTGGTGGGCGTGACGCGCACCCGCGGATTCTTTTTCGGCATAACGGGAAAACAGAATACTCCGTTTGCGCCCGCTTGCAGGACTTTAGTTACCGGACACCAATTTTCCGTCCTTGACAGTGACCACATTGTCCGCAAAATCCAGCAGGCTGCGGTCATGGGTTACAAACATCGTTGCGGTCTGTTGTTCATCGGTGATGTCACGCAGCAGCTTGGCGACGTCGCGCGAGAGCGCAGAATCCAGCGCCGCTGTCGGCTCATCCGCGAGCAGCACCTCGGGGTCGGCCATCAAGGCACGCGCGATATTGATGCGCTGGCGCTGACCACCAGAAAGCTGGGTGATGCGGCGAGCCTCCATCCCAGGCAGGCCTACATACTCAAGCAGCTCCCGCGCCTTTTCACGGCGAGGTTTTCGGCCTGCCATGTGGTCCACAATGAGCAGTTGATCTAGGGCATTGAGCGAGCTGACCAAGTTGGATTGTTGGAAGATGATGCCGCGCTCACCGCTTACCCGCACGCGACCACTATCAGGCTCGATTAGCCCCGCGGCCACGGAGAGCAAGGTGGACTTGCCGGAGCCGGATTCGCCGACGACGGCCATGAGCTGGCCCGGCTTGATGGCCAGGCTGACGTCATCCAGCGCCACAACGCGATCGCGGCCATCAGGGAAAGTGACCGTCACATTTTTAATTTCCAGCATTAGCCTTGTCCTCCCAACGCATCCAAAGGGTTGATTTTGCTGATTCGGCGGGTGGCCAGGACCGCGCCCAGCATGCCGAGTACCCACATGCCAGCGGCCGGGGCAGCAATCGTGCGCGCCGAGAGCACAAAAGGCACCGTCGATTGCGCGAGCGCGCCCAGGCCCCAGCCCACTGCGGCGCCCACACCAACTCCGAGGGCGAGGATGAGTGCGGATTGTGCCAGGGCGTCGCCAAGCAGGTAGCGCGTCCGCGCCCCCAGCGCACGCAGAATCGAAAGATCGCGGGTGCGTTGCATGGTCCAGATGCTCAAGAAAGCCACCATCACGAGCGCCGAGATTGCATACAGGAAGCCCTGCATGGTCAAAAGCGAGCCGCGCTCCGAGGTGTAGGCGGGCAGGCCGCTTAAGGCCTCGCGCATGCTGACGGACGTGGGAAGCCCGGTGGCAATGCTGTTCGCGTGCAGGAGGGCGGTACCCACGACGTCGGAAGGCGCGTGGCTCAACTGCGCCCAGGTCTGCGTGGAAACCCACAGCACCGGCGAGTGGGAATAGTACAGATCCGGCACGGTGCCGCGAACGGCATAGGTCTCATCCCCAATCACCACGGAATTTCCCTGCGTAATCGCTTGCGAAGCCACCACTCCCGTGGCCGGCACCTGCTGCTTGGTACCCGGAATAGGCTCGCCCGCCGGCAGACCCAGCACGGCCACGCCACCGAAGCCCTCCACCTTGGTCTGCGCGGTACCCAAAGGCGCGCTGCCAGGAACCACGTCGTCCGCGTAAATCTCTGACTCCGTAAAAGTTGGCTTCTGTGTGCTAAAGCTCGCCTGCTCATACTCATGCCCCAAGGCCTCCAAAGCCGAGGTGTTTTGTTTGCTCAGGCCCTCCGTGAGCCCAGAGAGCATGACCAAAAGCAAGGTAATGAGCGCGACCACGGTCCCAATCAGCGCAAAGCGCCCGCGGGCTGCGCGCAATTCTCTAAGTGCAAGAAACATAGCTTCAAGCATCGCTACCGCTCGCGGATTAGTAATCGGGCCGCTAGTTGAACTTCGAGTCAACCAACTGGTTGATTCCCCGTGTCCCGCCTGAGGGTTAGGGTAAAAGGCTGTGAATGACGTGAAACAGCGCTCCCCGCAGACCTTCCCTAAGCGCCTGAGCCCCTGGCGCGCCGGGCTACACGTGATGTTCGCGTTTTTGTTGTTATTCGGCCTGCTGCGCGCCGGGCTCGACGGGCGCCTCGATGCCCGCGCCCTTGGTCTGGCAGTCGCATTGGCCGTGGTCTACGCACTGCGGCGCGTACTCCCCCGCGCCCTGTGGCTAGTAGGGCTGTGCGTGCTGTGGTGCGGGCTCATGGTGCATGCCCAGGACTTCATGTGGCTAGAATTCCCGCTGGTCTTTGCTTTTCTAAGCTCGCTTCCCCGCTGGCCAGGGATTGCTTGCAGCGCGCTGCTGTGGGCGCTGGCGGCCTTCCTGCCCGCCTGGCAGCATCCGGCGGAATGGACCATCGCGGCGGCAATCGGCCCCTTCATCGGTACGGCCTTTGCCATCGGCACCTTCCATGCCGGGCGCATGGTCCAAGCGGAAGCGGCGCACCATGCAGAGGTTGCCCGGCAGCTGCGCGCCACCCAGGCCGAACTTGCCGCGAGCGAGCACCAAGCAGGCCGCCTGGAAGAGCGCGAACGGCTCTCCCGGGAAATCCACGACACCGTGGCCCAAGGCCTTTCCTCCATCGTTCTGCTCTCGCGCGCGGCTCAAAAAGATCCTTCCCCAGAGACACTGGCGCTGATTGAAAAGGTGGCCAGCGAGAACTTAAGCGAGGCCCGCCGCTTCGTCAGCGAGCTAGCATCTCCCGCCGCCTCCTTAGAAGAGGCCCTCCAGCAGGTAGTAGATTCGGCTGCCGCGCAAGCCGCGGCGCTGGGTAAAGATACCGTCATCGACCTGGTTGTTTCGGGAGAAAGCACGGTGCCCGAAGCTCACCGCCAGGACCTGCTGCGTGCGGCGCAAGAGGGGCTCAACAACATGCTCAAGCATTCTGGCGCCCGGCGCGCGGTGGTCACTTTAGGCTGTTTTGAAGGCGAGACCACGCTCGACATCGTCGACGACGGAGAAGGCATGGACCCTGCTTCGCCTTCGCAGGGTGGCTTCGGGCTGCGGGGCCTGCGCCAGCGCGTGGAAAGCCACGGCGGTACGCTCACGGTGGAATCTTCCCCGGGCCAGGGAACCGCCCTTGCTATCCGTATGCCGCAAAAAGTGGAGGACCAGGATGCTTAACGTCATGCTCATCGATGATCATCCCGTGGTGCGCGCCGGCCTGCGGGCCATTTTGAACGCTTTCCCCGACATCGATGTGGTGTTAGAAGGCGCGGATGGGGCGGACGTCGCCAAGCTTGCAGCTCCCGATGCTCCACATGTTGACGTGGTCATTTGCGATATCCAGATGCCCGGCACCGATGGCATTGCGGCCACTTCCCAGCTCGCCCAGGCTGGCGGCCCGCCGGTGCTCATCCTCACCACCTATGACACCCAATCCGACATCGTTTCCGCCGTGGAGGCAGGCGCCCTGGGCTATCTCCTAAAGGATGCGCCGGAGCAGGCGCTTCACGACGCCGTCCTGGCCACGGCCGCCGGCAAACGCACCCTAGCGCCCGAGGTGGCAGCACTTTTGGCCGAGCGCATCACCCGCCCCGAGGTGGCACTTTCCGGCCGCGAGCTGGAGATCCTAGAAGCCCTGGCCACGGGCAAATCGAATAAGGAGCTTGCCCAGCGCCTGTTCATCTCGGAAGCTACAGTGAAGACGCACTTGATTCACATCTATCAGAAGCTGGGCGTGGATACCCGCACAGCGGCTGTCACCGTGGCCCGAGAAAGGAAGCTCATTTAAGTGTCCGCGCAGGTTTATGATTGCCTCGTTTTAGGTGGCGGCCAAGCAGGGCTGGCCACGGGCTATTACCTGCGCAGAAAGGGCTTGAACTTCGCCATCTTGGATGCGGAATCACGCCCCGGTGGTGCATGGCTGCACACCTGGCCCTCGCTGACTTTATTTAGCACCACGAGCGCCTCCAACCTACCGGGCTGGCCCATGCCTTTTTATGAAGGTTTCCCGCCGGCGAGCCACGTGGTGGATTATCTAACTCGCTACGAAGAGCGCTACGAGCTGCCGGTGCGCCGCCCCTTCATGGTTGAGTCCGTGGAGCACGATGGCGAGTTCTTCCACGTCTACTCGAGCACGGAACGCTTGATGGCCCGCACCGTGGTGGCGGCCACTGGTACCTGGCGTGCGCCCTTCATCCCGTACTACCCCGGTAAGTTCGCGGGGACACAATGGCATTCGGCCATCTATCCCGGCGTTGCGGAGTTCAGCGGCTCCCGCGTGGCAGTGGTGGGCGCGGCCAATTCCGGCGCACAGATCGCGGCAGATCTGCTGCTTGAAGGCATTTCCACGACCTGGCTAACGAGGGGCGAGCCGCGCTGGATGCCTGACGACGTCGACGGACGCGTGCTCTTCCGGCGCAACCGCGAGCGCCTCAACGCCATCAATCGCGGCGAGCCCGACCCCGGCGCGGATACGAACCTGGGCGATATCGTCATGGTCCCGTCGGTGCTCAAAGCCCGTGATGAAGGGCTCCTGCACGCCACCCCGATGCCGGATTCCCTCGACGCCATCGACGCAGATCACCTGATTTGGGCCACCGGCTTCCGGCCCGCACTTCGCCCCATCTCCCGCCTCCTAGTGGACCGCCAGCCCTCCGTGCCGGGGCTCTACCTGGTGGGCTATGGCACCTGGACCGGCCCGGGCTCAGCCACCATCACGGGTGTGTCCCCCTTTGCCAAGCAAGCGGCGGCAGACGTTGCTTCTTTTATTAAAGGCCAGATTGATTGAGCCCTGCTTAAGCGATGATCCCCGTGGCAATCGCACAGCCCAAAACGGTCAGCGCGGTGGCTGCAATGAATCCCATACGGTGGAGGACTTTGGACTGCAGCTCTTTGCTTATCCGGGCCAAAAAGAATGCGCCCACGGCGGTGCCCAAGGTATTGAACACAAGGTCATCGACGTCGCTGAAGCCGAGGGCGAAGAGGTACTGGAGGGTTTCGATGCTCAAACTCAGCGCCAAGCCGGCCAGAATGGTTCCGCCGAGACCAAAGCGCACGCGGCGCAGGTTCTGGCCCATCACGATAAGGCTTGCGCCGAGTGGCATAAACAACAAGAAATTGCCGATGGTGTTGGTCCAAGGCCCGTACCAGATGGTCGGATGATCAAAACCGTTGAACATTTGCAGATCTAAGCTTCGCACCGCATGCGCGGAGGCATTGACCACGCCGGGGATCTCAATGAAGGATTTACCCAACGTCGCCACACCAACAACGAGCAGCCCGAGCGCCGTGACTAGAAGTGAGTCACGGCGCAGCGTTTGGTGGCGGCGCGGGGCCACCGGAATACGGCTGCGCGAATGAGTGGTTTGTTCGGTAACGAGCATGTCCGAGAATCTAACAACAAAAGCTGTACGTTTGCCCTGTACGTCGCTGGCAAAACACTGATTCACAAAGGGCGTACCATCGTGGGCATGAGCACACTCAAAGTCACGCGAAACGAAGACGGTTCCATCTCTCACGCTTTCCAGGATGAGCCGATTCTGGCCGAGGGCGACGTACTGGTTAACGTTTCCCATTCTTCGTTGAACTACAAGGATGCAATGGCACTCGACGGCAACAAGGGCGTCATGCGCATCAACCCGCTGGTGCCGGGCATCGATGTCGTGGGCACAGTTGCGGAGTCAAACGATGAACGTCTACCTGAGGGCGCCCTGGTGGCCGCTTTCGGCGACGGACTCGGCGAGTTCCGCCACGGCGGCTACACCACTAAGCAGCGCGTGAATGCCAACGCCACCCTCGTGGTTCCGGAGCGCTTCACTGCTGCCGACGCCGCCGCAATCGGCACCGCGGGCTACACCGCCGCCATTTGCGTCAACCAGCTGCTCACCCACGGCACGCGCGAGGGCCATGTGCTGGTCACTGGCGCCACGGGCGGCGTGGGCTCCATCGCCGTCCAATTGCTAAAGTCCTTGGGCTTCGAGGTCACCGCCGTTACCGGCCGCGTTGATAGCGAAAGCGAGTACTTGCAGGCCCTGGGCGCAGACCACATCATTGATCGTTCCGAGCTCTCGGAGACCGGCCGTCCGCTGCAGAAGGCGCTTTACGACGGCGCGGTAGACACCGCTGGCTCCACCGTCCTGGCCAACGTCTTGGCGCAGATCAAGTGGGGCGGCGTCGTAGCAGCAACCGGCATGGCCGCTGGTCCTGACCTCCCGGCTTCGGTACTGCCATTCATCCTGCGCGGCATCGTCCTGGCAGGCGGCAACTCCGTCGACGCACCGCTCAAGGTCCGCGAGGACGCCTGGAAGCTGCTGGACGAGCACCTCGATCTTGAGATGCTGCATTCGATTTCCAGCACCGTTGCGCTCGACGATGTCGCAGACGCCGCCAAGGAGCTACTCGCCGGCACCCGCCATGGCCGCACGATCGTAGAAATCTAGACAAACTATTTAGCAGCGCTGGGAACGATTAATTTTCCCAGCGCTGTTACTATTTTCCTATGCGTTCCCGTCTCTCTTTCTCTGCTGCCGCGCTGGTTGGCACCCTCGCTGCCGGCCTCGTCACGCCCGTTGCTCAGGCTGGCATCACCATCGACCCTAACGCTGTGCCCGGACGTACTCAGGTCACGCTGCGCTACAGCAATGGCACAGTGGTCTCTACTGCTAATTCCCACGAATCTCGCCCAGCGCTTTCCTTGGTCAAGCTCTACTTGGGCTATTGGGTGCTGCAGCACGGCGCTCCGGCGGACAAAGCCCGCGTGGAAAACATGATTCGTTTCAGCGAGGACGGCACGGCCACAGACTTGGACCGCCGCTACCCGCAGGCAATCCCTGAGGTCATCGGCCAGTTTGGCCTGCATGAGACCCACTACCCAGGATTCTGGGGCAACACCACTACCTCTACTGAGGACCTTGCGCGCTTTACCTCCGCGATTGTGGGCGACCCACTAGCCACGCCAATTATCAATGGCATGCGCACCGCTTCCCCCGTTGCCGCTGACGGCTATAAGCAAGACTTTGGCACCTCACGCGTGCCGGGTGTTGTGGGCACGAAGTTCGGCTGGGACGATAACCGCAACGTCCATGCCACCGCCTCCTTTGGCAATGGCTTTAGCATCGCCGCGAATACTTATGGCGCAGCCTCCCAGCTCACCGACGACATCTTGGGTGCCGTTCGCATCACCGCTGACGGCATCCGCAATTCGGGCCGCCAGCCTTCCCCGCTGGAGCAGCAAATCCTTAACTTCGTGCCGGTGCAGTTCCATGACCCAGCCCGCCAAGCCATCCGCGGTGCAGAAGATGCAGTGACTAACGCCCAGCTACAGTTCTGCGCCTTGGCCGCCCAGGCGGGCTCTTCGCACTTATGCGCCTAGTTTAGGAGCCAGATACTTCTAAACGTGCGGGTCACGGTCCTGGATTCTCTTCGGAACCATGAGAACACCGATAAGCGAGATGCCGAAAATAACGATGGCGTAGGCCGCGACCGCCATCGAAGTCTGGGACTTGCTGAAAAGCATCTCCGCATATAGCGCAGACTGCGGGCCATAGGTCGCGCCCAGCACCGTGGCCAGGACGAGAACCGAGGCACCAAACAGTGGCAGGCGGCCAGAATCCACGGCAATCCATGAGGAGATAGACAGTGCCGCAAGGACGATGTAGCCGAGAATGACGAAGTAGCCCACCTCCTGCGCCGCAGGCCTTTTCGTGGAGCCGGCGCCGGGTCCCGTTCTGGCGAACTACGGCTTGGAGAACCTGCGTTTTATCAACCCTGTCACCTACGACGATTCCATCCGCATCGAGCTCACCGCCAAGCGCATCACCCCGCGCGTGACCGACGATTATGGCGAGGTCTGCTGGGATGCTGCCCTCTACAACCAGCACGACGAGCTGGTTGCGTCCTACGATGTCCTGACCTTGGTGGAGAAGGTCGACACCATCTACGCGCAGCAGTAATACGAATAGGCGTTATTGCCGCCACGATTAAGGAGGCTGCGTCACAGGTCACATCCCTGCCGTATGCTTTTGTGTATGAAAGAGAACTCAGTCATTATCGTCGGCACTGGGCTGGCAGGAATGGTCGCAGGTTACGAGGCCATCAAAGGCGGCAAGCACGTCATCTTCCTCGAGCAGGAAAACCGCAATAACCTAGGTGGAC
>ERZ1673699.2654-NODE-2654-length-11545-cov-5.503916_pt1 | contig 11545 bp, 10 predicted proteins | sample MGYA00580229_ERZ1673699 | MGnify/ENA primary metagenome ERZ1673699 (study PRJEB41218, sample SAMN15661785) | gut metagenome | host: Homo sapiens | place: Canada: London | collected 2015-08-20/2019-03-30 | study: EMG produced TPA metagenomics assembly of... | reverse complement strand
GTTGTACGCCGCGCGCGGCGTACATTGTTCGCTCCCCGCTTTCGCTCACGCTCAATCGTGGCCCCTGCTCACAAACCTGCAACCATTTTTAGCGACCAGTCCCCGCGAGACGAACACGAGCGCTTGCGCGAAGTGCGAGTCCGTCCCGGAGGGAATGGTGCAGCAAAAAAGCCGCAACATCTGTTGCGGCTTTTCTTGGTGCACCATGTGGGAGCAAACCCGAACACTTTTGTTTATCCGGGCGGCATCGGCATCACACGACTGCTCACCCGGAAGTGATGCTGTTGTTCCTCCGCGCGAGGATAAAAGAGGGGTGTTGAAATATCAAGGGGCTTTTGCGGCATATCCTCGCTTTACAAACTGGGCTGCGGTATTCCACAGTCCCCTTGACATTTCCCCGTCCCTCTTTTTTAGGCTAATCGCGGAACAACCCACAATTCCTTATTCCAAGCAGGATGACAAATCCATCGTTGTATCTTTCAACGGCACTCATCTCGTTTTTCTTATGGTCGTTGCATCTTGAAGCATTTTAAGTAGTTCTTCCCTGTGTCGGTTTGTCGCGGGAACAATGGCGACTCCTTTTTTCAGAACCTTCACTTCTTCATCATATAAGCCGTATTTATGTAAGAGTTTCGCAGTTTCTCTATATAGTGCAGGCGCATCAAATTTCTTTTCTATCGCAACGTAAAATTGGTAAAGCGCCTCCTTATCTTTTCCAATAGTGCAGTAATCAAGCCCCTTTGATTCCTCGAAAAATCCATCTCCCTCTGTGTTTGCCGCAGCAATTATATCCTTTCTGTTCTCTCGCAGAAACCTTTTAAGTTCCTCGCTTTTATTTTCCTTCTCACTTGGCACTTCTTGAGTTGTTCCTTGAGAACCCGCCATATTTACTCCAAATCGCTGCTTTTCGATTTTCCCTACTATTGTTTTCCACTCCTTTTGTCTTCCCTCTGCTGCAATAATTTTATTCATTTCCCATACCGTAAAAGGTTCTCCAAAAGTGGAATCATCCGTTGTCTTATGCCGATGATTGTGCATATAGGGCACATATGCATTCTCTTCCAATTCCTCTATGCCTTTTTCGGTTAAAGTATATTTTTGTAAAGCCACATTGTTTGGCAAGTCTTCTTCCGCAATGTCACTTTTTATTCGTTCGACAAGTTCACTCTTTTTTCCCGTAGTGGAAAGGCAATGGGTCCGAAGAATTTCTCTTAACTCGTTCACAGACAGATTCATTAACAAATTGCCTTTTCGTTCCCATTTTATGAATTCACGACTTTTCAATGAATCAAGTAAACTTCCTACATCACGCACTCCATAATCAAACCACCAAAAGCCCGGATACCCATTAGAAGGTTTAGGGTACTTTCCATATTTGCAATATTCCAGCAATAAAATTTCCGGAACAAACAATCCATTTTTAGATGGATATGTCACCTTTTTTCTTTCATTAAAAGGAATCACTTTCTTTTCGAACTGTGTTCCTTCGTGAACTACGAGGGTATAATAACTATCCTGCTGATAATATGGCCTTTCCTCTATCGCAACACTCGATGAATCCGCATAGTATCGCTTCTGTGTCGCAGTTGAATTTTGCACGGATGGTTTTGTTTTAGCTTTGTCACCCTTAAAAAGTCCATCTATAAAATTCAGCAGTACCATTATATAGCCCCTCTTTATCTCAACAATTTTTTCGGGTCAATGCCGTTTCTTTGAAGACTTTGAATTGTTTCCCACAGTTCCTTATATCTATGCACATCTTCGCTTGTCATAAAAATAATATACGTCTTCGAGCCTGTATACAAAGTCACTGCGTCAGCATTCAATTTCATATCAATAATTTTGTCTGCTTTTAAATTGAATCCGCCTTTTTGGGAAATCGCAATGAATCTCTTGTCTGTAACAAAGAATCGGCAGGGGGTCTTTTCCCAATAAGTTTCACGTGTTGGTGTTACATGGACGTTAGAACTTCCCACCGATAATCCTTTTGCAATGTGGATTCTACTGCTTACCCCAGAAGATTTATATCCCGTTGTACGTGTTTTTTCCTTTCCTATTGAAGCATCAGACATAAAGAGACACACTTCATCATCATTCAATGCAATTCCCGGATTAGCAGGTACCATTTTTTTGAATTTTTCTTCCGGGTTCAAGCTAACAGATTCAGAATTATTTTTTTGCTCATTCTTATGAAATCTTGAAAATAGTCCCATAAAAATTCTCCTTTGTAAATCCGAACATATCTGCAATATTTTTCTAACAGAAATAGTATATTTTTATAATAGCATAAATTTCTATGCCCTTCAACAATCGTTCACCAAAATTAAAAGGCAGACGCTAAAAACGTCTGCCTTTTATATTACCACTTTGAAATTGTATCGTCGTTAAAATAATACGCCTGAAACACCGTGCCGTCTTCCATCAAGAAACGTCCCTGTGCATCGTGCGGAATCTGCTCGGCTGCGCGTCCGTCCCCGATGATGATGGTAGACAGCGTAGTGTCTGCGCGGCCACAAATGCGAATGTTCATGTTGTTCTTAATCTGACCCGGAAGAATATTAGCGTCCGGGCGCTGGGTCGCAAGAATCAGATGGATACCAAAGGCACGCCCCTGACGGGCAATCAGCGCAAGACGGGCTTCAATCTGTGCCAGCAATTCCTTACGCGCTTTATCCGCGCCCGTCTTGTCAAGCAGTTCTGCCACCTCGTCACAGGCAAAGACAATACGCTGCATATAGTCCCCGGACTTTTCGCGGTATTCGGTGATGTTTGCGGCATCAACTTTTTTGAACAGCCGTTTACGTTCTTCCAAGGTATCTGCTAAATGGTTCAAAAGCACAAGGAGTTTCGCTTCTTCCGTAATAATGTAAGCGAACTCCTGCCAAACATAAGAAAAGTCAACCCCGCCCTTGAAGTCAGCCACATATACAACGTCCGCCTGTTGAATCGCCTGCCAAAGCAAGCACTGCACCAAGACGCTCTTGCCGCTGCCCGTGTTGCCGCCAATCAGAATATGCGGGGTCTTGTCAATATCAACAATCACATCACCCGTCAGGCCACGTCCAAGAATCAGCTTGTTATCCTCATTGCGCAGAATATAGCGTTCATGCCATTCGATGGTATCAAAAACGTGTTCAGGCGGAACGCAACACAGGCTCACCGTTCGGCGGTCACTCCCCTCTTTAACGCTGGCAATTAGCATATTAAGGGCGCTTTCCAGTTCAAGTTGTTTGTCCACCCAAGCGGACACAGGAAAACCCGTACAGTGATACGTCAGTATAACGGCATTTCCACGCTGCTCTTTTTGCACCAAGTAAGGGGCTTCTCCCGCACTGTTCGTAAATCCAATGCGAGCAAAATTATGCTGCATTTCCAGCGCCCCCGGCACATAGCCAACGGCAGCGGCACTGACGGCAGCCCAACACAAATAGGTAAATGCCGCCGGTACAAGCATAAGGCCCGCAAGTGAAGCGGGCAGATGGTACGGCCAGTAGATTGCCGCGCACAGTACCACCCCCAGCAGCAGGAGCACAAGCAAGGCGTGACGCTTGCGGTGAGACACGACTGCATTGTGCAGCCCTGCCTTTACGGTGTGGAAGAAGTTGTGCAGATTGGTACGAGCACTCAACTCATTGTTGTTCAGATTCGTCATGGTCGTTCTCCTTTTTCGGTTCGACATGAGGGGGAAGAAGATAACGCTGCTCCCACTCCCCCGATGTGGGATTCAGCACATAGTCAATTCCAAGGTCGGAAAGGTCAAGATAGCGGCGGGAATGCGTAAAATAGCTTATCAATATATTAGGATTATATCCTTTTCCACATTTGCACATTTCCGCAAAACGTAGCGGAGAAATTATAATGATGTTGGTATAGCAGGCAACAGCATCCGAAAATCGCGCGGGCAAGGTGCAGTAGTTACCACTCAAAAGACGGCGAATCTCGAACCAAGGGAATTGGCCTACATACTCAGTCAGCACAACCGTCTTTTCTGCGCAGTAGCTATCCCAAGGGTGTGTGTAATCACTTACAACGTATGTATCCGGTGTATGCGCAAACAACTTGTAGGCTTCTTTAGGTGGGAAATTGGCCTCCACATAAATGCAATTTAGGTCACGATAAATCGGGCGGTACTTCTGGCTCATAATTGCAAATCGAATCTTGCGGAGTTCTGCTGAACGATTCCACACGGTTGGAAACTTCGTCAGAATTTCCGCATCATTTTTTCCCTCGCGGATAGCTTGCAGCACATCTTCGCTCAACGTCTTTGACGATTGGGTGTCAGCAGATTTCCGTCTTCCGTCTGGAATGATGCCCCATTCCCAAAAGTTAGCTTCATCATCTGGCAGCTTCTCGCCGAACTTTTCAGGATACTTTTTGTACCAAGCACCAGTAGGGTCTTTTAACAAGTACTGCCTGACAGATAAAATATTTGCCTTGCAATCTTGCAGCGCTGCCATCGGGAACAATTTATGAAGATGTCCACCCAGTTCTTGTGATGGGTAATACGCTGCGATATGTCCATGTGGTGTATGCTTATCATTTTCATCGACAGTCAGGCTTTGTTCCATGACACTTGCTACATAGGTAACACGCCCTGTTTTAATGTCCTCTTTGAATCTTTCAAGGATTTCCGCCTGTTCAAGAGAGATTCCATGATTCTGTGGATTGTTGATTGTAATCAACCACAGACGCGCTTTCGTACCCAAAATAGAAGTTTTTCGTTTTCCTTTTACACTTTCTGACGTAACGACTTCTGTTTCATTAGCCTTACCGTCAAAGTCCGCCGCCTTTGCCATTACCATCACCACCTTTTGTATCTCAATGACTTGCTTCTATCTCAATAACTTGTCGTTTCATTGAGATACTTTTTTCATCTGTTCTACGTCTTATTTCTGCACTATCTCAATGTCTCATTGTCGCTCTAAGGTAATATTCCCCGCCCGTCCGGCGTGGGCCCGGTCGAGCGACCCAGAGGGCAAAAAGTAAGGCGGCAGCAGGGTGAGACGCTTTAGGGCATCCCGCCCTTGCCACCGCCCAGCGATTAACCACCGATAACGGTTACACCCTCGGCCATTGCTTTAAGGTTGACGGCATCAATGCCGCGCTGACCTTTCACGAAGCTGGGATAAATGCCAAGCTGAATGTTGGTAAACTTTACCAGATGGTCATAAGCATCTTCACCCAGCAGCTGCTTGCCCGGAATCTTGACATCAAGGCGTTCACCCTGAAAGCCGGAGCAAGTCACCGTGTAAGTGTAGCCCAAAACGGTGTCGGTGCGATTGCCGTCAATGTACTCGTTGTAAGGGCGAATACCGCACAGGCGGAGACGCTCACCGAGGGTCACAGGCGATACAATCACCTGCTTGATGGTCGCATTGTTCAGACGCATTTTGCTTTTTCTCCTTTCTGGCCGCTGCATCACAATCCGAAGACTGCTTGCGTTGGTCGTCTATGTACGCCGCAATATCGCGGTACATCAGACAGGCAATACGGTCTATATCAAATTTTGACATCTTATAGTCCATACTGCCCTCTTGACATTCGCGAAATTGTAGCGTATCATGGTGATACATTCAATACATTTCACTCAGTTGTATCACTACGATTAGTATAACAGCATTTACTTATGTCCGCGATAGTCAAACCATACGCGCCATTTTATGTAGAATCGGTTGTCGTATATTTAGGAGGATTTATGAACATTACATTTTGCGATGGGATGCTTTTACAAGTAGCCGTACATGACAACAAGGCTACCGTCATTTCAAAACAAGAAATCGGAACAGAAACCATAAATTTTTATAACTACTTTGCAAAATATCGCTTATCCCCTAAAGAGCAACTTTTGACGTTGTCAACTTGCCCAGATAAAGAAGCTATTGAAATCATTTCCGGGCAGCCCATTGTGAATCAATTCTTTTTAGATTGCATTAACAGCCGCACAGATATTTATCCACAAAGTAAACAGGCTGCCACCGAAGAAGCCCTGACCTATACCCGCAATCTTGTTCAGCATACTTTTTCGGATTTGGACGCAGCTTTTTCCGAGCGCCCCGGTGCTGACGATACCAGCACACAGCGTTTTGATAAAACGGTTTATCTGTTCACACATGAAGAACTTGAAGACGGCCAAACTGTTTTCAAACCCAACCAATTTACAACTTCCTTTGTCTCGTTGAACAATCGAATCGTGCTGGTCTACGCTGTAAAGAACCTGTATGAATATATTGCCCTTGATTTCTATCACGTCTATTTTTCACCGGATTCCATCAAACAGGTTGCCGTCTGCCCCTGCTGTAAAAAGGCTTTTCGCAAGAGCCAGCAAAACAAACTCTATTGCAGCAAATCATGCAAGGATAAACACATCAAAGCCAATAACAAAAAAAGCCCCTACTATTCTAAATATCGCTACTTGCAGCAATACCATAATAGGCAACTTAATGAACTGCGTTCTCAAAAGACCGATTCTTCCCCGCAAGTGCAGAAGTTGCAGGGTATTTATGACACTTGGAATGAATGGGCACACTCGGAATATGAACAAGCAACCAGAACTTACAACCTTATGCAGCAAGAAAAATTCAAGTTCTTTATCAATGTGAACGCCTACCGCCAAGCGCAGGCAAATAATAGCTTTCCGAATTTTGAAACCGAATCTGCCGAAGAATTTGGAGAACGGTTAAAATCAAAATGGAAAGAACTGAAAAGAGGTGTAAAATGACAATGGAATCAAAACGCGCCGTTATTTACGCCCGGTATTCGAGTAGCCGCCAGCGAGAAGAAAGCATCGAACGCCAAATTGAAATTTGCAATGACTATGCTGACGCACATAATATGCTCGTAATCGGTTCTTATGTAGACAGAAAGAAAACAGGAAAAACCGATACCCGACCCGACTTCCAGCGCATGATTTACGAAAGCAGCAAGCACTTATTTGACGTTGTTCTGGTCTGGCGTTATGACCGTTTTGCCCGGAATTTGGACGACCACGGTGCATATGAACGACTGCTTCACCAAAACAATGTTGACCTTATTTCGGCAACCGAAGAAATCCCCGAAGGAAGTCACAGCGCCATTATCAAAGCCGTTATTCTCGGCGGTAATGAATCCTACTCCGTCGAACTGGCAGCAAAAGTATCTGACGGAATGCACCGTGCAGCCATGCAGGGGCAAACTTCCGGCGGGCCGCGTGTTTTCGGTTATCGCGTTGTAGATAAGCACTATGTTCTCGATGAGGGTGAAGCGCAAATTATCCGTCAAATCTTCACATGGTACGACCAAGGCAAATCCATGACCGAAATCGTAAATCAACTCAACACGCAGGGCGCTGTCAATGCTGCCGGAAAGCCGTTCATCATTTCCGTCATGCGCCGCATACTGACGAATCAAATGTATATCGGTATCCGCCTGTACAAAGGGGAAGACATCGGCATTCGCGTTCCCGCTATCATTGATAAGGAACTCTTTGACCGCGTACAAATCCAAGTCGGAAAGAACAAATGCGCCCCCGCAAGAAACAAACCTCTAAACGACCAGTATTTACTTACAACTAAACTGTTCTGCGCTCAATGTGGCAGCACCATGTCCGGCATCTCCGGCATTTCCAAAAACGGCAGCAAGTATCAGTATTATTCTTGCACCAATCGCTCCAATAAAAAGGGCTGTACAAAACACTACATCGGCAAAGAAGTCCTTGAAACTGCTGTTGTCGATACTGTTAAAAAGGTACTGCTGGCAAACAATATCCCCGAACTGGCAAAAGCCGTTGTCAAATGCTGCAACGATGCACAGGATAACGGTAACTTGCTGAAACTTGAAAGCGAACTGCGCGAAGTGAACAAAGGCATCAACAACCTGCTTGACCTCATTGAAGCCGGGCGGAACTCACAGGCAATGGCAGACCGCCTTGAACAGCGTGAACAACAAAAGAAGCTGTTGGAGCAAAATATTGCAAAAGAAAAAGTCCTCCATCGGATACCAACAGAGGACGAAGTAATTTTCTTTTTCAACAACTTTATTCAGGGCAACATCGATAGCCTGGAGTACAACCGTTATCTGATTGATATTCTGGTAAATAGTATCTATCTTTCCGATGAAGAAGACGGCACACAAAAAATGACCGTCCTGCTAAATACGCAGAACGGTCAAGAAACTGTTACATTAAACGACCTTACACAGTGTTCGTCTAATGTTCATATGGTGCACCATCGGGGACTCGAACCCAGGACCCACTGATTAAGAGTCAGTTGCTCTACCAAATGACTCAAACTAAGCCTATCCTCAAAAGCGTTCAAACCTCTTTTATTGCACTATCATCGTTGTTCCATGTCAAACTCGATTTGCTCTTATTCGAATTTGCATTTTTTAAGCAGCCCGATACCACACCAAAGTCGAACACCATTCACTAATTAATTTAAGTCAAAATCCGTTTTATCTTCTATTGCCATGCAATACATAATTCTAGAAAATGTAGAATAAAAGCCTATCTTATTGGAATGTAACTGAACAAATTTACGCATTGCATCATCTAGTAATGCAAGTGGTGTACTTGTTTCATGACGGGAACCTTTATTCATAACAACTGGATCCGCGGATAAGTGGTGCACGAAATTTGCATATTTTTGCTCATCCGTATCCTCACTATATAATTCTTGAATATCTTCACCCTGCCTTTTTTTCATTTCATATACATATCTTCTAAAATAGGGTGCCAGCTTAAGGGATTTCGTCTCCTCTGTCAGTTTTCCATTCATCTCTTGCATTTCTAATATAACACAAACGATGTATAGTTGCGAAGAAAAATACGCAGGTGATTTTAACATTGTATCAACATCTAAAGACATGGCGGCAACCCGGAAAAAGCTATCCATCGGAACCCGTTTGTCTTTACACTCTGAAAATCGAGGCGACACGGCTTGTTGTTTTCCTCCTGTGAAAATGGATATGGCATTAATTAGATCCATCATCCTTATCGCACAGCAATTGCATAGTCCATCCGTTCTATTTGAATCACCACAAACGTATCCTTTCGGCACCAACTCCGAGTACAAAAACGGGTAAGAAACCAATTTACTGTATGCGTAATAGTAAAACTCCAGCAACTGCGTTGTCACCATATATAACGTGTCCATGCCAATATTTTGTCACTTCTCCCATGATTAATTACGATTGCGATAGCAATCGATCATCTCATCGATTTCTTCGTCACACAATGTTGCCCGCACGCTATCTGGTAAAACAGCTATGCAATCAGAAAAAAAAGCTTCAAATTCAATTTTGTTCAGGAATTCCATCATTTTTAATGTCGGGTAGCACACCGTGCACCATTTAGCAAAAGGTAATATCTCAGCTCTTGTATAAGAATCAGTAACAGACGCATACCGACGCAAAATGCTATACTCATTTGGATAAATGCTGTAAATAGCGCGGAAAGCTTGCTCCCCATGACGAATGACCTCTGAAAACGCTAGCATATCGTTTGTTTGATTTATATTAGGCAAAATTACGCAAGTGGCAAGTCCAGTATCCCATAGATATATCAAATCCATATAATACGGTGCCACCTTCGAGAAAGAATGATCAGCCACTGCTGGCGCAAAGCATTTAACAATTTTATCTACGGGAATACCGTACAGTCGATGTTGTTGACCTTTAGCCCGAATGTTATCATCTTTCCTTAAGACAGTAAAATACCTTTTCATCGTATCTAAAAATGTGCCATTTTTATCGCGGGAATTTGCAAGTGTTCTTTCACAATAAGCTATATCTGAAGGTATGTCTGAATTTTTTGACGGCTTAACACCTTCCTTCATGTATTGATTGAAACTCAGTAATTGTGTTGGAGAGTGAGTGGAGTGACAGATCAAATCATGCAAAGATTCCAAATTTTCTTTTCTTTCTTCCTGTACCTCAAACGACTCCCTTGAATCAAAACATAATTCTATATCATCTGCGATATTCCCCATTCCTATTTCGCATACAATTTCATAGAATATCTTATCGCTTAGCAAGTTAACAACCGCTTGATAAATAAATACCCCCACATCCTGACAACTCTCAATTTCTGAAGCCGTCCAATTCTGTGCAAAGTACTGTACTAAACTTCTTACATTTTCAGTTTGAGGAAATGCCCTGTAGTTTTGTATCTTTTCGCACAAGGACAGTAATTCTTCACTTTTCAGAGAAGACAAAAAAATATAAGGTACTGCCAGATACGAACTTTCCATCTTATATAGACGAATCGCCGCAAGGTAATCGTTATTATACTGGCCCTTTTCGAGCAGAAAATAATTGCATATCAACGATTTTTTTCTCTCGTTATTCTTAGAGTTGGTGTCAATTATCTTCGCTTCCTGTACGAATTGTTTTTTTGCGCCGATTTCTTGCGAGAACTTCTTTAAAAAACTATTATACAAGTTTTCTGTAATCCAATATGTCTGTAAAAAAGATACATACCCAACATTAGACACAACAACAGCATCCGTCAATCGATCCGAAACCATTTCCCACTCGTAAGGAGAGATGTAAATAACATGTTTTAAATAATTCTTCAATTCATCTAAAAAAGTTGCCTTTGCATTACAACGTAGACACCAAACAGTAAGTTTCCATTTCGAATGTTCTCCTCCAAATTTATGAATAACATCGAGAATCGTTCGCCCATTCACGATAATATCATCGACAATTAGGAGCGATTTATCATCTTTTTTGGCCAGAACAAGAGGAAGGGAATGGCTTGTATAGACACGTTGCGTACCTTTTTTTAGAATCTCTTTTATCTCTGCATCCTCTGGATCCATGGAAGCCAAGAAAATCATACAAAAAATTTTATATAGCACATATGATCTGCGCGTTATTAATACTTTATCAATATTAATTCTAATAAATTTTTTGTAGAACTCTTTTATCTCGTTGTAGAAACTCTCCCCTAATATTTCCCTAAGGTTGCTTTCCATTTTGTGGATATTGGCACGTGATTTATTATTGTTCATTAGGCAATCACCCTATAGATTATTTGAAAAAAACTGTAGACTGTGGTTTTATTAAAATAGTGTCATTCAATGGAATAACCCGTCATTTGCATCGGAAAACTCCCATCGCTTGAATATCCACCAAATGGCTCCAGTTCAAAAGATATCTTGTAATCGATAGACGATAATCTGTTTCCGTGGATTGACTCGTCATTCGATTTGTAAAAAGGATCTTTTGCATGAACCTTTATGTCAATTTTCAACTTTTCAGAATCGCTTTTCCCATAATATAAAGGGGCCAGAAAAAAATCTTCTATTTTATTGCGGAAACTGCCTGTATCTTCTTCAAAATATTTAAAATCCGGGGGAATAAAGATACTCAACGCATTTGCCACAATAGAACAATTACCATTCTCCAAGTTCTTCCCATCCAACGTGATAGTAACATCCTTGGATAAACCATTTTCAAACACATAGTATGGGAGAAAAAAGCACGGAGCCCCACTTTTGTTAGCGATTTCAAAGGCATATCCGGTTGTAGAAGTAGACGAACAATTCATTTTATTCGAACTTATTAT
>ERZ1673699.2649-NODE-2649-length-11565-cov-9.205387_pt1 | contig 11565 bp, 9 predicted proteins | sample MGYA00580229_ERZ1673699 | MGnify/ENA primary metagenome ERZ1673699 (study PRJEB41218, sample SAMN15661785) | gut metagenome | host: Homo sapiens | place: Canada: London | collected 2015-08-20/2019-03-30 | study: EMG produced TPA metagenomics assembly of... | reverse complement strand
AGCTGCCGGAGCGGTGCTTAAGCCGCAAGGCGGGAATTGTGCGGTGTTGCCTTAAGGATACCGCACCCGCACACGCCTGTCAAACCCCGCTTGCAATTTGGACGGGGGTATGGGATAATGGCTTACAGCAAAGGGCCGTGCCGTTTGCGCCCGGCCGGATTGACCGGCGGAATGGGGCACAGGAACGCCCCCCGATTTTTTCCCGAAAGGTGGATGTTTTTTATGTTGATACGCACCGCAGTCCCCGCCGATGCCGCCGCGCTGGCGGAGGTGGAGGCCCTCTGCTTCCCCGCAGCGGAAGCCGCGCCGGAACAGCAGTTCAGGGACCGTCTGCAGGCTTATGCCGGACACTTTTGGCTGATGTTTGACGGTGAAACGCTGGTTTCTTTTGTGGACGGCATGGTGACAGACCAGCCCGATCTGACCGATGATCTATACGAAAACGCCGCTCTGCACAGCGAAACCGGCGCATGGCAGATGATTTTTGGCGTGGTGACCCGGCCAGAGTACCGCAAACACGGTCTGGCAGCCCAGCTGCTGAACCGCGCCATTGCCGATACCCGCCAGCAGGGCCGCAAGGGTCTGGTACTGACCTGTAAGGACAAACTGGTACATTATTACGCCAAATTTGGCTTTGTGAACGAGGGTGTTTCCCAATCCACCCACGGCAATGTGGCGTGGAACCAGATGCGGCTGACATTTTAACAGGGATATAGAATGAAGCAAGCCCCCGGCAGGCAGCGGAGCACTGTTCACACGCTGTAAACTTGCCGGGGGCTTGTTTATTTTTTGCATTATGCTGTCATGCAAAGAGATTCATCAAAGGATCGACATGAACCACTCAACGGTTTTGGGGTCATAGTGGGAGAAGAAACGGATTTCGTTCTGGTCCGGTGCCTCAATCGGTGTGGCAATAATCATGGAGATACTGCCCCACCGCCAATGCCGGCAAGGCCAGGGACCCAGCCAACACCAGAAGGATCCAGCGGGGCAGGGAAGAATGCTTCATCCGCGGCCTTTTTTCTTACATATATAATAGCGGCAGCACCACAGAGTGCCGCCGAACGGCCTATGCGCACTGTTCCGGCGGCTGTGACCGGCCTGCTGAAACGGCGCTCAATCCACAACCGGAACATCCAGCCCGAACTCCTGCGGGCGGAACCGCGGGCAGACATTTTCGGCGGTGCAGATGACCGAAGCCGCCAGCCGGCTGCCAATGCCGCAGGCTTCCGCCATCGTTTTGCCATAAGCGCGGCCAATGACCGTACCGGCAAAGAACGCATCGCCTGCACCGGTGGTATCGATCACGTTTACCTTTTTGGCGGGTACAATGCCACTTTCGCCATCCGCGCAGGCGTACACCGCGCCTTTGTCCCCCATGGTAACAACCATGCAGGGGATGCGGGCGCTGCCTACATTAGCGGCCAGCGTGCGGCACATTTCCTCCGGCCCCATATGGTCGTATTCGTCAGAAAAGAGGATCCCCGCTTCCTGCTGGTTGCAGACAAAACAGTCGATTTGCTGCAAAAAGTCACGCCGCTCCATGGCAATGCTCATGTTGGAAACCGCGGCATATACCTTTTTGTGGTATTTCTGTGCAAAATACAAGACCTGCTTTACAGTGTCTTTTTCCAGATCAAATTCGATGGCAATGCCATCGCAGTCCTTAAAAATTTCATCGCCTTTTTCGGCCAGCAGGTCGGTCAGGGGATTGGTGTCCGGCCGCTTGGAAATGGCGGCCACCACATCGCCCTCATTATTGAACACAGCCAGCCAGGTGCCCATGCCGTCCGGCACGCGCTGGATATAGCGGGTATTCACCTTGTGGCGTGCCAGTTTATCAATAACATCCTGCCCTGTGCCAGTGTCATCCACCAGGCTTACAAAGGTGGGGCGCAGTTCCACGTTGGCGATATCCTCCGCCACATTGCGGCACACACCGCCGTGTACCTGTTCTACCCGCCCGGCGTTGCGCCCGCCCGGAATATAGGTGGCAAGGGGGTACCCCTTGATATCAACAAAAACTGCGCCGATGACAACGATCCCCATGCAAAACGCCCTTCCTTACCCAGGGTGCAGCGGAAAACAAGGAAACCGACTGAATGTTCGGTTTTTCAGCTGCACCGTATAACTGTAAACTTATGATGAACAGTTTACATGATTGGGGCCGAAAAAGCAAGGCTGGCGGCGATTTTTGCCGCTTTTGCGGCAAACTGTACCGCACGGACGGAATCTTTATCTCCTCTTTACAATGATTTTCCGCGGTGCTATAATAACAGCGAAAAACCGACCGACCGGTCGGTCAAGTGCGCTGCAAAAGTTCCGTTCCTCCCTAAAAAGGGGCGCCACACGGCGGCTGCGCTGCGCTTCGGCGCTCCTTCCTTTTGGGGCAGCCTGAACCCGGCCGGTCGGTCACATCCGCCAACACAGGCCCGCCCAAAGTGTGGGCAAAGGGAACAAACAAATGCCAAAATACAGTGTTAAAAAGCCATTTACCGTACTTGTGGCGGTCATATTGGTGGTGGTGCTGGGCTTTGTAAGCCTGACCGGCATGCAGACAGACCTGCTGCCCAATATGAACCTGCCCTACCTGCTGGTCATTACCACCTACCCCGGCGCCAGCCCGGAACAGGTGGAAAGCGATGTGACCCAGCCGCTGGAAAACAGCCTTTCCACCCTGAATGGTGTAAAGAACGTGACCAGCCAGAGCAACGAAAACTACAGCCTTGTCATTCTGGAATACCAGGACGACACCGACATGGACAGCGCCATGGTCAAGGCCAGCACCGCCGTGAACCAGCTTTCGGACAGTCTGCCCGATATGGCCAGCACCCCCACGCTGATGGAGATGAGCCCCGATATGATGGCCACCCAGTATGTTGCGGTGGACTATGAGGGGATGGACATCTACGAGCTTTCCGACTATGTGGAGGATACGATCGTACCCCAGCTGGAGCGCGTGGACGGCGTGGCCAGCGTTTCCACCACCGGCCTTGTCAAAAAATCAGTGCAGATCACGCTGGACCAGGACAAAATTGACGAGGTGAATGACAAACTGCTGGTCAAGGTGAGTGACCGCCTGGCCGAAGCCAAAAAGCAGCTGGACGAAAACGAGGCCAAAATCAAGGACGGCCTGGCGGAGCTGGACAGTGCCCAGAGCCAGCTGGATTCCGGCAAAGCCCAGCTGAATACCCAAAAGCAGAGCCTGACCCAGCAGCTGCGGGATGCCATTGACCAGCTGAACGAGGAGATCCCCAAGCTGGAAGAGCAGATTGCGGGGCTAAAAACCCAGCTGGACACCGCCCAGAGCAAGCTGAACCAGCTGAAAGTGGACCCCAGCAGCCTGCCGGAAGTGACGCTGCCGATCGATGATGCACTGTTTGCTTCCTGCAAAGAGATTCTGGCAAAATATGACCCCCAGTACGATGCAAATGCCATGCCTGCCAATTTGGAGGAAGCCAAGAGCGACCTGACCAAGATGGCCGCGATGCTGGCTTCCATCGAGCGCGCCCAGCAGGCCATTGAGACCGAAGCTGCCGCCCTGACCGGCGGGCAGAGCGTCAGCGATGCCTGCGCCGCGCTGGACGCCCAGATCCTGACGCTGACCGTGCAGGTGCAGCAGAAGGATAACGAGATCGTTCAGCTGGAACAGCAGCTGGATACTGCCGCCCCGGAAGAGCAGGATGCCATCCGCGCGGAAATCGAGAGCAAAAAAGCTGAACAGGCGGCTTTACAGACCCAGCTGGACACCGCCACCAGCCAGCGCGCAGCCCTGGATGGTTACAAGAGTGATGAAAGCACCCTTTTCACCACCCAGACGGCCTTGCAGAACGCAACGGTGCTGCTGAAAGCCCGACAGGAAGCCGAAGCCAGCCTGAACGAGAGCACCGAGGAACTGCGCCAAACCCTACAGCAGACGATTACCACCCTGAACACCCAGATCGACAAAGCCGAAGCCATGCTGGCCAATTTGAACGATCAGCGCGGCAAGCTGCAATCAATGCTGGAAAGCCTTTCTGCCAACCCGACAGACCCCCAACTGGCCGATATGGCCGTGCAGCTGCTGCTCAGCGGCACCGAAGCCCAGCTCAGTTTGGGCGAGTTCCAGATCAGCAGCGGCCGCACCCAGCTGGAAGCAGGCCAGACCCAGTTGGACTCCGCCCGCGAAGAGTATGAATCGGCCCGCGAGGAAGCGCTGAAAAGCGCCAATCTGGACCAGCTGCTGAACATGAACACCTTAAAGCAGCTGATTGCCGCGCAGAACTTTTCTATGCCCGCCGGTTACATTGACGGCGGGGAAGGGGACGATAACCAGTACATCTTAAAAGTCGGCGATGCGTTTGACAATGTGGATGGGCTGAAAAGTATGGTCCTGTGCAGCATTGACGGCATCGGCGATGTGCGGCTTTCCGATGTAGCGAACATTGAGCTGACCGATAACGCGGACGACAGCTATGCCAAGGTGGGCAAAAACCGCGCCGTGCTGCTTTCAATCTATAAAAGCTCCACGGCTTCCACCTCCTCTGTCTCCAACGCAAGCACCGCTGCCATGAAAGAACTGATGGCAGAAAATAACGGCCTGCACCTGACCACCATCATGGATCAGGGCGATTACATCAAGCTGATTGTGAACAGCGTCATGTCCAACCTGATCGAAGGCGCTGTGCTGGCCATCATCGTGCTGGCTCTGTTCTTAAAGGATATCCGCCCCACGCTGGTGGTGGCCATCAGCATGCCGCTCAGTGTGCTGTTTGCCATTGTCATGATGTATTTCAGTGGCATTACCCTGAACATCCTCAGCCTGTCCGGTTTGGGGTTGGGCGTTGGCATGCTGGTGGATAACTCGGTCGTTGTCATCGAAAATATTTACCGCCTGCGCGGGCGCGGCATTCCGGCCCCGCGTGCTGCGGTGCAGGGCGCGCGCCAGGTGGCGGGGGCCATCGTGTCCTCCACCCTGACCACGGTCTGCGTGTTCCTGCCCATGGTGTTTACCACCGGCATGGTGCTGGAGCTGCTTTCCGATATGGCATGGACCATCACGTTCAGCCTGCTGGCATCCCTCATTGTGGCCCTTACCGTGGTGCCCTGCGCCGGTTCCACCGTACTGCGCAAGCAAAAAGAGATCAAGCACCCCTGGTTCGACCGTTTCCTGAACGGGTACGAAAAGCTCTTGCGCTTCTGCTTAAAGCGCAAGGCCATCCCGCTCACACTGGCGATCGTGCTGCTGGCCGTATCGGTCTGGCGCATTGCCACCATGGGCGTGGTGCTCATCCCGGATATGGGCTCCAACCAGCTTTCGATTACGGTAACGGTGCCTGCGGATACCGAAAAAGAGGATGCCTTTGCCACCGCAGACGCCGTGATGGACGCCATTACCAACATTGACGGCGTGGAAACGGTGGGCGCCATGTCCGGCGGCAGCGACAGCACCAGCAGCATGCTGATGATGACCGGCACTGAGGGCACTACGGACAACACCAGCTTTACCTATTATGTTCTGCTGACCGATGAGGGCGCCAGCAACAGCAAGGCCATCCAGCAGCAGATCGCCGATGACACCGCTGACCTGAACTGCGAAGTGGACATCAGCGCCAGCAGCATAGATATGAGCGCATTGTCCGGCAGCGGCGTGGAGGTGGACATCTACGGCCAGGACCTGGACAGCCTGACCACCGCCAGCCAGCAGGTGATGGACCTGCTGAACAGCGTGGACGGCATCGAGAATGTCTCCAACGGGCAGGAAACCGGCGATGAGGAGGTGCATATCGTCATTGATAAGGACAAAGCCATGCGCCTTGGCCTGACGGTGGCGCAGGTGTACCAGCAGATCGCCGCAAAGCTCAGCACCGATACCACCGCAACCACCCTGAAAGTGGGCCGCGATACCTATGGTGTGACGATTGTGGATAAGACCGATACCCCGAACCTGGACGATCTGTTCCAGATGGAGTTCACCACAACGACCACCGACGATGACGGCAACACCGTGAACGAGACCCATACCCTGGGCGAGTTTGCCTCCCGCACCAACGGCAACGCCTATGCGACCATTGCGCGCGAAAACGGCTCCCGCAAGATCAGCGTGACCAGCGATACCGCCGAAGGCTACAACACCACCCTGATCTCCCGTGATCTGAGCCCCCAGCTGGAAGCACTGGACCTGCCAGATGGCTGCACCGCTGAAATTGCCGGTGAAACCACCCAGGTGACCGAGATGATCCAGCAGATGGCCAAAATGATGGCCCTGGCACTGTTGTTTGTCTATTTTGTCATGGTGGCGCAGTTCCAAAGCCTGCTTTCCCCCTTCATTGTGCTGTTCACCATTCCGCTGGCCTTTACCGGCGGTATGATCGGCCTGATGATTAGCGGCGAACAGCTTTCGGTCATTTCGCTCATGGGCTTCCTTGTGCTGATGGGCGTGGTGGTCAACAACGGCATTGTGTTTGTGGATTACGCCAACCAGCTGCGCATTGGCGGGCTGGAGCGCACCGATGCCCTGGTGGCAACCGGCTGTACCCGTATGCGCCCCATCCTGATGACGACCCTGACCACCGTGCTTGCCATGGTAACGATGATCTTCAGCAAGGATGCCGGCAGCGAGATGGGCAAAGGCATGGCCATTGTTATCGTGGGCGGCCTTTCCTATGCAACGCTGATGACCCTGTTTATTGTGCCGGTGATGTATGACCTCTTCTACCGCAAGCCGCCGGTCAACATTGATGTGGGCGATGACGGCATGGATGACCTGCCCGATGATGCGGCCGAGTTTGCCGCAGAATTTGCCGCCCGCCGCGCAGCAGAGGGCAAGAACCAGCCGGAACCCGAAACACCGGATACCGCCGAGCACCGCCGCTTAAAGCTGCCCGGTAAACCCGATACCGAAAACGGGGAGGGGACGCCACAATGACACCAGATATCCGCAAAGAACGCGAAACCGCCCTGTACGAAGCCGCCTTGCGCCTGATTGCCAAGGGGGTAAACCCCGCCGCCATGAAGGTGCAGCAGATCGCGGACGAAGCCGGAATTGGCAAGGGCACCGTGTATGAATACTTTGCCTCCAAGGATGAGATCCTGCAGGGAATGGCCCTGTACTGCTTTGATACCGAGATTGCCCGCATTGCCGTATTGATGGAGCCATGCACCACCCTGCAAGAGCTGGAGGACGCCGTGATGGCCTACCTGCAGGATCTTTCCGGCAACCGGATGGGAACCTATCAGGTGATCGCTTCCAGTATTGGCGCACGGGAGAACCTCCGCGGTATGGACGAGTGTGTGCAAGCCCTGTGTGGGGTGCTGCACAGAACCATGGCAGCCCTGCGGCAAAAAGGGGAGATCAACCCCGCCCTGCCGGATGATTACTGTGATCTGGCTCTGCTTTCCGCTGCGGCGGGTGGGCTGATAGGGCTGTGCTATGTTTCCAAGCATCCGGGCGCGCTAACACCCATACAAAACCTGCGCGTGTTGATCCACCGTGCACTGAACCCATAAACAAACAAAAATAAAAGCAGCCAGCCGCCCTGCCTGTGGGAATGTTCCACGGCGGGGCGGCTGGCTGTTGTATCGGGGGAAAGTGGAGATAAAAAAATACGCTTTCGCCGCTGATGCCCAAACCGCGCAAAGCATGGTATAATGATGGCAGGATAAACGCAGAAACCAACACACAGAACACGAAAAGAACACAGGAAAGGAAAGACCATGTACTTTCAATACGGGCAGGAAGAAACGGAATACCTGAGCGGCAAAGATGAAAAACTTGGGGCGGTGATTGCCCAGGTGGGCCGGGTGAATCGCGAGGTGGATACAGACCTGTTTTCTGCCGTGGTGCACCATATTGTGGGGCAGCAGATTTCCACCAAGGCGCAGGCTACCATCTGGCAGCGCATGCGGGGTGCCCTTGGCACGGTGGATGCCGAGCATATTCTGGAAGCAGGGAACGAGCAATTACAGCTGCTTGGCATCAGCTGCCGCAAGGCAGAGTACATCACGGACTTTGCACGAAAAATCCAGAACGGTGAGTTTGATTTGGAGGGCATCTGGCAGAAGCCGGATGAGGAAGTGATCCGGGAGTTAAGTGCCCTGAAAGGCATTGGCGTGTGGACAGCGGAGATGATTTTGCTTTTCTGCATGCAGCGGCCCGATGTGTTCAGCTATGATGACCTTGCCATCCAGCGCGGGCTGCGCATGGTGTACCATCACCGTAAAATTGACCGCAAACTGTTTGAAAAGTACCGCAGGCGGTTCAGCCCTTATTGCAGCGTGGCGAGCCTTTACCTGTGGGCCGCCGCGGGTGGCGCGGTGCCGGGGTTGAAGGATTATGCCCCCAAAAAGAAAGCCCCGGCCAAAAAGGCAGCACCCGCTGGTTCCCACACGGAGAAAACATCAAAAGTACAACAGAAAGGGTAGATGCTATGATGTTCACCGCGCATTATCAGTCCCCCTTGGGGGAAATTCTGCTGGCAGCGGATGAAGTGGGCCTGACCGGCTTGTGGTTTGACCGCGCAAAGTATTATGCGGCGGGCCTGGCCCCGCAGAGCACGGAGCGCGAAACCCCGCCCGTGACCGAAGCAAAGCGCTGGCTGGATGTGTATTTCAGCGGAAAAATGCCGGATTTTATGCCGCCGCTGCACCCCATCGGGTCAGACTTCCGGCAGGAAGTGTGGGCACTGCTGCTGCAAATCCCATACGGGCAAACGACAACATACGGCGCGCTGGCCGCCCGGCTTGCGGCAAAGCATGGCACGGCGCGCCTGTCCGCCCAGGCGGTGGGCGGAGCCGTGGGACATAACCCCATTTCGCTCATCATCCCGTGCCACCGTGTGGTGGGTGCCAGCGGCAGCCTGATCGGTTATGCGGGTGGTGTTGAGCGAAAAATCCAGCTGTTGAAATTGGAAGGAACCGACTGCATAAAGCTGTTTGTACCCAAAAAATGTGAATTAAGAGTTGAGCAAGCACAAAGTAAGGGCGAGCAAAAGATGTGAAAAAGTAAACCAGCAGAAGAGCGAATATGCGAAGCATGTTGAATATTAGTAAACAGCGTTTAGCCAGCGGAAAAACTTCGATGGACTGCCGCATGCCACTTGCAAAAGAGGAAAAAACATCAGGAAAAGCCAATAACTTGCTTTTGAGTTTTTTCCTTGGCGGTTAGAAGCTGCATATTGTATTGCGCTTTGAGGTTTTCACTCCATTTCTTTCATCAACTTCATTTTCCGCTTTTCGGGCCTGTTTATCCTTCTTTTTTCCTTAGGGTGTATCTGAAAAGTCGAAAATATCGTCTATTTCTACAAACACAGCGGGATTTTGCGTTAAAAAGCCTTGGAATCCACAAAGGATTCCTGCGGCTCTTTGCCTTACATCCTGCTTGTGTTTGCGAAATATCCGTCATTAATTTTTTCTCGTTTTCTACTCTTGATTCACATTATAATAGGGGCTAATCAATAATAAACTCTGTTCAACCATCCCTGTACCCCCAACACCGCAAAAAATGTTCTTGACTTAAACCTGACTTTAAGTTGTATGCTATAATCAGAAACGGAAGTATCCCAAACAGCAAAAGCGGGCGGAATTGAGCAGCCGCACGGTGAGGCACACCAAAGAAGGAGCAAAGCAATGCAATACCGCACACTGCATTGGCTGCGGCCGCTGCAACAGCCGCTGCCCCTTCCACGTAAAACAGCAGCAGCGCATGCAGGAAATCAAGGCGTGCTTTGGCAAATAAAGCATGTCGAAAATATGTTGACCGTGCAATTTCAAACATTGAATATTGCAAAAACATACAGAAAACGATACAATAAAAGCAATCCCGTATCATTCTGAGTGCAAAGCGGGAATGATACGGCGTTGCCTACTGAAGCGAGGAGAATTTTTCCATGAGTGAAGTTAAAGCAGGCATTGGCGGCGAGCATTACCAGCCATATGCAGAGCGCACCGGCGGCGAATCCGTTGTGTTTTTTACCCGTGATCTTTCGGCAGAGGGCCTGAAAAAGGCATATGCCGCCATTCAGGGCAACCTGACCGGCAAGGTGGCCGTTAAGCTGCACACCGGCGAGCAGAACGGCCCCAACATCATCCCGCGTCCCTGGGTCAAGAGCCTGATGGAACAGATCCCCAACAGCACCATTGTGGAAACCAATACCTATTACGAGGGCGACCGCTACACCACCGCACAGCACCGCGAAACCCTGAAAATAAACGGCTGGACGTTCTGCCCGGTGGATATTATGGACGAGGACGGCGTGGCAGCCCTGCCGGTAAAGGACGGCAAGTGGTTTACCGAAATGCACGTTGGCTCCCACCAGCTGAACTATGATTCCATGCTGGTGCTGACCCACTTTAAGGGCCACACGATGGGCGGCTTTGGCGGTTCCAACAAGAACATTGGCATTGGCTGCGCCGATGGCCGCATCGGCAAGGCTGAGATCCACACCGCTGTCGGTTCTGACAACATGTGGTCCATCAGCGAGGAAGAGCTGATGGAACGCATCTCGGAATCTGCCAAGGCAACGGTGGATTACTTTAAGGATCATATCTCCTTCATCAACGTCATGCGCAACATGTCTGTCTCCTGCGACTGCGAGGGCGTCAGCGCGGCGCCGGTCGTTACCCCCAACGTGGGCATCCTGGCATCTTTGGATATCTGCGCCATTGACCAGGCCAGCGTGGACCTGATCTATGCCATGAAGGAAGAAGATCACCACGACCTGGTGGAGCGCATCAAGACCCGCCATGGCCTGCGCCAGCTTTCTTACATGCAGGAGCTTGGCATGGGCAACCGCAAGTATAAGCTGATCGACCTGGATAACAACCAGTCTCCCCTTACCCTGCAGGAGGCAGTGGCACACGTTGTTCCGTTTGTTGAACCTAAAAAAGTTACCCTGTAAACCGGCTGGGCAGGTTTGCCCCAGCCGCACCCAATAAACAATTTCGGGCCGGACGCTGCAATAAAGCGCCCGGCCTTTTGGGTTTTATAGAAAGGCAGTGAAAGACAGTAAGCAGAAGCTGCTCAGAACAAAGCGGGCCGGGGCGAATATGCCGGCCAGAGAAAGGATACGAAAGCGATTCGATGGCTGTTAAAATTGGTTCTGGCGATGATAACCCTGCCACTGATTCTTGCTGTGTGGCTGATAAAGTGGTTTGTGGTATTTCTGCATCATTGTTCGGCATGGACTTTCTATCTGCTGGGCAGTGTGGTGTTGGCAGCGGCGGTGCTTTCGTTTCTGATGCAGCAGTCGCAGGGGATAGAAGCACTTCAAATGCTGATCGGCGGATTTGTGATTTTTATGATACCGCAGGTGGTCGGCGAAGTGGTGGTAGGCAGAACGAAAGATCAGATTTTGAGCGAACGAAAAGATTTGTATATAGCACAGTGATGATAGAGCCATTTCAGGTGTCATGCAGAGATGCAGTGAACTGAGATGGCTCTTTTCTTTTGAATAAAGGTTCATCAAAGCCAAGGACAGATTGAAAGCTGCTTTGGCTTTGATGCGCCTGTTTTTGTGCCTTTTTCAAATTTATTTGGGGCAATACCGCATAATTCTAAGTGCCGATACGGCGAGCGAGGTGCGGCAG
>ERZ1673699.2647-NODE-2647-length-11576-cov-4.176721_pt1 | contig 11576 bp, 10 predicted proteins | sample MGYA00580229_ERZ1673699 | MGnify/ENA primary metagenome ERZ1673699 (study PRJEB41218, sample SAMN15661785) | gut metagenome | host: Homo sapiens | place: Canada: London | collected 2015-08-20/2019-03-30 | study: EMG produced TPA metagenomics assembly of... | reverse complement strand
AATGTGGTAGGGTGTGTTTTTGGCACACTATTTTTATAGAAAATATTTTAAACCATAAATTCTTACCTGTCAAGAAAGAATTAAGTTCGGTATCTTAAAATAGTTCTTTTTGGAGGTAAAAGTAATATTTTATATATTCTAAGTATCACTTTTAATATACTTTTGCTAAAAGTTGGACAGGGTTAGAATTACTCCTGAATAAATAAAATTAGTATCGGCAAGCTTAACAAGTAAATTGTCGGGGTTGGAGAGCTGCATCTATCAGTAATCCATGACCTAAGGGGTTGGAGCGAACGCAAGACCTCATATGCCTAACCAGATCACCTATTGGTACGGAATGGTCTGTACATTGGTTAAAAGTAGCGTTCGGGGGCGAAATGTGAGCTTAGATGTACATAAGGTACACATGAGTATGGCAGCCTGTATAATAAGCAGGATGCGGAAATGGACAAGCACTGGAAACGGTGTGTGATAAGGGCATACAAAGACTATCATGATAAGTCCATGCGGACACGAAGAAAACCGCACTCATAGATTTATACTGCACTACAAGGATACGGATACCTCAAGACAAACACGGATTATTCGTTATGCAGGGATAGGGTTTCTTAATTTTCAAATTTTAAGGGAAACTCTATCCTGATACAGGAGCCGTTTCCTTAGAACAATCCGGATTATTCAGCTTCGCTGTTGGTTTGTCAAGAGTTTTGATAAATAAATATAAAAGATAAGGGGAATAGGGGCTATGATATCAGAATATATTGATAGTTTTGATGAGTTTTATAAGTTGGATTTGTCTTTTAGTGAATTTTATTCACAGCATTATGGAGATTACCGTCATGTGGATTGTGAGGTAGGGAATCCTTTTGAGATTTTCGATGAGAATGGTCATAAGATAAGGGAAAAACGTATTGAGCGTATTGAAAGAGAAAATATATGTTTTGTTGGTATAAAAAAGAAGGTACAATATGTCCCAATAGGGGAAACATTAGTACAGAGAAAAGCACGTAGAAAAAAAGATTTTGAAGAATATATGAATGCTGGCTGTGGAAGTGAAAGTATGGAACAGTTGGATGATGGAGGAGCAGCATATGCTAGTGAAATTATAGAAATACCACAGTATGATATTAATAAAATTGAAATACCAGATTTTGTAGCAGAGTCCTATTTTGATGGTAGGAAGTTTTATTATGAGATTTATTTTGAGATGGATATAGATGGTGAGAATGAAGTTTTAGAAATAATGTTGGATTCAAAAAGGAATATGGTTGATCAATTGAAAAAGAAATTTAATGAGTTTTCAAAAAAATCTAAGAAGTTGACAGGAGAATATAAAAAAATTCATCCGTATCTTTTAGAATTGCTTGGAGATTATTTTACTGGAGTGTGTGAGTATAGAACTTTTTACCTTATAGATAGTAATATAACGGTAGGTTGGGAAGGAACTGCAGGAAGACGAATATATAAAGATATATCGTTAATAAAGTATGAAAGAGAAGCTGCCTCTCCGATTATTTTTAAATTGAGAGAAGAAGCTTTATGTAAAGTAGATCGGGATAAAATAAGATGTATTTTAGTGTTTTTGCGAGCTGTTCCTGAATATATTTTTATTTTTGCGTATGGGTTATTGTCAGTTAGTTTAAATGCTAAAATAGATTATAGAAATAAAAATAAAAGTCTTTTGAAAGAAAGAGAAGAAAATGAAATTTATCAGATTTTACCATTTAGTTTGTGTATATATGGGACAAATAACTTTTTAAAGAAGAAGGATATTGCGATGATGTTTTTGGGATATTGTAGAGAGAGCAAAGAGGATTATCGTAGGAATTATAATAGGCTTCCCTATATTTCAGTAAAAAAAGTAGAAAAGAACATTTTTAAATTATGTCTTTATAAGGATTGTCCATTTATTATATACCCGGCTGGAAATGTTCCTAATATATCCGCAACCTCTACTTCAGTGAAAAGAATAAATCATCTGAGAGAGAAAAATATAATAAAAGGTTTTCCAGTATTTATATCAGAACGAAAAATAATCAATGATGATATGATAAATATTGATGTAACAAATATAGAAGATTGTAGGGAGATAACATATCAAAATGAGCAGGGAAAAGAAGACATATTTACATATAAAGATATTGCTGTATTTGTTGATGGTATTGTGTATGAGTATGTTAAATATTTAGAGCGTATCAATAATAAGTCAATTTGTCAGAGAGAAGAAGATTTTCAGAATGTATCACAGATAGAAACGCTTAATAGAAAATCAGATAAATTGAAATTAAATGGGGAGATATTTGAGCGGTATTGTAAAATGTTTGCTGACCCTAAATATAATTTAGAACAAGCCTGTGCATATAGGGATTTGTTAACAGCACTTAGGCAATTTGCAACATTTGTTCATAGCCATTGGCCGGAATTTGAACCATTGATGAGAGATGTTCTTTTAAAAGCTGAAGAAATTGCGACAGAAGAAGCATTAGATTGCGAAATAAAAATGCAGCAGAGAAAAAATAATAAGCAAAATACCTCTAAAGTGAGAAAAAACGACGTTATAAAAAAGTTTTTTGATATTGTTTTAAAGGAACTAGAATTGAATGATACATATATAATAGATGAAGGGGGAGATTTCCTGTTTATAGATTATAAGCAGTTTCAAAAATGTTATGGGGATGGAAATTATAAGTCATTTCTTGCTACTTGTAGGGATATTGAATTATTAGAAGTACCTAAGAGAGCCAATAATGGTAAATTTAGAGGATATGCTTTTGATAAGATGAAAAATGGAAAAAAATATAAAGTACTGAAGGTAAATCGAAAATTCTATGATAAATATTGTAAAATGACACAAGAATCAAAAAAATGATTTAGATGAAAAAAGAGCGAATTTTCGCTCTTTTTTATTTTTCAGGTATATCTTCTTCGTAGGATTTCATCATTTTATTAATGGTATCCATTAAAGCGAAGATTCTATCTAAAATCTCGTTATAATCTTTTAATGGCAGGATTTCAGCCATCCAAAATGAGTCACATCCTTTGCGGATGGTCATAAGTTTATCAGATGCGACTTGTAGATTATGCATCTTTTTGAGATATTGGGTGTAATTTTCATTAAGTAAATCTTTTTCGATTTTATCTATTGCTGTTAAAATTTCGTTTTTCATAGAATCCTCTTTTATATTGAAATTGTATCTTTCATTATATTACAATAGCAAGGCTACCACCCCTAGACAGGTGCAGGAAGGGGGTGAAGCCCAATATGTAGCTGATTACATCGTTTATACTCTCTATCGTGGCAAGTATAGTTACCTACTATATTTGCAAATGGTTGGATTGAGATAACAAAAGGTAGCCAGCCGAGGGGTTAAGCCACCCTGCCAAAACGGAATAAAAAAGCCCCCAGAATTGCGGATTCTCTGGGAGCTTTTTGTGATTGCCAATATGCGGATTAATCACATCGTTTGCCTAAAGGCATTATATCATATGTATTTTGTTTTTCAATATACACAAGCTCACATATTTTGTAGTTACGAGTATTGTTTTTTATATTATTGTGGGTCAGATTCCTTTTTAGAATCATTGATTTTGTTGGATAATTCCTCAATGTGCTTCTGAAGTTGTTCTATCTGAATAGATAATTTAGCATTTTCTTTATCTGCCTGCCGGAGCTGTTCTTGATATTCTTTATGTAATTCTCGTTCTTTTGCGATAACAGCCTGTTCTGTCGCTAATGCAGCCTGTATCTGCAATGTTTCCTTCTGACGTTCAAAGTCAGCCTGTGTAGCATTAAGAGAGGATTCAAATTCCTTTTTCTGATTAGATAATTCCGTATCTTTTGCCTTTAAATCTGCCTGGAGAGAAGCAAAATTATCTTGTAAGGATTTATATTGTTCCTGCAGGGATTTATAAGCGGATAGGCTTTCTTTCATATCAGACATTTGCTTTAATAGTAAGTCATTACTGGCAGTTTTTTCATTAGCGATTGCCCTGGCATCGTTTCTTTCTCGTATTGCTTGCTCACGTTCACGATTTGCAGATTCAATTTCTGTTTGAGTTTGCTGTTTTATAGTTGCAATCTCTGCCTGAGCTGTTGAAGTTACTGTTGCAATGTCTATTTTAGCCTGTTTTATAGTTTCTTCGGCTGTCTGAGCTTTTAGTTGTGCTTCTTCTGTTTCCTTTTTTGCCTGCTCTAGTGTGGCTTTTTTCTCTTCAATGGCTGAATCTAATTTCTCTTTTGCTTCAGCCAGTTGAGTATCCTGTCCGGCCACAATGCCATTAATCTGTTTAAGAAGAGAGCCAAGTGTCTTTTCTATGGCTTTAAGGTTTGGTTCTAGTGCCGGATGAGTCCCTTTTACGGATTCTGCTTCTGCTAAATCAAGGATACGTAGGAGAGTATCTTCTTTTTTATCTCCATTTTGGGCATAGATTTCCATGATTTTGTTCGCTTTTTCGATTGTTTCTGGGGAAGCTGCAACTGCAAAATTTGCCATAATATATAATATCCTCCTTTACTACAATAATCTGATTCTAAAACTACTAATAAAATTATAGCATATGTATTAATATTAATCAATTAATATTAATATAATATGTGAAAATGATGGTTTTATAAGAAATTAAAGAAGAAAATCCTTGTTATTGAGTAAAAATAAAGTAGAATTTGACTTTTAGCAGACTGTAAGGGCAGTTTTAAATTATTAATTTGAGATTGGAAAAGAGTTCACAGAATGTTCACAAAAATTTAGCACTCAATACTTGACGTGGCTAATAATAGGTGTTATATTACAGCTAGAACAAAAGAGAGGGCATAAAGGAATAGGAAATAAGTTCCGAACCGGAGTTCATAAAATTCATTTCAACATAGTCGAAAGAAAGATGCTTCCGATTTGCTGAAGACAGTAAAAGATTTTGAAAGGAGAAATGACTTATGATGATGCCTAGTATTTTTGGAGAAAATTTATTTGATGATTTTGATAGCTGGTTTGATGCACCAGTTGAAAAGAGATTTTTCGGTAAGAAGAATCCTTTATATGGAAAACATGCAAAGAACCTTATGAAGACAGATGTGAAGGAAAAGAAAGACCATTATGAAGTAGATGTAGACCTTCCAGGATTCAAGAAAGATGAAATCAAACTGGAGCTTGAGAATGGATATCTTACCATTTCTGCCGCAAAAGGTTTAGATAAAGATGAAACGGATAAAAAGACTGGAAAATATATCCGTCGTGAGCGTTATGCAGGTAACTTATCAAGAAGCTTTTACGTTGGAGAGAATGTAAAACAGGAAGATTTTAAAGCTTCTTTTAAGAATGGTATTTTAAGAATCACTGTTCCAAAAGAAGAAAAGAAAGCAAAAGAAGAAAAGAACTATATTACGATTGGTGAATAATCTTTTAGATGATTTTGCCAGAAAGTAAGTTTGAATATATTGAGATTTAACAGATGCCCGTAAGGTATTTGATACGATATAAATAAGATAGATTATAACAAGGGTGAAAGTGTTTAAGTAGCCCAAATAGATAGATTGAGATTAGATTTGAAGGGAGAAATGACCTATGATGATGCCTAGTATTTTTGGAAATAATTTTGTAGATGATGTATTTGATGATATGTTCCCATTTGCAGGAAGTTATACTACTGCTAATTATGATCTGATGAAGACAGACGTAAAAGATGCTGGCGACCATTATGAATTGGAAATGGAAATGCCAGGAGTTGAAAAAGAGAACATTAAAGCAGAACTGAAAGATGGTTATCTGACAGTTACCGCACAGCAGAATACGAATAAAGATGAGAAAGATAAAGAAGGCAACTATATCCGTAAAGAAAGATACAGTGGAAGTTGCCAGAGAAGTTTCTATGTTGGCGAAGGCGTAAAACAGGAAGATTTGAAAGCTGCATTTAATAACGGAATTCTTACTGTAGCAGTTCCAAAAGAAGCTGAAAAGCCGGCAGAAGAAGAGAAAAAGTATATTACGATTGAGTAACAGATTAAATAAAAATCATCACATAGTCATAAAATAAAAAGAAGGGGCATCTCCTTTATTCAGGGATGCCCCTTCTTTTTGCTTTTTTAAGATAATTATCAACAGTAGATTTGCTACAATTCATTTGCGAGGCAATCTCACGCAGAGAATATCCTTTTTGATTCAATTCATAGATAATTTGAATCTCTGATTCTGTAAGCTTATTAGGTCGGCCGGCAGGCTTTCTTTTGGAAATTTTATCCTGCCTATCTTGTTCAATATTTTTTGTAAAGATTTCTACCGATTGTTTTTGCGATTCATTAAGTGTAGATTTTATAGTTTCTGCAGGGATTATATTAGGCTTCTGTTGTTCATAAAAGGCAAGGCGAGCCTTTAATTGCTGGATTTTAATATCTTTTTCGTGGTTTTCCGTATTTAATTGATTTATTTTCCTTTCAAGAAGCTGTGTTTTGCTTGGATGTTTATAAAGTTTCTTATTTTCTGGCAGACATTTAAAATTAGTCTCTTTGGAACCGTCTGCATTAAGAGTGTGACTAAAATAAACGTCTGTTCCGTCAGGCGTGAAGCTCCAATAATCTAAACGATAGGTGGTTTTATCTGGATTTAGAATAGACAAAGGAATGTTTTTATCATCTTCGATTGGTTCAATACGAATACGTCCAGATTTATCTTCTTTTTCGTATATCCTTGTATCAATAGGACCTGTATCTGAAGGATTATATATAGGAAGTTCAGAATATTCACCATAACAGCTTAATATTTTTTGAATCTGCTTATCAGTGGGATATTTTTTTTCGCTCATATAGTTCACCTCACATTAATAATAGAAGTATAGCATTCATAGGAGAAAAAAACAATTTTTTGGTAAGAATGAAGTATATTGAAAATAAAAAATATATAGGATATAATGACAGTAGGCAAACGAAGAAATGTGTTCATAGTAACGCAGTAAAAGCTCTGGAGATAAGACCTCTGGGGCTTTTTTTCTAAATATCGTTGCTAATCGTTTATGATTAGAGCAAGTAATCTAGAAAAATAAAGGAGTGGATTTTGAATGGATGTTAGAAATAGAATGGCCGATGTAATTAAACTCCGATGTAATGTGTGTCAGGATTTCTTAAAATTGATTATTGCTGATAACTGGCAGCAGTTTATATATGAAAAAGCTAAAAAAGAAATTGATAATAATGGTAGATATAAGGATAAGTATATTTCTGCTTATGAGAAGATGAGAGAAATAGGGATAGATAACTATTCAATAGATAGCATGGATGTAACATTTATATCAGAAATAGTTCATGGTTGTAAGGAAATTGCACCTACTAACGATAGGACTAGAAAAAGTATTGAACAATTAGTAGAAGATCGCAATCTGATGAATCATTCAAATGAAAATGAAGAACCAGAAGAATTATATTTGCAAAGTTTATTGGCATTATGCAATTTGAAGAATTTTATTAAAGCAGTTGATAAATTTGAAACTAATATAGAAGATAATGTGCGTATAGAATATAGGCGCAAATATGTGAAATTAATTGATGATTTGAAAGATATTCTTGATGAAGAACGGATTTTATTGATTCAAAAGAGAAAAAATATTTTGAAAGATGTTCAAAGAATTTTAGATTGTACAGATGAAAAACAAAGGCTTTCTACATGGTGGAAATTAGAAAGACTGTATATGGATAAATATTGGAAACTTGAAAATGATTGTGATACATATTTTGAATTTACGATTGCAGCTTCAGATGCAGGAATTAGAGAGGCTCATGGCGGTGCAGTGAATTATTTTTTCATAATAAAGAAGGATTATGAAGAAGGTGAACGTAGATTATTTATGTTATATGAATCATATAAAACATTGTCTGCTTATGAATCAAAATCAATTATTGATACTATTAATGGATATTTGATGAAGGGAAATAAATTGACTCATGGGATGGAGAAGTTAATTAAATTAGTTATTGAACAAGGATATTCGGTGGAAAAAAATGATGAAGGTTATTTCTTGTGGTCGAAAAAGAAATCATAAAATGTTTATTGATAACATTTTTTCATTTACTGTTAAAGAAGTCTTTTGAAAATATAGAAAAATAGTGCTTAATCACTTCGTTTCTAGGGTTTGAGACGAGGTGATTTTTTTGCATAAATGGAAAAATTCACGTTTTCGTGATATACTTTTTTTATGTCTGTTGGAAAAAGAATGGAGGTATGACATGGCGGTTAGTTATAAAAAATTATTCCATTTACTGATAGAAAAAAATATGACGAATGCACAGTTGCAGCAGGAGGCTGGATTTTCTGCCAATATTATTACACGACTGAAACGTGATGGATATATTTCTCTCGAAAGTGTAGAGAGTATATGTCGTGTTCTGAACTGTGGCGTAGATGATATTCTGGAATTTGTACCAGAGAATAACGGAGGGAAAAAGAATGGTTGATACCAAAAAGGAACAGGAACGCGATGAATTACATCGTGCAATATGGGCGATTGCAGATGAACTGCGTGGAGCAGTTGATGGTTGGGACTTTAAGAATTATGTTTTAGGCACGATGTTCTATCGTTATATTTCTGAAAATCTGTGTAATTACATAAACAGTGGTGAGATTGATGCGGGCAACACGGATTTTGATTTTGCCAAAATGTCAGATGAGGATGCAGAAGAAGCGAGAGAGGGACTGGTAGAGGAAAAGGGATTTTTTATTCCTCCAAGCGAGCTTTTTTGCAATGTTCGTGTCAATGCTGCGAATGATGAAAACTTAAATGAAACATTGGAGCGAGTATTCCGTCATATTGAGGAATCAGCAAAAGGAAGTGAGGCAGAGAGTGACTTTGCTGGGCTGTTTGATGACTACGATGTAAACAGCAACAAACTGGGGGCTACAGTCGCAAAACGTAATGAAAAGCTTGTAAAATTGCTGAATGGTGTAGGTGAAATGAACTTAGGAGATGTCAAAGACCATTCTATTGATGCCTTTGGTGATGCGTATGAGTATCTTATGACCATGTACGCATCGAATGCCGGAAAATCTGGTGGAGAGTTCTTTACTCCTGCAGATGTATCTGAATTGCTCACACGTCTTGGTACTGTAGGGAAAACAGAAATTAATAAAGTATATGATCCGGCTTGTGGTTCAGGTTCATTGCTTTTAAAGGCGGAGAAAATTCTTGGCAAAGATGCTATCCGTAATGGATTTTATGGACAGGAAATCAATATCACAACCTATAATTTATGTCGTATTAATATGTTCCTGCATGATGTAGGATTCGATAAGTTTAATATAGCCTGTGAAGATACATTGCTTAATCCACAACATTGGGATGATGAACCATTTGAGTTAATTGTATCGAATCCACCTTATTCCATTAAATGGGTGGGAAAGGATAATCCATTGTTAATTAATGACCCTCGATTTGCTCCGGCAGGAGTTTTGGCACCGAAGAGTAAAGCAGATATGGCATTTATCATGCACAGCCTATCATGGCTTGCGTCTAATGGAACTGCTGCTATTGTCTGTTTTCCAGGAATTATGTATCGTGGCGGTGCAGAACAGAAAATTCGTAAATATCTGGTGGACAACAACTATGTTGATTGTATTATTCAGTTGCCGAGTAACCTGTTCTTTGGTACTTCGATTGCAACTTGTATTATGGTAATGAAAAAGAACAAGATAGACAATAAGACATTGTTTATTGATGCCACAAATGAATGTGTAAAGGTTACTAACAACAATAAACTGACACCAGGGAATATTGAACGTATTGTAGATGTGTTTGCAAAGCGGGAAGAAGTGAAGCATTTTGCACATCTGGCAAGTTATGAGGAAGTATCCAACAACAATTATAATTTGTCTGTATCTACCTATGTTGAAGCCAAAGATACTAGAGAAAAAATTGACATTGTAAAACTGAATGCGGAAATCAAGAAAATTGTTGCCCGCGAGCAGGTACTCCGTGATGAAATAGATAAAATCATTGCAGAAATCGAGGTAGACGTATGAGACTTTATTTGACAAGAGCCCGTTCTAATATACAAGCAGTAGCTGATTATAATATAACAGATAAAACATTTATTGTTTTGAAAGATAGTGTTATTTCTGAAAAAATTTCATACAGTGAGAAATTCAGAAGTTCAAAGTCTATAGAAAAATCTCGTATTGGAGTGACTGATGGTACGAGGGTAATAAAAGATGTATATTTCAAAAATGCATCTACGGCAGCCAATTTTGTGACAGGAACAAGTACAAATGGGCTAATTGCATGGAAAGATGAAGATGGTAAATCGTTGAAATTATTGCTTACAGAAATGGAGGAAAAGGATGAGTAGAATTTATGATTTAATCGCCCTCTATTGCCCAACTGGTGTACCATACAAAACGCTTGGAGAATTAGGAAAATTTTTTGGTGGTCTTACAGGAAAAAAGAAAGATGATTTTAGTGATGGAAATGAGAAATTTATCACATATAAAAATGTTTATAGTAATCCTGCATTACAAGTTGATGTAGAAGATAGAGTAAAAATTCTAAGTGGGGAAAAACAGCGTACGTTAAAATATGGTGATATCATTTTCACAGGTTCATCTGAGACCCCAGATGAGTGTGGAATTTCATCTGTTGTGACTGCTAAAACAGATGAAAAATTGTATTTAAATAGTTTTTGTTTCTTTTTTCGGTTTGATGACAGAAATATTATATTACCTGATTTCGCAAAGCATTTATTTCGTTCAAGTAATTTGCGATATCAAATAAGTAAAACAGCAAGTGGTGTTACACGTTTTAATGTTTCAAAAAAATTGATGGAAAAGGTAAAGATTCCTGTACCTCCCCGGGAGGTACAACGTGAAATAGTCCATGTTTTGGACTCTTTCACGTTACTTACAGCAGAGCTTACAGCAGAGCTTACAGCAGAGCTTACAGTTCGTAAGAAACAATATGAATTTTATAGAAACAAATTACTATCTCATGATGGAAAATATCCGATGAAACCACTTGCCGATTTAGGAAAATGGTCCGGCGGAAAAACGCCATCTATGTCAGAAAAGAATTTTTGGGAACAAGGTACAATTCCCTGGATTTCATCAAAAGATATGAAAGCATCAACATTGATAGATACCAAAGACCATATTACAGAAAAAGCGGTAACAGAAGCATCTATGACGGTATATCCAGCAAATAGCGTTGCTATAGTAACAAGGTCTGGAATTTTAAAGCACACTTTTCCAGTTGCCTATGTACCTTTTGAAACTACCATTAATCAGGATATAAAAATGCTTGTTGTTAATGAGGATATTCTTCCGAGATACGCATTTCATGTAATACAGGGCAAAGGAAAAGATATTCTAGTAAAAACAAAAAAACAAGGTGGAACTGTAGATTCTTTAGATTTTCAGAAGGTACTTGCATATAAAGTTCCAGTTCCATCTAAAGATATACAAAGTAGATTAGTAGAGGTTCTTGATAATTTTGAGTCTATTTGCACTGATTTGAATATTGGTTTGCCAGCAGAAATTGAAGCACGTAAGAAACAATATGAATATTATCGAGATTTGCTCTTGACATTTGCTGAAACAGGAAGCACGCTC
>ERZ1673699.2646-NODE-2646-length-11577-cov-12.186339_pt1 | contig 11577 bp, 8 predicted proteins | sample MGYA00580229_ERZ1673699 | MGnify/ENA primary metagenome ERZ1673699 (study PRJEB41218, sample SAMN15661785) | gut metagenome | host: Homo sapiens | place: Canada: London | collected 2015-08-20/2019-03-30 | study: EMG produced TPA metagenomics assembly of... | reverse complement strand
CCGAACGCATCCTGCTGAACATCATGCAGCGCATGAGCGGCGTGGCGACCCAGACCGCCGTCTATGTCAAACAACTCGAAGGACTGCACACCAAGGTCCTCGACACCCGCAAGACCACGCCCGGCATGCGCGTGCTGGACAAGATGGCCGTGAAGCTGGGCGGCGGCGAGAACCACCGCATGGGCCTCTTCGACATGATCCTGCTGAAAGACAACCACATCGACTTCGCAGGCGGCATCCGTCCCGCGATCGAGGGCGTCCGCGAATACCTCGCGGCCAAGGGCAAAACGCTGCCGATCGAGTGCGAGGTCCGCTCGCTGGAGGACATCGACGAGGTGTTCGCCGCGGGAGGCGTCGACCGCATCATGTTCGACAACTTCACCCCCGAAATGACCCGCCGGGCGGTCGAAAAAGTCGCCGGACGCTGCGAAACCGAGTCGAGCGGCGGCATCACGCTCGAGACGATGCGCGACTACGCCCAGTGCGGTGTCGACTTCATCTCGGTAGGCGCGCTGACGCACCAGATCCGCTCGCTCGACATGTCGCTGAAAGCCTGCGAATAGTTCGAATGAGACGCCTGCTCCATACGCCGTTGGCGCTGCTCGTGTGGCGCATCGTGCTGCTTTACGCGGTGCTGATGCTTTGCCGCACGGCGTTCTACCTCTACAACGCCGCCGTGCTCGGCCCGCTCACGTGGGCCGAAGCGGGGCCGCTGCTGGCCGGAGCGCTGAAATTCGACACCGCGTCGATCATCTATGCCGACGGGGCATTCATCCTGCTGTCGTTACTGCCGCTGCGCCTGCGCGAACGGCGCTGGTACCGAGCCGTGCTGTTCTGGTACTATGCCGTGGTCAACGCCGTGCTGGTCGCGGCGACGAACCTCGCCGACACAGTCTATTTCCGCTACACGCAGAAGCGGTTCACCGCCGACGAAATCTTCTTCGCCGACAACGACAATTCGGTGCAGCTGGTCGGGAAATTCATGGCCGAGAACTGGTATCTGGTGCTGCTGTGGATCGCCCTCACGGCCCTGCTGGCATGGGGTTACCGCCGCCGGGTGCAGGAGGAGAGCCTTTTCAGCCGCGGATGGGCCTATTATATCGGCAACACGGTCGTCTTTGCGGCCGCCGCCGGGCTGAGCGTCGCGGGAATGCGCGGCGGCATGACCCGCATGACCCGTCCGATCACCCTGTCGAACGCCACGCTCTACACCGCCGACAGCGGCAAGGCCAACCTCATCCTGAGCAACCCGTTCTGCATCCTGCGCACCATCGGCAGCGCGGGGAGCGTCAAATACAAGAAATATTTCGCTCCGGAGGAGCTGCCGCGGCGCTTCACGCCCGTACACCAGCCTGCGGACAGCGCGGTTGTGGACCTCACGGGCCGCAACGTCGTGGTCTTCATCATGGAGAGCATGTCGGCCGAACACTCGGCCTACCTCTGCCCGGAGGTCTACGCCGACCGGGAAGTGAAAGGATTCACGCCTTTCCTCGACTCGCTGATGCAAAACGGACTGGCATTCAAACAGATGTACGCCAACGGCACGCGGTCGATCCAGGCCATGCCCTCGGTGTTGGGAAGCATCCCCTCGTTCCGCACGCCCTTCGTGCTGATGCCCCAATCGCTGGGCGAGAGCCGCCAGCTGCCCGCGATGCTTGCGGACAAGGGCTATGCGACGGCCTTCTTCTGCGGTTCGGAACGCGGATCGATGGGCTTCGGGGCCTACGCCCGTTCGGCGGGCGTCGACCGGCTGGTGAGCCGCGAGGATTACGAAGCGCGGCACGGCACAGGGGATTTCGACGGTTATTGGGGCATCTGGGACGAGCCGTTCCTGCAATTCACGGGCGAGGAGCTGGCGGCGACGCCCGAACCGTTCTTCGCCGCGCTGTTCACCCTCTCGTCGCACCACCCGTTCGTCGTGCCCGGGCAGTACGCCGCGACGCTGCCCGACGGCTACACCCGGATTCACAAAGGCGTGGCCTACGACGATCAGGCGTTCCGCCGCTTTTTCCACCGCTTCGGCGACGAGGAGTGGTTCCGCCGCACGATCTTCGTATTCGTCGCCGACCACGTCTCGTCGGAGAAATTCGCCGAAAAGACGCGCTCGTACCCCGGCAACATGCACATCATCGGATTTATCTACACCCCCGACGGCGCCCTGCGGGGCGAGGTGCGGGAGGTTACGCAACAACTGGACATCATGCCCACGGTGCTGGGCCTCACGGGCAACACGGAACCCTATTTCGCTTTCGGACGCGACGTGCTGAACGAACCCCAGCGGCCCCGGTGGTCGGTGTCGTACGACGGGAAGTTCCGCGCGCTGACCGGCGAGGGCGCCGTCGTGCTCGACGATTCGGGCTACGAGGTGCAGGAGTGTCCGGCCACGCCGGCCGCCGACAGCCTGATGCAATCGTTCCGGGCATTGATCCAGCAGTATTACAGCCATATCGAACGCAAGAGTTACACCCCCCATGATTGAATTCAAACCCGTGCGCCTCGAAGACCGGGCGGTCATCGAGCGCTATACCATGCCGTCGGGCATCTGCAACTGCGACCTCGCCTTCGCCAACATGTACTGCTGGCAGGCGGTGTTCCACAGCGCGTGGGCCGAGATCGACGGATTCCTCGTCATCCGCTTCCAGATCGACGGCGGCGAGCGCATCGGCTACATGCAGCCCGTCGGCACGGGCGACCTGGGAGCCATCATTCCCTGCCTGCGCGAGGATGCACATGCCCACGGACAGCGACTGCGGATCATCGGACTGACGGACGAGGGCCGCGAGATAATTCGCCGGGTACACCCCTGCCACTTTGCCTTCGAGTCGGACCGCGCATTGGAGGATTACGTCTACAACGCCGACGACCTGCGCAACCTCACCGGACGCCGTTACCAGCCCAAGCGCAACCACATCAACCGCTTCACGGCCGAATACCCCGACTACCGCTACGAGCCCCTGACGCCCGACCGTTTCGAGGCCTGCATGGCCCTCGAACGCGCCTGGAGGCGGGAGCACGAGGGGCACACCTCGGAGCTGTGCGCCGAGCAGCGGGCCATGCAGCGGGCTTTCGAGCACTTCGAAGAGCTGGGACTGATCGGCGGCTGCATCTACGTCGGGGACCGTTTGGCGGCCTTCACCTACGGCTCGGCGGTCAACGACCACACGTTCGACACCCATGTCGAGAAAGCCTCGACGGAGTTCGACGGCGCCTTCACGATCATCAACAAACTCTTCGCCCAGCATCTTCCCGCGCGTTTCACGCTCATCAACCGCGAGGAGGACCTCGGGCTGGAGGGACTGCGGCAGGCCAAGCTCTCCTACCACCCCGCTTTCCTGCAGCGCAAGTTCACGGCAATCTGCCTGCATCCCGACGAGTTGGCCTGCAAGGATTTGTGGATGAAATCGTTCGGCGACGACGAGCAGTTCGCCGACTCGTTCATCATGCGCTACTATTCGCAGAAACGGATGCTGACGGCAGAGGCCGAAGGCCGCACGGCGGCGATGCTCCACCTCGTGCCGTTCGACACGGAGCTGGGGCGCACGACCTATATCTACGCCGTGGCGACCGACCCCGCATTCCGGGGCCGCGGGCTGGCGTCGCAACTGATGCGCGAGGCGATGCAGGCGATCGCGGAGCGCGGCGACGACGCGGCATTCCTCATTCCGACGCCCGGCGAGGAGTGGCTGCACGGATTTTACAGCCGCTTCGGGTTCGAGGGGAGCATCCCGGCGGAGTTCGTCACGCCGGACCGCTTCGACTTCGGGACGGGCGACACGGCGACCGACCGGGCGATGGTCTGGCGGCGCGACGCATCGGCCCCGCTGCCGGAGAAACTGACGGCGACTTACCGCAAATAACGACATTCAGCAATTCCTGGTCAGTGCGGTACAGATGTCGTGCATCGTGAAAAATCCCCGGATGGGTAGTCCTCAACGGACGTCCCATTCGGGGATTTGAAGGATGTACGGCAGGTGTGCCGGAATCACCGGGAATTTAAGAAGCATTCGATGGTATTCTCCATCAGGCAGCAGATCGTCATCGGCCCGACACCGCCCGGAACGGGGGTGATGACCGAGGCTTTGGGTTCGATGGCCGCGAAATCGACGTCGCCGCACAACTTGCCCGTCTCCGGGTCGCGGTTGACACCCACGTCGATCACCACGGTTCCCTCCGACACCATGTCGGCGGTGACGAACTTCGGACGCCCGATGGCCACCACCAGAATCTCCGCCCCGCGCGTCACTTCGGCCAGGTCGCGCGTACGGCTGTGGGCCATCGTCACCGTGGCGTTCGCATCGAGCAGCAGTTTCGAGACGGGAAGCCCCACGATATTGCTGCGACCGATCACCACGGCGCGCTTGCCGGCGATCTCCACACCGGCGGCCCGCAACATTTTGAGGATGCCTTTCGGGGTGCAGGGGAGCGTGCAGGGCTGTTTCTGCCACAGCGCCGCGACGTTCAGGGGGTGGAAGCCGTCGACGTCCTTCGACTTGTCGATGGCGGCGATCACCTTGTCCTCGTCGATGTGCTTGGGCAGGGGCAGCTGGACCAGGATGCCGTCCACCTCGTCGTCGAGGTTCAGCGCCCCGATGATGTCCAGCAGTTCGGCCTCGGAGACCGACTCCGGTTTGCGGATCGTGGTGTTGCGGATGCCCACCTCGGCCGAAGCCTTGGCTTTGCCCGTCACATAGCTCACGCTGCCGGGGTCCTCGCCTACGAGGATCACCACCAGATGGGGCACACGCCCGTATTTCGCGGGGAAGGTCTTCACTTCGTCCGCCATTTCGGCCTTCAACTTAGCCGACAACTCTTTTCCGCTGATTATCACAAGGGTAATTTTTAATTCTTAATTTTTCATTTTTCATTGCACGGCAGTGCATAGTGACCGATGTCCGTGCGGTGGAACAGCTTGTCGCAGTCGATGCGGGCGACGTCGGCCAGCGCATTTTTCCGCGCCTCGGCCAGGTCCTTGCCCGTACCCACGACGAACAGCACACGGCCCCCGTTGGTGAGAATCCGCCCGCCGTCGGCCTTGGTGCCCATGTGGTAAACGGCCCCCCCGACGCAGTCGAGGCCTTTGATCTCGAAGCCTTTTTCGTAGTCGCCCGGATACCCTTTCGAGGCCAGCACGATACCCAGCGCGGCGAAGTCGTGCCACTCCAACCGTGTGTCGCGGCCCTCGGCCACGGCGCAGAAGATGTCGACGATATCGCTTTTCAGGCGCGGCAGCACCACCTCGGTCTCGGGGTCGCCGAAACGGGCGTTGAACTCGATGACCTCGATACCCCGTGCGGTCTTCATCAGCCCGCCGTAGAGCACGCCCTCGAAAGGGCATCCCTCGGCGACCATCGCGTCGGCAACGGGCTGCATGATCTTCTCCATCGCAAAGCGTTCGTCCCCGGCCGTGATGAACGGCAGGGGCGAATAGGCCCCCATACCGCCCGTATTGGGACCTTCGTCGCCGTCGTAGGCGCGCTTGTGGTCCTGCGCCAGCACCATCGGCCACACCTTATGTCCCGAGACGAAGCACATGAACGAAAACTCGGGACCCTCGAGGTAATCCTCGACGACCACCTTGCCCTCGCCGAACTTGTCGTCGAGCAGCATGTCCCGCAACGCCGCCTCGGCCTCGGCCATCGTCTGGGCGATCACAACGCCCTTGCCGGCGGCCAGTCCGTCGTATTTCAGCACCGCAGGCAGGGGACGCCCCTGCACGTAGGCCAACGCTTCGGCATAGTCGGTGAATGCGCGGAACCCCGCCGTCGGAATGGCGTATTTGGCCATCAGCTCCTTGGCGAACTCCTTCGACGATTCGATGCGCGCCGCGGCTTTCGTGGGGCCGAAGATGCGCAGCCCTGCGGCTTTGAAGCAGTCGACGACTCCCGCCGCCAGCGCCACCTCGGGACCCACGACCGTCAGTCCGACGCCGTGCTCCGCGGCGAAATCGCGCAGGCGCTCCACCTCGGTTTCGCGGATCGCCACGCATTCGGCCTGCCGGGCAATGCCCGCGTTGCCGGGTGCGCAGTAAATCTTCTCGACCTGCGGCGAGCGCGTCAGCGCATCGACAATAGCGTGTTCGCGGCCGCCGCCACCGATAACCAGTACTTTCATAGGTCTAATGCTTAAAGTGCCTCTCACCCGTGAATACCATCGCAATACCCTTCTCGTCGGCCATTTTGACCGAATCCCCGTCGCGGACCGAACCGCCGGGCTGCACGATCGCCGTCACGCCGTATTCGGCGGCCAGCGTCACGCAGTCGTCGAAGGGGAAGAAGCCGTCCGAAGCCAGCACCAGCCCTTCGGTAACGCCCGCGGCATGCGCCTGTTTGAGGGCGATCTCGGCCGAACCGATGCGGTTCATCTGGCCTGCGCCGACGCCCAGCGTCCGGCCGTCCTTCACGACCACGATGGCGTTCGACTTCACATGCTTGACGATATGCCAGCCGAAGTTCATGTCGTCCATCTGCTCCGCTGCGGGTTTCGCCGCCGTCACGCACATATCGGCCGTCACGCTCTTCGTCTCCACGTCGAGGTCCTGCACCAACAGACCGCCGTTCACGCTGACGTACTGCTTCTGTCCGACCGCGCCCTGCTCCATATCGACCTCCAGCAGCCGCAGGTTTTTCTTCGTGCAAAGCACTTCGAGCGCGCCCTCATCGAATTTGGGGGCCATGATGATTTCGAGGAAAATCGGCTTCATCAGCTCGGCCGCCTCCTTCGTAACGGTACGGTTCGTCGCCACGATGCCGCCGAAAATCGACACCTTGTCGGCTTCATAGGCCTTGGTCCACGCTTCCACGACATCCCGTCCCACTGCGGCACCGCAGGGATTCATATGCTTCAGACCCACGCAGAACGGCTTGTCGAACTCGCGCACGATGCACAGCGCGGCGTTGGCGTCCTGAATATTGTTATACGACAACTCTTTGCCGTTGAGCTGCTTGGCAAAAGCCAACGAATAGGGAACCTTTTTCTCCTCGCGGTAGAATCGGGCCGACTGGTGCGGGTTCTCGCCGTAACGCAGCGACTGCACGAGGTCGAATTCGAGGAACAGCTTCTCGTTCAGCCCGGCCTGCGCACGCATGTAGGTCGCGATCATCGAATCGTACTCGGTGGTATGGGTATAGGCCTTGGCCGAGAGCTTCAGGCGCGTGGCCTTCTCGGTGTTGCCGCCGGCGCGGATTTCGTCGAGAATCTGCGCATAGTCCGCAGGGTCGCAGACCACCGTCACGTCGGCCCAGTTCTTGGCCGCCGAACGCAGCATCGAGGGACCGCCGATATCGATATTCTCGATGGCGTCCTCCATCTTCACGTCGGGCTTCGAGATCGTCTCCCGGAACGGATAGAGGTTCACGCAGACCATGTCGATAAACTCGATCTTGTTCTCCTTCAGCGCTTTCAGGTGTTCGGGATCGTCGCGGCGGGCCAGCAGGCCGCCGTGCACGTTGGGGTGCAGGGTCTTGACGCGGCCGTCGCAGATTTCGGGAAATCCCGTCACGTCGCTGATGTTGATAACCTCGACACCGCTGTCGGCCAGCAGTTTCATCGTGCCGCCCGTGGCGATCACCTCCCAGCCCAAGGCACGCAGGCCCTTGGCGAAATCAACGACACCCGTTTTGTCGCTGACACTTATCAATGCTCTCATCTGTTACTATTTTATTTCGATATTTTCCGAATGAAAATTACTGTAATACCTGCCTTCCACGGCCGTAAACCGCAGTACGCTGTAGTCCGGATCGTCCACGCTCTGCGGATAATACTCCGTATCGCCCTCGCGCCAGATCAGCCGCCGGCTGGCAGCGTCCTCCAGCACCTCCATCGTCCCGCGGAGCATCAGCCCCTCGAAAGAAGCCCCGTCGCAGAAATAGACGGCTGCCTTGGGGTTGCGGCGGTATTGCGCCGCACGCATCGACGAGGTGTTGGTCGTAAAGTAGAAGACCTCAAGCCCCTCCCGTACGCGCGGTGCGAGCATGGCCTTCATATTGGGGAAACCCTCGGCATCGACCGAGTCGATAAAGGCGACGGCCTGCCGGTCGACGAGCGATTCGAGCGTATTGAATGCGACACTCATGGATCGAGCAGTTTTTTTATCGTTTCTACGTAAAGCGGATATTCCACCGCATGAATCCGGGCTTCCAGCTCTTCGATGTCGTCACCGTCGTACTCGAAGGCCCGCTGGGCGATGATCCGTCCGCCGTCGAGCGACGCATCGACATAGTGGATCGTCACCCCGAACACCTTGACGCCGTATTCCATCGCCTGTTCGATGGCATGCGCTCCGCGGAACGCCGGCAGCAGCGAGGGATGGATATTGACGATCCGTCCTCCGTAAGCCTCCAGCAGTACGTCGCCGATGATGCGCATATATCCCGCCAGGCAAACCAGTTCCACGCCCGCGGCATCGAGCAGCCGCACGATTTCACGTTCGTAATCGGCCTTCGAAGCGTACTCCTTCGGCGCGAAGACAAACGTTTCGACACCGTGCGCGGCAGCGCGTTCGACAACCCGCGCTCCGGGTTTGTCGCAAACCATGAGCACCACCTCGCCCCCGGTCACGCCCTGCTCGCAGGCCGAGACGATGGCTTCGAAGTTGGTGCCGCTGCCGCTGGCGAAGACTGCGAGGCGTCGCACGGCCTTAGCGGATTACGACACCTTCGGCGTCGGTTACACGTCCTATCACCGAGGCCTTTTCGCCCTGCGCGGTCAGGATGCCGATGGCCTTGTCCGCCTCCGACGCATCGAGGGCGATGACCATGCCGATACCCATGTTGAAGATGTTGAACATCTCGCGGTGCGCCACCTTGCCGTACTTTTCGAGGAAGCGGAACACGGGCAGAATCTCCCATGCGCCCTCATCGATTTCGAGTCCCTGCCCGTCGTGCAGGATGCGGGGAATGTTCTCGTCGAATCCGCCGCCCGTGATGTGGCTGATGCCGTGTACGTCGCAGTTGCGGATCACCTCCAGCACCTGTTTCACATAAATCTTCGTCGGCGTGAGCAGCACCTCGCCGAGTTGTTTGTTCGACAGCTCGGGATAGGACTCGCGCAGGTTCAGGCAGTTGTCCGCAACGATCTTGCGCACGAGGCTGAAGCCGTTGGAATGCACGCCGCTCGAAGCGATCCCCACGAGCACGTCGCCCGCTTTGACTTTCGATCCGTCGATCAGCTGCGATTTCTCCACGACGCCCACCGTGAATCCGGCGATGTCGTATTCGCCCTCGGCATACATGCCCGGCATCTCGGCGGTCTCGCCGCCCACCAGCGCACAGCCGGCCTGCCGGCAGCCGTCGGCGACGCCGGCGACGATGGCTTCGATCTTCTGGGGTTCGTTGCGGCCCACGGCCACGTAGTCGAGGAACTCCAGCGGTTCGGCGCCCTGCGCCAGCACGTCGTTGACGCACATGGCCACGGCGTCGATGCCGATCGTGTCGTGCTTGTCCATCTCGAAGGCCAGTTTGAGCTTGGTGCCCACGCCGTCGGTGCCGCTCACGAGCACCGGCTCCTTTATGTTCAGGGCCGAAAGGTCGAACATCCCGCCGAAAGCGCCGATGTTGCCCATCACGCCCGGACGCGAGGTCGAAGCCACATGCTTTTTGATGCGCCGCACCACTTCATACCCGGCTTCGAGATTCACGCCGGCCTTTTCATAACTTTGAGCCATAGGATTTATGGTTTAAGGTTTTCTAACATTTTACGTCTTTGTTGGCCTCGTCCGGCGACTGGTACAGCGCCGTGGGATAATGTCCCGTGAAACAAGCCATACAAAGCTCTTTGCGGTTGCCCGCCTCCAGCAGCGACGCCGGGGAGAGGAACACCAGCGAATCGGCGCCGATCTCCTCGCAGACCTCCGCCGTATTCTTGCGGGCCGAGATCAGCTCGTCGCGCGTCGAAGTGTCCACACCGTAGAAGCAGGGGTCGATCATCGGAGGGCTGGCGATGCGCACGTGCACCTCGGTAGCTCCCGCCTCCTTCAGCATCGTGACGATGCGCCGCGAGGTCGTGCCGCGCACGATCGAGTCGTCGACCAGCACCACACGCTTGCCTTTGACAATCGAACGCACGGCCGAAAGTTTCATCCTTACGCCTTTCTCGCGCAGCTCCTGCGAGGGCTGGATAAAGGTGCGGCCGATATACTTGTTCTTAATCAGCCCCATTTCATAGGGCAGTCCGCTCGCCTCGGCATAACCCATCGCGGCGCTGAGGCTCGAATCGGGCACACCGACCACGATGTCCGCCTCGGCGGGAGCCTCCTTGTAGAGCAGGCGTCCCGACTCCTTGCGGTAGGCATGGACGTTGCAGCCGTCGATGTCGCTGTCCGGACGGGCGAAATAGATGTACTCCATCGAGCACATCTCGTGACGCTTGTACATCGAATAGTCGCGGCTGCGGACGCCCTGTTTGTCGATCGTCACGATCTCGCCCGGCTCCACGTCGCGCACGAACTCCGCGCCCAGCACGTCGAAAGCGCAGGTCTCGCTCGACACCACCCAGCCGTCGCCCAGCCGTCCGATCGACAGCGGACGCAGTCCGTACTTGTCGCGGCAGGCGTAGATGCGGTTGGCCGTCATGATGAGGAACGCGAAAGCGCCCTCGAGCATGTTCAGCGCGTCGATGATCGAGAAGATGCGCGGCCGGTCGTGGTAGCGCGTCTCCTTTTTAATCAGGTGGGCCAGAATCTCGCTGTCGGAGGTCGACTGGAACAGGCTTCCCTTGTTCTCGAGGTGGCGGCGCAGCAACTCCGAATTGACGATGTTGCCGTTGTGCGCCAGCGCGAAATCGCCCGTGTTGTGGCGGAAAAGGAACGGCTGGACGTTCTCCATACCGCCGCCCCCGGCCGTGGTGTAACGCACGTGGCCGATAGCGGTCGAACCTTTCAGGCTCGCCAGCTTCTCCTCGTTGAAAACCTCGGTCACCAGCCCCTCGCCTTTGATGCGGCGGAAAGTGCCGTTCTCATCCACCGCGACGATGCCGGCTCCCTCCTGCCCGCGGTGCTGCAGGGCGTGGAGGCCGTAGTAGGTCAGCGACGCGGCGTCCGGCACCCCGTAGATGCCGAACACCCCGCACTCCTCGTGCAATTCGCGGTCGCGGATCACTTCCATCATCTTAGGCCGTGATTTTTTTCAGACGTGCCAGAATCTCCTCGTAAGCCTCGCGGACCTTGCCCAGATCGCGGCGGAAACGGTCTTTGTCGAGTTTCTCGTTCGTCGTAGCGTCCCACAGGCGGCAGGTGTCGGGCGACACCTCGTCGGCCAGCACGATCTCGCCGTCGAGCGTCTTGCCGAACTCGATCTTAAAGTCCACCAGCTTAATGTTCATTTTCAGGAACAGCTCTTTCAGCACCTCGTTGATCTTGGCCGTCATGGCGTACATCTCGTTCAGCTCCTCGTAGGTGGCGGCCCCGAGCGCTACGGCGTGGTGGTCGTTGATCAGCGGGTCACCCAGCTCGTCCTTCTTGTAGCAGATGTCGAAAATGACGTTCGAAGGCTGCGTACCCTCCTCGATGCCGAGGCGCTGGGCCATCGAACCGGCGATGACGTTGCGCACGATCATCTCCAGCGGAATGATCTCGACACGGCG
>ERZ1673699.2636-NODE-2636-length-11609-cov-6.937511_pt1 | contig 11609 bp, 9 predicted proteins | sample MGYA00580229_ERZ1673699 | MGnify/ENA primary metagenome ERZ1673699 (study PRJEB41218, sample SAMN15661785) | gut metagenome | host: Homo sapiens | place: Canada: London | collected 2015-08-20/2019-03-30 | study: EMG produced TPA metagenomics assembly of... | reverse complement strand
CGTTGAAAGAGCTGGCTTGGTCCGGTGGTTTCACCTATGCCCAGCGGGACGTTTACGACGAATTACGCAGGGTGGAGTCACTTCTCGGGGAGCGGTAGTCGTGGAAACTCCTACCCCTGTGAAAATGCCTACTGTGGGAAGCGAACCATCAGCAAAGATCCAAGGAGTGAGCAATGGCTGATCAGAGCAAGGCGGAAGAGATCGTCTCCAGGGGCGAGCGCCCCGCTGGCAAGGGCCGCACCACGCAGCTGGGTGGGCAGCCGGTCGCTTCGGAGCACATTTCGGTCACGCAGGGGCGTCAAGGAGCCAATGTGCTTAACGACGTCCACATGATCGAGAAGATCGCCCACTTCAACAGGGAGAACGTCCCTGAGCGTATCCCGCACGCGAAGGGCCACGGCGCCTTCGGCGAGCTGCACATCACGGAGGATGTGTCCAAGTACACGAAGGCGAAGCTGTTCCAGCCTGGCACCGTCACCCCGATGGCGGCGCGTTTTTCCACCGTTGCGGGCGAGGCCGGTTCGCCGGACACGTGGCGCGATGTGCACGGCTTCGCGCTGCGCTTCTACACGGAGGACGGCAACTACGACATCGTGGGCAACAACACCCCGACGTTCTTCCTGCGCGACGGCATCAAGTTCCCGGATTTCATCCACTCGCAGAAGCGCCAGCCCAACTCGGGTCTGCGCGATGATGAGATGCAGTGGGATTTCTGGACCCGCACCCCGGAGTCCGCGCACCAGGTGACCTACCTGTTGGGCGACCGCGGCACCCCGAAGACGTCGCGCCACCAGGACGGTTTCGGCTCCCACACCTTCCAGTGGATCAACGAGGAGGGCACCCCGGTGTGGGTGAAGTACCACTTCAAGACCCGCCAGGGTTGGGAGTGCTTCACCGACGAGGAGGCCACCGAGAAGGCCGGCACCGACCCGGACTTCCAGCGCGCGGACCTGTTCAACGCGATCGCGGACGGCGACTACCCGGTCTGGGACGTGAAGGTGCAGATCATGCCGTTCGAGGAGGCGAAGGATTACCGCTTCAACCCCTTCGACCTGACTAAGACGTGGTCGCAGAAGGATTACCCGCTGATCCCGGTGGGTTACTTCGTGCTCAACCGCAACCCGAAGAACTACCACGCGCAGATTGAGCAGCTCGCGCTCGACCCGGCCAACCTGGTGCCGGGTGTGGGCCTGTCGCCGGACCGCATGCTGCAGGCCCGCATGTTCGCGTACGCGGATCAGCAGCGTCACCGCATCGGCCCGAACTATAAGGATCTGCCGGTCAACCGCCCGCTCAACGACGTGAACACGTACTCCGAGCGCGGCAACATGGCCTACTTCTTCAACGAGGAGAACGAGCCGAACTACGTGCCCAACCGCACCGACAAGGGAGCCGGCTACCTGGACAACAACGAGGATTCCTCCTCCAACTTCACCGACTACGGCCAGGCGGAGAACCTCTACATCAACCCGGATCCGGAGGGCACTGACCTGGTGCGTGAGGCGTACGTGAAGCACGCCGAGGACGACGACTTCGGCCAGGCCGGCACGCTCTACCGCGACGTGTTCGACGACGGTGAGAAGGAGCGCTTCGTCCACAACATCACCAACAAGATGATGGCGATTAAGAATAAGGACGTCGAGGAGCGCGTCTACGAATACTGGGGCAAGGTCGACGCGGACCTGGAGCAGAAGGTGCGCGAGTCTTTCGCCAAGAAGCGCGCTGAGCAGCAGTAATAATTACTCTGCACCGGGCTAAACGCTAAAACCGGATTGTGGCAATTATTTGCCGCAATCCGGTTTCGTATACCCCCACCCGAAATTCCGGGTAGCTTATCGCCAACCCATGGTCATCAGCAGACCGAGGATCATGCCGGCGAAGCCGATGGCGTAGTTCCACGGTCCGAGCTGTCCGAGCCAGGCGATCTGGTCGCCAGCGAGGTAGTAGAGGATTAGCCAGGCCAGGCCGAGGAGCATCAGCCCGAACATGAGCACCTTGTACCACATCGGGGTGCCGCCGGTGTTGACCTTCACCGGGGTACGGTTGGTGCCGGTGGAGGTGCTGCTAGCTGGGCGGATAGGGTCTTTGGTTACTTTTGCTTTAGGCATGTGCGCTCCCTTGGTCTGTGTGGGCCATAGCGTCTTCGACGCCTAAAGCCCTAGCTCGCGCTGGATGTTCCTCAGCGCGGTGTTCGCGTTCTGGGGTTGAACTGTATCAGCCTGCCCTGCGGCCGCGTTATTCTGCGGAATGAGTTTGCCTGCATCGAACTTCCACAGGTTGTAGCCGATGGCCTGGTCCTTGCGGAGGGTTTCGCCGGCGGCGATTTCCTGGTGGCCGATCAGGCCGTCGTCGACAAGTGCGCCGGTGGGCACTGTCGGGCCGGGCACGAGGCGGCCGTTCCAGCCGGCGTCGTGGAGCGCCTTTTCGGCCTCTTCGGGGCTTTGGCGGGTGATCTCCGGCATTTTCATGAGCATGCCGTTGGACACGCGCAGCTCGATGGTGGTGCCGGATTCGACGTCGGTGTTTTCGCCCGCGACGGCGAGCACCTGCCCCTCCGGCTTGATCGAGTCCACGCTGGTGACCGTGGAGCGCAGCTGCAGGGAAGACAGGGTCGCGGTGGCCTGCTCGACGTTCAGGCCCACCAGGGACGGCACCTGCACCATTTCCGGCCCGGAGGAGACGGTGATGGCGATGCGGGAGCCCTTGGCAATCTGGGTGCCGCCGGCGGGCTGCTGCGACAGGATGACGCCCTCTTCGATGTTGTCGCTGGATTCGCGGCGCACGTTGGGGTTGAGTTCCAGCCCGGCCTTCTTCAGCTCTTCGATGGCTTCTTCGGCGGTCAGGTTGGTCACGTCCGGCACGTCGGTCATTTCCTTGCCGGAGGAGACGGTCAGCGTGATCTGGGTGCCGCGCTTGAGTTCGGAGCCCGCGGCGGGGTTGGTGGAGATGACGTTGCCGCGCTTAATTTCGGGGCTGGGTTCTTCCATCACGGAGACTTCGAAGCCGAGGTGCTCGAGTTCGCGGACGGCGTCGTTGCGCGGCATGTCCACGAGTTCGGGCACGGGCACCATTTCCTCTTTGACTACCTCGGCGGTGTCCTTGTTCGCGGAGAAGTAGTCGTAGACGAACCAGCTCACGGCCACTGCGAGCAGCAGGCCGAGCAGCGCGGAGAGCCACTTGAGCCAGTTGGAGGAGGTTTTCTCGTTGGCGGCGCGGTGGTCGGCGTAGCGCGTGTGCCCGGAGGCAGCAGTTGCTTCTCGACGCACCACAGGTTCACGCACCACATCCCCAACCACAACGGTGTGGTCCTGGGCCGGCGAGTCCACGGCGTGCGCGCCTGCGTCGTGTTCCGCGGCGGCGAGGTGGTTGCGGGCGGCGGTGGTGACGTTGCCGCGCTCTAGAAGCGCGAGGTCAGCGCCCATTTCGTCGGCGGTTTGGTACCGGTCTGCGGGGTGTTTCGCCATCGCGGTGAGGATGACGGAGTCGACGTTGACTGCCTCGTTGTCCGACAGCGGCGCGGCGATGCGCTCGGATGGCGGCACGGGGTCTTCCTGCACGTGCTGGTAGGCCACGGCGAAGGGGGATTCGCCCTCGAACGGCGGCACTCCGGTGACGGATTCGTACATCACGCAGCCGAGCGCGTAGACGTCGCTGCGCGCGTCGGCGGGTTTGCCGCGGGCCTGCTCGGGGGAGAGGTACTGTGCGGTGCCGATGACGGCGGAGGTTTGCGTCATGGCGGAGGTGGAATCATCCAACGCGCGCGCGATGCCGAAGTCCATCACCTTCACGGCACCGGTGTTGGTGACCATGATGTTGGCGGGTTTGATGTCGCGGTGGATGATGCCGGCGTCGTGGCTGGCCTGCAGCGCGCGGGTGACCGGCAGCAGCAGTTTCGCGGCGCGTTCGGGGCTCAGCGGCCCTTCGTTGCGCACGATGTCGCGCAGGTTCATGCCGTGGACGAGTTCCATCACGATGTAGGGCACGTCCACGCCGGAGGTTTCCACGGAGCCGGTGTCGTAGACCGAGACGATGTTGGGGTGGTTCAGGCGCGCGGAGTTTTGCGCTTCGCGGCGGAAGCGTTCGCGGAAGTTTTCGTCGCGCGCCATGTCGATCTTCAACATCTTCACGGCAACTTCGCGCCCGAGCGACACATCGGTGGCGGCGTACACGTCCGACATGCCGCCGGTGCCGATGATGTTGCCGAGTTCGTACCGGTCCGCGATCAGCATTTACCTGCCACCTCCGAGCAAGCTATCAAGGTTGGGCAATTCTACCGCAGGGGCTGGTGGGTTCGTGACCTCGGGCTGATTGCCTATCGACGTCGCGCCTTCCGGTGTTCCAGCCTGTTGCGTAGGAGTCGCCGCGGACGGCTGCTCCGGCACCTCAACCTCGGCGGACGGGGCGGACGGCTCAGCCGACGGCTCCGCAGGATCCGGAGCGTGGTCGGTCTCGGACTCCTCGAAGCGCAGGGTGCCCGGGTTGCGCGGCGCCGTGATGGTGGTGCGTTCGCGCTCGGTGGTGGTTTCGGTGACCGGCTCTTCCGTGTCTTCTGTTTCCTCCGCCGTCGGCGTGGTCTCGCTCATGGTGGGCCGCGGGGTGGTGGGGGTGCTGCCGCCGGTGAAGCGGTCGAACACGCCCTCGGTGTACGCCCAGGCGGCGCCGCCGGCAAGCAGCGCCAGCAGCAGGATCGTCGAGATGATCGGCCCTGCCGCGGAGGACTTCTTCTCCGGTGCGTGTTCGCGCGGCGCTGGTGTCGCGACGCGAGAGGGGGCGGGGGGAGCCGGAGGACGTCGAGAAGCAACGGCCCTGGCTGCGGACGGCGGGTAGGTGCCCTCCGGGCGGGAGGTGCGCTCCTCGGCGACGCTGGCCAGCATCTGGGTGGACGCGGTCGCGGACGGCTCGGTAGCCACCACCTGGGTGTGGCCACCCGGCTGGGCGGGGCGCAGGCCTTGGCGGACCTGGGAGATAGCCAGCTGGAACTCGTTGCCGTCGCGGAAGCGCTGGCCGGGGTCCTTACGCAGCGCGATCTCGATGAGCTCGCGCGCCGGGGCAGAGACCGAAATGGGCAGCGCGGGCGGCTCGGCGGAAACGTGCGCGAGCGCCACGGACACGGAGGAATCGCCGTTAAAGGGGCGCTTGCCGGAGAGCAGCTCGTAGCCCACCACGCCCAGCGAGTACACGTCGGACGCCGCGGTGACCTTCATGCCCTGGGCCTGCTCGGGGGAGACGTACTGGGCGGTGCCCACCACCATGCCGGTGCGGGTCAGGGGCACGGCCGCGGCGGCCTTGGCGATGCCGAAGTCCGTGATCTTGACCTGCCCGTGCTGGGTGAGCATGAGGTTGCCTGGCTTGATGTCGCGGTGCACCAGCCCCATGCGGTGGATGACGGCCAGGCCGTGGGCGGCCTGCTCGAGCACGTCGAGCGCCAGTGCCTCATCCAGCTGACCTTCGCGGGCGATGAGGTCCGCCAGCGACTCGCCGCGGATGTACTCCATGATGATGTAGCAGACGGTGGAGCCCGCGTCGGTGTCTGCCTCGCGGTAGTCGTAGGTGGCCACCACGTTGTCGGAGTTGATGCCCTGGGCGGAAAGCGCCTCGTTGCGGAAGCGGGCGAGGAACTCCGCGTTGGAGCTGAACTCGGGTCGCAGCACCTTGATGGCCACCTCGCGCTCGCGGTCCAGGTCGTCTGCCAGCCACACGGTGGACATGCCGCCGTGGCCGATGATCCACTGCAGTTGGTAGCCGTCGCCGACGAGCTGTTGCAGGTCCTCGCGGTTTTCGGTGTTCATCTACTCTGCTCCTTCCACGGGTGCGGGGGCGGCGGGTGCTGCGCGCAACACGGCGCGTCCGATCGGCCCGGCGACTTGGCCGCCGGTGGCGGCCTCGCCGAGGTTGCCGCCGTTTTTCACCACGACGGCAACGGCGACGTCCTTGGCCGGGTCGAACGCCACGTACCACACGTGCGGGGCGGCGCCTTCGGCGTGTTCTGCCGTGCCGGTCTTGGAGGCGAAGCCGTTGCCGTCGTAGCCGAAGGTCCACCGCTCGGACGCGAACATCAAGTCCGTGATCGTTGCGGCTTCTTGTTCCGTTACGGCCTCGTTCAGCTCCACCGGCTCGGTTTCGTGCAGGACTTTGCCGTCGGCGTTGCGCACGGCACGTACCACGTGCGGTTCCATGCGCTTGCCCTTATTCGCGATGGTCGCAGACATCATCGCCGCATGCAGCGCAGTCATGGTTACGTCGCGCTGGCCGATGGCGGACTGCGCCACCTCGGCCCCGCCGGGCAGCTCGCCCAGGGAGCCGGCGGCGTTGGGCAGGCCCAGGTTGTAGCGTTCGCCGACGCCGAAGCGGGCGGCGGCGTCGCGCAGCGCATCGGGCCCCATAGCAAGGCCCATCTGCACGAACGCGGTATTGCAGGACAGGGCGAACGCGGTGCGCAGCGGCACTTGTCCGCCACCGGCGCAGGCCTGGCCGCCGTAGTTGGTCAGCGGGATGTTGTCCGTGCCCGGCAGGATCGTCTGTGCCTCGCCGGTCAGCGGCGACTCCGGCGTGAAGCCGTTTCGCAGGCCTGCGGCGGTGGTGATGATCTTGAAAATCGAGCCCGGCGGCAGCTGCTCCTGCGCCGCGTGGTTTAACAGCGGGTTCGCGGGGTTGCCGGTGGCTTCGGCCCAGGCGCCCTCGGCGGTCGCCGGGTTGGCAATGCCGTTGGGGTCGAAGCTGGGGGTCGATGCCATGGAGAGCACCTCGCCTGTCGACGCCCTCACGGCCACCACCGCACCATCAAAGCCCGGCTTGACCAGCTGGTCGTACGAGAAGGCCTGCAGGTTCGGGTCCAGGGTCAGCTCGACGGTGTCGCCCTTTTTGCCGTCTTCGAGCCCGGTGCGCAAGAAACGCGAGGCGGTGCCGGAGTCGCCGGTGAGGTCGCCGTTGTGGGTGGCCTCCAGCTGGGAGGTGCCGAACTGGTCGGAGACAAAACCGACGATGGGCGCGAACGAGAACGGCATGTTGGGGTAGGTGCGCTGGTAGAAGCCGGTTTCCTCGTCGCGGTGGCTCTGGGCCAGCACGGTCTCGCCTGCGACGATGTCGCCGCGGTTGGTGCGCTTGAGGTCCATGAGGATGCGTGAGTTGTGCTGGTTCTGCGCGTACTCGTCTTCACGCAGGCCCTGGACCACGGTGAAGTTGACCAGCAGCGCTGCGATCATCAGCAGCGCGACCACGGCGCCGTAGCGGATGGACTTGTTCATCGTGCACCCACCGCCTCAGGACGCGCGGTGCCTGCGGCGACAGCGTCGTAGTCCGCGGGGCGGTTGGCGCTGTTGGAGATGCGCAGCAAAAGCCCCAAAAGGATGTAGTTGGCCATCACGGAGGAGCCGCCGGCTGACATGAACGGGGTGGTCAGGCCCGTCATGGGCAGCATGGCGGACACGCCGCCGGCGACCACGAAGATCTGGATGACAATGGTCAGCGCCAACCCGGACGCGAGCAGCTTGCCGTAGGAGTCGCGCGCTTGCATCGCGGTGCGGAACCCGCGGGTAATAAACACCACGAACAGACACAGCACTGCGGCGATGCCGACAAAGCCCAGCTCTTCGCCGATGGCGGCCAGAATGTAGTCGGAGTGCGCCACGGGCACTAACTCCGGGTGGCCGTAGCCCAGCCCGGTGCCGGTGATGCCGCCCCAGCTCAGCCCGATCAGAGCGTTGGCGGGCTGGTTGCCAATGCCGTCGAAGTCCGCGAACGGGTCGATGAAGTTGGACACGCGCTCCTGGATCTTGGAGCTGACCTGGTAGACGGCGTAGCCGCCCACGGCCACCAAGCCCACGCCGATGAACAGCCAGGACGCGCGTCCGGTGGCGAAGTAGACCATGCCCAGCACGGTGGCGAAGAGCAACAGCGCCGGGCCGAAGTCGTTGGAAATTCCCATGATCAGAATCGCGATCGCCCACACCATGAGAATCGGCGCGAGGTCGCGGATACGCGGGAAGGTCATGCCCAAAAAGCGCTTGCCGGCCACGGTGAACAGGGCGCGCTTCTGGGCCAAAAGCTGGGCGAAGAAGATCAACAGCAGGATCTTGGAAAACTCGCCGGGCTGGATGGAAAACGGCCCGAGCCACAGCCAGATGCGCGCTTCCTCGTAGCCCGGCGGCTGTGGCCACACTAGCGGCAGGGCCAACAGGATCAGGCCTACTAGGCCCAGCAGGTAGGAGTAGCGCGACAGAGACTTGTGGTCGCGGATGACAATGAGCGTGAGCACCATCAGCCCCACGCCGACTAAGGACCACAGCATCTGGCGCTCCGCCAGCGGCCCGTAGCCGGGGCGTTCTGCCAGGTCGAGGCGGTAGATCATCACCAGGCCCACGGCGTTGAGCAGCGCGACCACGGGCAGCATCACCTGGTCTGCGTGCGGCGCTAAAAACGCGATGGCCACGTGCGCGATGGCGTAGACGCCCATGAACCCGCCGATGATGTAGAGCATTTCGGTGGACAGGGTGCGCCCTTGGCTCGTCTCTAAGCCGAAGAGCATGAGCGCGAGAAGCCCTGTGGCGAACAGCAGGAGGAGCAGCTCGCGGCTGCGGGATGCTAGGCGGCTCATCGCACCTCCCGGCAGGCGTCTTCCTCGGCGCTCTTCTTGTCCGTGCAGGCCGGCAGCGCGTCATCCGCCAACTCATTCAACTTGGCTAATACGTCGTCGTAGGAGCCGGTGACGTCCTCGACCTCGCGCTTGTCCTTGGGCAGGTCGGAGGTGGTGAAGATGCTGCAATCGCCCGGTTTGGAGTCCTTGGAAATCACGCGCAGGTCGCCCTTGGTGTTCAGGCAGGCGCGTTGGATGTCCTCGGTTTTCGCGTCCGCGAACAGGTTGTCGCGGGTGGTGTGCTGCACCACGAACTCGCCGGAGTCCTGCACCTTCAGCGCGTACTCGTCGGTGGCGCGGGACTGCGACCACATCACGCCCGCCACCGCGAGCACCAGCAGAAGCACTAGCGTTGCGACGACCCAAGGCCACACCGACGACGGCTGCCTCTTCCCGCCGCCGCTCCCGGCGCCGCTAGTGTGGCCCTCCTCGTCGTCGGAAGCGTCCGCGTCCTGGAGTTTGGCCCGGTTGTGGTCCGGGGTGATGGTCTCTGACTTGCGCAGCAGCGCTGCCGCGCGGGAGGCGGCGGAGTCCGGGTGGGAGGACTCGTAGCCCGGGTCCAGCGCGCCGGCTTTGACCACGGCGCGGGTCTCTGCTGCCGCGTCGCCCTCGGTGGCCTCCACGACTTCCGCCACCACCACGGTGACGTTGTCCGGCCCGCCGGAGCGCAACGCCAGCTCGATCAGGCGGTTCGCCGCCATCTCCGGGGTGCCGTCGCCGAGCGCGAGCTGAATAGTCTGCTGTGTGACCGGGTCGCTCAACCCGTCGGAGCACAACAGCACGCGGTCGCCCGGTGCGACCTCGATGAGCTCCAGGTGCGGCTCCACGGCCCGGCCGGTGTAGGCCTTCAGGATGAGGGACTTCTGCGGGTGCGACGAGACGTCCTCGGGTGCGAGCTTGCCGCCGTCCACCAGCGATTGGACGAAGGTGTCGTCGACGGTGAGCTGCCGCAGTTCGCCATTGCGAAGCAGATAGCCCCTGGAGTCGCCCACGTGGATCAGGCCGAGCTCGCGGCCGTTGAACATCATCGCGGTAAGCGTGGTACCCATGCCGGCCTGCTCGGGGTGCTCGGCCACGGACGCCTCGATCGCGGCGTTGCCGTCCTCGGCCGCCGCACCCAAAAGCGCGAGCATGTCCGCGTCCTCGGGGTCGCGGTCCAGATGCTCGAGGTGCTCCACCATGAGCTGGCTAGCCACCTCGCCGGCGGCGTGGCCGCCCATGCCGTCCGCAAGCACCAGCAGGTTGGGGCCCGCGTACGCGGAGTCCTCGTTGTTGGCGCGGACCAGGCCGCGGTCGGACACGGCCACGAAATCTAGCGCGAGTTTCACGGCATCAGCCTCACAATCGTGCGTCCCATCTTCATGTCCGTGCCCACGGTCACCCGCTCAGGCTGATCAATGCGCACCCCGTTGACGAAGGTGCCGTTGCGCGAGTCCAGGTCCTCCACGAACCAGTCGCTGCCCCTGCGGAACAGGCGCGCGTGGCGCGAGGAGGCGAAGTCGTCGCCCAGCTGGAAATCGTTGTCTCCGGCTCTACCGACAGTCAAGTCTTCCAAGCTGGCAATTTCCATGTGGGAGCCTTTCAGCGGCCCCTCAACTACCGCAAGGGTGCGCGCTTTCTCCCTGGGGGCAGAGGCAGACGCATGTGCCTTACGACGCACCGCGCCCCCCGCCGACACCACATCCTTCCTCTGCGTCCACATCACCAGGAAAATGAACACCCAGAGCAAGGCCAACAGGCCGAAGCGGGCGCTGAGGATCATGGTCGAATCCATGTGAAACCCTTCTACGGGCGGAAGTATTCAGTGCTGGGGTGTGCCACCGAGTCCGTAAACTCAGGCTGGCTGGCGCTCGCCTGCGGCTGGTCTTCGCCGCCGATAATGCGCACCTCAATGCTGGAATGGCCCAGCGTAATCACGTCGCCGTCCGCGAGCATCCAGTTTTCCACCGGCTCGTCGTTGACCGTCGTGCCGTTTGTGGACTGCAAATCCACCAACACCGCCACCTGGCCGTCCCAGGTGATCTCCGCGTGCTGGCGGGACACACCCGTATCCGGCAGGCGGAAATCCGAGTCGTTTGAGCGGCCCAGGATGTTGGAGCCCTCGTGGACCAGGTAGGTGCGCGACGAGCCGTCCTGAAGCAGCAGGCTCACCCTCGCCTCACCCGCGTCCTGCGGGTTCTGCGGGTTGGCGTTAGGTTCGGACATTGCATCCTCCTTCAATTGCGAGCGCGCGCCCTGACGCTTCTTCTTCGGCTCCGCCACGATGGCGTCGAAGCCGCTGACCACATCCGGCATGGTGTCGATATATGAGGACACCCGGAGCTGGCCAGTGCGCAGGCCCGACTCTTCAGCGATACGCACCACGACAGGTCCATCCAAGAACCACTGCTTGTTGCGCACGTACCGCATGAGTTGATCGGCGAGGTCCACAGGAAGATCGCGGTTTTGCGACAAGTTCTCCAAGTCCTTCGAAGACACACCCACCGCGTACACGTTCGGGGCGACATACTCGTCCCTGTCCGTGACCACCAGCGAGTCCTGGGCTTCCTGCTTGACCAGCTCCTCTACCTCTTCAGGCACAACCTTGCCGCCGAAGAGCGCCGCCATAGAGTTATCCAGGCCGCGTTGCAGGGAACTGTCCAGCTTTGCCAGCTTGTCCATCACTGCCATTTCCTGTGCACCTCCTTTCTTCACATCAGAATTTAAGTAACCCGGACAGTATAGGTGCCGACCCCGACACGACCTATCTGTCCAGCGTGTCTCGCGTGTCTAAAGAGCGGTTGGAAAAAGGTTTTGCGCTGGCGATTTGTAAGTTTTGTGAGCTTCGTTCTATATTGATCAAGTCGCCCGCCCGGGTGGCGGAATTGGCAGACGCGCTGGCTTCAGGTGCCAGTGTTCGCAAGAACGTGGGGGTTCAAGTCCCCCCCCGGGCACAATGTGTTGTCTCGAGACATCGTTCCTACGGTGTCTCGAGATT
>ERZ1673699.2635-NODE-2635-length-11610-cov-6.797836_pt1 | contig 11610 bp, 10 predicted proteins | sample MGYA00580229_ERZ1673699 | MGnify/ENA primary metagenome ERZ1673699 (study PRJEB41218, sample SAMN15661785) | gut metagenome | host: Homo sapiens | place: Canada: London | collected 2015-08-20/2019-03-30 | study: EMG produced TPA metagenomics assembly of... | reverse complement strand
ATCTGCCGCACCTCGCTCGCCGTATCGGCACTTAGAATTATGCGGTATTGCCTTAAGTAAATGACAACATATATGGCACAAAAGCCGCTGCCCAGCCTTGCAGCACCGCTTTTGTGCCATTTTTGTTTCCAATATTTTGCGGCGCAATTTTCAGAGCACCAAAAGGCTGCATATACAAGATATGTTTTATGTGCAGCAATATCCATTCCATTTTTCGCACACATTTTGCCATCGCGAATATTTTTAGCATACTGCATTTCTTTCCATTGCAAATTTTGCACGAACGCGCAAAAGAAGTGCGTTTGCGTACATTTTTTGCGTTACCGAATTTGTGCGTTTGTTTTCTGTGATTCATTCAGCATTTTTACACGTTTTCCCCCATAATTTCGTTGTAACCGTTTTGCAACATATACAAATACGCACAAGTCACCTCAATTTATGCAAGATTTTGCCGTAACTTTTATTAGATACAGGTTTGAGTTATTTCAGCATTATGCACAAATCGTTTTGCCTTAGTTCGTATGTTTTGACATAGGTTGATTTTTTGCCCATTCAATTAAAGCAATATTTGTTTGTTTTCATGATTTACACACTATTTTGGATATTTTTTTGATGTTCACAATTTGTTATTATAATAGCGTTGAATGAAGCGGTCAGTTGTCAGGCCGCTCGTTATATGAACATTTTTAGGAGGACTAAAACAATGAAAAAGGCAATCGCCCTTGCAATGGCCAGCGTTATGGCTGCTGGCCTGCTGGCAGGCTGCGGCGGCTCCGCTGCCAACAGCACCGCAGCTTCTTCTGAAGCTGCTTCCACCTCTACCGAGGCCGCTTCCGCCGACAGCACTGCAGCTGCTACCGAGGCTCATACCGTCAACACCACCGATCCCATCACCCTGACCATCAGCTGGTGGGGCGGCGATGCCCGCCAGGCTGCATACGAGGCTGCCTGCAAGGCATTCACTGAAAAATACCCCAACATCACCGTTGAGTGCACTTACGGCCCGTGGAACGGCTGGGAGGAAGCTCAGTCCACTGCCCTGGCTGCCGGCAACGCTGCCGACGTGATGCAGGTCAACTGGAACTGGCTGTACCAGTACTCCGGCAATGGCCAGAGCTTCGTTAACCTGAACGATTACTCCGATGTGCTGGATCTGACCCAGTTCCCCTCTAACGCTCTGGATGCCTGCACTGTGGCTAATTCCCTGCAGGCTGTGCCCGTCGCTATGTCCGGCCGTATTTACTACTGGAACATGGCAACCTTCAAGAAGGCCGGCCTGGATCACTACCCCACTACCGAGCAGGAACTGCTGGACGCCGCCAAGACCTTCCAGGAAAAGCTGGGCGATGACTACTATCCGCTGGCTGCCACCACGCTGGACCGCATGATCATGATGACCTTCTACCTGGAAAGCAAGTACGGCGAGCCCTGGGTTACCGACAGCACCCTGAACTACACCGTTGAGCAGCTGCAGGAAGGTCTGGAATGGATCCAGAGCCTGGAAGACAACCACGTGATGCCCGACCTGAAGACCATGAACGCCGCTGGCGATAAGACCATCACCGATGGTCAGGCCTGGATCACCGGCAAGTATGCCGGCGTCTTCACCTGGGACTCCAGCGCACTGAGTGCAAGCCAGAACCTGCCCGATGACGCTGAGTACGTTGTTGGCGACGAAATCAAGTGGGGCGAGGCTGCCAACGGTGGTTTTGCCAAGGTTTCCATGGGTATGGCTGTTACCCAGAGCTGCGAGCATCCTGTTGAGGCTGCTGCCCTGATCAACTTCATCCTGAACGAAAAAGAGGGCGCTTCCATCATGGGCACCCAGTGCGGCATGGTTTGCTCCAAGGCCGGCCAGGAATACGCCAAGGAAGCCGGTGCTGTCAACGAGCTGATTCTGGAAGCCAACACCAAGGTTATGGCTTTTGTTGACCAGCCGTTCGACCCCTGCTACGAGAGCACTTCCCTGAAGGACGAAACCAATGGCGTGTACAGCGATGTGTTTGAAGGCTTCAGCTACGATCAGTATGATTCCGCCGAGGCTGCCCAGATCCTGTATGATGGCATCTGCGAAGCACTTGCCTAATCCCCGTTTCCACACTTAAGGCAATACCGCACAATTCCCGCCTAACGGCTCAAGCACCGCTCCGGCGGCTGCGGCACGGCATCTGCGTTGCCAAAATGCTCGATAAGACATCCAGTATTATCTGCGCTTTTGGCTTAGCAGTTGCCGCACCTCGCTCGCCGTATCGGCACTTAGAATTATGCGGTATTACCTTAACCTTACGCATCAGCAAGGCTGGCCCCGGCCCCATGGCAGTGGGGCCAGCCCTTTATTATGTAACAAGGAGGTTCCCTTTATGAGCGCACCTGCTGCCAAGACAGTGACCCGCACTCCTTTCAAAAAATGGTGTGATGAAAACGTTGGCCTTTTGTTCCTGATTCCCTGGATCATTGGTTTTGTGGTGTTCAAGCTGTATCCGTTTGCCACTTCCCTGTTCTACAGCTTTACGGATATGAACTTCTTTGACGGCATTACCAAGTACGGCCTGATGAACTACATCTACATTTTCACCAACAAGAAAACGCTGACCTCGTTCATCATCACCTTCCGTTATGCCCTCATCACCGTTCCCCTCAAGCTGATTTTTGCTTTGTTCATCGCTTACATCCTGAACTTCAAGATCAAGTGCGTCAACCTGTTCCGTACCATCTACTACATTCCCTCCATCCTGGGCGGCTCTGTTGCCATTGCCGTTCTGTGGAAGGCCCTGTTCAAAGAGGATGGCATCATCAACATGCTGCTCTCCTTTATCGGCATTCAGGGGCCCAGCTGGCTGGCTGACCCCGATTACGCCATGGTCGTTATCATTGTGCTGCGTGTATGGCAGTTCGGCTCCGCCATGGTGCTGTTCCTTGCCGCATTGAAGGGCGTTTCGGTCGACCTGTACGAAGCCGCCACCATCGACGGTGCTTCCAAAACCCGCCAGTTCTTCTCCATCACCGTGCCGATGATCACCCCCGTTATCTTCTACAACCTCGTTACCCAGATTGCTCAGGCGTTCCAGGAATTCAACGGTCCCTACATTATCTTTAATAATGGCGGCCCCCGCGGTTCCGTCACGCTGGTTTCGCTGCTGGTTTACAACTATGCGTTCAAGAGCAACGAAATGGGTATGGCCTGCGCCATGGCTTGGGTCATGTTCATCATCATCGCCCTGCTCACTGTTATTGCATTTGGCAGCCAGAAGCATTGGGTCTACTATGCTGACTGATTGAAGGAGGAATTGATTTATGGGTATGAAAGCACGCGCCAATGTGGCAACCTTCTTCAAGTATTTTGTTCTGATCTTTATGGGCTTTATCATGGTCTATCCGCTGCTGTGGATGGTGGGCTCCACCTTTAAGACCAACGCCGAAATCTTTACCAGCCTTTCCCCGTTCACCACGCACCCCACCCTGGATGGCTATTATAACGCTGTGACCAAAACTTACGGCGGCGATATCACCATCTGGCGTGCATTCCTGAACACCTACAGCTACGTTATCCCCAAGGTTGTGTTCACTGTTATTTCTTCTGTCATTGCTGCTTACGGGTTCAGCCGTTTCAAGTTCAAGGGCCGCGATTTCCTGTTCGGCGTTATGATCATGACGCTGTTCCTGCCGCAGGTTGTTCTGAACGTTCCGCAGTACATGATGTACAACAAGTTTAACTGGATCAACAACCCCCTGTACCCCGCCCTGTGGGTGCCGTCCCTGTTTGCTACCGAAACCTACTTCGTCTACCAGCTGGTGCAGTTCATGCGCAGCATCCCGCACGACCTGGACGAAGCTGCCGCCATTGACGGCTGCGGTCCGGTCAAGATCCTGTACAAGATCATCTGCCCCATGCTCAGTCCCTCTCTGGTCGCCTGTGCGCTGTTCCAGTTCATGTGGAGCTGCAACGACTTTATGGGTCCCCTGCTTTACGTTACCACCCCCCGCAAATACCCCATGGCAATCTTTGTTAAGCTGTCTATGGACAGCACCAGTGAAGGCATTCAGTGGAACCGCATCCTTGCCTTGTCCCTGATTTCCATTATCCCGCAGCTGCTGGTTTTCTTTGCCGCTCAGGATTCCTTTATTGACGGCATTGCCGCTGGCAGTGTAAAGGGCTAAGCTTCAAGTTTTTTCCAAAACTTTTGATCTTTTTGCGCCCAAACCACTACACAGGCTGCCCCGTACCGCTGCAAAAGGGGTACCGGGCAGCTTTTATTTTGAAAACTCCGGCCACTGGCTTTTTCTCGCTTTTGGCCGTTCCTAATATTCAGGATGCAGCCGGAATAAAAAAGCTTTCGACTTTCCGCTGTATTCCGGCACATGATGGTGCCTTTTCTGCTGATCCCTTTGCATCGCTCTCCCCTGCCCTGCTTATCCGTTAGGGGCAAAACAAAAGCGGCTGCCTGTTGGCAGCCGCCGGGGGTTGTGGTTTTGTGCTGTAACATTTTTGGCCTTATTTTTCCGGTTTGTTTACCCGCTTGAAATATTGGCGGTACTGCTGGGGCGAAAGCCCTGTGGCATCTTTGAACACCCGCCGGAAATGCGCGCTTGTCATAAAGCCTGTCTTTTCCGCCACGCTGGAAATGCTTTCGTTGGTCTTTTCGATCATGTTCTGCGCCGCTTTGATGCGTACGCCGTTGATGTATTCGATTAAGCTCAGGTTGATGGTCTTTTTGAACAGACGGCTGAGGTAATACGGGCTGATGTAAAACTGGTTGGCAATGCTTGTCAAGGTCAGCTTCTCGGCGTAATGCTCCGCAATATAGCCTTGGATCTGACTGACGATGCGGTTGGTCACCCGGCCGCTGTCGCCCCCCAGCTCATGCTGGTTTTCGCACATCTTTTTCAGCTGCAACAGCAGCGTGGCCAGCAGCATTTTGCGGGTCACAGCGCTTTCGGGGCTGTTTTCGTCCTGCATCTGGATCAGCTGCTGCAGGATGGAGTAGATATAGTTCTGCTGCTTAACCGTGATGTTGCTCAGCAAGTGGTTGTTCTCCTCGCTCATAAAGCCGAACAGGTCAATCTCCGGGAAAGCCCCGCTGATCTCCTGCAGATACTCGCGGCTGAAATTGCACACAATGCGGCTGGTGGGGCCATCCCCTACCGAACCAGTCTTGTGGATCTGGTTTTCCCCAATCAGGATCACATTGCCTGCATTGACGATATAGGCGGAATCCTCAATAAAATAGCGCCGCGCGCCTTCCACTTCATAATACAGTTCATATTTGTGGTGTGTGTGGAAACTTCCCATATCGTAGCCACGCTCGCGGTCGATCATATCGATATAAAAGTCCACATGGGGGGAATAGGTATATTCCTTGACCATCCTGTTCAAACCTCCCGCCACGCCCCGCCCAAGCATTTTTGCCAGTTTTAGGGCAGCACGCGCTTCAATTTTGTTGATTTATTTCATCTTAACACATTTCTTGTTGAATTTCAAAACTTTTTTCATTTTTTATGGAGGAAATTATCGTATGAAACTCGCTCTCGTTCGTGCCTGTACCCGCAGCGCCTGTTTTGAGCTGCAAAACAACACCTGCTATACCGCCCCTGCCCCGTTCCGGGTCCAGCTGAACGGCCAGACTGTGCTGGAAACCTGCTGCACCAACGTGTTCAGCGTGTTCAGCCTGGAACCCGGCAAAACCTACCACCTGGAAGTGCTTGCCACTGATGGCGATATCGGTACACTGGACTTTGCCACCGCGGCGGAAAGCTTTTTTGTAGATGCTTCCCGCTATGGCCTGGTGAATGACGGCGTGACCGACAACACCGCCTTTTTGCAGGCTGCGCTTTCCACCTGCCCGCCGGGCGGCACGGTGTATGTGCCCGCCGGTACTTACCGCACCCAGAGCCTGTTTTTGTGCAGCAACACCACCCTGTACCTGGAAAAAGGCTGCACCCTGCTGGGCGGCACCGACCGCCGCGAATATCCCATCCTGCCCGGTGTGCTGCCCTGCGCCGATGAACAGCACGAAGCTTATCTCGGCGGCTGGGAGGGAAACCCGCTGGACTGCTTTGCCGGTTTGATCAATGTCATCAACGCCGAAAATGTGACCATCACCGGCGAAGGCTGCATCAACGCCAACGCCGACAACGGCGACTGGTACCAGCACATCAAGGTGAAACTTATCGCCTGGCGGCCGCGGCTCTTCTTTACCAGCAAAGCCAAGAATGTGACCCTGCACGGTGTGGAGGTGTGCAACAGCTTCTCCTGGACCATCCACCCCACCTACTCGGACGGGGTGAACATCCTGCAGCTGCAGATTCACAACCGTGCCGACAGCCCCAACACCGACGGCATTGACCCCGAAAGCTGCAAGAATGTGAACATCATCGGTGATTACATCCATGTTGGCGATGACTGCATCGCCCTCAAGTCCGGCAAACTCTTCCTTGGCACTGTGATGCATACCCCCTGCGAGAATGTGACCATCCGCAACTGCAACCTGAACCGCGGCCATGGCGGCCTGGTTATTGGCAGCGAGATGAGCGGCGGCGTGAAAAACGTGGTGGTGACCCAGTGCCTGATGGACCATACCGACCGCGGCCTGCGCATCAAGACCCGCCGCGGCCGCGGCAAGAACGCTGTGATCGACGGGCTGGTGTTCCGCAACGTGGAAATGCGCCATGTGCTGACCCCATTCGTCATCAACATGTTCTACTTCTGTGACCCGGACGGCAAGAGCGACTATGTGCAGAGCCATGAACCCCTGCCGCTGGACGACGCTACCCCCCGCCTGGGCAGCCTGACGATGGAAAATATCACCGCCACCGACGCCGAGTATGCAGGCTGCTGGTTCAGCGGTCTGCCGGAGCAGCCGGTTGAAAAAGTGGAGATGAACAATGTCAGCATCTCCTTTGCCGAAAACGCCGGGGCTGGCCACGCCGCCATGATGTGCGGTGCCGCCGAATGCAGCAAGCTGGCGATCTGGGCCGAAAACGTGAAGGAGATCCACTTCCACAATGTCAAACTGGAAGGCTATGCAGGCGAACGCCTGAACTTTATCAACGTTGGCAGCTTTAAGGAGGATTAAGCCATGACCCATGAAGAGATTTTGACCACCCTGGGCAATTATGTGGATTATCTGATTGCCGGCAGCTCTGCCGAAGCCCCATTGTGGAACATTGAAAAGGTGCGCAGCGGCAAACCCAATAAATGGAACTATGTGGACGGCTGCATGATCACCGCCTGCCTGAGCCTGTACAAGACCACCGGGGATGAAAAGTTCCTGAAGTTCTCCCGCGATTTTGTAGACTACTTTGTCAAGGATGGCGGCGAGATCTACACCTTTGACGCCAACGAGCATAACCTGGACAACATCAACCAGGGCAAAAACCTGTTTTCCCTATATGATTTGACCGGCGAACAGCGCTACCGAGATGCCATCAACACCATCCGCGCCCAGCTGGACACCCAGCCCCGCACCAAGGATGGCAATTTCTGGCACAAAGCCATCTACCCGTGGCAGGTTTGGCTGGACGGCACCTATATGGCGCAGCCGTTCTACATGGAATACGAAACCCGCTACAACGGCATGAAGGGCTGCCAGGACAGTTATAAGCAGTTCATGAACATCAAAAAGTACATGCGAGACCCCAAAACCGGCTTGTACTACCACGGCTATGATGAAAGCCGCCAGATGTACTGGGCCGATCCTGTAACCGGCTGCAGCGCAAACTTCTGGCTGCGCGCCATGGGCTGGTTCCTGGTTGCCATGGTGGATGTTCTGGAGCGCATGGACGAGCAGATGTATTACGAATACCGCGCCATCATGGCTATGTTCAAGGAAGCCGTGGAGGCCATGATCCAGTTCCAGGATGCCGAGACCGGCATGTTCTGGCAGGTCATTGATAAAGCCGGCGTACCGGGCAACTATCTGGAAACCTCCGGCAGCTCCCTGTTCGCTTACGCCGTGCTCAAAGGCGTGCGGCTGGGCTACCTGCCCAAGCGGTTCCGCGTTTACGGCGAAAAGGCATTCTATGGCACCTGTGACAAATACCTGGGCGTGAACGATAAGGGCGAGCTGCAGCTGTCCGGCATCTGCCTGGTAGCCGGTTTGGGCGGCGCCACCCGCCGCGATGGCAGCCTGGAATACTATTTCAGCGAGCCGGTTGTGGAAAACGACGCCAAGGGCGTTGCCCCCCTGTTGCTGGCCTATACCGAAATGATCATCCAGTAAGGAGGTTCCGCTGTTATGGCCGTATTTACCGTTGGTGCCCGCCTGCATGATTACGGCAAGGGCACGCCCGATGAGCTGTTTGGCAAGGTTTCTGCAGACGGGTTTGCCTGCGTGCAGCTGGCCTACAAAAAATGCGTGCCCGGCGTTGCCAGCTATGCGGACGTTACCCCGCAGCTGGTGCAGAACACGCTGGAAGCGCAAAAGAAGCACAACATCGCTGTTGCCGTGCTGGGCACCTATGTGGAGCTTGCCATCGCGGACGAAGTGCAGCGCAGCGCCAACGCAGCGGATTTCAAAAGCCAGCTGGCCGTGTGCAAGGCGCTGAACGCGGGCTGCATTGGCACCGAGACTACCGGCATGCACAAGCAGCCCGCCGGCACCACCCGCGAGCGAGCCCAATATATGCTCTGCAAAAGCCTGGAAACCATTCTGCCGGAAGCCGAGCGCCTTGGCGTGACCGTTGCCATTGAGCCCGTTGTTGGCGACAGCACCAACACCCCGCAGGCAGCGCGGCACATCCTGGATATGATGCAAAGCCCCGCGCTGGGGGTCATCCTGGACATGAGCAACCTGGTCAGCTTTGAGGGCAAGGACAACCAGCAGCCCCTGTGGGACGCTATGGGCGAGCTGCTTGGGGACAAAATCAAGGCCGTACACTTTAAGGGCAAGAACTTTGCGCCGGACGGCACCATGCTGCACACCAGCCTGGAAGATTCCTGCACCGATTACACCGGTGCCTTTGCCATGCTGCGCACCCTGCCGCAGCCGTTGCCCGTTCTGCGCGAGGAAGCCGTGCCCGCCCGTGCTGCCAGCGATATTGCTTTTATCAAACAGTTTTTCTAAGGTGTAATGCCGCTTCTTTTTGCCCCACCGGACCGGAGTATTTGCACTGATACCATGGAAGCCTTTTTGTGAAAGGAACCGATTCAATATGGAACGCAAGCTTGTGACCGTTGCCGTGGATGGCAGCGCTGAATTTACCACCCTGACCGCCGCTGCTGCTGCGCAGAACCCCGCCCAGCCGCTTCACTTTGTGCTGGGGGCCGGGACCTATTATGAACGCCCGTTTTTGGAACTGGCGGATTACATCATCACCGGTGCCGGGATGGGGCAGACCGTGATCTCCGCCGGGGCCGCCGGGCGCGACCCCTGGCCCGGCGAGGAGCGCACCGGTACCTTTCGCAGCCAGACGCTTTTCCTTGGCGGCGGCAGCGCCCGGCTGGAGCACCTGACCGTGGAAAACACCGCCGGTGATGGTGCGGACCGCGGCCAGGCGCTGGCGGTATATGCCGATGCCAGCCGTGTGTGCATGGTGGATGTTGCCCTGCACGGCAACCAGGATACGCTCTTCACCGCTCCCCTGCCGCTGGCCGTGCGCCAGAAAAACGGCTTCCGCGGTCCGCGGGAGAACACGCCCCGGCTGGACACCAAACAATACTACCGTGACTGCGAGATTTCCGGCAACATTGATTTTATTTTCGGCGGGGCCAACGCGGTGTTTGACCATTGCCGCATTGTGCCCGTTGCCCACCGCGGCGTTACCAGCTATATTGCCGCCGCCAGCACGCCGCAGGGCAAGCCGGGCTACCTGTTTGCCAACTGCACCGTGCAGGGCAACAGCCCCGCAGGCAGTGTCTATCTGGGCCGCCCGTGGCGGCAGTATGCCCGCGTGTACTGGCTGGACTGCGATTTAAGCGATGAGATCATCCCCCTTGGGTGGGACAACTGGTCTGACCCCGCCAACGAGGAAACCGTCCACTTTGGCGAGTACGGCTCCAAAGGCCCCGGTGCCCCCAAAGCAAGCCCCGCCCGCGCCGGTTACGCCACCCTGAATGATGATGCCTCCGCCCAGGAAATGCGCGCCATGCTGGCTGAATTCCGGGCCGACTTCGGTGCAGAGGCGTAACACGCTCTTTGCGGAGCCGCCAATTATAACATTCCACCTCCTCCTAAAAAAGCAGCAAGCCCGCACCGCGTCCCTGTATGCGCCTGCGGGCTTGCTGCTGTCATACCGCCGCTTTGATTCCAGAAAGGATTTTTTATGAGCTATACCAAACTGGACCTTCTGCAGGACCTGGCTGATATGGGCCTGACCGGGCAGGAAACCATTCTGATCCATTCTTCCATGAAGTCCATCGGCCCGGTGGACGGCGGTGCCGATACTGTGCTGGATGCCCTGATGGAGTTTTTCCGGCCTGGGCTGCTGCTGTTGCCCACCCACACCTGGCGCACCATCAACGCGGCCAACCCGGTGTTTGATGTGTGCACCTCCCCCTGCTGCGTGGGCATTTTGCCGGAGCTGTTCCGCCAGCGTCCCGGTGTGGTACGCAGCCTGCACCCCACCCACAGCATGGCCGGGTGTGGGCAGCAGGCTGCTTCCTACCTCGCGGGTGAGGAACTGCGCAACACGCCCTGCACCCCCGGCGGCTGCTATGACCGCCTGAAAGATGTGGGCGGCAAAATCCTGCTGGTAGGCGTTACCCACGCCCGCAACACCTATATCCACAGCATTGAAGAAGTGCTGAACGTGCCCCACCGCCTGGCCGACCAGCCCATGAAGCTGCAAAGCGTGGATACCGATGGCAGCGCACACACTGTTTATATGCGCAGCCACTACAACGCCCAGCAGCCCCATATTTCAGAGGATTTCGTCAAGCTGACGCAAGCCTACCTGGACTGCGGAGCCGCCCAGAACACGCGCTTTGGCGCTGCCAGCTGCATCCTATGCGATGCCGCCAGCCTGTTCCGCGTCACCCGCCATGTGCTGGCCCCAGACCCGGAGTGCATTGTCACCGCCCCCAGCATCCCGCCGGAGCGGTGGGCAGGGTTCCACGCGTAAGGCCGTATGGTTAGTTTATATCAAAGGAAATGCCCCACAGTTGGCAGGCGGATACCGGTCGTGGTTCCGAGCCGTGCATGTGGGGCATTGGTATATCTTCTATTGAGTTTATGTTTTATAGGCAAAGTAGCAAAGTATAGGAAAGAGAATTGATGGCAAGGCCGCCAAACGGGACGATGGCAAGCATCGTCCCCTACAAATTATCTTTTAGGTGCACAACGAATGATTTTATGTTTCTCCGCGGCGGGGTGAGAGTATCCCGCCCTACTGGTATTTTAGGGGGTTAGCCGCGTACAATAAAATGTTCCGTAGGGAACGGTCTTGACCGTTCCGGGGCCTTGTCCAAATCTGACATAATGAGATTTGTGATCGGGCCCGTCCGGCGGCCAGAGGGCTGGCTGCCCTGCTTTCCCCTACCGCCCTGCTACCCACACTCAGGATATAACAACAGCCCCGGCTCTGCAAACGCAGAACCGGGGCTGTAATACTTAAGGCAGCACCGCACAATTCCCGCCTTACGGCTTAAGCACCGCTCCGGCGGCTGCGGCACGG
>ERZ1673699.2633-NODE-2633-length-11613-cov-5.192248_pt1 | contig 11613 bp, 6 predicted proteins | sample MGYA00580229_ERZ1673699 | MGnify/ENA primary metagenome ERZ1673699 (study PRJEB41218, sample SAMN15661785) | gut metagenome | host: Homo sapiens | place: Canada: London | collected 2015-08-20/2019-03-30 | study: EMG produced TPA metagenomics assembly of... | reverse complement strand
CAGCCGACTACGGAGCCTTCGACGACTGACGTGTCTACCGGGGTGTCGACTCCGGGGACGTCGGGCCAGACAACCTCCGCACCGGAGCCCACCGGCACGGAGCCCCCCGGCACGGAGCCCACCACCGCGAAACCGGCCCCGGCGGTCGACGACTTCGATTGGAACACGCTGACTGTGCAGGCCGGAACCACAAGCGCGGGTCTGCCCTCTCGGAAGCCGTCCGGAAGTGTTGCGGTGCGTGTCGATGGTCAGGCACCGGAGTGGATTTCTCTAGCAACGAATGGTCAGCTCGTGGCCAATCCGGGCCGCGACGTAAAGCCGGGCGAGTACACGGTTGATGTTGTCTCCGATGCGGGCGAGCGCGACACCATCACGGTCAAGGTCACCGAGCCGGTGAGCGACTCTGTGCGCATAAGCGACATGGAGTACAAGGACACGTACGTCCAGGCGGGCAAGACGAACTCCAGCCGCCGCCCGATCGCATCCGTTAACCGCGACGGCATCGAGTACAAAGGTCAGCCGCTGCCCGCCGGCACGAAGTTCTCCACCGACAGCCCCGAGGGCACCGTCGACCCGGACACCGGCGTTGTCACCGTGAAGGCGCCGCTGCATACCCCGGCGGGCGACACCATCGACATCAAGGTCGACTTCACCTACCCGGACGGCACGACCGGCGAGGCAACCGCGGTCTTCCACGTCGACCCCGCCGCACAGAACGAGATATACACGCCCGCCTACCAGGAGGGGCTCGGCGCGCAACCGGGCAAGACTGTTGTGGTGCCACTTCTCGACGGCACGTTCCCCGTCAACAAGGACGGCGAGAACATCGGACAGTACGCGTTGGCCCCGGTGTATGACGACAAGGGCAACGAGCTCGGCACGGCCAAGGCCTACAAGGGCTGGGATATCAGCATCAACCCGGACACCGGCGAGATCTACGCCGCTGCTCCGGAGGAGAACCCGGAGCCGATCGAAGTCCCGGTGACGGTGCTGTACGCCGACGGCACGGTTTCGGATGAGGAGGGCAAGCCCACCGTCTTCGCCCGCATCGCGGCATTGACGGGCCCGTCGCTGGCAGACTCCACGGAGGCCGCGGGCTACGGCAAACCGTTCTTCGACGAGGATGGCAACATCCGCATATTCCCCACGGGCTCGATGCCTCCGGGGGCGACGTTCGAGCAGACCGGTCTGACGGCGCTGCCGGTGGAGATCGATCCGGAAACAGGTGCGATCACCGTGAAGGTGTCGGAGGCCCCGGTTGGCGCGAACTTTGACATCCCGTTGAAGCTGACGCTTCCGGACGGTTCCGTGCAGGAGATCGCGGTGCCGGTGGCCACAAAGTCCGAGGCTGCGAACCAGGTTGTTTCCTGGAGTCCGATCAAGGTCATGGACGACGGCACCCCGGTCACTGTGGCACCGAGTCAGGCCCCGGCTGGTATGACGTACGCGCTGGCCGCATCCTTCGATGCTGAGGGCTGGCAGGCCTCCGTGGACCCGAAGACGGGCGCGATCACTGCTGCCCGTAACGGCGACGAGGAGGACCCGCAGGCCGCGCTGATCCCGGTGGTGGTGACGTTCGCGGACGGTTCGCAGCGCGTCGTCGAGGTGCCGGCAACGACCGTGCGCGGGGCTGCGGCCCTGACGCATGTGGAATTTCCAAATGCGGTGATCAACGCTGGGCAGACTGTCTTCTTGTGGCCGAATGTTTCGGGACTGTCGTTCTCTCTGATCAAGCCGATCCCGGGGCTGCGCACGAAGATCGACCCGGACTCGGGTGCTCTGACCGTCGCCAGCTACGACGGCACCGTGCCGGGGCCTCGTGACATTCCGGTTCAGGTCACGTTCGAGGATTCCTCGCAAACGATCGTCTCAGCGAGGGTTGATATCCGTACTAAGTCCGGTGAGGGAACGCTCGCCGAGAGCATTTTGCTTAGCGACGTCTCCGCTGTCGGACGCCCCGATTCCACCACACGAGTCACCCTGCCGGATCTCGGCAAGGCCGCAGACCAGCCGTTCAGCTTGGGTGAGTTCGACGCTGAAGGTTGGGAGGTATCCCTGGACCATGCCCGTGGCGTGCTCGATGTCTACGTTCCGGCCGGCGCCGCAGGTCAGGTCCAGCGGATCCCGGTGAACGTGCGCTTCGCCGATGGCTCCACGGGCCAGTTCAACGTGTCGGTGGATGTGGATGGCGGGGTGGCCGCCGGGTCGTCGCAAAGCAGTGAAGGCTCCTCGAAGCCCTCGCCATGGGTGTGGGCGCTCGCGGTGATCGGTCTGTTGGGGACAGCTGGCAAGGTTCTGTACGATAATTGTGATAAAATCCGCGAATTTTTAAGGCAGTGGGTGTAGGGATACATGATGCACACAGGTAAGAAAGCGATCGCGGCTGCCGTCGCACTTAGCGTCACCGCTGGCTTCACGCTTCCGGCACAGGCAGGTGCGGACGTCGACTTGTCCAAGAGTTACCAAGTCGGCGTCACCACCGGTGCCTCCGAAGGATTCCAAAACGTTGACGTGAACAAGGGCCGCGTGTCCTGGCTGATGTACAACAGCCTCACCTACGGCCTGATGCCTACGGCGTTCTACCTGGATGCCTATGCGGACGGGCAAAAGGTCGAATTCGCGGGCGAGAACACCACGGTCCAGCCCGCCTCCAACGACGAAGGCGACGTGGTCACCCTCACCCACACTGACCCGAAGCTCGGCGTGGAGCTCGTGCGCACCTTCACTGTCACCTCAAAGGAAGTGGACGTACGGGTTGCGCTGCGCAGCAAAACTGGCAAGAAGGACCTGAAGCTGGTGCTCACGGACGGGCTGTTGTCCTACGACTACCCGATCAGCACCGATGCGGCGGGCGCGAACGAGTACACCATCGACGTTGGCGGCCGCTACCAGCTGCACACCAAGTTCGAGGGCGCCGATTCCACTGGCACCGGCAAAAGCCAGCAATCCGCAGAAGCAAGCGCGAACGACGGCGACCGCTACTTTGCAGGTGTGTGGGAGCGCCACGGCGACTCGCTTAGCGCCCGCATGACCATCAAGGGCGACGCCAACGAAGCACTGAAGGATTCCGACGGCGACGGCCTGCCCGATGAGTGGGAAATCAACGGCTACACCGACCCAGACGACAACCAGTTCCCGCTGCACCGCTGGGGCGCGGACCCGGAGAAGCCGGACTTTTTCCTCCAGCTGAACTGGATGAAGTCCGAGTGGGAAACCATGGGCTGCTCCGAAAAGCGCCAGTACGCTGCCACTGAAGACGACTTCGACCAGTTCCTGGAGTGCGCCGACGCGAACGTGAACGTCTACCGCCCGTCGCGCAAGATCCTCAACGACCTGGTGGACCTTTTTGACCGCCGCGGATACAACCTCCACATCGACGCCGGCGACTACTACAGCAACATCCCGGGTATCGAACTCCAGGGCGGCGACACGCTGCCGTACGCGCCGATCTATTTCAAGGACGCCAACGGCCGCGCCGAGGTCCCCGGTGTGCGCCTAGTCAAGGACCGTAAGAACCTGCTCGGCGCTCGCCAGGCAGTCTTCCGCGTGGGCATCATCGGCGACCAGCAAGAGGTGGGCAACATGTCCTCCGGCAACGGCCTGATCTCCGACGGCGCGTTCTACGTGGCCAAGAACTACCTGATGACGTCGCAGGAGCAGATGCGCAACACCATCCTCCACGAGTTCGGCCACAACCTGGGCCTGACCCACTCCGGTGCGTCCGCCGTGAAGAAGCCGAAAAGCTCCTACGTGCCCAAGTACAAGTCCGTGATGAACTACCTGTACCAGTTCAGCTACTTCGACTACTCGGACAAGAACTCCACCGCCAACGACAACACCAGCATCCCGCAAGCCTGCTACGACGGCACTGCGCAGTGCTACAACGGCGCCTACAACATCGCCCCGGACTGGAACAACCTGGACATCGTCAACGGCGAGATTGCCAAGGCCACCGGCTCCACCGGCGTGTCCGAGGACCCGCACGAGTCCGGCCACGAGCACCCGCGGGTGGACGAGCTTGTGGTGATGGCGGCGGAAAGGAACAACGGCAAGGCCGGTATCCGCGTGCTGGTTGAGCGTGAGGGCGTGAAGAACATCATCATCGCCAACCGTTCAGACTCTAAAGTGCACCTGGAGCTGTCCAACTTGGGCATCGACCTGCACAAGTTCACCCTCCGAGTGGACTACCCGGGCGGCAAGTTCCGCAAGGAGTATCCGGTGGAAGGCGCGCTGACCGATTACGCCAAGCTCCCGGTTGAGGTACCCATTGCCAATACCGCTGGCTACAAGGACTCCTCTATGCCGGTGAAGTTCCGTGTCTACAACGAGAAGGGGCAGTTGGTTGCGGAAGAGACCAACGAGTTCTCTGTGCTCAATTACAACCCCGCGCAGATGGACCAGCTGGTTAAGGAGCTGGAGAAGAACAACTCGAAGCACCTCAAGGCCGCGCGCGACACCGTGGGCAAGAAGGACCCGGCCAAACCGACCCTGGCCAAGCCGACACCTGTGCCCACCATGTCCAACCAGACTGTCAATCCCGGCGACCGTGGCCCAGCAGTGACCGAGCTCAACGGCGCGACCCAGCCTGTTCCTGTGCCGACCCCTGGTGCGAAGCAGCAGTCCCCCGAGGTTGGTGAAACCGGCAACGTCGGGCCGGAAGGCGGTAGCAGCACCGGCGCTATCGTGGGCATCATTCTCGCGATTTTGGCGGTTGTCGGCCTCGGCGGCGCAGCTGCCGTGATGGGCGGTTTCATCTAGAAAGCCAGCCCCGCCGAAACGGCCGCCGTAATCCTGACAGATTACGGCGGCCGTTTGCGTTGACCTGGGCCGATGGGGTCCGCCTGACAGATTCCGCCGCGATGTGTCGGCGCCCCGAACCCAAATCCGAACCCAAACCCTAGAACCAGGTGGCGGGGCGGACCTTGTTGGCCAGGTCCACCAGCGCGTACCGGTGCTTCGGGTACGGCGCCACCCGGGCCTGGTCCCGCAGCGTCTGCGCCAAGCCGCGGCGCAGGCCCCGGACGGTGAAGGGGTACTCGAATAGCGCCACGTTGGTGGACGCCTGGTGGGAGCGCAGGTACGTCAGGCCGGCCTCGATGACGGCGACCTTGATCTGCAAAAACCGTGGCTCGGTGGAGGGGATCTGCTCCAGGCGACGGGCGGCGAGCCGGATGCGGTCTTCGGTGGCGCCCTCGGCGACCAGGCACAAAATGGCGGTCAGTTGCGCCATCCGGTAGTGGCGCGAGGCGTTGGGGACCTTGTCCAGCGCCTTGATGGCCAGGCCCACTTCGCCCTCGCACATGAGCATGCGGGCCAGGCCGAATGCGGAGGAGACGGTGGTGGGGTTGGTCATCCACACTAGGGCGTAGAGGCGGGTGGCGTGGAATCGCAGGCCCTCGGGCGAGGTCACGGTCAGCGACCAGGTGCCGTCTGTGGCGCCGTCGGAGGCCATGCGCTCGAACACGGAGCCCGGCACGTCGCGGAGGTGTTGGGTGAGGCCGGCGGCGGCGGGCGAGAGCTCGTCGTGAAGCAGTGCGCTCGATTGATACCCGCCTTCCTGCAATATGAGCTCGCTGATTGCGGCGAGTGCCAGTTTGGGTGCGGCCTCGCCGGGCAGCTGGTTGAGCACCTGCGAAAAAGAATCCTTCGCGGAGGCGAAGTCGCCCAGCAGCGTCTCCACCACGCCCGCGTACCAGGGGTAGCGCCAATTGTCGCCGAAGCGCTCCGAAAGCGAGCGCAGCCAGGTGCGCGCCTGGGTGGTCAGGCCCAGGTCGATCATGGTGCGGACGACACCGAAGGGGATTTCGATGGAGTGCTCGTACTGCGGGGTGGTCATGGCTTGGCGCAGCGTCTCCAGCGTTTCGCGCGGCTCGGCGTAGGAGGAGCCCTGCAGCATCGCGGCGCCAATGTCTTCGCGGTTGACCAGCGGCGACGGCAGCGCGGCGACGACTTCTTGCGGGGTGATGTCCACGCTGCGGGCGATCCCGTCGATGAGCTGGTCGGTGCGGAACACCAGGTGTTTGGTGCCGAACGTTGTGCGCTGCGGGGAGAACAGGGAGTGCTGCGCGGGGTAGGTGCGCCCGTCGCGCACGGCGACGATTTCGCGCAGCACGCCCAACAGCTGCGCCTCCAGCTCGGTGAGGCTGGTGAAGCGCTGCGCCGGGTCCTCGTTGCAGCAGCGCGCGAGCAGCCGGTACAGGGAGGTGTACTGGCGGAACAGCGGTTCGTCGATGGGGGAGGGCAGGCCCTGCTCGTATACGCCGTCGGTTTGCGGCAGGTCCACCACCAGCGAGGCCAGGGTGCGGCCCACGGTGTACACGTCGGAGGCCACGGACGGCCCCTCGGTGGCCACCTCTGGCGCCTGGAACCCCTTCGTGCCGTAGATGAACCCGTAGGCGCCGATGCCGGAAACCGCCCCCATGTCGATGAGTTTGACCTGGTCTTCGGTGACGATGATGTTGTCGGGTTTCAGGTCGTTGTACACCACCCCGCGCGAATGGAGGTAGTCCAGCGCGGGCAACACTTCGAGCATGTAGGCGATGGCGATGTCGGGTTGGAGCACCTTGCTTGTCGACGCATTCCGCCACGCCCGCAAACTCGGCCCGCCCACGTACTCCATGACAGTGAACCCGCCGGGCACGCGCGGGTCGTCGATGAAGTTGAAGATCTGCACGATGCCGGGATGGGTCATCTCCGCCAAGAACTCGCGCTCAGCCGCGGCGGCCGCGGCCTCGTCCGGGTTGTCCGTGGAGTGCAGGCCTTTGAGCACCACCACGCGGCCGGCCACGTGGTGGTCCTGGGCCAGGTAGATCCAGCCCATGCCCCCGTGGGCGATGACACCCATGATCTCGTACTGGCTGGCCACCACGTCGCCCGGGTGAAGCACCGGCGGGGCGATGCCCTTTTTCACCACGGCCGGCTCCGGGTCGATCAGCGCTTCCTTCGGCTCGGTGGGCTCCACCCAGGGAAGCTCCACCATGCCGTCGGCGACCACGCGGGTGGCGCGGCGGGTGCCGCGGCGCTCGCGGAACGTGTCCAGGGCGAGCCGGCGCGAGCGCTGGGAGGTGTCCTCGCGGTTGCTGCCCTTGCGCAGCTTGTCCAAGTCCTTGAGCAGGCCGGCCATCTCGCCCATGGCGGAGTAGTCCGTCTCGCCGTCGGAGTCCCAGCCGTCGTCATCGTCGGCGAAGGGGTCGAACGCGACCGCCTCGGTACCCGGCTCGGCGTCGTCCTCGTCCGCGAACGGGTCGAAGGCCACCGCCTCGGTGTGCTGCTCCAGCGGGTCCTGCGAATTCTGCTCCGTGCTCACTGCTCCTCCTTCCGGTACATCAGCGGCGGCGGGGACGATTCCGCGATGGAGCCGCCGAGCCAGGTGGAGTAGAGCTGGGCCCACGTGCCGTCGTTACGCATCCGCTCCAGCGTCGAGTTGACCTGCCGCACCAGGTCCTCCTGCCCCTTCGCGATGCCCACGCCGTAGTACTGCGAGGCCAGTGTGCCAGGCAGGATCGTCGCGTACGGGTCCTGCGCGGACAGGCCCGCCAGGATGGAATCGTCCGCCATGATCGCGTCCGCCTGGAACTGCTGGGTGGCCATCAAGCAGTCGGACCAGGAGCGGGTGCGCAGGATCTCCGAATGCGGGGTGAAGGTGCGTGCGATCTGTGCCAGGTTCGTGCCGTCCACGATGCACACCGTCTTGCCGCCGAGCTGGTTGATGTCGTCCACGCCCCGGTCCTGCGGCACCAGCACCCGCACCCGCGAGGTCAAATACGGGGTGGAAAAATCGATCGTCTCCGCGCGCTCCGGGGTGATCGACATGGTGCGGATGACCACGTCCACCTCGCCGTTGTTCAACGCCTCGGCGCGCGCCGCGGAGTCCACAAACCGCAGGTCCAGGCGGTTGACCCCGGCAGTTTCCTCGCCGAAGATGTCGTCGGCGATCGCGCGCGCGAGGTCCACCTCCAGTCCGCGCAGCTCGCCGCTGGCGGTGTCGCGGAAGGCCAGCAGGTACAAAGACTGGTCGATGCCCACCACCAGCCGGCCGCGGCGCTTGATGCGGTCCACGTTCGGCGTGGCCTCGTCTGTGGCGCCCCGGGGGTTCAGCGAGCCCTCCCAGTCCAGCTTCGACGGCACGTAGGGCTCCGCCGGCACCCCTTCCGCGTCCTCGAGTTCAGCGCCGGGCGGCAGCGGCAAAAGCTCGCGCGTGGTGGAGGTTTCCTGCTCCGGTGCGATGGTGGCGCGCACCGGCGTCGGCTCCTCCGAGCACCCCGAAAGCCCAAACACCAGCACCGCCGCGCACGCGGTCAACTTTGTCCTCACAGGTACTCACCCAGCCTTCTGCGGATGCCCACCCACGTGCAGATCACGGCCAGCACGGACAACAGCGCCACCACAGCGGAGACCTGGCGCGTCGCGTCCAGCGAGGCGTCGATGTAGGCCTGCGTGCCCTCCCTCGACGACGCGATGAGTTTCGACAGCGCAGCGTCCAGCTCCCTAAACGGTGCCTCGCCCGCCCCGCCGCCGGAGGCCAGCAGCGCGGCCGCCTGCTCGTAGCTGCCCGTGTTCAGCGCGCCGACCAGTTCGTTGTGCTCGTAGGCCCAGGTGCGCAGGGCGTCGCGTGCGTCGTCGATAAGCTGCTGCTCCCCGCCGTACTCCTCGGCCGTTGCAAGTGCTGCGCTTACCGACGCATACGTGCCGTCGAACGCCCGCGACGAATGCACCACCGACTGTCGGCGCAAAAGCGCGAACGTCTCGTCCGTGCGCGTCTCCAGCGCGTCGAAGCGGGCGACGGTGAGCTCCTCCCACGGCTTCGCCGCGCGCTCGTACTCCACCGAGCCGTTGCGCCAGGACTGGTAGTTCGACACCGCGGCCCAGCTCAACGCCACCACCACGGCGAGCGTGCCGGCGAGGAAGCCCTTGTTTAGGCGGCGCCGGAACACCCGCCACAGCCACCACTGGGTGAGCACGAGGAACCCCAGCGCCGCCACGAGGCCGGACAGCGGCACCCACTGCGGCTCGGACAGACGCCGCATCTCCTTGGCCACGTCCTCGCGGGTCAGCGCGTTGATCTCGGAGGCCGCCACCAGCATGCGGGTGCGCATGATGCTGGACGCCTCGGACATATAGGCCACACCCACCGGGTTGCCCATGCGCTGGTTCGCGCGTGCGCGCTCGTTCAGGCCGGCGTAGACGGGCAGGTCCCGCTGAATGTCGCTGACCAGCTCCTCAATGCGCTCGCTGGTGGCGGTGTCGGCCTCCACCGCCCCCTTGTAAATCTCGCCGGCGGAGCTGACCGCCGTGTCGAGTGCCGCGGAGTAGGCCTGCGCGTCCTCGTGCGACAGCGGTCCGGGCTGGACAAACCCGCCGGCCGCGATGGTGTCCGCGCGCAGCAGCGATGTGGACAGCAGGTGCGCGGCCGCGCTCATCGGCTCCGTGGCCTCGCGCACCGTGTCCAGCGACTGGTTGCGGCTGGACATGGACTGGCTCATGGATAGCCCCGCCGCTAGCAGCATGGCGGTCAGTAGCACCATCACCACGATGAGCTTGCCCGGGGTGGTCTGCGCGAACGCGTGGCCGCGCCGCCCCATTCGCAAGGGGCCGGCCAGCGGGCCGTGGAGGACGCCGTGCAGGCGCGGGTGCGCCGGGCGCGCTTCAAGCTCGTCGAGCCACGCGTCGTCGCTCGGCCTGCTTTGCGTCACCATTCCGCAATGATAACTGTTCCGACCTACAGTGGGGGCCATGCTTGGCGACGGAAACGGCTGGGTCACCACACCCGACGGCACGAAACTCTGGGGGCGCTTCGGCGCCGCCGGCCTCTTCCTCGTCGCCGGTGAGGGAGCGGACGCGAAAGTGCTGCTGCAGCACCGCGCCGAATGGACCGCCCAGGGCGGCACCTGGGGCATCCCCGGCGGCGCCCGCGACAGCCACGAAACCCCAGCGCAGGCGGCGGTGCGCGAGTCCGTGGAGGAGTGCGCCATCGACCCGGAGCGCATAAACGTGGTCGAGGAAGTGGTCACCACGGACCTGCCGGAGTGGAGCTACACCACCGTCATCGCGCTGTGCGAGGCGCCGCTGGACGTGACCGCCAACGAAGAGTCGGAGGAACTGCGCTGGGTGGCCCTGCCGGAGGTTTCGGGGTTTGAGCTGCACCCGGGCTTTGCGGCGTCGCTAAGCAATGTGCTCAAAAGAGCGATGGTGCATACTGAACCGCATGATTGAAGTGCAAGGCCTGACCAAACGGTACGGCGCCGTCCAAGCGGTTGACGACCTCACGTTCACCGTCAAACCCGGCGTCGTCACCGGCTTCCTCGGCCCCAACGGCGCAGGTAAATCCACCACCATGCGCATGATTCTCGGCCTGGACCGCCCCACCTCCGGCACCGCGCTCATCGACGGCGTGCCCTACCGGTCGCTGCAGAACCCCGCGCGCAAAGTGGGCGCGCTTCTCGACGCCAAAGGTGTCCACCCCAACCGCTCCGCCCGCGCCAGCCTGCTCTGGCAAGCGCAAGCCGCCGGGCTGCCGCGCACCCGCGTAGACGAAGTGCTCGAGCTGGTGGGCCTGACGGAGGTCGCCGGCAAGCGCGTCGGCGGGTTCTCCCTCGGCATGGGCCAGCGCCTCGGCATCGCGGCGGCGCTGCTCGGCGACCCGGAATACCTGATCCTGGACGAGCCCGTCAACGGCCTCGACCCCGCCGGCATCCGCTGGGTGCGCGGGCTGCTGCAGTCCCTGGCGGCGGAGGGGCGCACCGTGCTCGTGTCCTCCCACCTGCTCGCCGAGATGGCGCAAACCGCCGAGGACCTGATCATCATCGGCCGCGGCCGCCTGGTGGCCAACACGTCCGTCGCCGAGTTCATCCGCGCAAACTCCGGCGTGACCACCATCGTGCGCACCCCCACCGAGGACGCCGCAGCGGCGTTGGCCGCCGCGCTGCAGCACGCCGATGTGGCCATGCCGTTCAAACGCGCGGTCGATGGGGACGGACGCTCCGTGTTCGAGATCCCGGACCGCACCTCCGACGACGTCGGCCGCGTCGCCTTCGCCGCCGGCGTGCCCCTGTCCGAGCTTTCCGAGCGCCGCGCCTCCCTCGAAGAGGCCTACATGCAATCCACCGAGGGCCACGCCCAGTACGTCTCCGGAGGTACCAATGCTTAACCTGTTTCCCGCCGAGTGGACCAAACTGCGCTCCACCGCCTCCTTTTGGTGGACCTCCGCGCTGATCATCGCCTTCGGCGTCTTCTACGGAGGCCTGTTCGGCACCGCCTCCAAAATCGGCGGCATGCCGTACGCGCCCCTGACCGTCGCCGCCACCATGGCCCTGACCACCGCGATCATTGTGATCGTGCAGGCATCCATGACCGTGACCACCGAATACCGATTCGGCATCCCGCAGACGAACTTCAGGGTTGCGCCGAAACGGTGGCAGGTGGCCGTCGCAAAGCTAGTGCTCGGGGCTTTTTTGGCCGCGTTGCTGACCTTTGTGGGGCTCGCCGTCGCGTTTATGGTCGGCGATCTCACCGCGCCCGTGCCCGCGAACTGGGTGAGCAACACCGCCGCCCGCCGCGCCCTGTGGGCCATCCCCCTCGGCATGGCGCTGATCACCCTGTTCCAGCAGGGCGTGG
>ERZ1673699.2632-NODE-2632-length-11616-cov-6.919903_pt1 | contig 11616 bp, 6 predicted proteins | sample MGYA00580229_ERZ1673699 | MGnify/ENA primary metagenome ERZ1673699 (study PRJEB41218, sample SAMN15661785) | gut metagenome | host: Homo sapiens | place: Canada: London | collected 2015-08-20/2019-03-30 | study: EMG produced TPA metagenomics assembly of... | reverse complement strand
GCGCCGCGCACGAAATTTGCTTTTTTCCGTTATCCCAACTTCGTAAAGATGTGGTCAGCATCACCATCCCTGCTGCCGCGGATGCCTGCGGTTTGCAGGCAAAAGAGATCGGCGGGGGTTGGCTTTCCGGCGCGCTGGGCGGCATGACCGCCGCACCGGACGCCCCGGCCATTACCGTTGCCAGCGTGGATGCCCGCGCGGAAACTTTAACCGTTTGCAGCAAAAACGGCGTAAGTTTTGCACTGGTTCCCACCGGAAGTGTGGAAAACTTTTCTGCCCTGCTCAAAAAGATTGCCCCGGATCTTGTCCATATCTGGGGCACCGAGTACGCCGCCGCCCGCACCATGCAGCAGGCGGCCCAGGCGGCAGGGGTGCCGGTGCTGGTGGGCATCCAGGGCGTGATGGTTGACTGTGCCCTGCACTTGAATGACGGCGTGCCAGCACGGCTGCTGCACTCCTGCGCGGTGCAGCATTTGATTGACCGTTATGTGCCGGGCGGGCTGCTGGACGTGAACCAGGCCCGTTTTGACACCCTTGCCCAGAGCGAAGCCGCCGTGCTGGCCAACGCCCGCCATGTGACCGGGCGCACCAGCTTTGACCGTTCCGCCGTTCAAAAGCTGGCCCCGCAGGCCAGTTATTACCCCTGCAACGAAACGCTGCGCCCGGAGTTTTACACCCCGCCGGTGTGGCACCCCCGCACCTTTGGCGAAGCGCCGGTGCTGCTGCTCAGCCAGGGCAACTACCCGCTCAAAAATCTGCATACCGTGCTCAAAGCGCTGCCCGCCGTGCTGGCGCAGTACCCCGGCGCGGTGCTGCGGGTGGCGGGCTGGCCCCCGCTGGACAAAGGCCCGCTGCTGCGCCCGGTGATCGACTGGATGTTCCCCTACCAGACCTGGTGCAAACAGCTGATCCACCGCCTGGGGCTGGCGGACCATGTGCAGTACACCGGCCCGCTGGATGCCGCCGCCATGCGGCAGGCTTACCTGGATGCCGATCTCTTCCTGTTGCCGTCTTACAGCGAGAACAGCCCCAATAGTCTGGGCGAAGCCATGCTGCTGGGCCTGCCCTGCGTGGCCAGCGCGGCGGGCGGCATCCCGGATATGCTGCAAAGCGGCGTGCAGGGGATGCTGTACGGTGCCGCCGGGGATGATGCCGCCCTGAGCGCGGCCATTTTACAGGTGCTTGCCCTGCCGGACCACGGCACGGCGCTGGGCACCGCCGCGCAGATCCGCGCCCGGGTGACCCATGACGCGGCCAAAAACGCCGCACAGATGATTGAAATTTACCGCAAAGTCCTGCAAAGGGAGGGAGCGCTGTGAGCCTGCCCGCCATTGGGGTGATGATCCCCTGTTATAAGGCCGAGCACACGCTGCGCCAGACGGTTGAAAGCGTGCTGCAGGGTGCACCGGACAATTTGCAGCTGGTGCTGGTTGAGGACGGCAGCCCGGACGGCACCGGCGCGTTGTGTGATTCCCTTGCCGCCCAGGACCCCCGCGTTACCGCACTGCACCAGCCCAACGGCGGGGCATCCGCCGCGCGCAACGCTGGGTTGGATACACTGTGCCGCAGCGGTGCCGAGTGGGTGCTGTTTGTGGATGCGGACGATACCCTGCTGCCGGGGCTGTGGCAGGCGCTGCCCGCTGCATTTGATGCGCAGCCGGGCCTGATTTTATACGGCATGGTGCGCGCCAGCGGCCCTGCCCCCAATCCGCTGGCCCCCGGCTACTATGCCGGCCCCGCCGCGCTGGGGGATGCGCTGGACCCGCTGCTGTTTGAAAGCGGCTACCTCGCCGCCCCCTACCCCAAGCTGTTCCGGCTGGATGTGATCCGCCGGAACAAGCTGCGGTTTGACCCACGCTTAAAAATCAATGAAGATGTTTTGTTTAATCTTCAATATTTGCGGTTTTTGCTTTTTTTACAAAAAAACTCTGCCATTTATTGCCTTGCAGGTGTATACTATAATCAGAATGATATGCTTGCGGGCAGTCTGTCCCGCTCCCTGCGGGGGGATTTGCTGGACGCCGAGGCTGTGACCCGCCCCGTGCTGGAAGCATTCTTGACGGATGCCAAGCTGCCTGCACCAGAAATTGACCGCCTGGTGCAAATAAGCCGGGTGCGTGCCGCGTTAAATCAATATGGGCTGCTGACCGGCTGCCCCGGCCGCATGCCGTTTGCCCAGCGGCGGCAGCTGTTTGCCCGCATTTTGCAGGATTCTGATGCCCTCACAGCCCTGCGCGCCCGCCTGGCCGCGGACCCCAACCGCCTGCTGGCGTTGCCCTACCGGCTGGGGGTATTTTTGCACAGCGCCTGGCTATTGGCCGCTTATACCCAGCTGAAAAACCGCTTTTTATGAGAGGAACGTTTTGCATGCCGAACCCGACCATTTCCATTGTGACAACTGTATATGACGCCAAGGATTACATTCCCCGCACGGTGCGCAGCATTCTGGCCCAGAGCTTTACGGACTTTGAGCTGCTGCTGGTGGAGGATGGCAGCCCCAACGGTTGCGGCGAGCTGTGTGATGAGCTTGCCAAAACCGACCCGCGCATCCGGGTGTTCCACAAGGAAAACGGCGGCCCGGCCTCCGCCTTGAACGTTGGGCTGGACAATGCCCGCGGGGATTACATCGGCTTTGTGGATTCGGACGACCTGGTGGATCCGGATCTCTACGAAACGCTTTTGAATGCCATCCGCGAAAATGACGTGCGCATTGCCTCCTGCAATGCCGACGCGGTGGACGAACAGGAAAAGCCCGTGCCGGGGGCTGGGGTCAACATCAACATTGCCGGGCGGCACATGGCCATGGAGCTGCTGCTGGATACCTTTAAAACCGGCGGCTTTTACGGGCTGCTGTGCTGGAACAAGCTGTTTGACATCCGCCTGTTCCGCGATAAAGGCGTGCATTTTGACGAAACCATGTTCTTTGGCGATGACGCCAGCGAGCTGCACCGCGTGTATGACGGCGAGCATGTTTACTGTGTGCCGTGCGTGCTGTACCACTACCGGCGGCGCGGCGGCCAGATGACCGAGGTGCTGTTTCCGCCGCGGCGGCTGGATGATTTGAAAATGTACTGGAACTGGCTGGGCTGGTTTGCCGCGCAGCCGGACAAAACCGAATATAAAGGTTATTATGAATGGGCCGTGGCATGGTATTGGAAGGTGTTTTACCTGTTCTGGTGCCAGGCCAGCGAGGCCGGAGCCATGGCAAAGCTGAAACCGGAATTTTTGAAGCACAAAAAGCATCTGGACAGCATTTTGCCGGACATCCTGCGCTGCCCGCATGTGCCCGGTGCCGAAAAAGCGCGCGCTGTGCTGTTCTGCGCCGCACCGGGGCTGACCTACACGTTGGCACATGCCCGCGGCAAGCTGCATGGCAGCAAAACGGACTGAGGAATGAGGGGGAAAAACAAGATGGAACATATTGCAGTTAGTGTGATCGTTCCCATTTACAACGCAGAGCCCTGGCTGGAAGAGTGCGTGCAGAGCATTCTGGATCAGGATTTCCCGGCCAGCTACGGCACGATCGAAGTGCTGCTGATCGATGACGGCGCAACGGATGGCAGCGGCGCTTTGTGTGACCGCCTTGCCAAGCGGGACAACCGCATTAAAGTGGTGCATCAGGAAAACCAGGGGCTTTCCGGCGCGCGCAACACCGGCATTGATATGGCCCGCGGCCGCTATTATGCCTTTATTGACAGCGACGATGTGGTGCGCCCGGCGTACCTGAAAAAGATGTACGAAGCCTGCGAAGCGCACGACGCCTACATGGCGATCTGCGCAGTGGAGGACGTACAGGAGAACGGCAAGCCCCTGCCGGAGCCGGTGTTCACCCCGCCCACGCAGGAAGGTGTGTTCCGCGGCAAGGATCTGCTGAATGATTTTTACGCCCCCAACGGCACTTATTACACCGTTGCATGGAACAAGCTTTACCGCGCCGAGGTGTGGAAGCTGCTGCATTACCCGGAGGGCCGTCTGCACGAAGATGATTTTGTGGCGCACCGTCTGTTCTGGCGGTGCGATAAAGTGGTGTGCCTGCCGGATGTTTTGTACAATTACCGCCTGCGCTCCGGCAGCATTATGCGCACCAGCCTGAAGCCCGGCGCGTTTGACGCGGTGGACGGCTTGGCTGACCGCTACCGCTTTTATGTGGAGAACGGCGCGGACCGTTCGGTGATCGATTCGGCTTATGCTGCCTGTTGGCGGCGGTATCTTTTCCTGTGCGCCAAGGTGCGCCAGAACCCGGAGCCGCAGCTGGTCAAGGCCATCAGCAAGGAGCAGTTTCTGATGCAGGGGCTGATCAGCTACCTGCCCAACTGCCGCCACATGAAAATGACCGAAAAGCTTTCCGCCGCCCGCTGGGCCATGATGCCCGCCGAAAGCCTTTGCCCTGCAAAGTGATTGTTTACGGGAGCTTTCCAGCCTTTTTTGAAAAAAAGGCTTCGGCGAAAAAACTTTAATAATAGTAAAATATAAAAATAGGAATTGGATAGTGAACGGGTAAAACAAAATACGCCCAAAACATATTGAACCACGCGTTTTCCCCATAGAGACCGTAGGGGTGCACATTGTGCGCCCGCTGACCTAACGTAATAACGTTTTTATCAACGGTTATACACATGGCAAATGGCCACGGGACGATGCAAGCATCGTCCCCTACAAATAATTTTTAGGTTTGCAATAACCATTTTACGTTTTTCCCCGGCGCGATGAGGGCATCGCGCCCTACGGAATATTTTACCGCTCATCACGCACTTTCAAACATTCCAAAACCTAATATTTCCTGAGCGGCGCTGCGCGCCGCGGTCCACCACCATTATTCTTTATTCTTTTTTAATTATTCTTTACCTGCCCCATTCCTAATTAACCTCCTAACTCCTCCCTCCTACTTCCTACCTCCTAACTATTCCTCCGTCCACATCAAACTTCCAAACCAACGAAAAAAGGGGTTGTCCATTTTGCCGCTGCGCTCGCCGAATACACCGCGCAAACCGCGCATTTTGCTGGTTCCGCCGCCGGAGCTGCCGGTTCCTGCCGTGCAGGGCGGCGCGGTGGAAACCCTTGTCACCCACCTGATCCGCGAAAATGAACGGGCGGGCAAGCTGGATTTGCTGTGCGCCAGCATCCCGGACCCGGAAGCAGCCGCCCAGGCACAAGGGCTGCAGCACACCAAAATGCTGTACGTTGCCAAGCCCCGCGGCGTGCGCCGGTATTACCCCATGGTGTTTCTGGAGCGCTGCTTTGGCGTTGCTGCCCCATATGACCCGTGGTATCAAAAGGTTCAGCTTTCCCTTGCACTGGAGCTGCCCACGCCAGACCTGATTGTGGCAGAGGGCGGCACCCTGACCCAGTGCAGCGCCATCAGCAAAATGTTCGGCAAGCGGCGCTGCCTGGCCCACCTGCACGGCCAGACCAGCTGCAGCCATGAGATGGACGCCATTTACGGCGGTATTCTGGCCCTGAGCGAGTTTATCCGCGATGATTACCTCAAAACCAGCGAGCTGGACCGCAAGCATGCCTACATCCTGCACAACTGCATTGATACCGCCCGCTTTGTGCCCGGCCCGGCGGATGCTGCGCTGCGGGCTTCCCTCGGCTTTGCCCCGGAAGATTTTGTTGTGCTGTTCTGCGGCCGCCTGGAGCCGGATAAGGGCATCCACAAGCTGTTGGAAGCGATGGAGAATATCCATGACCCGCGCATCAAGCTGCTGATTGTGGGCAGCCCGTTCTTTGGCCGTACCCAGCAAAGCCCATTTTTGCGCAAGCTGGAACAACAGGCCCAGGTCCTTGGCGACCGGGTGCGCTTTACCGGCTATGTGCCCAATGATTCGATGCCGGAATATTACCGCCTGGCGGATCTTGTCTGCGTGCCCACCTTGGTGGAGGAAGCCGCCGGGCTTGTGGCGGTGGAAGCCATGGGCTGCGGCCGGCCAGTACTGGCCACCCGCAGCGGCGGCATGCCGGAATATCTGGACGGCAGCCAGGCCGTGCTGGTGGACCGTGACGGCAATGTAGCCGGGCAGCTGAGCTTTGCCATCCGCATGCTGTACGAACACCCGGACCTGCGCGCCCAGATGAGCACCGCCGGTGCAAAGACGGCACAGCGCTATTCTTCTGCACGTTTTTATGATGATTTTGTGCGCATCGTGTACGACTTTGGAGGTCACTTATGGAACAGCCCGCCATCTGTGTGATCGTACCGGTGTACAAGGCGGAGACCACCCTGCCCCGCTGCATTGAAAGCGTGCTGACCCAGCAGGTGCCGGGCGGCCTGCGGCTGATTTTGGTGGATGACCAGAGCCCGGATCGCAGCGGCGAAATCTGCGATGCTTACGCAGCAAAGGATCCCCGTGTGATGGTACTGCACCGCAGGGAACGCGGGGTTTCCGGCGCGCGCAATGCCGGGCTACGGGCCGCCACCGGCGAATATATTGTATTTTTGGACAGTGACGATGCCCTGCGCCCCGGCGCTTTGGCCGCCGCCCTTGCGGCACAGGCCGCTGCCCCCAACGCTTTTGTGCTTTGGCACTACACCATGCAGCCGGACGATACCGCCCCTGTAACCTCGGCGGCCTGCCCGGCCCAACAAAGTGACCTGGCCCGCCTGCATCTGGACTGCCTGATTGCCATGCCGTGGAACAAGCTTTACCGGCGCACATACGCCCAGCAGCTTGCCTTTGACCAGGCTTATACCCTTGGCGAAGATTTGCAGTTTGTGCTGGATTATCTGGCTCTGCTGGGGCACTGCCAGCCGGATTTCAGCTATCTTGTGCTGGAAAGTGCCCTGACCTTTTACGATTGCAGCCGCACCGGCACCCTTTCCACCAAGTACCACGCCAATTACTGCGAAATTTGGCCCAAACATTTTGCTAAGCTGAACGCCGCCTGCACCGCTGCTGCCTGCCCGCCGCAGGATATGCTGCCGCTGCACCGCGCGGAATTGCAGGTTTTGGCAGAGGGTGCCGCGGACATTTTGCGGCGGGACCCCGACGCCATGCCCGCACGCCGCGCCAAAGCCCGCACCGCGCTGCAAAGCCCATGGCTGAAAAGCCTGCTGGATACAATGCGCCATGAGCACTGTTATAGCCCCTATTACCTGCCCTGCCGCTGGAACAGCCTGCGTCTGCTATGGATGTTATCCGAAGCTGCGCGCACGCAGAGCCCCCTGTTCGGCAAGCTGGACTGGGCTGGGTATTATTTGCTGCTGGGCCGCATGAAGCGCGGCTGAACCGCAGCCTGCTTTATCTCTGGTATTACAGTATATTTCCCCCAGGCAGCGCCGCTGGCTTGCCTGGGGTTTTGTTTTTGCATCGTCAGGTTTTTGGGGTTGTAGATTGTATTCACCTGCTTAACATGGTATAATAGGGCAGAATTATCTCTTTGTACTATTTTTAACACATTTGGGAGAATTATTTAATAGTCAACCACTGCAGCGACACTGCTTTTATGTGTTTGGCCGCTAAATCTGTTTTGGAGTGTTTTAGATGATGTTTTTATCGCGTGCAGAGTCCTCTTATCTGCACCAGCACCTAAGCGTTGTGCGCCATGTCACCCTGGACCCGGAGGGCCCCGGTGTGCTGCGCATTCACCTGCTCCCTTGCAAAAAAGCACGGCGCAATGTGCCGTTTGTTGCACTTTTGAACGGGCAGGATATTTTGCCGCTCAGCGTTTCCTGGGCCATTCTGCTGGCAGGGCTGATGGATGCCTTGCAGCCTTTTGAGGGCAAGGAAATCACCGAGGACCAGTGGGCCGGCATTGCCGCCCAGGCCGTGGAAACCACCGCTGCCGTTTACCCCAAAACGGCCCCTGACCAGATCCGCGCGGATTTGAATGCCATGCTGACCTCCTTCCGCGCGCTGGCCTCCGGGCAGGAACCGCCCGTGCATGTGCAGCCGATGGACCTTGGCTCTTACGCCCGCTACATGGCAGCCCCCCACCGTATGGACCTGATGGTAAGCTCCATGGAAAAGGACGGTGCCTGGCACTGCAACCAGAAATGCCTGCACTGTTACGCCGCCAACCAGCCCCTTGGCGCGGTGAAAGAGCTGGATACCGACCAATGGCTGGCTGTTATCCAAAAATGCCGCGCGGCGGGCATTCCGCAGCTGACCTTTACCGGCGGCGAACCCACCATGCGCAATGACCTGGTCAGCCTGGTGCATGCCGCACAGTGGTTTGTTACCCGGCTGAACACCAACGGCCGCATGCTGACCAGCGCCCTTTGCCGGGAACTGGCGGACGCCAGCCTGGACAGCGTGCAGGTCACCCTGTATTCGGCAGATAAAGCCATCCACAACACGCTGGTGGGTGCCCCCGGCTATGCGGACACCATCAGCGGCATCCGCAATGCGGTGGAGGCGGGGCTGAATGTCAGCATCAACACCCCGCTGTGCAGCCTGAACCAGGATTACACCGCAACGCTGGCGCTGGCCAACTCTCTCGGTGTGCGCTATGCCACCTGCAGCGGGCTAATTCCCACCGGCGGGGCCGAAACCGACCCCAGCAAGGCCACCCGCTTAACGCCGGAGGCACTGACCGCCGTGCTGCGCCCCGCGATGGCCTATGCTGAACAAAACCACATGGAGATCAACTTTACCAGCCCCGGCTGGCTGCCGGATGCGGTACTGTTGGACCTTGGCTTTACCCAGGTGCCCAGCTGCGGGGCCTGCCTTTCCAACATGGCCGTTGCGCCGGACGGCACCGTTCTGCCCTGCCAGAGCTGGCTGCGGGAGGGTTCCAGCCTGGGCAACATCCTGCATGACCCCTGGCACAAGATCTGGAATGCCCCCGCCTGCCGCCGTGTGCGGGAAGAAAGTGCGAAAATGGAACACATCTGCCAGCTTGGCACAACCGTTCCCGCACAGGGAGGTTTGTGATGAAACAATCCGTTTTACGCTTTGCCGCGCAGCTGTGGGCTATGCTGGCCGTTCTGCTGCTGTTTGTCGCCGCCGCCCTGCCCGCCCATGCGGATGACGGCGACATGGATGAGATCACCCACTATACCGTAACAGTGGACACCCGCGCCGATGGCTCCGCCGATATCACCTATGAGCTGGACTGGAACGTGATCGGCGGCAGCCTGGATGAACCGCTGACCTGGGTGCGCATCGGCCTGCCCAACAGCCACAACGACAGCCTGGTCAACCTGACGCCGGATACAGTTCTTAACGTAAGTTCCGTGGATGACGGCGGTTCCTTTGCCAAGGTTGATTTTATCAACGCCTACTTCCCGCCGGATATTGCCGCCACCATCGGCGCACAGAGCAGCGTACACTTTGCGTTCCAGGTACACCAGTCCCATCTGTTTTTGCTGAACGAGGACGGCAACGCCGACTACAGCTTTACCCCCGGCTGGTTCGATGATTTGTGTGTGGATGAGCTGACCATCCGCTGGGTGGCGCTGGACGGTATCCAGGCCGATAACGACAGCCAGGACGGAAACTATCTTGTGTGGAACTTTGGCCCGCTGGACCATGGCGAAAGCGCCACGGTGCATGTCAGCGTTCCCGCCCAGACAGCACAAAACTACTCCCCCGATGCTGCCGCAACGGACAGCGAAATGTATTATGACGACAGTGACCGGGTATTGGTTTTCTTCTTCGTGCTCCTTCTGGTCATTATCGTGATTGCGCTGATCACGGTTTCCGTTTCCCGCACAAACGGGGTCTGGAATGGTGGTTTTGGCGAGGATGACCCCGACGACTGGTACTGGTATTCCAACGGGCACACCCATATCCATGTTGCCCGCAATCTACCCCCGCCGGAAGGCTACCATCGCGTTCCCCCACCCGCAAACTTCAAGGCCGGGGGCGGAAAGACCCGCGGCGGTGGTGCCGGGCGGCACAGCGGCGGTTCGGACCACTCCAACCATTCCAGCTGCGCGTGTGCGTGTGCCTGTGTTTCCAGCTGTGCATGCGCCTGCGCGTGTGCAGGCGGCGGCCGCGCCGGGTGCAGTGCCAAAAACTTTTATAAAATTACCGTGAAAAAAGCCGACTGATATAACGGAGGGCAAAGCCATGAGCCTGGAAGATCAATACGATGCCTGGGTGCGCAGCGTGACCGGTACAGGCCGCCGCAGCGCTACCAAACAGGACCGCGATGCCGCGCAGAGCAGCCTGGACGCCATGCAGGCCCAGCTGGACGCTTTGGCCGAAAGCCAAAAACGCCAGAGATCTGCCGCGGACGCCCTGAACGCCGTGCAGCGCGCCGGCGCCGCCACCGCGGACAGTGTGCGCCGCATGAGCAGCGAGCTGACCCAAAGCCTGCGCCAGGACGGCCTGCTGGGCGGCAAAACCGCACAGCCTGCCCCCGCAGCAGAACCGGTAAAAGCCGGCCCGGAAAGCTTTAATGGCCTGGCCGACCGGGTGCGCCAGCAGGTGCTGGGGCAGGATGCCTTTGTGGGGCAGGTGGTCAAGGCGTTCCGCCGCCCCTTTGTGATGGGCACCGCCGATACCGCCCATGCCCGCGGCAGCATGCTGCTGTGCGGCCCCACCGGTACCGGGCGGCACTATGCCCTGACCTGCATTGTGGACGAGATGGCAGGCCGCGGACTTTTGCACAGCGCCCTGATTGAAACGATGGATTTATCCCTGTACCCCGGCCCCGCACAGGAAAAGCTGTTTTTGCAGGACCTGTATGCCGCCTTGCAGTCTGACGCCGAGGTTCTGGCCTTTGACCATTACGAAAGCTGTGCATCCAATTACCTGAACATGCTGGCAACACTGGCCATTGACGGCACCCTACCGCTGACCAGCCGCTATGTATTGCAGCGCGGCATTCTGGTGGATGTGGGCACCGCCCTGGCCCCCGGCGCGATCGGCGAATTGCAGGCTGCCGGCAAGTATTTTGTATTTTTCTCCAACCGGGACGAAACCGCCCTGGCGGACAAGTTCGGCGCGCGGTTCGTGGACGCGCTGGAGGGGGACATCTGCCGCACCCAGGCGTTCACCCCCGAAAGCCTGGCCGCCATTGCCGCGCGGGAGCTGAACCATCTGGCCCAGCGGGTCAAGGCGCAGTGCGGCCTTGTGCTTGCCATGGGCAGCGATGTGCGGGACTTGGTTGCCGCGCAGTACGGCAAAACCAGCGGCATGACCGCCATGCGCGATTATGTCGACAGCATCTACCGCGCCTTTGCAGAGTACCTTCTGGATGCGGACGACATTCCTACCGCCGGAACGCCCGCCAAATTGACGGTGGACGGCAGCCGCCTGATGGCCGCCATTGGCAGCGGTGAACCGTTTGACCTGCTGGCCCTGCTGCCCCGCCAGTACCGCGGCGATGTGGATGCCGTGGAAGCGGAGCTGGATGCCATTGTGGGCCTTAACGAAGTAAAGGATTTTGTGCGCGGCATTGCCCAGAACGTGCAGGCCCAGCAAAAGCGCAAGGCCCAGGGCCTGAAAGTTGCCGATGTGAACATGCACATGATTTTTACCGGCAACCCCGGCACCGGCAAAACCACGATTGCCCGCATTCTGGCCAAGTATCTGAAAGCCATCGGTGCGCTGCGCGGCGGCCAGCTGGTGGAAGTGACCCGTGCCGACCTTGTGGGCCGCTATGTCGGCCACACGGCCCCGCTGACCAACCAGGTGATCCAGAGCGATTTGGGCGGCGTGCTGTTCA
>ERZ1673699.2627-NODE-2627-length-11626-cov-6.832772_pt1 | contig 11626 bp, 8 predicted proteins | sample MGYA00580229_ERZ1673699 | MGnify/ENA primary metagenome ERZ1673699 (study PRJEB41218, sample SAMN15661785) | gut metagenome | host: Homo sapiens | place: Canada: London | collected 2015-08-20/2019-03-30 | study: EMG produced TPA metagenomics assembly of... | reverse complement strand
ACCCCACCCCCGTTGTTGTCGTTACTGTTTCTTTCTTCCCTTTCCAGTAACCAGCAATTTTGCAATGTATATTCGCAAGCCGCGCATTTCAGGAGCGGTTTTAGTGGAGGCGAGATCCATGACTTACGGAGACTTAGGCGCGAAGGCTTTCCTGAGCGTCTTAGTCGTAGTTAGTCATTAGCTTGCCGGAACGTTGCGACGCGCGGCGGTGAATATACATTGTGAAATCGCGTACGGGATAACGACCAACCAATTAAATAGCAATTTTCTTAAAGTAGGAGGATGAATAGATGTTTCTTCAGAACAGTCAGAGGAAGATTGAAGAAGAATTTTTGAAATTAACAGAGAAGTTTGGGGCGGACAGGGAGCCGCTGAAGACGATTTGTGAGAAACTGGATGGGTGCGGCAGAGATCTGGGGCTGGCAATGAAGTATTTGTATGTGACCGCGCCTTATAGTGATCTTGTGAATTATACTTTTGAGGAGATTCAGGATTTCGCAAGTCATGGGCTGTTTCTTTATAATACGCTGGACAGGGTGAAAGAGCTGCCGGAGGAGATGTTTTTGAATTATATTCTGGATCACAGGGTGAATGAGGAAGAGGTACTTCCGTGTCGAAGCTTTTTCTGGAATGAGTTGAAGGATAGAATTGAAGGAAAAAATGCGAAAGATGCGGCAATTGAGGTAAATTACTGGTGTGCGGAGGAAGCTACTTATCATAGTGGTGATGACCGTACACTTCCGGCACTTACGGTATATCGAAGAGGTTACGGACGCTGCGGTGAGGAGTCTGTTTTTCTGGTAAATGCACTTCGCAGTGTGGGAATTCCGGCGCGGCAGGTGTATGTGCCAAGGTGGTCCCACTGTGATGACAACCACGCATGGGTGGAGCTTTGGTGTGACGGAAAATGGTATTTCACAGGCGCATGTGAGCCGCTTATGATCCTGAATAAGGGGTGGTTTACCAATGCTTCTTCCAGAGCAATGATGGTGCATTCCCGCCTGTTTGATCTTTTCCCGGCAGAAGGGGAGGATGTGATCGGCAAAGAAGGTGCAGCGGTTATGTTGAACCAGACTACGCGTTATGCCAGGGTGAAAACTGTTTCTGTAAAAGTGACAGATAAAGAGGGCGCGGCTGTAAAGGGCGCTCAAGTGCAGTTTCTGGTGTTGAATATGGGAGAGTATTTTCCTATTGCAAAGGCAGAGACAGACGAGAAGGGAACAGTTTCCTTAGTGACGGGTTTGGGAAGTGTGAGAGTTCTGGCATTCCTTCCGGGGATGGAAGGCTTTGCACAGGCAGATCTGGATACCAGAGCGCAGGATGAGATTTCCCTGATTCTTACTGGTGAGACTGTGGAAGCTGAGGATTGGAGAGCTGTAGATGTAATTGCGCCAGTTGACACCCCGGTGAACCCGGACATGCCTACCCAGGAGCAGAAAGCAGAAGGAACCAGACGACTGAATGAAGCAAACAAGATCCGCAAGGAGAAGAAAGAAAATTGGGTAAATCCGGAGCTGACCGCTTTTCTTGCAGGAGGCGATGAGAAGGAACTTCGTCAGGCAATAGTGGATGTGCTTTCAGAGAAGGATCATACAGACTGTGTTTGCAGGGTGCTGGAAGAGCATTTGGAATATGGAAAGATATATGCTAAGGAGTACCGAGATCTTGTTTGGGATGTTAACGGCACTGCTTGCGGCGAGAAGAATTGTAAAACTGAAAAATCTGTGGCATATACAGGCGTTTCTGGTGCTGAGAATGGCTATAACCTCTATATCAATTACGTATTAAATCCCCGTGTGGAGGACGAGCTTCTTCGTCCATACCGAAAAGGCATTCTCTCCTTTTTTACAGAAGAGCAGAAAGCCGCTTTCCGCACAAATCCGGCAGAAATCTGGAATTATATCCAGGTGCACATCACTGCCTACCCGGATAACGAGCGCGAGACCGTAATGGAAACTCCATACGAATGTCTGGTATCTGGAATTGGTACCGAGCGTTCCAAGAAGGTACTTTTTGTGGCAATCGCCCGTACACTGGGAATTCCGGCAAGATTGAATCCAGATAATAAGGTAATGGAATATTGGGTAAAAGACCAGTTTGTGTCCGTTTTGAAACAGCAGAAGGGTGGCGCAGTTCTCACACTGAAAAAAGAGGCTGATGCTGTATGGAACTACTATCAGAACTGGACAATGGGACGTCTGGTTGGAAATGAATTTGTTTCCCTGAATCTTACCGGCAGAAGCTGGAAGGGGGATACTCTGGAGCTTGCATTGATTCCAGGAATCTACCGGATTATCACCACCAACCGTCTTCCTAACGGAAATCAGTTTGCATGGGAGAAAACATTTACGATAAAAGAAGGCGGACAGAGAGAAGAAACCTTGCGTCTCCGCGAAGCTCAGCTTGGCGATATGCTGGAGCGTATTTCCCTTCCGGAGTTTGAAGTAAAAGATTCTGCCGGAAACACAGTAACCTGCGCTGAGTTAACCAAAGGCGGCAAGAAAATTCTCATGTGGCTGGAAGAGAGCCGGGAGCCTACGGAACATATTTTGAATGAAATGCTGGAACATGCAGAAAAATTCCACGAATTTGAAAATTCCATCTCCTTCATGATTCGTACTCCGGAAGCCAAGCAGGATCCTCTTCTGGCAAAAGTGCTGAAGATGTTCCCGAATGTTTCCATCTATTACGATTCCTTTGAAGAAAACATTGAACTTCTGGGAAGAAGAATGTACGTTGATCCAGACAAGCTTCCGCTAATTCTGGTAACTAATGGCGAGTCTGTAGGGATTTATGCAACCAGCGGCTATAATGTTGGAACTGGCGATATGTTGATCCGTATTATGGAAGAAGTGCCGGAAGTATAAATTGCATTTAAAAGAAGATATAGTAGTTTTTGAAGTATATAGTAGAATTTCTAAGAAATATAGAGATGGTTTTCTTTGTGCTCTAGAGGTGCGCAGCAAAGCATAATAAGGAAAATTGCAAGGCCTCTGAATGTAGCGCATTAAATAGGAGTAAATCGGAAGCCATCTCTAAATGGAGTAAATTATGAATAAATACACAGAAATTCACCCAAATGGACAACGCGCGTATCAGTTTGTAGCTGACACGGCATACGTCCGTGAATCCGGCACTAAGGGGGAGCACAAAGCAGCTGAATACATTTTGAAGGAAGCGGAGCAGGCAGCAGCCCAGACGGGAAAGTCTGTCTACATTCAGACACCCCGCATGGAATTTTTCCAGTGTCCGGATTTTCAGCAGAAAAAGGCAGAGCTGGTAATCTGCCAGCCTTATAAGAAGGCTTATCCGGTGCGTGCCTACCTGAATGGCGCCTGCACCCTGGAAGAGGGCATCACAGCACCATTTCTCTTCGTGGGAAAAGGAGACGACATCAGTCTTTCCAAGGCAAAAGGGGCAGTTGTGCTGGTCTGCGATCCTATTCGTGAAGATATGATAAATAAAATAAAAGCAGCAGGTGCACTTGGCTTTGTAACCATATGCGGCACGCCGCTGGATCAGGGGGAAGACCGGATTCCAACCCAGTACCGCCGCAAGGCAGGTGATCTTCCAGGCGCATCTATCCATTATCTGGATGCAGTGGAAATCGTGGAGAAACAGGCATCCAAGTGCTGCCTGAACATTCAGCAGAGCGAGATTTCCCGCAATTCCGCCAATGTGGCAGTACGCATTCTGGGAACTGATTTTCCAGAAGAAATCGTTACGGTAACGGCTCATTATGATTCTGTTCCGGAAGGCCCTGGTGCATATGACAATATGTCCGGCGGAGCCATGGTGATGGAAGCTTTTCATCATTTCGCAGAGCACAGACCAGCCAGAACTATGGAGTTCATCTGGTTTGGCTCCGAGGAAAAAGGTCTGGTTGGAAGCCAGAATTATGTGAAATCCCATGAAGGAGAAATGAGCAGCCATGTGTTTAATCTGAATGTAGACCTGGCAGGGCAGCTCCTGGGAGGAAACGTTCTGGGAGTAACTGCAGATCCGACTGTCTGTGCAGAACTGAAAAACCTCATGGAAGAAAATCAGCTGGGTGTTACCATCAAAAATCAGGTCTGGGCCAGCGATTCCAATACTTTCGCATGGAAAGGTGTGCCAGCGCTTACCTTAAACCGTGACGGCTTTGGCATGCATACAAGACACGATACGGTAGAATATATTTCTCCTCGTGCACTGGAAGAAGGGGCGAAAACTCTCTGCACAGCAGCTGCATGGGTGGCAAACGAGCCAGAGCTTTCCTTTGAACGGGAAATTCCAGAGGATATGAAGAGAGAACTGGAAAAGTATTTTGCCTAATGTTACAGGAAAGGACATTATAAAATGAACAAAGTAATCGAAGAAAGAACAAAACGTACCGAATGGTACCGTGACGCCCGTTTCGGCATGTTTATTCACTGGGGACTTTATGCAATCCCTGCCAGAGGAGAATGGGTGCGCAGCGTGGAGCAGATTCCACATGAGGACTACTGCCATCTCACAGAAGAGTTCACAGCTGAGAATTACAACCCAAGAGAGTGGGCGCGTCTTGCGAAAAAGGCAGGCATGAAATATGCTGTGCTCACAGCCAAACACCACGACGGCTTTTGCCTTTTTGACACCAAACTTACTGACTACAATTCCATGAATGCAGCCTGCCACAAAGACCTGGTAAAAGAGTTCCTGGAGGCATTCCGTGCAGAAGGAATCAAAGTAGGTCTGTATTTTTCTATTATAGACTGGCGCCACCCGGATTTCCCACACTATGGGGATATGCACCATCCAATGCGCAACCATCCGGAATGCTCCAATGAAAACCGCGATTTCGACCGCTATCTGGAATTTATGTTTGGGCAGATCAAAGAGCTTCTTACCAATTATGGTAAGCTGGATCTGATGTGGTTCGACTTCTCCTACGGCGATATGAAGTGCGACAAATGGAAAGCCCAGGAGCTGATTTCCATGGTGCGTTCCATCCAGCCCTGGCTGATCATTGATAACCGTCTGGAGGGCAGTGCTGAGGATTCCGGTTCTATCCTTACTGCAAATCCTACAGAATATTCCGGCGATTTCGCATCTCCGGAGCAGATGATCCCACCAGCAGGAATCCGCAATGAGCTGGGTGATCCGGTACCCTGGGAAGCCTGCCTGACCCTGAATAACAATTGGGGCTACTCTTCCAGTGACCGTCATTATAAATCAGCTGAAATGGTCATCCACATGCTGGTTGAGTGCGTCAGCAAGGGTGGCAACCTGCTCCTGAATGTAGGGCCTGATGCAAAAGGTCGTATTCCGAAGGAGTCTGTGAAGATTCTGGAAGAAGTAGGAGAGTGGATGGACGAGAACTCCAAGAGCATCTACGGCTGTGGCTATGCTGAAATCGATAAACCGGAATGGGGCCGTTACACCCGCAACGGAAATAAGATCTACGCCCACGTTATGGAGCCCCAGGCAGGAGCAATCCCTCTTACCGGAATTCACGGTAAGATCAAAAAACTCCGCCGTCTTTCCGACAATTCCGAGGTAAAGCTTACGGATTACTGGAACCTGAAGGAATACTCCCAGAATCAGTTCTTCTTCCTCAACGCTGACACCTGCGACAGCTACCCGCTTCCGGATGATCGGGATACGGTTGTGGAAGTAACACTGGAAGAAACTGAAGAATAAGCAGATATAAACAGAAATAAACAGAAAGGGACTGCCGGGAAATGGCAGCCCCTTTTTGAATTTATAAGAAAGCCCATCTCTGGCACTTTCCTGAACCGAGTAGTGTTTATACGAAAGCTAGAGCGTGTTTGAAAAATCATTCCCGCAAATTGCGACGCACATCTTGCAGAAAGCCTTTTATCCAATACACTCTAAAGTGAAAGTCTATTTTTTACTCTTTAAAACATTTCGCACGATCATACAAATGAGAATGGTAACCACCATATCTGGCAGTGTATTTCCCACAGGAATATCAATTCTCATTAAAATTCGGTACAGCACAAATCCGATCACCCAGATTACCGCATTTGTTATGTCAACCGATTCGCCCAGACTGTCAGCACGTTTCAGCAGGAAGAAGTCTGCAATCTGAATGGCGATCATCGGTGCAAATACAGAACCGATGAGGTACAGGAAATCGGTAATGTTGTCCATTGGATATACAATTGCAGCAATTGTTCCGATGATGGTTACGGCAATTGCGGCATATTTTCCATTAATTTTGGAAAATACAGATTCAGATGAAATTCCGGCGGAGTAAGCATCCAGGAATGTGGTGGTAACAGTGGAAAATACAATGATCAGAAGGCCTGCAATTCCCAGTCCGGCTTTCACCATAATCTGAGCAATGTCGGATTCACCGGTATAAATCGCTGCACCCATACCGATTACATACATCCAGCAGCTTACAAGACCGTAAACAATAGAGCTTACAGCAGTTGCTTTCACTGGCTCCTTCGCCTCGCGGGTATAATCACTGATCAGCGGCAGCCAGGACAGTGGCATTGCAACAGAAAGCTCAACCGCAGCACCAAAGGACATGGCTTCCTCGCCAATGGCAAGTGCAGTCCCGCCATCAAAGAAGATGAGCTTGCAGAGTACCAGTGTAAGGATAAAAAGTGCTGCCATAGCGATGGTGTTGATTTTTCCAAGGTTTGTGATGCCGATAAAAATCCACAGTACGATCAGTGCACCGATTACCAGACACCATACCCAGCTTCCGGTATGTAACACACCGTTTGCGGCCAGAGCTCCGTCGTAGATCATAATGGCAGTCCAGCCAACCAGCTGAAGTACGTTCAGGAAGGAGAAGAAAATCCCGCCTTTTTCCCCAAAGCTCATTTTTACGGTTTCCATTGCACTGCGGCGTGTTTTTCCGCCAATTACTCCGGCGAGGAAAAGCATGGTACAGCCAATAATATGTCCGATGATAATGGCAAGAAGACCTTTTCTAAAGCCAAGTGAGGCAAAATAGGTTCCAGTGAGGATTTCCGCCAGGGAAACACCAGCGCCAAACCAGATCAGGCCGTTTTCAAAAATGGAAGTACGTTTTTCGGTCATGTTATTTCGCCTCCTTATCTGGTGTCGGTTTTACGGTTGAGAGTTCAGAATCTGCAGTGACAGAGGCTGCTTGTTTTGCTGACACGCCTGATTCCCCATTTGTGAAGACAGCGGCTTCTGCCGTAATCTCGTCATGTGACAGTGTGAATTCATTTTTTATTGCAAATCCGTGATCCATAGGACCACTGCCTTTTCCAAGATCCAGCATAGCAGCAAGTGCTCCGGAAATATATTTCTTTGCCCTCTCCACGGAAGTATCCAGGTCAAATCCCTTTGCCAGATTAGAAGCAATGGCACTGGATAAGGTACATCCTGTTCCGTGAGTGTTTGGATTGTTGATCCGCTTTCCCTGGAACCATTTGTAATTGCCTTCGCGCCACAGAAGGTCATTGGCGTCATTCAGCTGATGACCACCCTTGCAAAGCACTGCACAGCTGTATTTCTCCCCGATGGCAGCAGCGGCTTTGATCATATCCTCGGCAGTTTCTATTTTCATTCCGGACAGAACCTCTGCCTCCGGAATATTCGGTGTCAGGACTGTGGCCATTGGAAGAAGCTGACTTTTAAGGGCTTCAATGGCTTCATCATTGATCAGCTTGGCTCCGCTTGTAGCGACCATAACCGGGTCTACTACAATGTTCTTTGCTTCATACTGGCGAAGTTTTTTCGCAATGGTTTCAATCAATGCGCTGGAAGATACCATTCCAATCTTCACTGCATCCGGATAAATATCTGTAAAAATATTATCCAGCTGGTCGGCCAGAAATTCTGGCGTTGCTTCCATAATACCTGTTACACCGGTAGTATTCTGTGCGGTAAGTGCGGTAATCGCACTCATGGCATATACTCCATTGCTGATCATTGTCTTGATATCAGCCTGGATACCGGCGCCTCCGCTGGAGTCACTTCCAGCGATTGTTAATGCTGTTCTCATAATTTTCTTCCTTTCTCTTGGCCTTGTTTGAAGCAGTTTCCACGAGTTATGAGTTATAACGTGAAAAAATCTTTTTACAAACCGGCACTGTTGTTATGTATGCATTAATTTTATATAGCGTCCGAAAGTGGTGCCCCCAGCCGAACGCTGCATTGCTGCCATATGAAAAAAGAGACACCCCAATGAGGTGTCTCCGAAAAAAATCAAACCCATGATGACTTCCTACGGCGGCATTATCCGCATCAGGTAAAAGGGTCGAAATTCACAATTTCCTCTCAGCCTGTGTACAAGCTCCCCTGTTCTTTTGTTATTATAGTAATAATGGGAAAAATTGTCAATAAGGTGTTGGAATACAATAAATACCAAGCGTGAAAATCGTTTACGCTAACTCCACAACCAGCACCTGATATCCATGCAGCTTAACTAAATTTCCATCCAGAACCATATCCGGGTAGTTATTGATCAGCACCTTTTTGCATTCTGATGGAAGTGTAATTTCCTGCTCATCCCACTGATAATTGCCAACCACAAGTAAAGTTTTATCTCCTTTACGGTAGTATGCCATTAAATTATGCCGGTCTTCCATAAAGGGCTCCAGAGCACCATACACAACGGTTTCTTTATATTCCGGATCCTTGCGAAGAGCGATCAGTTTCTTATAGAAATTAAGTACGGAATTTGGATCAATCGTCTCTTTTTCCACATTAATTGCGGTATAATTGGAATTTACCCGAAGCCACGGTGTACCAGCTGTAAATCCGGCATTTTCCTCACCAGTCCACTGCATGGGGGTACGGGCATTGTCGCGGCTGCGGCGGGCAACAGCTTTCAAAGCTGCTTCCGGGGTAAGTCCGGCGTCAAGTGCAACTTTATATTCATCCAGAGTTGAAATATCATCTACCTCGTCAATTGATTTGAACGGGATATTTTCCATGCCAAGCTCCTGTCCCTGATAAATAAAGGGAAGTCCACGAAGCATGAAATTCAATGCTGCCAGCATTTTTTTGCTTGTGTCACAGCAATCACCTTCTGGAATATAGTGACTGACACCGCGAGGCTCGTCATGATTCTCGATAATATTGGAAACGAATCCGAAATCCCCCATTTTGGCCTGTGTCTCAAAACAGCAGCGCTTGTAGTCGTCAGGTGTGATTTCTTTGCAATCGTACCAGCCTTTTTCAGAACCTCCGAAAATGGTTTCGTTAAAGTCGAACATAGAAGAAAAATAACCATTGTTTCCAATAAAATCCGGGAGCTCTTCGTCTTTTGCGTTGAAAACCTCACCTACGGAAAAAGCATCGTGAGGCTTGAAGGTGCGGTCACGCATTTCTCCAAGAAATTCTCCGATTCCGGTAGCTTCCTCCAGCATTTTATTAATGCTGCAGAGTCCGTCCTCACGATCAGGCTCATAATCATGCATAGGAAGAGCTTTTTTGATATTAATGATAGCATCAATGCGGAAACCGCCAAGCCCCTTGTCCAGCCACCAGTTAATATTTTTATATACTTCCTCACGGAGCTCTGGATTTTCCCAGTTTAGGTCAGGCTGCTTTTTATGAAAAACATGAAGGTACTGTTTGTTGGTGCCAGGCAGATCCTCCCATACCGAACCTCCGAAATAGGAGCGCCAGTTAGTAGGAAGCTTACCATCTTCTTTGTCTCTTAAATAGAAGAAACGGCCGTATTTTCCATCCGGATCTTTACAGGCTTTTTTAAACCATTCGTGCTCATCAGAGCAGTGGTTTACAACCAGATCCATGACAATATACATGTCCCGCTTCTTTGCTTCTGCGATAAGGCGGTCCATATCCTCCATAGTTCCGAATCGCGGGTCAATGTCGTAATAATCGGAAATATCGTATCCCTGGTCGGCAAGAGGGGAGCGATAGCAGGGGGAAAGCCAGACAATGTCAACCCCCAGCTCCTTTAAATAATCCAGTTTCTCAATAATTCCCGGCAGATCGCCGATTCCATCACCGTTTGTGTCATAAAAGCTTTTCGGATAAATCTGATAGGCTACTTTATCCTGCCACCATTTTTTTTTCGTGCTATTCATTTATGTCTCCTTATATATAATGATTATCTTTGAACTAAGTACATTATACATACATGAAAAAGAAAATACTTCCCTTAATTTGATTAAAAAATACGAAATTTTGACCAGAGATTGTTTGGAAAATCATTTCGTACATAGGGGGGTGCAAGCGTGTTTTATAAGGAAGGATTCTCAATCCCCTGGCTGTGTTTCCGATATTGCAGAGGTGTGGTTCCTGTATATTTGCGAAATTCTCTGAGAAAATTCCCCATATTGTTATAACCACAGTCCAGACATATCTCGGTCACTGGAAGACTGCTGTCTTTTAATAAACGTACTGCCTGGCGGATGCGATATTCATTCAGGTATTCTATGGGAGACATGCCGATTGCTTTTTTAAAAAAACGGCAAAAGTATTGCTCATTGAGTCCGATCAGGGATGCCAGATCGCGGATATAAATTTTTTCCTGGTAATGGTCGCGGATGTAAGTGATTGTGGTTTTTATGGTCTCGACCCTGTGGTCATCAGATTTTTCAGTCTGGGAAAAAAGCTGGCGATTGGAAAAATCTGCAAAAATATTTAACAGGGAAGCCTTGATCAGAAGCTGATCTGCCAGGCCGACAATGGCATTTCCAGAAGCGCGGAATAAATTTATATGTAAGGAATCATGAAGCTCTTCCAATTGTTCAGAAAAGCTGCAGCGGTAAAATGCGTTAGTGATGTTCTGGAACTGCTCCTTTATAATAGGAAAAACAGGATGGTTTGCAGAAATACATCTTGGAAAAATCAGACGTCCGTTTTGCAGTGGCTGGACAAGCTGAGTCTGAACCGTATCGTAAAAAGGAGAGCAGAGCAGTTCCGGTTGGAAAACGACAGCGTATTCCATGGAGACTTCTTTTGAGCGTGCACGTATGCTGTGCAGTTCGCCGGGATTAATAAAATAAAAACATTCTGAAGATACATCAAATGTTTCCATATTAATATCTAAGGTGAAGGTTCCACCGGGAAAGTAAATAATCTCGACCTCCTCGTGCCAATGGTGCTTGACCAGGATTCCGTGTCCGCTTAGTTTTAAACGGTAAAAAGCACAGGGAAAAGCCTGGGAGCCATGAGGATTTGTTTCTTTTAATGCTGGTGATTGCTGTTGATACATAGAAACCTCCAAACTGGGGAAAGGGTATAAAATAATGAATTTGTTATATGTATTGACGCTATCATGTCTGAGGGCGAAAGTCAATGATTGAAAATAATGTTATAAAAAAATATAAATTTTTTTGTAAAAAGTGCTTGACGATTCCTTGCGATAGTGGTATGGTAAACAAGCTGTCGCAAGGAATTGCTTCTGAAATACTGAAAAATAAAATAGTTTTCAGAAAATTCAAATTAACTGTTGACAATCGACTGAACTTATGGTAAAGTAATCAAGTCGCTTGAACAGAACGACAGAAACAAACAACTTTATACAGCTTCTTGAAGGTCTGAAAAACTTTTGAAAAAAGTGCTTGACAAGATCTGAAAGATATGATAAAGTAAACAGGCTGTCGCAAAGAGATGACAGCGAAACAACCTTGATAACTAAACAGTGAAACACATACGATTCTCGAAAATTCTTAAC
>ERZ1673699.2626-NODE-2626-length-11629-cov-9.511923_pt1 | contig 11629 bp, 8 predicted proteins | sample MGYA00580229_ERZ1673699 | MGnify/ENA primary metagenome ERZ1673699 (study PRJEB41218, sample SAMN15661785) | gut metagenome | host: Homo sapiens | place: Canada: London | collected 2015-08-20/2019-03-30 | study: EMG produced TPA metagenomics assembly of... | reverse complement strand
AAAAAAACAATCACCCTACAAACGATCACCGTCAACGGCCTGATCTACGAGGTCAAAAGTGCATTCTATGCAGACGAACCTGCCGACGCCGAAGACGAAGCGGCGTTCGAACTCGGGCTTTTCCCGACGGAACTCACGACAGTTCCGGAGGAGGAACCCGATTTCTATGTCACCATCGACATGTCGGAGTCGCTCTACGGCAAGACCATCGACCTGACCAAACCCCTTGTTCAGGGCACGATGCCCTGGCCCTATCTCTGCATCACGGCCAAAAACGGCAGCAGCAAGATATCGATCGACTTCGATGAGGACTGGATCGCAGGAAAGGTCACAGCCGGAAAACTGACCGCAACCAAAAACGGCGACAAATTCACCGTCGAACTCTCCGTAACACTCTCCGACGGACAATCCATCTCCGCCGCCTGGACGGGAAAGGCGACGAAAATGGAGATCCCCGGATAAGCGGCGCCTGTTCCAAAACATTGCGCCCGGCAGAAAACTGCCGGGCGCAATGTTTTGCGGGTCGGAAAGACTAAGCCTTCGCCGCCGGGACATTGGCCAGAATGGTTTCGGTCAGGGCCCGGATGATCGAATTTTTGACGTAGGTGCGGCGCACGGCGACCGCGATCTTGCGCGACGTGGCCCCTTTGGCGAGGGTTTTCAGCCGGTCGCGGCGATCCGCGGGGATGTATTCGAGGGCCATTTCGGGGATGATCGTGAGGCACTGCGTGCAGTCCACGATGCGCATCAGCGTATCCAGCGACCCCGATTCGAACGAGTAGCGCGAGGGCGTGTTGCGGCGCGCCTGGCACAGCTCGATGATCTGGTCGCGCATGCAGTTGCCGGGGCTCAGAATCACGAGGTCTTTCAGGTCGATGTCCTCGATGCGGATGTTCTGCCGCTCATAGAGCGGATTCTCGGGCGACACGTAAGCGTAAAAGCGGTCGTTGAAAAGCTCCTGCTCGAGGATGCCCTCCCCGCAGGTGCCGCTGGCCACCAGCGCCGCGTCGATGCGGTCGCGTTTGAGCGCCTCGACGATGTCCGACGTAATCATCTCGGAAATCTCCAGCTCCACTTTCGGATAGTCGCGCACGAACGCGGGGATGAACTTGTGCAGCAGGTAGGGCGCGATGGTCGGAATGACCCCCAGCCGCAGTTTGCCCGCCGTCTCGCCTTTCAGCTCCGCGACGGCTTCGCGAATGTAGTTATAGGCCCTGATCGTCTCGCGCGCCTGCTCCAGCACCACCTCGCCCGCCTCGGTGGGAATGACGGGCTTTTTCGAGCGGTCGAGCAGCACCACGCCCAACTCCTCTTCGAGCGATTTGACCTGCATGCTCAGCGAGGGTTGCGTCACAAAACAATGTTCGGCGGCCAGCGAGAAACTGCCGCAGTTGGCCACGGCCAACAGGTATTCGAGTTGGATTATCGTCATAGCAGGCGTCTATTTCACTTGGCGAAGATATAAAAAAAAGCTATATCCGACAACTTTTTCGCATTGCCGCATAGTTTTTCGTATCTTCGGGGTCGTAACGACCCTTTTAGGAAGTCGGAAAGTTTTGCCGCACCGGATGCAGTTCGGTTTTGGCGTCGTCAGTTCTTTTTCGTATCTTCGCCCGCAAAATGTACTTTCTCTAAAAATATGGCAAAAATCATCCTCACCGGCGACCGCCCCACGGGCCGCCTCCATCTGGGTCACTTCGTAGGTTCGCTGCGCCGCCGCGTCGAACTGCAGAACTCGGGAGAGTTCGAAAAGATATTCATCATGATCGCCGACGCGCAGGCGCTCACCGACAACGCCGACAATCCGGAAAAGGTGCGCCAGAACATCATCGAGGTCGCGCTGGACTACCTTTCGGTGGGCCTCGACCCCGCGCAGTCGACGCTCTTCATCCAGTCGCAGGTCCCCGAACTGTGCGAACTGGCGTTCTACTACATGAACCTCGTGACCGTGCAGCGTTTGCAGCGCAATCCGACCGTGAAAGCCGAGATCGCCCTGCGCGGATTCGCCGAGGGCGCCGCCGAGGGCGACACCGCACAGCGGCAGGGCATCCCCGTCGGGTTTTTCACCTACCCCATCTCGCAGGCGTCGGACATCACGGCTTTCAAAGCCACGACGGTCCCCGTGGGCGAGGATCAGGAGCCGATGATCGAGCAGACGCGCGAGATCGTCCACAAATTCAACTCCGTGTACGGCGAGACGCTCGTCGAGCCCGAAATCCTGCTGCCCGACAACGCCGCCTGCATGCGCCTGCCGGGCACCGACGGCAAGGCCAAGATGTCCAAGTCGCTCAACAACTGCATCTACCTTTCGGACACCGCCGACGAGGTAAAGAAAAAGGTGATGGGCATGTACACCGACCCCGACCACCTGCGCGTGGAGGACCCGGGCAAGGTCGAGGGCAACACGGTCTTCACCTACCTCGACGCCTTCAGCCGCCCCGAGCACTTTTCCAGCTATTTGCCTGAATACTCCTCTTTGGAGGAGTTGAAAGCGCACTACCGCCGCGGCGGTCTGGGCGACGTAAAGGTGAAACGGCTGCTGATCGCCATTCTCAACGAGATGCTCGACCCGATCCGCGAACGCCGCCACTACTACGAGGCCCGCATCGGCGAGGTGTACGAAATCCTGCGCGAGGGTTCGGAGAAAGCCCGCGCCGCCGCCGCCGAGACTTTGGCAGACGTCCGCGCCGCCATGAAAATCAACTATTTCGACGACCAAGAACTGATCGCCGGACAGTCCGAGCACTTTGCGAATACAGTTAAAAATTAAAAATCCCCATTCCGTCCATTTTGCCGCACGCCCCGGACCTCATGGAAATTCTCAATTTTTAATTCTTAATTTTTAATTGCGCAGCATGTCTTTCCGCACCGAACGCCTGTATCTCGAATTCCTCCGACTGACCCGGAGGTTGTCGAACAGCCAGATCATGATGCTTCTGGCCGTGGTGGTCGGTGTGCTCGCAGGGCTCGGGACCTATCTGTTCGAAATACTGCTGCACGGCATCAAAAGCGGACTGATACGCTGGTTCCCGGTGGACAGCGCCCACGTCCTCTTCCTGATCTACCCGGCCATCGGCATCATCCTGGCGACGCTGTTCGTCAAATACATCGTCCGCGACAACATCTCCGAAGGCGTGACGCGCGTACTGTACGCCATGTCGAGCCGCAACTCGCACATCGCCCGCCACAACTGCTGGACCTCGGTCGTGGGCGGCGCCACGACCATCGGATTCGGCGGTTCGGTGGGTCCCGAGGCCCCGATCGTGCTGACGGGGGCCGCCATCGGGTCGAACGTCGGACGGCTGGCGCACCTCAACTACAAACACACGACGCTGCTGCTGTGCTGCGGCGCGGGCGCCGCCCTTGCGGCGATCTTCAAAGCCCCGATCACGGGCGTGGTCTTCGTGCTGGAAATCCTGATGCTCGACATCACCGCCGGGTCGGTCATCCCGCTGCTGATCGCCTCGATCACCGCCACGACGATGGCCTTCATGCTGCGCGGCTTCGACCCGATCCTGGCCATCACGCTGGCTCCCGAAGACGCATTCGAACTGTGGCAAATCCCGCTCTTCATCCTGCTGGGCGGACTGAGCGGGCTGATGTCGTGGTATTTCACCTCGATGAACTCCCGCGTCGGAAACTTCTTCAAAGGCCTCGACAAGCAGTACAAAAAGTGGCTTTGGGGCGGCGTGATCCTCGGCGTGCTGATCTTCATCTTCCCGCCGTTGTACGGCGAGGGTTACGAGGGCTTCACCTCGCTCATGCACGGCAATGCGCAGGAGCTGTTCAACAACTCGCTCTTCTACCGCTTCCGCGACATCGACTGGGTCATCATCCTCTTCGTCATCGCCACGATGTTCTTCAAAGTCATCGCCATGGCCTCGACCAACGCCGCGGGCGGCGTGGGCGGTACGTTCGCCCCGTCGCTGTTCGTCGGGGCGTTCACGGGGGCTTCGCTGGCACTGGTCTGCAACACGCTGTTCGGCTGGGAGGTGTCGATCGTCTCGTTCACGCTGGTGGGCATGGCGGGCGTCATGTCGGGGGTGATGAAAGCCCCGCTCACGTCGATCTTCCTCATCGCCGAACTCTCGAACGGCTACGGGCTCTTCATCCCGCTGATGATTACGGCCTGCATCTCGTTCGCCGTGGGTTACTACCTCGACCCCGACTCGATCTACACCAAGCAGCTGCGCCTGAACGGCGAACTGCTGACCCACGACAAGGACCAGTCGGTGTTCGTTTTCCTGAAACTCGAGGAGCTGATGGAGACCGATTTCCTGCGCATCCGGGAGAACATGACCCTCGGGGACATCGTGCACATCATCTCGACGGCGCGCCGCAACATCTTCCCCGTGATCGACAACTTCGGACGCCTGATCGGCGTGGTCCAGCTCGACGACCTGCGCGAAGACATGTTCAAACACGAGAAGTACGGACATCCGATTTCAGATTACATGATCCCGCCCCCGGACAAGATCCTCGAGCACGAGTCGATCCTGAGCGTCATGGAGAAATTCGAGGACAAGCATGCCTGGATGCTGCCCGTCGTGGACAAACAGGGACGCTACCTGGGATTCATCTCCAAATCGCGGATTCTGAACGCCTACCGCGAACAATTAGTCAAAATCCAGCAATAATGGAAACCACTTTTCCCTGGGCCGAGGAGGTCGGCTGCGCCGTCACGGTGTGCGACACCGGGGGCACGATCCTCTACATGAACGAAAAGGCGCGGGCGACCTTCGCCAAACACGGCGATTTGATCGGGCAAAACCTGTTCGGCTGCCACAGCGAACGCTCGCGCGGGATTATCCGCGAACTGCTCGCCACGGGAGGCACGAACGCCTACACGATCGAAAAACAGGGCAAACGCAAGATGATCTACCAGACGGCGTGGAAGGAGCGCGGCGAGGTCCGCGGGCTGGTGGAGATATCGATGGAGCTGCCGCCCGAGATGCCGCATTATATCCGCAAATAAAAAAAGGAGGTTTTTCAGAACCTCCTTTTTTTTAAAGTTTGATGTCGTAAATCTGGATCACGCCGGACAGTTTTCCGGCGGCGTCCGTCACCAACAGCGAAGTGACCTTGTTGCGGGTCATCATCTTCTCGGCTTCGATCAATTTCTCATCCGGCGTGATGGTTTTGGGGTTGTGCGTGGCGATGTCCGCGGCTTTGATGTTGAAAAACTCCCCGCGCAGACGCTCCATCGCGCGGCGCACGTCGCCGTCGGTGACGATGCCCTCGATGCGGTCGCCGTCGCAGATCACGATCAGCCCCAGCCCGCCCTTCGAAATGGCGTGGATCATCTCCGCCGCCGGGCAGTCGGGAGCCACCACCGGCAGGTCGTGGTCGCGCATGACGTTGCCCACGGTCATCAGCAGGCGCCGCCCGAGGCTTCCGCCCGGATGCAGGCGCGCGAAATCGACGCTCGTGAAACCCCGCATCTGCATCAGCGACACGGCCAGCGCATCGCCCATGGCGATTTGCGCCGTGGTCGACGAGGTGGGTGCGAGGTGCAGGATGCAGGCCTCCTCGCGGACCCCGACGTCCAGGTGTACGTCGGAATTCTTGGCCAGCGCCGACTCGGGATTGCCGGTCATCGAAACGATCCGGTTGCCGTTGGAGTGGATAAAGGGAACTATTTTCAGGATCTCGTCCGTCTCGCCCGAATAGGAGAGCGCCACCACGATATCCTCCTTCGAAATCATGCCCAGGTCGCCGTGGAAAGCCTCTCCGGGGTGTAGAAAAAAGCTCGGTGTGCCGGTCGAGGCGAGCGTCGCGGCGATCTTGCGCCCCACGAGGCCCGACTTGCCCATGCCCGTAATGATACACTTGCCGCGGCTTTCGAGAATCATCTCCACGGCCGTGGCGAACTCGTCGCCCAAAGTCTCTTCCAAATGTTTGAGCGTCAGCATCTCCGTATGGATCGCCTTGCGGGCCACCGCGAGAATCTGCGCCTTTGTCGTATCGGTCATTTACAGCAGGGATTTAATTAACGCCTCCAGTTCATCGAGCGGCAGCATGTTCGCGGCGTCGCTCAGCCCCTTGTCGGGATCGGGGTGCACCTCGAAAAAGAAACCGTTGGCCCCGAACGCTTTGGCCGCACGGGCCATGGCGGGCACGAACTCCCGGTTGCCGCCCGTCTTGCCGCCCGCCGCACCGGGACGCTGCACCGAGTGGGTACAGTCCATGACGACCGTGGGGGCAATCTTCAGCATGTCGGGAATGTTGCGGAAATCGACGACCAGGTTATTGTAACCGAACGAGTTGCCGCGCTCGGTCAGCCAGATGTCGGCGGTTCCGGCCTCGCGGGCCTTTTCGTAGGGATATTGCATGTCGGGACCCGAGAGGAACTGGGCCTTTTTGATGTTCACGACCTTGCCGGTCTTCGCCGCGGCGACCACCAGATCGGTCTGGCGGCAGAGGAACGCCGGAATCTGAATGACATCGACCACCTCGCCCACAGGCGCGGCCTGCCACGCCTCATGAATGTCCGTGAGGAGTTTCAGCCCCCATTTCGCCCGCACGTCGGCAAGCATCTGCAACCCTTTTTCGAGCCCCGGGCCGCGGAACGACGCAATCGACGTGCGGTTGGCCTTGTCGAACGATGCTTTGAAGATGATGTCGGTGCCGAGCGTCCGGTTGATGGACACCAGCCGTTCGGCCACGGTGTCCAGCAATTCGGCCGATTCGATCACACACGGACCTGCGATGAATTTTACTGACATAAAATTTGGAATTAAAGATTAAAAATTCCGGAGAACTCCCAATCTTTCATTTTTCATTTTTCATTTTTAATTGAAGAAAGCGTTCCGCTTTCTCCAGGTCCTCGGGGGTGTCGATACCGATGGTCTCGACCTCCGAGATGCCCACACCGATCTTATAACCGTTCTCCAGCCAGCGCAGCTGCTCCAGCGATTCGGCCATCTCGAGCGTCGACTGCGGCAGCGCCGTCACCGCCCGCAGCACGTCGGCGCGAAAGGCGTAGAGCCCGATATGCTTGTAGAACGTATGGCGGGCAAGCCACTCCGCGCGCTCCACGCCCCGCAGGTAGGGAATCACCGAGCGGGAAAAATAGATGGCCCGCGACTGCGCGTCGAGAACCACCTTGGGCGAGTTGGGATTTTCGAGGGCAGCGAGTCCGTCAGCCTCCGTGAAAGGTTTCACGAGCGTGGCGATATCGGTCGCCGGATCGTTGAAGCACCGCTTCACGGCTTCCAGCTGCGAGGCCCGGATAAAGGGTTCGTCGCCCTGCACGTTGACCACCACGTCGTACTCCACACCCAGCCGGTCATAGGCTTCCCGGCAGCGGTCGGTGCCGCTCCGGTGATCCGGGGAGGTCATTTCGACACGTCCCCCGAAAGCCCGCACGGCGTCGTAAATCCGCTCGTCGTCAGTAGCCACCACGGCGTCGTCCAGCACACCGGCGACCTGCTCGTAAACCCGCTCTATGACGGGTTTTCCGCCCAGCATGGCCAGCGGCTTCCCGGGGAAACGGGTGGACGCATAACGCGCCGGAATGATCGCGATGAATTTCATAACATAAAACTATCTGCATTCGGTCTGTCAGCGTGCTCCGGCCAGCCTGCCTCGCGGCGTTCCGCCGCGTCTGCAAGTCTGACCCCACCCCAAACCCCTCCCGAGGGAGGGGCTTGTCGCACGCGACCGGACATATCTCAAAAACTACTTTTCCAAAGCCAGTTTCAGCACCTCGTCGTTGGTCTTCACGTAGTGGAACGTCAGCCCGGCGATGTAGTCCTCCTTAATCTCGGCGATGTCCTTGCGGTTTTCCTCCGAGAGAATCAGCTCGGTGATGCCGGCGCGCTTGGCGGCCAGAATCTTCTCTTTCACGCCGCCCACGGGCATCACCCGTCCGCGGAGGGTCGTCTCGCCCGTCATGGCGATCCGCTCCTTCACCTTGCGGCCCGTGTAGGTCGAGACGATCGACGTGACCATCGTGATACCGGCCGAGGGACCGTCCTTCGGAATGGCGCCCTCCGGCACGTGGATGTTGATGTCGTTCTGCTCGAACATCGCGGGGTCGATGCCCAGCTCCTTATGGTGGGCCATCGTCCACTCGTGGGCGATCGTGGCCGACTCCTTCATCACCTCGCCGAGGTTGCCCGTGAGGCTCACCTTGCCTTTGCCGGGCGTCAGCACCGACTCGATATAGAGGATGTCGCCGCCGACCTCGGTCCAGGCGAGGCCCGTCACGACGCCCGTCATGCCGCCCACTTCGTACTCCTCGCGGAGGAACTTGGGCATGCCGAGAATCTTCTCGACGTCCTTGGCCGTGATTTCGGGCGCGAAGGCTTCGTCGAAAGCGATCTGCTTGGCGCGGGCGCGGGCGATCTTAGCCAGCAGCTTGTCGAGCGAGCGAACGCCCGACTCGCGGGTGTAGCCGGAGATGATGCCTTCGACGATTTGGGGCGTCATCACGAGTTCCTGCTCCTTGATGCCGTGGGCCTCGCGCTGCTTGGGCAGCAGGTGGTCCAAAGCGATGCGGATCTTCTCCTCGACCAGATAGCCCGGAATGTTGATCATCTCCATACGGTCGCGCAGGGCCGGGGCGATGTTGGCCACGTTGTTGGCCGTGGCGATGAAGAGCACCTTCGACAAGTCGTACTCCATGTCGATATAGTTGTCGTGGAAGGTGGTGTTCTGTTCCGGATCGAGCACTTCGAGCAGTGCGCTCGACGGGTCGCCGTGGTTCGAAACGGTCACCTTGTCCACCTCGTCGAGGATAATCACGGGGTTCGACGAACCGCACCGCTTGATGGTCTGGATGATCCGGCCCGGCATGGCGCCGATGTAGGTGCGGCGGTGTCCGCGAATCTCGGACTCGTCGTGCAGGCCGCCCAGCGAAATGCGGCCAAACTTGCGGCCCAGCGCCGCCGCCACCGACTTGCCCAGCGAGGTCTTGCCCACGCCCGGAGGGCCGTAGAGGCAGAGGATCGGCGACTTGAGGTCGCCCTTGAGCTTGATGACAGCCAAATGCTCCAGAATACGCTCCTTCACCTCGTCCAGACCGAAATGGTCGCGGTCGAGCTGTTCACGGGCGCACTTGAGGTCGAGGTTGTCCTTGGTCGTGTCGTTCCACGGCAGTTCGAGCAACAGTTGCAGATAGGTCATCTGCACCGAATACTCGGCTACGGCGGGGTTCAGCCGCTCGACTTTCTGCAACTCCTTCTCGAAGGTCTCGCCGACCTCCTTGGGCCAGTTCTTCTTCTTGGCCTCCTCGCGCATCTTCTCGATGTCGGCGTCGGCGCCGTCGCCCAGCTCGTCCTGAATCGTGCGCATCTGCTGCTGGAGGTAGTAGTCGCGCTGCTGCTTGTCGATCTCCTGCTTCACGCGCTCCTGAATCTGGTTTTTCAACTCGGCCAGCTGCTGCTCGCGGATCAGTATTTCGAGCAGCTTGCGGGCGCGGGCCAGCAGGCCGGGGGCTTCCAGCAGCGACTGGCGGTCCTCGTCCGTCAGCTCCATGTTCGAGCAGATGAAGTTGATGATGCCGCGCTTGGAGTCGATGTTCTTAATGGCGAACGCCGCCTCCTTGGGCATCGACGGCGAGACGTTGATGATATTGAGCGCCACGTCGCGGATCGAGTCCACGAGGGCTTCGAACTCGACGCTCTTCAGATCGGGCGTGGTATCGCGCAGTGCGGTGACACGGGCCCGGAAGTAGGGTTCGGTAGTAATGTATTCGCGGATCTCGACCTTCTCCAAGCCGTTCAGGATCACCGTGAGGTTGCCGTTGGGCATTTCGAGAATCTTGATGATGCGCGCCGCGGTGCCGACCTTGTACATGTCGTCCGGCGCGGGGTCTTCGACGTCGCTTTCGCGCTGCAGCACGGCGCCCAGAATACCGCCTTCGGCATTCACGGCGCGCACCAGACTGATGCTCTTGTCGCGGCCCACCGTAATGGGGGTGATGGCGCCGGGAAAGAGCACGGAGCTGCGCAGCGTGAGAATCGGAATGATCTCAGGAACCTCCACCTCTTCGACGACTTCGTCACCGCCCGTCACGATGGGGATCACGCGGTGATTGCCGTCGAGCAGATCGGGAAGCAGGTTCACGTCTTCGACTTCGATTGTTTCGAATTTATCTTTTTTACTCATAGCTTACAAATATATAATGTCGCAAAGGTAACGATTTTTTAGTCATATTTATTTCATCTTTGACAGAATGTTAATAACTTTGCAGGTCAAATAACGAAGTAAAACAATTTCATCCCTATGCAAATCGCAGACAAATACTCGCCGCAGGAGATCGAGTCGAAATGGTACGACTACTGGATCGAAAAACGCTTGTTTCACTCGGAACCCGATCAGCGCGAACCCTATACGATCGTAATTCCGCCCCCCAACGTAACGGGCATGCTCCACATGGGTCACATGCTCAACAACACGCTGCAGGACGTGCTCATCCGCCGTGCGCGCATGTCCGGCAAAAACGCCTGCTGGGTGCCGGGCATGGACCACGCGTCGATCGCCACGGAGGCCAAAGTGGTGGCGATGCTCCACGAGAAAGGCATCGAAAAGGCGTCGCTCACGCGCGAGAAATTCCTCGAATACGCCTGGGAATGGAAGGAGAAATACGGCGGCGTGATCCTCAAACAGCTGCGCAAGCTGGGCGCCTCGTGCGACTGGGACCGCACGTGCTTCACGATGGACGAGGCCCGCACGGAGAGCGTCCTGCGCGTCTTCTGCGACCTCTATGAAAAGGGAAAAATCTACCGCGGCGTGCGGATGGTCAACTGGGACCCCGCGGCGCAGACGGCCCTTTCGGACGAGGAGGTGATCTTCAAAGAGTCGCACGGCAAGCTCTACTACCTGCGTTACATGGTCGAGGGAACGGACAAGGCGATCATCGTCGCCACGACGCGCCCCGAGACCATCCTGGGCGACACGGCGCTGTGCGTCAACCCCAACGACCCGCGCTATGAATGGCTGGCGAAGGACGCCCGCGTCGTCGTGCCGCTGGTGGGCCGTTCGATTCCGGTGATCCGCGACGAATACGTGGACATCGAGTTCGGAACGGGCGCCCTGAAGGTGACCCCGGCGCACGACGTGAACGACTACATGCTGGGCGAGAAATACGGACTGGAGACCATCGACATCTTCAGCGACGACGGCACCGTAAACGACAAGGTGGGCCTCTACGTGGGTCAGGACCGTTTCGACGTGCGCCGGCAGATCGAAAAGGACCTCGCGGCGGCGGGCCTGCTGGAAAAGACCGAGGACTACACCAACAACGTGGGCTATTCGGAGCGCACGGGCGTGGCCATCGAGCCGAAACTCTCGATGCAGTGGTTCCTCTCGATGCGGGAGCTGGCCGAACCGGCGACGAAAGCCGTGATGGAGGACGCGATCCGCTTCGTGCCCGAGAAATACAAGAACACCTACCGCCACTGGATGGAGAACATCAAAGACTGGTGCATCTCGCGCCAGTTGTGGTGGGGCCAGCGCATTCCGGCCTACTACCTGCCCAAAGGCGGCTTCGTGGTGGCCCTGACGGCCGAAGAGGCGTTGGAAAAGGCCCGCGCGAAGAGCGGCGACGCATCGCTGCAGCTGACGGACCTGCGGCAGGACGAGGACGTGCTCGACACCTGGTTCTCGTCGTGGCTGTGGCCCA
>ERZ1673699.2625-NODE-2625-length-11631-cov-19.228404_pt1 | contig 11631 bp, 14 predicted proteins | sample MGYA00580229_ERZ1673699 | MGnify/ENA primary metagenome ERZ1673699 (study PRJEB41218, sample SAMN15661785) | gut metagenome | host: Homo sapiens | place: Canada: London | collected 2015-08-20/2019-03-30 | study: EMG produced TPA metagenomics assembly of... | reverse complement strand
TTTTATTATACTTTGATTGTCTTGTATGTGTCAAGTTTTATTATACAGGATTAATATGAGCTTATGCTCTATGCCGACACGCTCAAGCTTTTCACCACGCACACGCAGGTATTCTGCCAAGTCTACGCTGTTGGCAAGCTGTTTTTGTTCGTCTGTGAATGGAATGTAGGGCATTACATCACCGCCTTAATACTTTACATTTTCCACAAACTGACTCATCAGCTGCGAAAAACTCTGCCTCTCCATCATATCCGTACTGAGATATGCACCAGACACAACGGTCAGCTTGTTTTCACTCAGCACAGCATAGGTTTCTGTGTATCCGAACTGAGTCGCCATACCGTCGGATTTCTGAACAGAGCCGTACTGCTGATACTTGCCCTTTGAAACAACACTGCTTGTCATTCGGTAACTCGAAACAAAGTCATCTTCGGTGATACCGCTCATCTGTGCGGAGGTCTGTCCGAAGTAATAATCTCCGAAGTTTTCAAGGATATATTCCATATCGTGATCAAGATCACTCTGACTTAAATCGACGCACATAACATCTATCATACCGCCGCCGTTTTTGCCTTTCAGCGATATATTCTGCACTCCGTTTGAACTGTCTGTCTGCGTTTCAAATGAACAGCCTTTCATTGTTTCTGTTACCAATGCGCTTGTATCTGCAAAGCTGATATTTGAATCGAAAAACTCCGCAATAAAGGTATCATATTTTACCTGTTCTTCATCGACGGTACTTTCAGCCTCCGAAGAGGCAGCCGCACTTACTGTCGGAGCGGCTGTTGTGACCGTTGTCTGCTCGGCTTTGAACGGCGGCGAGATATTTCCGCAGCCTGTAAGGATCACCGCAGACAGTACGGCGAGTATAAGAATATTCTTCATTTGTCATACCTCCTTACACAATAGACCAGATATACAACGGAGCGGTAAGGGTGAATATGAGGCAGGCGAAGATTATCGCAACAGGAGTCCATTCTATCTGTCCGTGCTTGCGGTAGTCCATATACATCGCACCTATCTTCACAAACAGCAATACCGCAAGGATAACATCAAGGCACGGAAAAACAACATTGTTCACCACCGACACTATTTGCAATCTGGCTGTGTTCCAAGTGCTTGTGACCGCCCCCGCAACATCGCCTGAAGCATAAGCGGTTAGCGACATCATAGCCGCAAAGCACACCGAACTTGCTGCTGCGATCAATTTCTTTTTAGATCTCATTTCACATCATCCTTTCTCTGTTCCTTATCGTTCTTCTTGCATATGACCATACCGAAAACCATAATAACCGCTGTGGCTACGAGATAAAGCTCAGCACTATTGTCTGCGGATACACCTGTATGAGGAATATCTATTATGACCGTAGGAGGGGTTTCAAGATCAGGCGTCAGCTCATCGTACATAACGACCTCGGTCACAGAACCGTCCTCGTTTACCGTGAACTTTATCTCATTTGCAATTTCGTAACCGTCCGGAGCAATGATTTCACGGAGCGTGTATTCCTTTCCTGCGATAAGCTTGCCCTCGACAAGATGAGCCTCGTCCGCAGATACCCATTCCTCAACCACATTTCCGTCCTCGTCAATAATTTGGAGAGTTGCACCAGGCAGCTCCTTATCCGTAGTAATATCACGCTTTGAGATCTTCACCTTTGTTGTGTCGTCAACCATAACAATCAGCGGATTTCCGTCCTCTGAAATCGCCGTAGAATCAACGTTTCTGATCTTTATTGTACCGTCTGCAAAAACCTCGAATTCAATATCCGTAGCTATCACATATCCGTCCGGAGCCGCAATTTCCTTGAGCGTGTAATCTCCGGCTGGAAGCTCGGTTACAATATGATTTGTACCATCGGAAATCCATTCGTCAATGATTTCACCGTCAGCATTTTCAAGCTGCATATCTGCGCCGATTAATTCCTCGCCGTATACATCAACCTTAGACACTTCAACGGTAATAGGCTTGTTAACTGTACGAATTGTGATAGTTTCGCCGTCCTCGCAAACAGTTACGGGATAGCTTTCACCGCTGAGAATATATCCCGTCGGAGCTTCGATTTCTCTGACAATATACTCGCCGTATGGGATTTCATCAAACTCAAAATATCCGTTTTCATCGGAAACAGCGGTCATATATGCGTTTTCAGAAGTGAATTCGGCAGTATCAACTGCAAACAGTCCGAACAGAGCATTTTCAAGAGGTTCATCGCTCTCATTTACCTTGATACCCTCGACTTTTCCGCGCTTTAATTCATTTACGAACTGACCGCAGTCAATAGAAACTGTAGTTACTTCCTGACCCATATACTCAAATGTCACAAGGTACTTTTCACCGTTGAGAACATAGTGTTCATCGGTGGCAATTTCCTGAACATAGTACTTACCGAATGGGATTTTCTCTGCGATTACAGCAGTCATATTCTCATCAAGACTGATTTCAGAAATGAGACCGTCCGCAGGAATTACAGTACCGTCTGCCGCCTGTATATCCTCCGCCGCAAACAGTCCGAAACGAACAGAGAGATACTCATTATTGTTTCCGATTCCGAACAGCTCGTCGTTCTCCATAACCTTAGAAAGTGAGATTTCAACACTCTGATAATCATTGACAAATGATGCATTTACCGTATCAAGAACAGCGATTTCCTGCCCTGCATATGTCAGTTCAACATCTTTAGGCTCATTGTTCTGCACATATCCCTCGGGAGCTTTTATCTCTCTGACCTCATACTTGCCGAGATAAAGCGGCTCAGTTTCGGCATAGCCGTTTTCGTCTGTCGTGATCTCTGAAACAACATCTCCTGCATAAGCCCTTGTTGTTCCGTCGGGCGTAACAATGTCCTCTACAGCGATCACCTGAAATACTGCACCGCTGAGATCTCCGTCTGCAAACACGGGAGTGTAAGTTGTTGGATTCACGATCATTTCACCGTTTTCATTTGTGTATGCGGAGGAAGCCGTTGTCACGCTTGTGAAAATATCGCCTGTTTTCCGAACGCTGATTTTTCCTTTTTGAGCGGTATTTTGCTTTTCAACTTTGACAATAGTAAACGAGTTTTCTTTCTCTGCATTTTCTGAGGAAACCGAAAATGCTACGGGAGTTTTATCAAGCGCATAGCCGTAAGGAGCCTGAACCTCAACAAGTGAATACTCGCCGTAGGGAAGAACTTCGGGAGTAATCAGATATCCCTCAGAATTAGTGTAAAACACATCAATAGTTGTAGGAGTAGGGTAGCTGAAAGTCATAGAAATCTTCTGACCATTTGAATCGTAGATCTCAAATCCAGCGCCCTCGTAAGGAATTGTTTTTCCCGTTTCGGAATCCACCTTTACAATCTTGATATAGCTTTCAAACTTTTCATTGTTAATGATGTATCTGTAAGTCTGACCGTCAGCCGAAATGTTCACATCAAAATCCTCCATAAACTCAGTACCCTCCCAGCCGACTGTCTGATGCACAGTGTAAACGCCGTATGGCATATCCTTTGTCTGTGCAAAGCCGTTTTCATCGCAAGTCAGATGATCACGCTCTGTTTCAGCAGCATTTCCATAACTGCCTGCGCTCTTGAGATAAACCTCAAATTCAGCGCCGACTTCGGGCGTTTCGATCTGAGTCGAGCCGTCGTCCGTATGCTTGATGACTGAGATATTGCCCTTTATTACGTCCTCAGTCACAGTCATAGAAATGAGATTACTTTCAATTGTGTATTTTTCCGGCTCTGCGCCTACGGAATGAACAGTCATATCAAGCAGATATCCCTCGGAGGGAGAAATCTCCTGAACTGTGTAATTTCCGCAGACATACTCTTTTGTCTTGAAATATCCGTTTTCATCGGTAGTATAGGTATCGACAAGCTCGCCGTCCTTGTACAGTCCGTAAACTGCTCCTGCAAGCGTTCCGTCGCCATGTGCTGATGTTGTTTCAGAATCCTGCTTTGTTACCTCAACTGTAAACTTTTTGAGGATATTTTTGAATGTCTTGGTTGTGGTCGCATCTGCCGTAAGGGTTGCAGTCTGATCCGCTGGAACTACATATCTTACGGGAACATTTTTCTCGGAAATGGTGTACACGATCTTCTCATTATTGCTGTTGTAAACGGGAATATCGGAAAGAATTGCAACACCGTCCGAACCTGTTTTAATTGTGTAGGTCTTACCGTTGCCCGTAATAGTGAACTCTCTGTCTCCGTTCTGATTGTCCTCAGACTGTTTATTGATCTTTATTGAACCCGTTTTAAGCTGATTGTTGAACTTTACATTCACAGTCAGATCAACATCTCCGCTTGTCAGCGTAACATTCTGAGCCTTAGGAACTTCGTATCTTGTATCTACATTGATCTCGGATACGGTGTAGGTGATCGCTTTGCCCGTAGATGTGTTGTATACCTTTAATCCGCTAAAATCGGCAACGCCGTTTGCATTGGTTTTCTTGGTGTAACTGCTGCCGTCGTTTCCTGTGACCTTGAACTCTCTGCCGCTTACGATCCCGTCATCGGCGGTCTTATTGACCTTAATTTTGCCTCTCGTAAAATCTTCGGTCACAAATATATTTTCGTCAGCCTTTAATGCGAACACTTCTTCAGAGATACTGTAACCTGTCGGTGCGGAGATCTCCTTAACGTAATACTGCTTTTCAGGTAACTGAATGGAACCTGTTCCGTCCTTGCCGATAGTGATCTCGCCGACCTTGTTTTTACAAGCCTTATCGGTATATACTCCGTATTTTGCAACCGTGCCGTCTACCTTGCTTGTGCCTGAAATCTTAACCGTTCTGTCTGAAGCAAGAACCTTAGTTATTTCAAATTTCACATCATTTTTTGTGATCCTGAAAGCCGACATATTCATAGCTGTTGCGGTCTTGCCATCTGTTTTGTTGTTGATAACAACGCCCTCCGAACCGCTGGATTCTATTCTCCAATGCTTTCCGCCTGCACCTTTTCCATCGCCAACTGTCTTTGAGTTTATGAGTTTTTCCGAAACACCAATAGATCTCAGATAGCTTATTACATCATTTCTTGAATCAAATTCGCCCATATATATCCAAGCGTGATCCTCACCACCCGGATTCTGAGCGACCACCACAGATCCTGCTGTAATAACCGAACCGTCAGCACACTCCCAATACGGGCGGTCCGTTGTTTTGATGTTTTTCTTTTCGACTTCGACCTTTGAAGTCTTTCCGTCGTAAGTTATGGTGCAGTTATCATTGACTGTAAGCCAATGATCTGTGTCAACAGGCACAGGGTTGTTCCAACTGAACCCCGATGTTTTGTATCCAAGCTGCGTAAGCGTGTAGTACACCAGACCCGAACAGTCGATGCCGAGATTATTTATTGTTTCGACCGACAGCGGAGTGTACTGTCCCTGATTGTATGCGTACCAGTAGCCTTTGTTTCCAAAGGTATACGGTGTACCCAGCAAGGTCGCCGCCTTTGCGATCACCGTATCTGCCGACGGAAAAGCTGCGTTTTCAGTCGATGAGCTTGCGGCATTTGCCGTAATAACTCCGCTCATAGATGAACCGAACATAGAAAAAGCACAGAGTCCTGCCATGAACCCTGCGCTGAGCTTCTTTAATATTTTCGATTTTTTGAACATAAAGTGCATTTCTCCTTTTCATTTTTGCAAAGAAAAAGAGCCGGATTTCGGCTCTTTCGTTTGCACATTTTAATATATTTCATCATATCTTTGGCTGCTTATCAAATACGCCCCTGATACATATGATTCATCAATATCTATTATTTCACTGAATCCGCAATCGTTATTCAGCAGAAATCCTTGTCCCTGTGTATCAAGAACAAACCATGTTCCGTTTACCTTAACAACATTTGCTACATGACCATACAGTTTTGACGGCGTCCATGCAAGATAGCATTCCAGATCTGTACCTTTGCACAAATAGTAGGTCTGCCACGAATAATTCACACAAGTGCCCGAACCGTTTTCAGTCATCCAGTTGTATACCGCCTCTGCCTTGCTGTAATCAGAGCCGTTATGAGATAAGCTTCTGCCGATATCCATATATCGTTCTTCCTCAGTAGGCACCGGCAAGGGTGGTTGAGTCTGCGGAACTTTTGTAGTCTGCGGCTTTGTCGTTGTGTCAGGCGGATTTGTTACCGCAGGCTTTGCAGTTGTAGTCGGAGACGTCGGATCGTTATTCTGTTCCGCTCCGTTATTGCTCCGGTTATTATCGGACGGCGAGTTATCTGGCTGCGGATCATTTTGCACAGGCTGATAGTTATTTTCCTGACCGTTATTATTCTGTGCAGAATTGTTCTGTCCCTGACTGGAATTTCCCGAATAACCTGACGGATCTGATTTCTTGGTCGTAGTTACTGTGATATTTGTCGGTTTTGAAGTCTCGGATACCGTCTGCGAACTTGTTTTAAAAGTAGTAGTTGTGGCTTCGCTTGTATCCTTTTCTTCCTTTGCAGATGTTACTGCGGAAACTGTGACCGCAGTCGTAGTTTGGCTCACTGCCGAAGTGCCGACGCTTACTGATCTTTCGGCAGTTTCCGCTGCATTTCCGCAGGCTGATAAAAACACCGCACAGAGTATCAAAATTAATATCGCTCTTTTCATATCATCACGCTCCTTGTCAAGCAATATATCATATATCCGCCCACAAATCTATACTTTTTGCAAAAGTTCTACCTTTGTTACAAGATACACAGCAAATGCTTTAGCAAACTACATACTTAGCTCCGGTTCAGGTTCATCTTCAGGCTCCGACATTTCCTCATCGGGAGTGTTCTCCACCTCGATATCCGTCTGCTGAACCTGCTGCAGCTTGAGATCATAAGCATTGAGCACAGCCTGATTTACGGCAGTTCTCGCCGACTTGGTTATGGCGTGGAAGGTGTCGCTGTACTGCTTGTTGCCGTCCTTATCGGTGTATGAGGTGGAGGGCATATTGACAAATCTGCCCTTTTCGGTCTCGATGACCCTCAGTCCGTGAACGGCGAACATACCGTCCATCGTTACGCTGGCATATGCCTTGATTGCTGAATCCTCTTTGTTTACCATTCTGTTGATAGATGCGTGTATTCTCATAGTTTCATTCTCCTTTACATTGTCTGTTCGATTTCCGGTTCTTCTTCATATTCTTCAAGCGGTTGGATCACTTCCGGCTTTGTTTCTCTCACAGCAACCAGCCCGATACCGTGCAGATCAACTATGATATGATCAAACTGCTGCTTGTACTTTTCTATCTGTTCATCGGTAAGTGAACAGGAATCCCACTCACCGTATTCGTTACGATAATTGCCCGAAATATAGAAAGTGCCGTGAACAAGTGTATTTCCAACTATCCTGTTAGGCTTTGAACCGTTCAGCAGAAACTCATCATTGCACCAGCAAAGTGCGTTGTTTTTTGGTTCGAAATATATTGGCTCGATGCTGCCGCCCACAATTTCCTGCATGGCATGGATATCATCCTCAATATCCCTTACATACGGTTCTTTCAGAGGTTCAAACACAAGTATCCTCATTCTTTTGCCTCACTTTCACAATACTCTTTCAGCGGACAATCGCCGCAGTCATCAAACATCGCACAGGTACGCTGTATCTCTTCTTCGGATATCCCACAGTCAAAGTGCTGCTTTTTCTGCTCGTTCTGCCATATGATAAGTGAAACACCGCTGCTGTCACGTTCGACCTCTACCGTTACAGCATTTCCGTGCCTGTCATAAAGCCCAGAAAATTCTGTTTTGCCTTTTGCCGTTAAAACCTGTGCCAATATTATCTTCTTCATAAAAACCTCCTAATCAAAAAGCGAAAGCTGTTTGATAGCTTTCGCACGTTCGCTTGTGTCATAATTTGATATGAGCAGCTCCGCATACTGACAGCCGCCGTCATACCGCTGTGCCAAATTGTTCAGTCTGCTTATCTCCTCGATGTGGATATTATGCTTGTCCCATATCTCCCTTATCTCCGGACAGTCATTGTATGAAACCAAGAACTTGCCTTTGATCTCTAAAAGTGTATCACGCAGTCTGATATGATCTTTTGCAGTAAAACCTACGTCCTTGTAGTAATTCTCTGTAGCAAAATACGGCGGATCACAGTAGAAAAAGCTTACAGGTCTGTCATACTGCCTGATAAGCTTTTCAAAATCCTTGTTTTCGATAACTACCTTCTGCAAACGCCTTGCCGCAAGGTCTATCATCGGAAAATCAGACCACATTGAATGTGGCTGACTTCCAAAGCTGTCAAGACCGCTTGCATAGCTGTAACGTATAAGCTGATAAAACTTAGCCGCCCTGTCAACGTCATAAAGCCTTGGCAAAATGCCACGCTTATGAAGTAAAGCGATACGGTCAAAATCTTCCCTTGAATTCAACACATATCTCAGCTTGTATTTCAGCCTATTTGGCTTATCACGCACGCAGCGATACAGATTTGCAAGATTTCCGTTAAAGTCGTTATACACCTCAAAATCCATGCCCGGAGGCTTGTGGAACAGCACCCAGCCTGCTCCGCCGAAAACCTCTATATACCTTTCATAGTAGGGCGGAAATCTCGCCAGAACTGCATCACGCAATGATTTTTTTCCGCCTACCCATGACATAAAACTGTTCATGTTTTTCCTTTCTGCCGTTAGAACCAACAGCAGAAAAGTCGCTTTGCAAGCACCAGATTTTTGATCTGCTGTTGGCAAAACGACCTTAATAAATATTAGATTTTACGCTGTTTTCAGCCCTTGATTATCGGGTCAACATAGCTGAATATTATGCGTTTCTGTTCAAGGTAGCCGTCGGCTTTGTTTACCTCATTACACAGCTCCTTGTATTGCTTTTCCGAAAGCACATTCTTTGCTGCTCTCAGCATTGCAGGAATATTACCCATACAGAACTTGAAGTCTACTTTGGCTTTAACTCTGTTTGTGTGCATCTTTGACCTCCTTATCAAGACGTGCGATCTCTTTTTCAGCAGACTTAAAAGCCACGGCAAGAGAACCTATCGTTGTTCCGATGATAACACCTATCATCATTCCAATGAACAAATACGTCATTTACATCATCTCCATTTCCATATCCTCATCTTCTGTCTGTTCATCATCGGTCTACGTGATCTCAACATACTCGCCGATAACATTCAAGGCCTCATAGTAACTGCCCGAAGATGTTATTCTGCTGCACATTTCCTTTGCCTCATCATACATTCCGTTCCTTTTCAGCGTTTTTGAGGCTATGCCCATAAGATTGAATATATTTCCGTCCTGACCTATCAGCGGACATTTTGGCTTTTTGGACATCACGACATCTCCTTTCCGTAATATTTTCTCAGCAGACCTATGATAAAAAGCTGACCTTTTCCCGTAACAAACGTCTGCTGATAGGTCTTTGTCATAGTCGGAGTTTCAAAAACCGACTCCTTAACAGAAAAATATCCGCAGTCGATAAAAGTCTGATAGGGGAGATTGTTTGCCATAAGCACGCCTTTTCCTTTCAGCCAACTATAGAGCCTGTTTCTGCCGACAGGGATATTTTCGGCTCTCGCAAGCTTCGCCATAGCGTTCATGTCAATGAGATTGGTTGTATCAGAAACCTGTTCCGCAAACTCCACCAACGGTTCGTCGTGGCGGATACGCTCGTTGAGCTGATTTATCGCCATCATCTGCAGACGGAAAAGATTCTGATACGGCTCGTCGAGGAATGGGAGATAGTTATCGATAAACATATCTTCGTTAGCTACGTAGCCGCCTGTTTGATTGATTTGAGGCAGGATCTTATCAAATATCCACGACTCAAATTCCGCAGCTCTTGGCAGTTTGCTGTGTGCGACAAGTCTGTAAACATCGCCCTCAGGAATAAAAATCATCTTAATGGTCTTGCTTGGGGACTGCGGATGAGGTAGGTCGTGTTTCACGCCCCACCTGCAATGCCGCCTTATTGCGTCCTTTGTGTTGCTGTAGCCCAATGCAGAAGCCACATCCTTGCCGCAGAACATGATTCTGCCGTTATCTTCCTTTAAAATTCTGAGCGAACCAAATTCCTCATTTTCAAATATCTTTATCATATTATTCATTTGCATTCTCCTTGTCAATTTCTAAAATAAACCTTGCAAGAGCCTCAATAACATTCGTAGTAACGGCATTTCCTGCCTGCTTGTAAAGCTGTGCGTCGGACATTCCGGTTGCCGCCACCTTGTTGAACTGCTCGTCTGTAAACCCCTGCAAACGCCAGCATTCCAAAGGCATGAGCCTGCGGATATATCCGCAGTAGATCACCCCGTGTTTATCGGTGACAGTTATCGTAAACATCGGTTCGTTTGGGAGTTTAAATCTTCGCCCTTGCTGACGAACTTTCTCCTTTTCGGGAGTAAGCACCGCAATCGGATCGCTAATCACGATCACCCCCGACTTTTCTCCTTTATGGTGACCTATACCGCTGTCCTGCCTTGACGTTATGCACCTCGCAAGCTCTGTAACTTTCGGTTCGGGATTCATATCGATACACATAGCGTAATATCCCTGATTACAGCTTGTTGTCAGCGTGTGTGCTACATCGTGACCTACACGTCCTCGTCTTGAATTAATGTTAGGGTAGGCGAGATCAATACTGTCGCCGGGCAATGCTAACTGATAGCCCGACTTGGTTTTGACCTTGATCGGAAGTCCTATGATCTCGTAAAGTCCTGTCTTTCCTCCGAAGCCTCCTGCCGTTCCCGTAAGCGTTATGCTCAGTCCGTCGGCTGAGTACACTCTGCAGCCCTCTCGTCCGGGTATGCGTTGTACAAGAGTTTTTGGATTTGCGTCCGTGAAAGACAATACTTTTCCGGCGCATTTTTCTCTAAGAAATCCGATAATGAACACTCTTTTTCGGGATTGGGCGACTCTAAAATTTGCGCTGTTAAGCACCTGCCATGCGACATCGTACCCCAATTCGTCCAGCGAACCAAGGATGGTCGCAAACGTCCTGCCTGAGTCATGCGATAACAATCCGGGTACGTTCTCAAGCAGCAGATATTTAGGTTTTTTAACGGCAGCGATTCTGGCAATTTCAAAGAACAGAGTTCCTCTTGCGTCGTCAAATCCGCCCCTTTTTCCAGCGATTGAAAAGCTTTGGCAAGGGAAGCCTCCGCATATAAGGTCGAGATCAGGCAGCTCATTGGGGTCGATTTTTCTTGCGTCATCATAAAACACCTCACCTTCTGTATCATACAACGTTTCGTATGCTTTCTTTGCATATTTGTCTATTTCACAATAACCGACGCACTTGAATCCGCCTGCTTTTTCAAGTCCCGAACGGAATCCGCCGATACCTGCAAAGATATCAAAATATTTTATCAGTACGAATCATCTCCTTTCCGATTTTTTCAATAAAAAAACGGCTAAGTCTTTTTCAAAACTTAACCGTTACATTGACATATTCATTTCTTCATCTTCTGTTTGCTCACTATCTTCACTTACGATATGGAAATCGTCCACACCTGGGATCACTCCGAGCGTTCTCCCGTTGTCAAAGATACAATGCAAAGTGCCGATGTCATCAACGTGATCGACCCTGCCAAACGTCCCCGACTCAACAGGGAACGGGTCATCGTTCATTCTGTCAAGGCAGATGCGAGTTCCTTCGGGATACCGTTCTTTCAGCCATTCTACTTTCTTGTGATCGTAATACATTA
>ERZ1673699.2618-NODE-2618-length-11648-cov-6.036056_pt1 | contig 11648 bp, 10 predicted proteins | sample MGYA00580229_ERZ1673699 | MGnify/ENA primary metagenome ERZ1673699 (study PRJEB41218, sample SAMN15661785) | gut metagenome | host: Homo sapiens | place: Canada: London | collected 2015-08-20/2019-03-30 | study: EMG produced TPA metagenomics assembly of... | reverse complement strand
GCAACGGGCCGTTCGGCTACATCGACAACCCGAACGCCCGCATCCACTGGGTCGCGCCCAACGGCACACGCGTTCCAATGACCACCCCGGGTGCGATGGAGCTGCTCTTCGACTAACCACACACCGAAAACCCGCCCCAAAAGGGCGGGCGATTCGGCATGCCCGAAAACGGCTACAGCGGGCGGCCCATGTCGGTGCGGGAAATCTCCACGGTCTTGCGGATCACCTCGGCCAGGGCGGCTTCAACGCGCACGCGTGATTCGTCGTTTTCCAGCAGGTCTTTGCGCACCTCGAACATCACGGCCAGCACGGAGGTGTTTTTGTCGTAGTCGACCGGCACGTACGCCCCGGCGAAGGGGGTGTTGCGCTCCACGTTGAAGCCGGCGGCGGTGAAGGTGCGGTCGGCTTCGTCGGCAAGCACGGCGGGTGTGTGTACAGAGTGAGTACCGATGCACACGTCCGGGAGGAGTTTCCCGGGGTGGATGCGGTACTCGTCGGGTTGGTTGTTGTAGGAGTGCACGTCCACGATCACGGCGCAGCCGCAGTCTTGGATGCGGCCGGAGACCAGCTTGGACACCGCGTCGGCGTACGGGAAGTAGTACTCGGCTTTCAGGTCGGCGACGTCCATGTCCAGCGGCCGCAGCGGGTTGCCGTCGCCAAGCTTGAGGAATATGGCGCCGCGCCCGGTGGAGTCCATAGATTCGCGTTCGTTGGAAAACCGCCCCGGGTCCGCGACCAGGCGGGAAAGGTTGTTCACGATCATCCACGGCGCGCAGCCGGATTGCTCGGCGGCGGCCGCGGCGAGGGTGTCGGTGTGGTCGTCGGTGACGCGGTCGAGCTCGCGCGCAATCTGGTCGTCGGTGGCGATGAAATCGGCGGCAACTTCGGCCGGGATCTCGCGCGACGCGTGCGGCACGTGCACGATCACGGGGCAGTCAGTGCTTCCTTCGTGGATGGTGAAGTTCATGGTTCCGCAGGATATAGCCCTTTGGGGCATCTCGCTTCTCGACGGCACCTTCGGCCTCGAACGCCTCCAACCAACCTTCCATGGGGAAGGTGCCCCATTTGTCGTGGAATCGGTTGGCGTTGGCGACGATGTCCTCGATGTGCTCCCACGGCGGCGACGACACCGGGTGCCACTGGTGGTAGGCATGGGCCCCGCCGACCCAGGTCAGCGGAATGCGGTGGCGCTCGAGTTCGCGGGCGAAGTCGGTGTCTTCCCCGCCGTAGCCCTGGTAGCCGGCGTCGAAGCCGCCGAAGTCGCGCTCGATGCGCCCCCACGTCTTCGCGGTCAGCGCAAAGGATAGGGACCAGAACAGGTTGTAGTTGTCGGCGTCGACGAGCTCGCCGTCGGCGGGGTTTGGTCGGGCGGGGTGCGGGTCGGGGTCGGTGACGCGCAGCTCGCCTGGCTTCATGTAGGTCACCGGCCCGGCGGCGACAGCAAAGGGGCGCTCACGCAGCGCCGCGACGTAGCGCGGGACCAGCGCGTCGGAGGCGAGGCAGTCCGCATCCAGGAACACGAGCACCTCGGCGCCGCGTTGAATAGCCACCTTGGCGCCCAGGTTGCGGGCTGCAGCGAGGTTGTCAGGCCCCGCAATCACGTGGCTTTTCGGCACGGCCTTGGCCAGCACGTCCGCATCCCCCAGCGCGACGGTGACGTGGTCGACGCCCATCGGCATGAGGTTGACCTGGTGGGTCAGGTGGTCGCGCCGGTTCGCGTCGGCGAGCGTGATCACGCAGGTGGCGGGCTGGCCGGGGTCGGCGGCCACGCCGGCGATGACCTCGGCGGCCCGGCGCGCCGCGCCGTCTGTCTGCCAGCGCGCCCAGTCGGTGTCGCGGCGGCGCAGCAGTTCGGGCCATTCTTCGGGGGCGGGGAAGGCGTTTCGTACCGTTGCAAGGCCCTCGAGCGCTTTCGCGCCCGCTTTTTGCTCGGTGAAAGGGCGCGGCTGCGGCAGGATCACCGCCGGGGTGTCGGTGGCCGCGAGGTCCGCCACGGAGTTCTGCCCGCCGGCGGTCACGGCAATGCCTGCGGACTGCAGCAGCTCCGTCGGGTCGTCGACGTGGTTGTCGCCGCCCAAAAACGTGAAACGGTACTCGGGGCAGGCTGCCTGCACCGCCTCCCAGTCGGCCGGCGACCACGTCGAGCCGCCCAGACCCGCCATCACCACCACGTGGTTCGGGTCGCGCGTAACCCCCTCTCGCGGGGACAGCCGCGAGATCCCGCCGACGGCGTGCAGCCGGTCGGCGTGGGCGCGCAGGTGGCTGGGTACCTCGACCCAGTCCGGCCACGCCGCCACGATCGCGTCGGCCTGCGCGTAGGCGAGCTGGTGCGGGGCGTCGCCGCGGTAGCCGGGCATCGCGTGCACCACCACAGGGATGCCCATGAGCCGCACGAACGCGGCGACCTCGTTGGACACGTCCACGTAGAACGCCTCCGGCTGGTTCTCGGCCACCCAATCGGCGATTTGCGCGAATCGCGCGGCGATCTGCGGCGCCCCGTACGGCGCGTAGTGCAACGTGCCCCCGGCGGTCATGGCGCGGCCGCTGCGCAACTCGCGTGGGGTGTCGCTGGCGTCGTCGAGAAGTGCAACGTCCCCGCCCGTCGTGGACAGAATCTGCGCCTCATGCCCCATCGCGCGCAGTTTGCGCTGGATGGCGCGGCAGCGGTGCAGGTGCCCTGAGCCGTGGTGGTGGGCGTAGATCCCGATCATTTTCCTACCTTTCCAAACGCCGCCACCTGGCGGAAGATGTCGGTGTAGTGCTTCGCGGTTTGGGCGAGCGAATGCCTCTCGACGACCCAACGGCGCACCACGTCCCTCCCAATCCCACGCGCCTGGGTGATCGCGGCGGCGAGTGCGTCGACGTCGTCGGCGGGGGCCAGCGCCGCTGGGGCGTCGCGCAGCAGCTCGCCCATGCCGCCGCGGCGAAACGCCGCAACGGGGGTGCCGCACGCCATCGCCTCGAACGCGACGAGCCCGAACGGTTCCTCCCACCGCGGGCTGACCACGGCGACGCCGCACCCGGCGACCAGGCGCCGCAGCTCCGCATGGGAGAGCTCGCCGATCCACTGCGCGTCGTGCCCGAGGCGCGGCTCGATTTCGTCGCGGAAGTAGTGGTGGTCGCCGTTGCGTCCCGCCAGGACGAGGGGGATGCCGGCTTTGCTGCAGGCGTCGATAGCCAAATGCGCGCCCTTTTCCGGCACGAGGCGGCCGAACCACACCGCGGTGCCGCCGCCGCTGCCGGGACGCCAGAGGTCCACGTTGACGCCGTTGGGGATGATCACCGGCTCACTGGGCAGGCGCCAGTCGCGGGCGGTGGTGCGGCTCACGGCGGCGAAACGCCCGGCGCGCAGGCCGGCGGCAGTGATGGCGGCCTGGATCTCCTCGACCATCGGCGTGTGCAGCGTGGTCAGCATCGGCAGCGGCTCCGGTGACTCGGCCGAGGGGAAGATGTACGGGTTGAGGCTGTTGTTGTGCACCACGTCGTAGCCGCGGGCGACCAGCAGGCGGCGCAGCTGCACAAACGCGGCGTTTTCGCGCTCGCGGCCGCCTTCCGGGTAGGTGGTGTCGGTGGCGTCTGCGGCGTCCGCGCCCCAGTCGACCCCTGGCAGTTCGAGTGTCTTGTCGTTGCCGTCGGAGCCTTCGGCGGCGAAAAAATCCACGTCGTGGCCGAGGTCGCGAAGGGCTGCGACCATGGTGTGGCAGAACGCTTCCAGCCCGCCGGCGTAGGGTTCGCGCACCGGGTAGCGTGCGGGCCCGACCAGCGCGATGCGCAGCTTGCCGGTGTGCGAGGGGCGTAGTGCGGGTTTCGCGGCAACGGTCACTCGCTCACCACTTTCCTGTAAATCTCCTCGTGCGCCCGGCGCACCTCGTGAAGCTGCTGCACCCGGTCGCCCGCGTACGGCACCGGCCCGCGCGCGAGCAGCCGCGCCGCTGCCTCACCGGCCGCGCGCCCGTCGCCGGCAGCATATACCTCCACCGCTTCCGGTGTGTCGGCTTGCCCGACGTAGCAGCCGCAGTCCGGCACAACGACGGGAACTCCCAGGTCGCGGCACATTTCCAGCCACCCCGAGTGTGTCCCGCGCGTGTACGGCAAAATGCACACCCCGGCGCGGCCCACGGCGGCGTGCAGCTCGTCGTCAGTCATGGGCTCGTGCACCACAGTGCCTATCGACGAAAGCTCCGCTCCCCCATGCACATACACATCCAACGGCACCCGCGCCGCGATATCGCGGTAGAACTGCGCGTCCGCGACCACGTTGGAGCGCACCGACTTCAAAAACACCGCCGCGCGATCCCCCGGCTCCACCGCCACCGGCTCCTCGACGATCCGCGGGTGCGGCAGCACGCGCACGTCCCCCGCGCCGAAGTCGCGGGTAAGAATGTCAGCGGCTTGGTCGGTGAGGGTGATCAGGGCGGATGCTTCGTCGATAAGCAATTGCAACCGTTTGTGGTGCTCGGTCTGATCCACGAGATGCGGGTTATCCAAGTCGTGGACCGTGAGCACCAGCGGCACCGGCAGCGCGCGGCACAGCTCGGCGATCTGCGCGGGTGTGCGGTGCTCGAAGCCGAAGTGGATGTGCACCAGGTCCACGGCGGGCGGGTCGCGCCAAAACTCGGCCTCGAAGGCGGGGTGTGGCCACCAGTTGCCGCCGATGTCCGGGTCCGGCAAAAACTCCACGCCAGCAGGGCGGATAGCCTGCGTGTACGGGTGGCCGGAGGGGATAGACAGAACGCGCACCCCACTAATATAAACGTTTTCGCATACTGTGTTGGCATGTCGTTGCTCGTCGTCGTAGGGAACTGCCAGGCGGAGTCCACCCGCAAGCTTTTAATGTCCACCGGGCACTTCACCAGCGAGCGCATCGCCCCTGTCCACGAGCTTGAAGCGGCGGACATGGGGTGGTTTTTGGACCTCGTTGCCCGCGCCGACGTGCTGGTGACCCAGCCGATCCGCGACAACTACCGCGGCCTGCCCGTGGGCACCCGGCAGCTGCAAACGTCGGCGCGGCGCGTGGTCGTGCCGGTGCTGCGTTTCGACGGGCTCATGCCGTACCACGCCATCATCCGCGACCCTGATGATCCGTCGTTGAACCCGCCGATGGTGCCGTACCACGACCTGCGCACCCTGGTTGCGGCCGCGGGCCACACCCCAGCCGCGGCGCCGTCGCCGGATGCGTTGCGGCGCGCCGCTGCGATGTCCGTCGAGCAGATGCGGGTGCGCGAGCGCGCCCACGGCGCGGTTGTGGTCTCGGACTACCTGGAGACCACCCCGGTGTGGCACACCGTCAACCACCCCGACAACGCCACGCTGGCGTTCATGGCGTCGCGCGTGTTGGAGGAGCTGGGGCTTTCCGACGCGCCCGTGGCCCCCGACTACGAAATGCTCGGCGGGCTGGACGCACCTATCGACGCCGCGGCCGCCGACGCCCTCGGCGTTTCGGTTGCAGGCCGCGATGAGTGGCGCGAGCGCGGCGCCGGGGTCATCGACGCCGACGAGATCCGCGCCGCGCAACTGGAGTTCTACCGTCAGCGCCCGGCGCTGGTGGCGCACGGGTTGCAGCGCCACGCGGAGCGGCTTGCGAATCTAGGGTTGGTGCAATGAAACATCTCATCGTCGGCCCAGCGGGCCACGGGGTGACCGAATACGCCCTCGGGCTCGCCCGCGCGACGGGTGCCGAGGTCATCCGGGAAGAGGCGTTCGGCGACTCCCCGCTCACCGGCCCCGTCCACGTCACGTTCACCGACCACCTCTTCGGCGACACGGCCGAGCGCTTGCTTGTGCGCATCGACGGCCCGCTGTCCGTGAGCCTGCACGACATCCCCCAGCCCGAGGAGGGCGCCGAGCGCTACGCCCGCCGCGCACGCGTCTACCGCGAGCTCGTCGAGAAGGCGGACGTCGCGGTGGTGAACTCCAACCACGAGGCGTCCTTCTTCGACGCCGAAACGACAGTGATCCGCCTGCCCATCCCGGTCATCGACTCGCCCTTCAACCCCGAGCCGGGCAGCGTCGGCGTGCTGGGCTTTCTCTACCCCGGCAAGGGCCACGAAGACCTCATCGAAGCGTTGCCGGACCACCGCCTGCGCTTCCTCGGCAAGGTATCACACGGCCACGAAACATGGGCTGAAAACCTCGACGCCGAGATCACGGGCTGGCTTTCCGACGCCCAACTCGCACGCGAAATGGGCCGCATCGCCCACCCCGTGTGCCCGCACCGCCACTTCTCCGCCTCCGGCTCGCTGATGGCGTGGCTGGGCGCGGGCCGGACCGTGCTGGTGCGCGACTCCGACTACGCCCGCGAGATCGACGCGTGGCTGCCCGGGCGCGTGACGCTGGTGGCTGACGGCGGGTGGCGGGAGGCCGTCGCAAAGCATGAGCCCAAGCAAATCGATCCGCCGCGCTACGGCTGGGCCGAAGTCGCGCAATTGTGGGAGGAAACATGGCGTTTAGCTGGCCTGATGTGAGTGTGGTCGTCCCGCACTACAACGACGCGGAAGCGCTCGAGCGGGTCGTCGCGGCGGTGCGGGCGCAGGACTACGCGGGCGAGGTGGAGATCATCGTGGCCGACGACGGCTCCGCGGAACCACCCGCGATCGAGGGAGTGCGCGTGGTGCGCCAGGAGGACAAGGGCTTCCGGGCGGCCGCGGCGCGCAACCTCGGCGCGGACGCGGCGCGCGGCGAGGTGCTCGCGTTTCTCGACGCCGACACCGTGCCCGAACCCGGCTACCTCTCAGCGGTCGTGCCGCACATCGTGGGGGATGCGCGGGCGGTGGTCGTCGGCGCGCGCCGCACCGGCACCGAGGACAACGAGCCGCAATGGCTTATCGACGCCTGGTCCGCCACCGCCAACCTCCGCAACGCCGACCACAGCTCCTGGCGCTACATCATCTCGGCGGTGCTGACGTGCTCGCGCGACTTCTTCGACGAGGTCGGCGGCTTCGACGGCACACTCGTCGGCTACGGCGGCGAGGACTGGGAGTTCGGTTTCCGCGCCTGGAACGCCGGTGCCAACTTCGTGCACGAGCCGGCGGCCGTCGCGCACCACGCGGAGGAGGACTTCGGGCAGCGTTACGACGACCCGGCGACCGCCACCGCCGTCAAAAACGCCGAGTCGCTGGCGTTGGCCCGGCGCGTGACCCACCCGCTGGCGCGGCCGGACGGGGTCATCTTCGACACCTTCGACATGCAGGTAGAGGTTCCGGAGCTGGACGGCGAGGGGGTGCGCGACTTCGTCATCGCGGAGTGGCTGAAGGTCGGCGCGTACGTGCGTGTGGCGGAGGTGCCGGCGCTGTTCGCGCACGACCCGCGCGTGGGCACCGACGAGGTCGACGCGCGAGTGAACATCGCCGTCGGTGCCGGCTGGGCGCCGCAAGACCTAGGCGCGCTACTCGCCGTCGAGTACGTGCTCTGCCCCGACGGCACGGTGGTGCGCACAAAGCGCGCCGCCGCGCTGGAGATGGAGCCGGTGACGGCACACCCCGAGGACATCGGGCTTACACCCGTGGCCGGCCCGCTGCAGCTGGAGCGCTACTTCGCCGGCTGGTGACGTGCTACGGCAGCTCGGGGGCAACCCCGGTGCGCTCGTACTCGGCGAGGATGTCGATGCGGCGCTGGTGGCGTTCCTCTTCGCTCCACGGCTGGGACACGAAGGCGTCGACAATTGCGAGCGCCTCTTCCTCGGTGTGCATGCGGCCGCCGATGCCGATGAGCTGCGCGTTGTTGTGCTCGCGGGCGAGCTTCGCGGTCTCTTCCGACCACGCCAGGGCGCAGCGCGCACCCTTGACCTTGTTCGCGGCGATCTGCTCGCCGTTGCCGGAGCCGCCGAGCACGATGCCCAGCGAGCCCGGGTCCGCCACCACGGCCTCAGCCGCGGCGATGCAAAACGCCGGGTAGTCGTCCGCGGCGTCGTACTCGTGGGCGCCGCAGTCGGTCACCTCGTGGCCCTGGGCCTCAAGGTGGGCCTTGATCTGGTTCTTGCGCTCGAATCCGGCGTGGTCTGCTCCTAGGTAAATACGCATGGCGTTTAGCGTACCTGGGGCATCTCCGTGCGGGTGCGCTTGAGTTCGAAGAAGTACGGGAACTCGGCCAGGCCCACGGCGTGATCGAACAGCTTGCCTGCCTCTTCGCCTTCCGGCACGCGCGTAATCACGGGCCCGAAGAACGCGTTGTCGCCGAGCTTGACCACCGGGGTGCCCACGTCGTCGCCCACGGCGTCCATGGCGGTGGCGTGGAAGCCGCGCAGCAAATCGTCGCAGTCGGACGTGTTGGCCACCTCGGCGAAGTGCTCCGGCAGGCCAACCTCGGCCAGTGCCTTGGCGATGATCTCGTCGTAGGCGCCGGAGCCCTTCTTGCCGCCTTCGCCGCCGGCGTGGATCATCGTGCCCATCGTGGTGTACAGCTCGTCGACCTTCTCGGGCTGCTCTTCCTTGACCTTCGCGAACACGCGGGCCGGGCCCCAGTTCGCTTCCATCATGGCTGCGTAGTCTTCGGGGATGTCGCGGCCGTCGTTAAGCACTGCGAGCGACATGGGCACCCACTCGACCTCGATGTCGCGGACCTTCTCCACCTCTTTGATCCAGCGGGAGGTCTGCCATGCGAACGGGCAGGATACGTCGAACCAAAATGTCACTTGTTCCGTCATGGCGCCCACAATAGCGCGTGTAGCCTGAGTCACATGAAAACTAATCTCACGCGTGAAGACGCGCAGTTGCGCGCGAAGCTTATTTCCAACGTCCGCTACGACATCGCTGTCGACATCACCGGGGCAGACGAGTTCACAACGGTGAGCACCGTCCATTTCGATTCGAAGGCGGGCACTACCCAGTTCGACCTGGTCGCGGCCGGGTTCGAGGCCACCCTCGACGGCGAGGAGACGGGCCGGGAGCTTTCGCTTGACGACGGCGCCCACACCCTGGTCGTCACCTCCCACGACGCCTACAACCGCACCGGCGAGGGACTGCACAAGTTCACCGACCCGGTGGATGGCAAGGACTACCTGTACACCCAGTTCGAGCCGGCGATGGCGATGAAGGTGTTCGCCGGCTTCGACCAGCCGGATTTGAAGGCCACCTACAAGGTCAGCGTGAAAGCACCGGAGCGCTACACGGTCATCCTCAACGAAGCCGTCGAGCGCACAGACAACGGCGACGGCACCTCCACCTGGACCACGGTGATCGACTACCCGTTGTCGACCTACCTCATCGCCATTTGCGCCGGCGAGTTCGAGCGCATCTCCGACACCTACGACGCCGGCGACGGCCGCACCATCGAGCTCGGCCTGTACGCGCGCGCCAGCCTGATCCCCCACATGGATGCGGAGCGCCTGTTCCGCCAGACCAAGGACGGCTTCGACTTCTACCACGCCAACTTCGGGCGCACCTACCCGTTCGGCGACAAGTACGACCAGGTGTTTTGCCCGGAGTACAACATGGGCGCGATGGAGCACGTCGGGTGCGTGACCTACCGCGACGAGTACGTGTTCACCTCCGAGCCCACCCCGTACCGCCTGGAGCGCCGCAACGACACCATCCTGCACGAGATGGCGCACATGTGGTTCGGCGATCTGGTCACGATGCAGTGGTGGGACGACCTGTGGCTCAACGAGTCGTTCGCCACCTGGTCGGCAGCGACGGCGCAGGTGGGTATCGGTGAGTATCCGGATGCGTGGACCACGTTCGCGTCGGTGGAGAAGGCGTGGGCGTATTCGCAGGATCAGCTGCCGTCGACGCACCCGATCGCGGCGGACGCGCCGGATATTGAGACTGCGGAGCAGAACTTCGACGGCATCACCTACGCCAAGGGTGCGTCCGTGCTGAAGCAGCTGCAGGCGTACGTGGGCTACGAGGAGTTCTTCGCGGGCGTGCGCAAGCACTTCGACAACCACGCCTACTCCAACGCCACCTTCGACGACCTGCTGGGCGCGCTGGAGGAGGCGTCGGGCCGCGACCTGTCGGGCTGGGCTGAAAAGTGGCTGCGCACCACGGGCCCGTCGACGCTGCGCCCGGAGATCGGCGAGCGCTTCGCGGTGCTGCAGGAGGATCCGCGCCCGCACCGTGTGCGCGTGGGGCTCTACAAGCTTGTCGACGGCTCCGTCACCCGCGTCAAGCAGATCGAAACCGACATCGACGGCGAACGCACCGAGATCCCCGAGCTCGCCGGCATCGAGCACGACCTGGCGATTGTCAACGACGACGATCTGACCTACGCCAAGATGCGCCTGACCCCCGAGCACCAGCAGTTCGCGCTCAAGCACATCGGCGCGATCGAGGATTCGCTGGCGCGCACCCTGATTTGGTCGTCGCTGTGGGAGTCGGTGCGCGACGGCGAGCTGGCCGCCCGCGAGTTTGTGAAGCTGGTCGCCGCCCACGCCGCCGCCGAAACCCACCCGAGTGTGCAGGAGCGCCTGCTGGCGCAGGCCACGCAGGCGGTGCGCCAGTACGTCGACCCCGCCTGGGAGGGCGAGGGCATGGACCTGCTCAACGCCGCCTTCCGCGGCGCGGAGCCGGCCGCGATCTTCGACCGCGCCCTGGCCCGCCTGACGCCGACCGAGGACACCGTCGCCTACTTCAAGGAGCTGCTGGAGCGCTCCGACAACCAGGAGGTGCGCTGGCTGGCCATCACCAACCTCATCGCCGCCGGTGCCCTGCCGCTGGAGGCGGCGGAGAAGGAGCAGGACAACACGTCGGAGGGTGCGATTTCGCGTCTGCGGGCGAGAGCTGTCGTCGATAAGCGATGGGCTTGGCAGAAGCTTGTGGAAGACAACCTGACCAACCTCGAAGCCCGCTACCTCATGGACGGCCTGACGTTCACCTACGACGGGCTCGAGGGGCTGACCGACGAGTACTTCCTCGCCGCGCCCGCGCTGTGGGAGCGCCTGACCAACGAGATGGCGCAGCGCACCCTCGAAGGCATGTACCCGCGCTGGGACGTCACCGCGGCGGCCGTGGACAAGGCGAACGCGCTGCTGAACGGCGACGCCCCTGCTGGCCTGAAGCGCGTCATCGCCGAGGGGCAGGACCGCATCGCGCGTGCGGTGCGCAACCGCGAGGTCGACGCTACAGCTGAGTAAGCGCCTGCTCGAGGTCGGCGATGAGGTCGGCCTCCTCCTCGATGCCCACCGAGATGCGCACGAGCTCGCCCGGCACCTCGAGTGCGGAACCGGCGACGGAAACGTGCGTCATGGTGGCGGGGTGCTCGAGCAGGCTCTCCACGCCGCCTAGGGACTCCGCCAGGCAGAACAGCTTGGTGGACTTGCAGAACGTCTTCGCCTGCTCGGTGGTCTGGAACAGCACGGAGACCATGCCGCCGAAGCGGGTCATCTGCTTCACCGCGACGTCGTGGCCTGGGTGGGATTCAAGGCCCGGGTAGCACACGCGGGCGACCTGCGGCTGGGCGTCGAGAAACTTTGCGACGGCTTCCGCGTTGTCGCAGTGCTTGTCCATGCGCACCGACAGCGTCTTCAGGCCGCGGCCGGTGAGGTAGGTGTCGAACGGCGAGGGGTTCGCGCCGACCCAGCCGAAGAAGAAGCGCAGCTGCTCGTGGAAGCCGGGCACGCGCGCGTCGTCGCCGCAGACGATGCCGCCGACCACATCCGAGTGGCCGCCGATGTACTTCGTGGTGGAGTGCACCACCACATCGGCACCGAGGTC
>ERZ1673699.2609-NODE-2609-length-11670-cov-3.629703_pt1 | contig 11670 bp, 9 predicted proteins | sample MGYA00580229_ERZ1673699 | MGnify/ENA primary metagenome ERZ1673699 (study PRJEB41218, sample SAMN15661785) | gut metagenome | host: Homo sapiens | place: Canada: London | collected 2015-08-20/2019-03-30 | study: EMG produced TPA metagenomics assembly of... | reverse complement strand
TTTATTTTAGCAGATTTTAGCTCGCTTGGCTAGATGTTAAGTTAATGACATTGACCCTGTGCTTCCCCCTCATAAACGCCATCTTGATAGGGAGAATCCACAGTTTCTGTATCTTCCGCAGCTATAGCTTGCTGCTGTAGCTGTGCTTCCAGCTTTGCAATCTCTTCCTCCTGTGTACGGTGATTTTGAATTGCCTGATAACCACACAGCAACCCCACCACGAGCACACAATTGCATAATTTAATCCAGAATTGCATCCGCTTATCCCTCCCGTAATGCCTGCTGCAACGCATCTTGTACGGCAGCTAATATTGCGTCTGAAGAACAAGTTGCACCAGAAACCGCATCTACATCCGTTGTCTGTGCTGCTAAAATCTGTGCAGCAATACCGGAAATTTTCTTTGTTCCGTTCAATGCTCGGTCAATATACCAATCGTTAGCAGAATCATAATCTGCACCAAATCCTTCCACATCTGTAATGGAAATAATTTGGTCGTTCTCAATGCAAACTTTCACAGTCAAATCATAAGGCAAAAAGTCTTCATCATCATCGGGGTAACAAACCGCAGAGCCAATATATTCCCCGTCTATATATAAAGATGGTGTCGGTTCTGTCGTTTCCACCGGTTTTGTCGTTACCACTGTTGTCGTTGTGGTTTCTGCTGGGGCTGTGGTCACTGTTGTGGTCTGATTGCCAGAATTGGCTTGCTTTGCCTGCTCCAATGCGTCGGCAATCGCCTCTAAAATGCCCTCTGAACTGAAAGTTGCCCCGCTAATGGCATCTAAATCCGTTGTCTGCTGCTGTAATACCTGTTTCAGCAATGATTCTGCTCGCTTAAAATAAGCAGTATCATCTTCCGTGTTCATGACCATGATATTATCAATTGTTCCATCTTTCAATGAAACAGCCACCGTTGTTTCTCCTCGGTATCCTTCCCCACTGCCCAGATAAACGCCGTCTGGATACGGGAATCTGCCCTTTGGTACTTCTACTGGCGTGGTTTCTTCTGCATTGTTTCCGCTATCTGCTCCGGCATTTGCCAACGCATTCCGAACCGCTTCAATTAATCCCACGGAACTAAAGGTTGCACCAGAAACGGTATCTACATTTGTGCTATTAGAAACAATGATATTATTTAGCAGGGATATTGCATTGTCCAGATAAGGGCTGTCATCGCTGGCACTCAATACGGATATATCCGAAATTTTTCCGTCAGACACAGTAACTTGTACGGTAATTGCTCCGGCAAATCCACTGCCTGTTCCAACATATGTTCCGTCCCGATAAGAAGACGGTTCCGAAACAGCAGAAATAGAGGGAGCATCTCCAGATGCATTGATGTTAGTTGCAGCTAACGTTGGGAGAGCCGAATCCCCTGCACTGCTGCCGCCAGCCTTTTGCAACGCATCCCGAACAGCAGAGATTAACCCAACAGAACTGTAGGTTGCACCGGAAACCGTATCTACATTGGTGCTTTGGGTTGCAATGATGGTTTTCAGCAAAGCAGAAGCATTGTCAATATACGGGCTGTCATCGGTTGTGCTGACAATGGTAATATCGGTAATCTTTCCGCCCTCAATGACAACCTGTACCGTAATTAACCCAGAAAAGCCCGTTCCAGAACCTGTATACGTTCCATCTTTATAACCGCCGGTCTGTTCTGCCAATGGCTCTACCGTTGGTGCTGCCTTTGTTGTAACAGCTGCCGTTTTAGAACTGGATTTTTTCCCATTTGCAGTGGTTTCCTGCGTAGAAACCGCCGTATCTTCCTGTTCTACCGAAAAAATCGGTGCGGTATAATCGTGCAGCGATATGGTTACAAACGCTGCTAAAAGTGCTGCCGGTAAAAATCCGAACAGCGATGCCCAAGGTGTATGTTTTCCCTGCATTATGATTCTGCTCCCTTCTGTTGTATGATTTCACATGGATAATTGGCGGAAAAAGCGTCCTGAATGCCCTCTGTAACATACAACGTTTCATCTTCCGTGCAAAGAACTGCATCAAATTCTGAAGCGTGTGCCTGCCAATAGGCAATTGCCTTATCCAATCCCATTACAAACAAAGCGGTAGAAAGTCCATCCGCCAATGTTCCATTTTCACTGACAATCGTCACTGAAATCAAATCGCTTTCTGCTGGTTTTCCAGTTGCAGGATCCATGATATGATGATACCGTACGCCGTTTTCTTCAAAATAACGTTCGTATCCCCCTGATGTAATAACTGCACAGTCTTTTGTTTCTAAAATGCCGAGAAAATCCGCATCTTCTTCAGCAGTTGGATTTTGAATTGCCACTTTCCAAAGACTACCATCCGGTTTTGTTCCGATGGTTTGTACATTTCCGCCCAAGCTGACCATTCCACTGGTAACACCGTTGGAACGGAAACAATCCATCATTGCAGAAGAGGTATAGCCCTTTGCAATACCGCCCAAATCCAGTTCCATTCCAGAAACAGAAAAGGAAACTGCTCCCGTTTCTGCTGAAAATTGCATCTTAGAGGGGTCTGTCAACTGCAACAGCGACTGAATCTCTGAATCCTCCGGCACACGGTATTCATGTGTTGGAAATCCCCATGCCTGCATAATCGGATACATCAACGGATTGAACGCCCCATCTGTATCCTGATACAATGTGATTGCCTCCTGTAAAATGGCACTGGTATCTTCGGAAAGCGTTCCAGAACCCGTTGCATTTAACTTTGCAATCTCGCTTTCGCTGTTCCCCGTAGAAAGTCGGGCATCTAAATCTTGAATACAGGCTTCTGCTGCGGAAATGCCTGCTTCTGCATTGTTTCCGTAGGCAGTTAATGTGATGTAAGTATCCATTGCAAACAAATCCCGAGTTGTTTTTTCATCCGCAGATTGTGTAGTTGCAGTGACCGCTTCCGAACTGGTCGTGTTAGATTTATTAGAAGTCGTTTCTGAACAGCCACAACCGAAAATTCCCAAACAAAAACAGAGGGCAAGCATCCATTTTCGCAGCATAACAATCATTCTCCTTTTCCCATTAGTGCAAACTAACCACCATACAGTTTAGCAAACGAAGTTCCAAAAATCAAGCAAGAAAGTATGTCCAAGATAAAATAATTTGTTAGGAAACCGTCAAAATTCCCGATACTTCCGGCATATTGAAATGTTTTTTGATATGAAAACAAAAACACCATGGTCAAATTGACCACAGTGTTTTTTCCCTATGTTCATTTCTGTTCAGCTGTCGGACTCCGGTTCTGCCCGTTTCACTTTAAAAACCAACCGAAAAATCCCTGTTAACAGTTTAGGTGTTTTCACCACTACAATTTTCATGGCGTGTGCCTCCTATTCCATGGTTTTACTGTATTGTATTCCAACAGCTGTAAAAAGGTTCTTGCTTTCTTAATTGGCAGCTGGTTGCAGGGCAAGTTTTTTCGTCAGCCGCCGCTTAATAATATAGTAACAGAGAATATGCGTCGATAGTGTGATAATCCAAGTAATCGGATAAGACAGATATACGACTTGCACGGTGTGAAATTCCGGCATCTGAAAGACGGTTGCAATCCAAACCAACCGCAGCCCACAAGCTCCCACCAAGGAAACCACCATCGGTAAAACAGAATAATTCAAGCCACGCAACGCTCCGACCATAACATCCATAATCCCACATAGGGCATAAGTTGCAGAAATAATATGCAAACGCACCATTCCGGCTGCAATAACATCGGGATTACTGGAATAAATATGAAGCAACTGATGCCCAAACAAAACCGCAAGATTTCCCAATACAACACCAACAACAATAACACAGCCCTGCCCAGTCAATAGAATTCGGTTAATGCGGTTATATTTTCCTGCACCATAATTCTGACTGGTAAAGGAAATCGTTGCCTGATAAAAAGCATTCATTGCCATGTAAACAAAGCCCTCAATATTTGCAGCAGCTGAATTTCCGGCTACCACAATATTTCCAAACAGATTGACAGACGATTGAATGACAACATTGGAAAGAGCAAATACAACGCCCTGAAACCCTGCTGGAATCCCGATTTTCATGATTTGCAGCATCTTTCCACGGTGAATCCGCAGTTTGCTCCACTGCAAGTGCATTGCCCCCTGTTCCTTACACATACAGCGTAAAACCAAAACGGCAGAAATCGTTTCTGAAATCACAGTAGCAATGGCAACCCCTGCAACATCCAGATGCAGAACAATGACAGTCAGCAGATTCAAAACAACATTTACACAACCGGCAAAGGTCAAGTAATATAGCGGTCGGCGAGTATCTCCTACCGAACGCAACAAGGCACTGCCAAAGTTATAGACCATGTTGGGAATCATCCCGATAAAATAAATATGCAGATAGAGCGTTGCCAGCGATAACACTTCTTCCGGTGTCTGCATCCAAATCAAAAACTGTTTTGCTCCAATCAAGCCGACAATCATCAGCAAAAGACCGCTTGCAAAACTCATTGCAATGGAAGTGTGAACGGTTTCTTCCAAGTCTTTTTCACATTTTGCCCCATAATGTCGAGCTGCTGTAACATTTGCACCGATTGAAAAACCGACAAATAAGTTCGTCAACAAATTAATCAGTGCGGTATTCGAGCCAACCGCTGCCAATGCATTATCTCCAGCAAACTTTCCGACTACCACAATATCGGCTGCATTGAAAAGCAATTGTAGAATACTGGATAGCATCAATGGCAGTGTAAATAACAGCATTTTCTTTAAAATTGAACCGCTGCACATATCCATTTCATATTGTTTTTTTGCAGTATGCATGGGTGAAATACCTCCTTCATTTTTTTATAATCAAATAAAAAACGTGAAAAAAGCCCAGCGAATCTGCTGGACTTTTTCCATCCTGCAACAAATGATTGCAGTTGTAAAGTCTTATTTTTGTACCTGTTTTTCTGCTGCTTCCAACGATGAATATTGATAAAAATGGACGGTGTTGGTCATAATCTGTTCCGCCAGATTTTTTCCTGCTCGATAAAGCGTTACAATCCACGCTCCATATGCTTGCAGCAGGTCTTCCGAATATGTCAGCAGTTCTCCCCTGAGATATGTTTCATAAGATGTCTGCCATTCGGTGTCTTCTGATGTGTGAATCTTGCGTGCCTGCCCAGCAAGATTGGGATACTGCTTTGCAAAATCTTCCATCCAGCTCACTTGAATCGAAATGATTGCCTCACAAAGTGCCTGCTTTTGTTCTGAAACGGGCGGAAGTTCTTTTTTCAGAGCCGCATAGGCTTGCGGTGCAGTCGATGCCATCATTCGGGCATATTTTTCCGTCAGCAGATTCCAACCACGCTGACTGGCATTCTGCAATTCTGTCCAATACTGTTCCAGCATAGGCAATTCCCATGTGAGATACTGACTTTTTCGCATAATCGAAAAGGTTTCCCAGTCATCCTGACAGCCTGCCCGAACGCCTTCGTTTTTCACCTTGTCAAACTCTGAAAATTCCAGCCGGACAATTTTTTCAACCAATGCTTCTTTTTGTTCCAGCAAAGCCGCTTGCTGTGCAGCTGCTTCTGCGTGTACTTGCATATAGGATTCCTCCTGTGTGGAAATGCCCTGTTCTTTCATCTGTTTTGCAATGATTGCACAAACAGGTGCAATGATTTCTGTTTCCCATTGTTTCAAGGGCAGTGTTGTACTTTTTTGCAGCAATGCTGCAAGTTCTGCTCCTTGCGGCAGTTGTTCTGTACTGTGCAGCAGCCATTTATAATAAGGTGCATAGCTCCGTGCACAGAGATGAGCCGCCCGCATTGCACTTTCTGCAAAATGCGAAAAGGCAAGCATCGTTGTCAACGAGTCATTCCGCTGCAAAAGCCGTGGAACATTATATTGCCCACGCTGTGCCATCCATGCGGTTTCCTGAGCCAATCTCCGCAGCCGAACAGCTTCTGGATAGCCTTGCTGCAATTGGTTGCGAATTTTAGAAAACGCCTGATTGCTATCCTTGAAAAGAACACCATTCGTTGCAGCAGCCAGCTGGGCTTCTTCGATTTGTAACCATTCCTGTTCCGTCTTTGGAACGCCCGAAACGCCGAGCAATCGCTGATAAAAATCAGATGTCCGACAAACACCAACCCGATGTTCTCCCTGCGGCATTGTTTTTCTGGTAATTCCACAATATGTTTTCGGTAAGAGGTTATATGCCTGCTGCAACGCTGTAATTTGTGCTTCTGCCATCTCATCTGGCACCCAGATACAAAATCCTGCTCCGAAATCATGGTCTTGCGAATAGGCATCATCATAGCCGAAACATTCTGAACCCTCTCCAGCCAGTCCGATGGTCAATTGCTCCCAAATATCGGGAAACATTCGTTGCAACATTGGCTTTCCAAAGGTTTCATAATACTGCCGGCAAAGTTCCAATCCTTTTCTAATCGGCTTCCCGCCTAGCTTTTCATAGGCATGGTCTGCATTTTCCTGTACAATCTGATAAGCAGCCCCTCGTCCCATGTGCAGTTCCATTTCTGAAAGGGCGGCTTCGTAATACCACACTGCCTGCTCATAATCTTGCAGCTGATATTGTGCATCTGCCATTGCTGCCAACGCAGCAGAATAGTGAAAATCAGAAGGACTTAGCCCGGCAAAAAAAGACAACGCAGATTTCAGCAATGGCAAGGCATCCTGTACCCGATGCAAATGCAGCAGAGAACTTGCCAGGTTGGTCTTAGAGATAGCAACTCGTCCCTCTTGGCCGGGTTGCTGCGTAACAATTTGCAATGCTTGTTCCAGAGCCGTACAAGACGCTTTCCAATCGCCCATTTCTTGATACAGCAAACTTAAATTGTTGTAATAGCTTGCAACTCTGCCATCTGTTGGCGAAAGCAACGCATCATAAAGCTGTTTCACTTGCTGATAGCTGTTCAGAGCAGCTTCCTGCATACCAGCTGCTCGCTGTGCATTGGCAACATTCAGCAAAGTCGTTGCGTGGGCAATGGTCTGTTTCAGATGCAGCTTTTCCACACATTCCAAGGCTTTTTCTCCAACTGCAAGCGATTCCGGAAACCGTCCGCAATCTCGAAAAAAACCGATTTGTTCATTGTAAAGAGTCAATGCTGTTTGCCAATCTTTTGCCTGCTCCGCCGCTGCAATCTGCTCTTTTAAAAATACATCTGCTTCCTGCAAATGGCTATTTTTCAGAAGCGTATCCAGCTGCTGTAAGATTTCCTGTACTTGCATCCATTATGCCTTCCGAATAGCTTCTGCCAAAGCTTGCAGCTGCGATTCTGTTTCTGGTTTTACAGTGGAACGGATCGTGACAGCCTGTTCCAAAACTGTAATCTTCTTCATTTCATTCAAAAGGTTTGTCATGCATTTTTTTGCACACGGTGCCCAAGAACCATTCTCAATCAGAGCAACCGTTCGATTCTGGAATGCCTTTGCCTTCAGATGCAGCAAAAATTCTTCCATTGGCGGAAACAGTCCGCCATCATAGCTGGCTGCTGCCAAGACCATCCGGTCATATTGAAAGGCATTTGCAACAGCTTCCGCCATGTCATCCCGTGCCAAATCCACAACGGCAACGGTTTCGCCCTCTCGCAGCAACAAATCTGCTAACAATTCCGCTGCCTTTGCAGTATTTCCATGAATGGATGCATGTGCAATCAATATGCCATGTTCTTCTGGCTGATAAGTACTCCAAAGGTTGTATTTTTCCAGATAATACCCTAAATTTTCTGTCAAAATTGTCCCATGCAGCGGACAAATTTTTGCAATGTCCAGCTTTGCTGCTTTTTTCAACAGTGTCTGTACCGGTGCACCATATTTTCCGACAATGTTATAATAATATCGGCGTGCTTCTTCCTCCCACGGTTCTTCCGTATCCAACGCACCAAATTTTCCAAAACCATCCGCAGAAAACAGAATCTTTTCTTTCTGCTCGTATTCGACCATAACTTCCGGCCAATGCACCATTGGTGCCATAAAAAATTGCAACGTATGTACACCGAGCGAAAGCGTATCACCCTCTGCAACGGTCAATTTCGGCTGGCCTTTCAAATCAAAAAAGTTCGGCAACATTGCAAATGTTTTTGCATTGCCGACTAATGTAACCTGCGGATACTGTGCAACAAATTCTGCAATCGTACCAGCATGGTCTGGCTCTAAATGGGAAATAATCAAGTAATCCGGTACTTTTCCCTGCAAAACAGCATCCAAATTCATCAGCCATTCGCCAGACATCCGATAATCAACGGTATCCATGATGGCAATTTTTTCATCTAAAATACAATAAGAATTATACGAAACACCATTCGGAACGACATATTGACTTTCAAATAAGTCAATAGTTCGGTCGTTCACACCGATATACACAATACCATCTGCAATTTTCTGTTCTTTCATGATAAAGCCCTCCTGATTGGTACAAACACGGAATTGTTCCTGATAATGAATCTTAATAAGAGTATAGCACATTTTTCGAATGGGGTCAAGCACTTTTTAGAAACAAAAAAGGATGCCGCTGGAGCATCCTTTTCCTGATTTTTTTATATGTTGAGATTCAAATATTGGAACAGTCATGCTTGGCTTTCTGCACGGCAAAAATCAATGCAAACAATGCCACTGCAAACAGGCATTCTACGCCAAGATACTGGAGAAATGTCCGTGTTTGAAATACTTCACCGGAGATTCCAAACAGCATATTATTTGCTCGAACATACCAATATGCCGGTAGAAACTGCCCTGCTTTTAAAACGCCATCGCTTAACATCGACTGCGGAACAAAAATCCCACACAAAAAACTCATGCCCAAGCCGATGACCTGATTCCAGACATTCAAAACCGTATCACTGGGGGCTGCTGCTGACAACAAAATCGAAATGGCTGCGGCTACCAGTAAAAATACAAAGCTGTTTAATATCGCATACCAAAGTTTTCCGGTAAACATACCGCCATTGAACCAGAGTGCTGCAACCATAAAAATCAACCAGACAAATAGTACAAATAATCCGCTGCCCAGCAGCATTTGCAACGTCTGCGAACTGGAAGATAAACAAGAACAGTTCGTACGGTTGCGAATATCTCGCTTTTGCAGTGCAATCAGAGTGGGAGAAAGTGCGGCAATTAAAACCGAAAGAAAAATATAGGGCAGATACTGAAAATAATAGCTGAAACTTTCATTGTGGGAAGCTGGATTCGCTGTTTCTGCAAACGGGTCGCTGTTCACAGAAATTTCCTCAGAAAGCACCGCTTCTGCCGATGAAATTGCATCCATACAGGATAATCCGCTTGTTTCATATGCCAATACAGTTTTTACATATTCAGAAAGTGTACTGTCCAATAAGGTATTTGCATAGCGGTCATCTAAATAATAATGGGTGAATAGCGTATCCGTCTTGCCAGCTTGCAAGTTTTCTGCATAGCCTTTTGCAATCGTCATGGCATAGTCAATTCGTTCATCATAGAGCATATCTAAAATGGTATTCTGCTCCTGCTTAACAGAAACGAGGTTATGATGCTTTCCCAAATAGGAAACCAGTGCTTGACTTTCAGGAGTCTGATCTTCATCAAATACACAGATGTTAAATTGATTTTCTGTAAAGGAAAAGGGACTACTGTTGTTCGTGGTCACACCAATCGCAATCATCAAGAACACAACCACCCAAATCATTGCAATCGGCAGCTTTTTTCGCAGAATCCGCAAAAACGCCTTAAAGACTTGCATATTTCCGCCTCCTTGTCAGTAAAAATCCAATCATGGTACAGAGCACCGACATTCCTAGAATCGTCACCAATTTCACCAGATACCGTTGATAATTGCCATCCATATTCAGGCAATAAAATAAATCACAAATCAAGGATGCTGGATTGATGGAATGAAACAGCGGAACGTGTTCTGCCAGATAGGGACGAATGCCAGATGCCATTAAGCCGCTGCAAAAACAACTCAACATCGAAAATGTCATGGCAATTCCGACTTTTGCCCCCTGTTGCAGCGTTCCGAATGAACCAATTGAAAAACCAAGAGAAACGCCGAACAATCCGCTGAGAATTGCAGAAAGATAAATCAATCCAATATTTCCGACAAACTGCACCTTTAATACAAATACCAAATAGGTAACCGCAATGCTCATGCAGACAGTCTGCAAAATATAGCTGCCGACCAAGCACGCCAACTGACTCACTAATTTTGGCGTTGGAGAACAGCATTTTCGTGCTCCCAATGCGGAAAGATTCCCCTGTCCATTGATGGCAATATGCATACCCGTTAAAGAGCCAAACATTGCCACCATCGCAAGCAGATTATAAAAATAGTTGGTGGTTGCATCCGGATTGCCGGAAGTCATAGCAATTTTTTGATTGCCTACTATAGTATCATTCAAAGCGGCAATCACTGCTTCCATTTTTTCCGGAGCGGTCTGCATCGTCTGCTGAATCACTGCCTTCTGAATCTGATATTGTTCAGCAAAGGATTTGATAATGGTTTGTTCCACGCCATTTTCTGAAAAACTGAGCGACAAGGTTTCTCCAGCATAAAGAATGCCATCCACTTTTTGTTCTTTCAATAAGGATAATGCGGTCTGTTCATCGGTATAAGTCACTGCAAACAGCGGTTCTTTCTCGGATTCCAGATTGTCTAATACTGTGTGCAAGACTGGCTGTTCCGTTGTTTCGACCACTGCCATGGGAATGGTCGAAAAGAGCGTTGTTTTTTCATAGATACTCCCGAATGCAATTTTGAAAAATGTTGCAAGGACGATGGGAAATAGAATCAACCAGAATAATACATCCTTTACCCGCAAGCCACTCAACACCTCATATTTTAAATTATGCCAGAACATCGTTTCATCCCTCCTGATCCCGTAACGCTTTTCCAGTAATCTCCAGAAAGACATCATTCAAAGTCGGTAGGGTCGTATAAACTCGACCAATTGCAACTTGCTGCTCCTGTAAAATGTGCAGAACATCTACCAGATTATGCATACCGCCAGAACAGTAAACTTTTAATTCTTCCTGTTCATAAGTTGCCTGATAAATGTGTTCCAACGCCTTTATGGATTGCAAGATGCTTTCCGGCAGCATGAGCACTTCAATGGTAATCGTTTCGGTATTCTTGATGATCTGCTTGAGTTCTTCTTTTGTTCCCTCTGCGATTTTCTTTCCCTGATCCATAATCGCAATGCGTGTACAAATCTGCTCGACTTCCTCCATATAATGCGAGGTGTAAATAATTGTCGCCCCGTTTGCGTTCAACTTTTGAATGCCCTCTAAAATTTGATTTCGGCTCTGTGGGTCAACCGCAACGGTTGGTTCATCCAAAATAATCAGCTTTGGTTTGTGTGCAATGCCACAGGCAATATTTAACCGTCGCAGCAAACCTCCAGAAAGCTTTTTTGGATAGAATTTCAGAAATTTTTCCAGTCCGGTAAAATGAACCGCATCCATGACATACTGTTTTCGAGTTGCCTTATCTCGAATATACAGCCCACAAAAATAATCGATGTTTTCATAGACGGTCAACTCCTGAAAAACTGCCACATTCTGCATAATCACACCAATTTGCCGCTTGATGTCGTATTGAACTGGTGACATTTCTTTTCCAAAAATCTCAATCTTGCCTTTGTCAAACGAAAGCAGAGAAAGCAGACAATTGATTGTCGTTGTTTTTCCAGAGCCGTTCGGCCCTAATAACCCAAAAATCTCCCCCTCGCGAATCTCCAATGAAAAATGATCCAGT